>Ga0181582_10004108_pt1 | contig 11782 bp, 12 predicted proteins | sample 071ome_32_FD_132438 | JGI IMG/M metagenome (GOLD analysis project Ga0181582, IMG submission 132438) | Coastal salt marsh microbial communities from the Groves Creek Marsh, Skidaway Island, Georgia - 071405AT metaG (megahit assembly) | ecosystem: Environmental > Aquatic > Marine > Intertidal...
ACGACAGCGACGACAGCTCCGACGAAGACGACTCCGACGACAGCGACGACAGCTCCGACGAAGACGACTCCGACGACAGCTCCGACGACGGTGACGACAGCGACGACGGTGACGACTCCACGACCTCGACCACCATTCCGAATCCAGGTGGCGTTGCCTCGGTCAGCCACACGGTCGACGGTGTCGGCACCGTCGCCTTCACCTACGACAACGGCATCTGGACCCTGACGAACGTCTCCCCGGCTGCTGGCTGGACGGTCAGTGAGTCCTCTGTCGACGCCGAAGGTCCCGATGTCACCTTCGAGATGGGCGAACTCGAGGTCGACGTCGACGTCGAGATCGAGAACGGCCAGATCCGGGTGCGGGTTCGCACCGAGAACGACTCGACCGATGAGGAGACCGAGGTCTTCTCCTACTACGCGATCAACTGATCGCTACGGCTGAAGGTCCCAGAGGGGATAGCTCGACATGACCTCGATCCCCCCGGAGGTCACTCGCACCAGTTGCTCGAGCCTCACCCCCTGGGATCCTCGGTCGGATCCGACAAAGCTCTCCACGGCGAGAACAACCCCGTCCTCCAGCTGACCGTCGTAGCCCGCCCACTCCCAGTCCTGGGGGTGGGGGATTTTGGGGTATTCGTCGGTCATACCGACCCCGTGGAAGACACTCGCAGACCGGTTCGCAGCGAACTCGTCCGGATGCCGCAAGACCGAGTGCGAAAGCTCCTCGAACGAGGCACCCACATGCAGCAGGGACGTGTTGTGTTCGATCTCGTGGAGTGCTCGACGGTAGAGGTCCTGTTGCTCGGGGGTCGGTCCGGTGTCGCACACCCAGGTGCGGCCGATGTCGGCGCAGTAGCCGTACGGTCCAATCATGTCGGTGTCGAAGGCGACGAGATCGCCGGACTCGATCCTCCGGTGGCTCGCTTCCTGGTACCAGGGGTTGGTTCGCGGACCGGAACAGAGCATGCGTCCGTCGATCGAGTCACCGCCGTGGGCGATGTTGACCTGGTGCAGGACGGCGAACAGCTGGTTCTCGGTGATGCCGGGCTTGAGGACGGACTGCATGAGCGTCATCCCGTACTCGGCGACCGCAACCGCGAAGTCGAGTGCAACCAACTCGAGGTCGGACTTGCGGCTCCGGGCCAGTTCGACCGTCGGTTCGGCATCGAAGACGTTGAGGCCGATGTCGGCGAAGGCCCGGTGACCGGTCGGTGTGGTTCGCTCCACCCCGACCGAGGCGCGTGAGTCGTAGCCGAGTTCGTCGAGCGCAAGTTCGATGTCGGCGGCGAACCGATCGGCTGCCACCGACAGTTCGAGACCGGCATCGAAGCTGGTGATCGCATGCGATCGACGAAAGACGTCGACCAACGGGAGACCCCCGCTGTGGGTTCCGTGCACGATGATCGGACCGACGATCGGCACGATCGCATAGACCGTCGGGATGCGGCTCTGCATCGACGACTGGACGCGGTAGCCAGTGGCGTACCGGATGCTCACCGGGTTGGTGAGAACGAGCACGTCGAGGCCGTCGACGAGCATCGTGCCGCGGAGGTTCTCCAGCCGCTCGGAGGCGAGGAGATTCTCGTCGATTTCCGGCGATGGGAGCAGCTCGATCAGGCGACTCATGGCCCGGATCCTAGGGGCAGAGCAGACATGCAAACCTGCCGTGTCTCAGATGCCGTGGGCGCGAAGTTGATAGTGATTGGTGCTGATGGCAACGACGTTGCCGTCGGTGTCGACGAGTTCCATCTCGAGGTCGTAATCGGCCTTGCCGTGTTCGTCGGCTGCGGCCGCGACCGCTGCAGCCTGCTCCTCCGTCATCGAAGCCTCCACGCTGATGTCGGTCGCGGCGAAACGACGAAACTGGATCTCCACCCCCTTCACGATCGGGTAATACCGCGACGCGTCGAACGTCGTCGAGAACAGGGTCCCACCCGGGAACTCGGCCAGCGCAAACAGCGCACCGGCGTACATCGTGCCGATGTGGTTCTGATTCCCCTCGAACGGCATCACGAGCTTCACCCGGCCACGCTCGGCTGCGACCACTCGCACGCCGGTCTGCTCCGCCATCGGCACCGACGCCCGTGTGGACTCGGTCAGCCGATCGACGTCCCAACTCTTGTCGTCACTCATCGGCATCCTTCTCGTCGCGCGTTTCGTTGTGTGGCTCGGCGTTGTGTGGCTCGGCGTTGTGTGGCTCGGCGTTGTGCGGCTCGGTCACCGTCACCATGACCTGATCGAGTGACTTTCGTCCAAAATCGGGGACCTTCACCCCGGGCAGGGGGTACCCGATCGGGAACATGACAAAGGGACGCTCGTTGTCGGGGCGGCCGAGCACCCGGGTGAGAAAGGCCATTGGAGACGGTGTGTGGGTGAGCGTCGCCAACCCCATGTTGTGGAGTGCGGCGATGAACATCCCAGCGGCGATACCGACGCTCTCTTTGACGTAATAGTTCTTGCGTGTCTCGCCGTCGGGGCGCCGCTCGAAGCGTTCTTCGAAGAGTACGACGATCCACGGCGCAATCTCGAGGAACTCCTTGTGATGATCAGTACCGATCGGTGCCAGCGCCTCCTGCCACTCGTCGTTCATCCGGCTCTGGAGGTAGTTGATCCGTTCCTCTTCTTCGGCCGCGACCCGGATCGCCGCCTTGACCGCCGGCGACTCGGTCGCCACAAAGCGCCAGGGTTGCCGGTGGGCGCCGGAGGGTGCAGAAGCTGCCGTACGGATCGCCGACTCGATGAGTTCCCGCGGCACCGGTCGATCCGAGAACAGACGAGGGCTCCGCCGTCGGCTCATCAACGACTCGAACGCCGAGGCGCGCTCGACCATTTCGTCGGGTGGGTATTCCACGAAGTCGAGTTCTCGAAACGGGTGCTGCGCTTCCAACTCGGCAGGCGGATAGGGATGCTCGTAGACGGGCTCGATATGAGGCACCCCAGCATCGTGCCAGACTGGGCGGGTGAGCTTGTCGGAGACCCAAGAGCAGATCCTCGACGCCGCCGTCGAGGTGATCGTTCGCGACGGCCTCGATTCGACGAGCATGCGTGCCGTCGCAGAGGAGGCCGACGTCTCGCTGGGACTGCTCAGCTATCACTTCGACGGCAAGGAGAACCTCGTCGTCGCAGCATTTCAACGCGCCGCCGATCAGTTGATCGAGCACACCAGCAACCTCATCGCCGAAGCCGGGTCTGATCCGCGCAACCGAATCCGTGCTGCGCTTCGCAGCTGGTTCGACCCGGAGTTCTCCGACCTCGAACATCTCGAGATCTGGGCTGCGATCTGGGCAGTGGGACGCACCAACGATGAGGTCGCCGCCGCAGAGCGAGACCTGTACGAACGAGGAGCAGACCTCCTCCGAGACGCGATCTCCGACGCCCATCCGTCGCTCTCACCCGACGCGGTCAGCCGCCGTGTCACCGACGTCATTGCGTTGCAGAACGGGCTGTGGATCAACTGGAACCGTTGGGCTGATCGCGAAGCGCTCGAACGCGGCCTCAGCCGCTGTGAGGCCATCGCCCTCGAGGACCACGGGTGAGCTCGCGCCTCGCCGGCCTCACCACGATCGTCACCGGCGCATCCAGCGGTATCGGAGCTGGTGTGGCCTCCCGATTCGTGGCAGAGGGCGCCTCGGTGTTCGCGGCGGCGAGGTCCGAGGTCGCAATCGACGGTGTCACCTGGGTACCGACGGACGTCACCGACCCGACCGCAGTCGACGCGCTGATCGCCACCGCAGTCTCACGTTCCGGTCGGCTCGATGCGATCGTCAACAATGCGGGGGTGCAGATCGAGAAGCCGATCGAGACCACCACCGACGCCGAGTTCGATCTCGTGATGGCGGTCAACATCCGGGGGGTCTTCAACTGCTGCCGGGCTGCCGTTCGGCAGATGGCCGGCCAGACCGACGGGGGCTCGATCATCAACATCGGCTCGGTCGCAGGCAACGTCGCCGATCACGGCATGGCCGTCTACAACGCATCGAAAGGCGCAGTGCACGCGCTCACCCGAGCTATCGCAACCGACAACGGTCGCCAAGGCGTCCGCTGCAACGCCATCAGCCCCGGTTGGATCCTGACCGCCCTCGCCGAGGCGGTCTTCGACGGGGCTGACGACCCGGCTACCGCTCGGGCCGAGGCCGTGCGCAAGCACCCAGTCGGCCGGATGGGCACGCCTGCCGACGTCGCTGGCCTGGCGGTCTACCTCGCCTCGCCCGATGCGGCGTTCGTCTCGGGTTCGTGCTTCACGATCGACGGTGGGCTGACGGCGCAGTCACCGATCAGCCCGCACTGATCATCGTTCACGACGGGCTGAGATCGTCGTAGACCTCCGGGTTGTCGAGCGGAAACTGCAGCCACTCGACCATCTGCCGCACCTGTTCGTAGGCGGCGAGGCGGGCCTCGTCAGAGCCTGCGGCCTCTGCTGCTGCGAACGGCTCGTGAAGCCGCCGGGTCATGCGCGGACCGAGCTCGAGCAGTGCGCTGCTTCCCTCCGACGCCCACCGACACAGCACATAGTGGACGATGGCCCCGACCGGCACACCACAGCTGGTGCTCAGGTTCGTGATCGTGGCCAGTGGATCGAGATGGGCATGGGCCGCAATGTCGGCTTTGAAATTCGCGTCCTTGTCGCCATCAGACCAAGGACCCGTCCAGCCCATCAACTCGAGGGTCGTCATCCCGGAATGATGCCAGACTCGGGTCGTGCCGCCTGATCCGTACCTGCACGGCCACTCCGACGCAGTGATGAAGTCGCATACATGGCGAACCGTCGCCAACTCTGCACCGCACCTCGTCCCCCATCTCATTCCCGGCCGGCGCCTGCTCGACGTGGGTTGTGGACCTGGCACCATCACCGTCGATCTCGCAGTGCGGATCGCCCCCGGCGAGGTGATCGGGTTCGACATCGCTCCCGATGTGATCGGACGGGCCGAGGCACTCCTCGCCGAGCCGACTGCGCCCCCCAACTGTCGGTTCATGGTCGACGACGTCTACGCCATGTCGTTCCCCGACGATGCGTTCGACATCGTCCATGCCCATCAGGTCCTCCAACATCTCTCCGATCCTGTCGCTGCGTTGCGAGAGATGAACCGGGTGCTGAAACCGGGCGGCATTCTGGCGGTGCGCGACGCCGACTACGGCGGGATGACCTGGGCACCGGCAACGCCTGCGATCGAGCAGTGGATGGCCATCTATCAACGCATCGCCGGCGAACAGGAATCGACACCTGACGCAGGTCGCTATCTGCTCGGGTGGGTGCAGGAGGCCGGCTTCACCGACATCGAGGTGAGCGTCGACGTGTGGACCTTCGCAGATCCTGCGAGCCGGCACTGGTGGGGCGACCTGTGGGCCGACCGAGTCGAACACTCGTCGTACGCGACCCACGCCACGGACCTCGGATATGCGACGCTCGACGAGCTCGCCGAGATCGCTCGTGGGTGGCGCGCGTGGAGCGACGAGCCAGCCGGATTCTTCGCCTGCCCCAATGGCCAGATCATCGCCTCCACCGTCTGACGCACCAACGGCCTGACACCCCGTCAGATTGTCTGCTTGAATCTCTCCCACCAGCACCTGCTGACCCATGGAGGGACTCATGAAGACGATGCAGTCATCGAGGCTGTTCCGCCTGCTCGCCCTGTTGTTCGCCTGCTCGCTGATCGCTGCAGCGTGTGTGAGCAGTGAAGAGGACGAGGGCGCTGACGTCGCCACCGAGACGACCGACGACTCCGGTGACGACGCACCTGCCGACGACGGCGACGATGCGTCCGACGACGAGCCGGCCGACGACGGCGACGATGCGTCCGACGACGAGCCGGCCGAGCCCGAGGTCGTCGAGCCCTTCGACAGCTACCCGCCTGGCGTGACCGCCGAACGGATCCTGCTCGGCATGTCGATGCTCGATTTCGAGCAGCTCACGAGCATGGGGCTGAGCCCGGCCGGCTGGGGGGACCAGCAGGGTATTTTCGAGGCACTGATCGACGATCTCAACGACCGCGGCGGCATCAACGGCCGCATGGTCGAGGGGATCTACGAGTTCTACTCGGCGATCGACGCGGCTGACGCCGAACGGGTCTGCCTCATCCACACCCAGGACAATCAGGTCTTCGCCAATCTGGCTGGTTTCGTCGGACCGGCCGGCACCGCCGATATCTGCGTGACCGGGACCAACGAGACGATCATGATCGGCGGCGAGATCGCTGGCGACGAACTCGCCAAGGCGGTGGCCCCGTGGTTCCACGCCAGCCCGACAGCCGAGTACCAGACGATCAACCTGATCAACCTGCTCGTACAGACCGGCCGAGCCGATGGTGCCAAGGTCTTCACGATGGGTGGTGCTGCAGCAGCGTCGGAAGAGGCCTTCTCGATCGAACAACTCGAAGCGGCAGGCATCGAGGTCGTCGGGTCGGCGATCATCGAAGCGCTCGACGGCGACACGATTGCTCAGGACCAGGAGCTTGCCGTGGCCTTCGAGCGGTTCAAGGCATCCGGGGCCAACACCCTGTTCGTGTTCGGCACGCCGTCCGCCGAGATCCGCGGCGCCGCCGCTGCCGGCCTGACCGGCCAGATCGCAATCTGGAGCAACGACTCGGGTGGACTCGCCAACCTTGGCGCCACCATCACCGACAAGTCGATCGCCAACGGGGCCCTGGTCAGCACCGGTCCCACCGACTCCGAGATCTGGGAGAGCGAGACGTTCCAAACACAGTGCGTCGCCCCCGTCGTCGAACGGATCCCCGACCATGACCTTCGCGATCCGTTGAGTTACGCCCCTGACGAGGACAACTGGTTCAACCCGCTTCGTCGCTACTGCCTCGCGCTCTCGATCTTCGAGCAGATCGCCACCGCAGCTGGGGTCGATTTGACGCCCGAGACCTTCGAGGCAGCGGCATACGGTGGCGCCTTCGATGATTTCGAGTTGCCCGGGGTCGGCCCGGCCTCGATCTCTCGAGAAAAGCGCGGGGCGCAGGACGGCGTGCGGCTCTCGGCCTACGACTCCACGCTGGGTGACGGCGGCCTCGGTCCGGTGACCGAGCTCCTCGACGCCTACCAGTAGGTCCCAGACGTACCAGCCCGGTCAGCCCGGGCATCCGCAGCTCCACCCACCCCATCTGCACCGGTCGGGCCGCCCACGACGGGCGGCCCGACTGCTTTCTGCAACACTCTCGGTATGGCCATTCACCAAGACTTCGATCTCGTGTACGACCTCGTGGTTGCAGGCGGGACGGCCGGCGGGTTGAGCGTTGCAATCTCGAGCCAGCGGTCGGGGGTGCAGTCGGTCCGCCTGATTTCGCGCAGCAACCAGGTCACGTTCCCCGAGCTCGTGCGCGACAACCAGCTCGACATCGGCTACGGCGAAATGGTCGAGACTGTTGATGTCGTCGAGGGGGGTGACGAGCTGCTCATCGTCACCAACCGCCACCGCTATCGGGCCCGAGCCGTCTTGCTGGCCCATCGCCCTGCACTCCCCGACTACACGCCGCCGATTCCAGTCCCGGACCTGCCGACCATCACGGTCGACACCGAACCCGAGAACCCCCAAGACCATGACGTGCTGGTGGTGGGGTACACCGATCACGCTGTCGAATTGGCCGCCACGATCGCGGCGGCGGGTGGAAATGTGGTGCTCGCCGCCGGCGGAATGGATCCTGACCTGCTTTCTCCGGCCGCCGACAACGCGCTGCGGCGAATGGAACGGGAACGTCGGATCACGATCCTCTACCGCTCGGTCCCCGACGAGATCGCCGTGGTCGACGGCCACCCCATGGCGTATTTCAACGACCGGCGGACACCCGACCTGCAGTTCGATCATGTCGTGTTTGCGTCGCATCGCCGCACCCTCGAGCCTGAAGAACGTGGCGTGACCACCGAGGCGCTCGCCACCGGCAAGGTCTGGTTGCTCGGTGAACCCGATGGCGACTCCATCGCAACCGTGTCGCCCGGCCATCGCGTCGGCCTGGACATGGCGGCTGCGTTTCCCGAACTCGATCCGGAGCGCATTCAGCCCCGAAAGACCCGACGACACCGCCACGAGGGTGCGGTCGAGGAGCTGCGCGAAGAGCACTACAACGCGACGATCACCCACTTCGAACCCACGCATTCCGACCTGTGGGTGCTGCGAGTCAAGCCCGATCATGGCGGCACCGACTACACACCGGGCCAATACGCCACGCTTGGCCTCGGCTTTTGGGAGGAACGAATCGATGATGCGATCGACCCGAACCTCGAGAACCGCTGGTTCAAGTTGATCCGCCGGTCGTATTCGATCAGCTCTCGGATTCTGGACGAGCACGGCTACCTCGTCGACGAGGGAGGGCTCGACGAACTCGAGTTCTACATCGTCCTCGTGCCGCCGACCGACGACAACATCCCCGAACTCACGCCGCGCCTTGCGCTCAAACGCCCTGGCGATCGCATCTACCTCGGCCCGAAGGTCGCCGGCCGCTACACCCTCGATGCCGTGACCAACCCAGCCGGGACGGTCATGTTCTTTTCGACCGGGACCGGCGAGGCGCCCCACAACGCCATGGCGACGGAGCTGCTGCGAAAGGGGCACCACGGCCCGATCGTCTGCGCCGTGTCGGTCCGCAACTCGGTCGACCTCGGCTATCTGGACACGCACCGGGAGCTCGAACGGCGCCATCACAACTACCACTACCTGCCGATGCCAACCCGCGAGCCCGACATCGCCAAGCGGTACATCCAAGACCTCGTCCGCGATGGCGACTTTGCTGCGATGGGGGTATCGCTCGACCCGGCCACCACCCACGTCTACATGTGTGGCAACCCGGCGATGATCGGGATTCCCGATGAGGAGGGTGTCTTTCCCGCGACCACCGGCGTGGTCGAGCTACTCGTCGAACGCGGCTTCACCATCGACAGGCGCGGCCAGCCCGGCAACATCCACTACGAGGAGTACTGGTAGAGCCAAACGGCCGCTCAGGCATCGTTTGCTCTCTGCGGGTCGAGAGCCCCGACGTCACGTTCGGAGCATTCGGCTCCCTAGCCGCCGGTGTCGGTCGAGGTCGTCGGTTCACCCGTGTCGGTCGAGGTTGTCGGGTCGTTCACTCCTGGCGCCTCGGAGGAACCTGATCCACATCCCGTCAACGCCACGACGAGGACCACACACATCGCCAGCTGCTTCATAGCGCTAACCGTAGGACGTTGCTTGCCAGGAACCAAGCCGACCCAAGTGACATCGAACGAGGCCCATCACTCGATGTCGAGGGTTGCGGCCGGGACGCGTGCTGGACAATCACTGTCCGGAGCGACCATCGAGCAACGCGACATGATCGACGAACGAAAACCGGGTCTCGAAGACGAACTGGTCACCCTGCGTCACCTTGCCGAACTGGCCGAACTGGAGCGCGATCAACTGCGGGAGCGCATGGAGGACATGCGCCTCGCCATGCGGATGCTCAGGCCTGGATCACGAAGCCGAAGCTGGCAGAGCCGATGGCAACGCTGGCGACGGCGGCACCGGTAGCACAGGGTCGGGTCGGTCGATCAGAACAGCCGGCGTGAGAGCACGCGACCCTGGAGATTCACGTTCCACTCCGCCATGATCTGTTGCACTTCGGGGTCGGCCATGTTTTGTGCCGAGGCAGCCAAGAGATCGTCGAGTGAGTCCGCCCACGTGACGACGGTGTGGGTGAAGGGAGACGGACCCGCCGCAACATTTGCGAGGACCGTCATGCCATGTGCTCCGTGCTGCATGTGCGCCCAGTTCTTGGCGAAATTGGTCTGGGCCGACGCATCGTCGATCGGTGAGGTCGAGAGGTACAGCACCGAGCCATACTCGCCGGTCCGTTCACCGAACTCGGTTTGGACTCGCATCAGGCTCCGTCGGCTGATCTGCACCTGATGATCCTGCATCAGTCGTACGAGTGCCTCATCGGCGTAAAACGCCTGCTGGCCGTTCATTGCGCCATTCACTGTCTCGTATTCGAACGCAACAAGGATGGTTCCGGCCATCTCGCCGCCCATGATGATCTGGCTGGCGGTGGTGGTGACAGCCCCGAGCGCCTTGTAGTGGTCTTGGGCCCAGGTGGCCCCAGCTTCGGCGAATCCGTCGACGTTGGTCGCCGTAAGTGCGGTGACGTAGAGGTAACTCATGTGTGCTCCTGACAGGCCCGGGTCACGCACCCGACGCACAACCATGGTGGATTCATTGTTCACCGGCGTCAACAGCATCACCTCTGCGGCAACGACGTCAGGAAGCCTCGGCGTCTGGTCGGTCGATGTGGACGAGGGCGGAGTCGGCCGCCGCGCCGTCGTCATCGATTCCGAGGGCTTGTGCCACGATGCTGCTCAGCGACGGTGAGCTGAAATCGGTGTGTTCACCCTGGGAGTAGAAGCGGCCGTCGTCGGCTGTCACGTCCGGATCCCAGTCGACCTGCACGTCTGTTGGGGAGGTGTAGGTGAGGTGTTTGAGTTTCCAGTGACAACGCGAACCACCGGTTCGAGCGATGAGCACTTCGGCGTTTCGCAGCATGGCGATCATCGCGTTCCACTCCCATCCCGGATAGTGATCGTCGAGGTGGCGTTGATGCCAGCCGTGCTTGAGCGGGATCGGATGAAAGAAATGCAAGATGCGGTCGATGTCGAACCGGGTCAGCACCAAAGGACCCGGTTGGCTGCTGCGATCAGGTTCGGTGTCGCCCATCTCGATCATCGCCTTGCGAACAGGCTCGCAAGCGGTCGTACCTTCACCGTAGCGACGGGCTGCTCGTCGTCGAGATCGAGACGCTCGACGATTTCGTCGACGACCTCTCCTGCATGCAGCGGGTCGTCCCAGGTGCGGACGGGTTCGTGTCCGTCTTGCCACAACGCAAGCGCCCACTCGCCGACCGGATCGCTGCGCCATCCGAAATGCAGATGATCGCCGCTGTGGCTGGTGAGCGTCACCACCTTGTCGTGCATCATGACAAGCCCACAGACCGTTCCCGCCAGCTCCACCCGAAACGCTTCGAGGGTTGCTGCGTGCACCGTCTCGATCGCAACGGCCGCATCGTCGAGGTGGTCGCTCACAACACCAGACGCGGCACGGTCTGCCATCTCCACCGTCACCGCATCGCCCGATGACGCGTACGAACCGATCACAGCCAAAGCGAGCCCGACGAGTTGTTCCCGCATCACCTGCAGGCACTGTTCGGCCTCGTGCCGAAGACCGATGTGTTCAGCCAGTGGGTGACCGAGCAACGGGTGATCGAACCAACCGACACCCACATCGCCGTCACCTGCGACGTCATGAACGGTTGCAGCATGTTCGATCAGAGCACGGAACGCGGTTTCCATGGTTGTGAGCATCTCTGCCCAACCCGGCGGCAGCCGGTCGTCGACGACGAAGAAACCAAGACCGGCACCCCGCAAGAACAAACCCGAGCCGCGCTGCGCATGGGCGTTCATCACCCCAACCAGATCGTTCTGCTCGAACAGTCGGTCATAAGCCTCGAAACCGGTCCAGTCACAGCTCGTGCACGTCATAGTCGGTGCATCACACGCAAGTCCCGGCTCGATGCAACAACCGGCAAGCACCCCCCCGCCGTGTTCGGCCGCAGCAACCAGACCCGGGCCCGGCATCCCGAAGACAAGCCCCACCAGCGTCCGCCGATCACACGCCGGACAGATCCTCGGGGGTTGGATCGCTGTCTCGAAGGCATCCCAGTCGCTCAAACACATCAACTTTCTCTCGCTTCGTAGCTCACAGTACCGACGAGGTGTGACACCGATTTCCCAGACAACAAGGCCAACTCGGGAACTGAATCGAACGTTTCGTTCACCGGCGC
>Ga0181582_10004109_pt1 | contig 11781 bp, 9 predicted proteins | sample 071ome_32_FD_132438 | JGI IMG/M metagenome (GOLD analysis project Ga0181582, IMG submission 132438) | Coastal salt marsh microbial communities from the Groves Creek Marsh, Skidaway Island, Georgia - 071405AT metaG (megahit assembly) | ecosystem: Environmental > Aquatic > Marine > Intertidal zone...
ATGCAGCAATCCGAACAGCTGAGTCTGCAACGTCAGCGTCATATTCAGGAAATTGAATTTCATCTGGAAAATCTTGAGAATGTGGTCGCAGACAGAACCGAAGAGCTGCGACAGGCGCATCATTATGCCCGGCAAAGCGAAGCGCGTTACAAGCGTCTGGTTGATAACATTGGTGATGGATTTAGTATTTTCAGTTTTTCTCCGGCGGGTGAAGTGCTTTATGTGACTCCCGGAGTGAAAAGTATGCTGGGCCTGGATGTTGAACAGGTAGTTGGCAGGAACTGGGCAGATCTGGTGGACTGGTTGCCCGAGTCAAAATTTGATATGGAAAACACCATCAGGGATATGATGTATGAAAACTTCGAAAGTGCTGTCTGTGAATTATCTTATACGAATGAAAACGGCGAGTTAAAGACCTTATCGGTTTCCATGCATATCGTGACCGACTCTAATCATATTGTCCGTTGTATCGAAGGTATTTCGGAAGATATTACTGCGCAGCGTAAAATGTTGCAGAACCTTAGTCGACTCAGGGCTGAAGCGGATTTTGCCAACCACGCCAAATCGCGTTTTGTCGCCGAGATGTCACATGAACTGCGAACACCAATGCATGCGATTACGAATTTTACTTCGCTGGCTGCAAGGTTTACCGGGGACAAGCGGGCATTGGATTATCTCGCAAAAATCAAAATCAGCAGTAAACGTCTGACTACCCTGATCAATGATTTGCTGGATTTGTCCAAACTTGAAGCCGGTAAAATGGAGCTGTCACCTCAGCAGGTTGATTTGATCCGTTTAAGTCAGCAAATGGCTGCTGCGCTGGAAAGCCTGACAGAGGAAAAACAGGTGTTTATTGATTATCGCTATAACGCGACCAGTTTTTGTGAAGTCGATGAACAATTGATGCAGCAGGTCATGACAAATCTGTTATCCAACGCGATTAAACATGCCCCTGAACAATCCGTTATAACAATCGAACAAAAACTGATCGAAGAAAACAGGCAGCGTTATCTGCAATTTTCAGTACGTGATGAAGGTGAGGGTATTCCTGCGGATAGGCTGGAAAGTATATTTGATGAGTTTGTGCATAGTGCCAAAACGAGTAATTTTTATAAGGGTACCGGTCTTGGCTTGCCTATAGCCAGGAAAATTATTGAGTTGCATGGTGGTATTATCTGGGCTGAAAACTATCATCATAATGACAAGCGTGGCGCAGTATTTTTCTTTAGAGTGCCACAGAAACGCGCTTTGCCCGAGAAGGCCAGAGTTATCGACATATCAGCCTGATCAAGCAAAAGATCTGACTTACCTGTCAGGTAGGGCTTTTGTCTGCTGATTTTAAAAGTTTGATGGATAAATGACTACAGCGATTCAGTCGTATGCCAGCGATTTAGGCCAACAAGCATACACGCGTTGTTAACCATTGAAGACGACATTCTTAAAAGCCGTATGCACAAACCTGTCAGGGTAATTGTTTTATCACTTCCAGACGTTCAACAAAGTTTTCCATAATCTGGCTATAGAGCTCATCGCCGAGATACTTGTCTTCCACGCCGGCATCGAGGCTGGGGTTGTCATTGACCTCAATCACATAGGCATTGCCGTCAGAGTACTTGATGTCAACACCATAAAGACCATTACCTATATGACGGGTCGCTTTGGTGGCAGCCTGCAAAACCGCCTTGGGAACTTCAAAAGTCGGCAGTGTATCAAAGCCGCCACTGCGCGACTGTTTGCCATCGCTGTGTCGATAGATTTGCCAGTGTTTTTTTACCATGTAATACCGGCAGGCATATAAAGGCCGGTTATTCAAAATGCCGATGCGCCAGTCGAAGTCGGTATAAAGATATTCCTGCGCAAGCAGTAATGAAGTTTGTTCGAACAGCGCTTCTGCATGCTGACGCAGTTCCTCAATAGAGGCGACTTTGACCACGCCTCTTGAGAATGAACCATCCGGTATTTTTAATACAATTGGCAATCCCAGTTCATCAATAGCCTGCTGCAGGCTATTGGCATCGTTGCGCTGTAAAAAAACCGTTTTAGGGGCTGGAACTTTATGGGTTTCAAACAGTTTGGCCAGATAGATTTTATTGGTACAGCGCAAAATCGAGGTCGGATCATCAATCACAACCATGCCTTCGCTTTCGGCTTTTTTGGCAAAGCGATAGGTATGGTGGTCAATGGCGGTGGTTTCGCGAATAAACAAGGCATCGAATTCAGGCAGTCGGATGAAGTCATTAGGTGTGATCAGTTCAACATTGACACCAAGATTTTTGCCTGCTTTGATAAAACGCTTTAAAGCCTGTGGATTACTAGGCGGCATTTTTTCTTCGTTATTGACGAGTATTGCCAGATCATAGCGTGCCGGTTTTTTCATTTTGCTTTCACGCCAGATTTTGCTGCTGAAATGATCAAGTGCATTGGCAAAAGCTGTCTGTTCATCATCATTAAGATAACTGTGATTGATGATTTCGATATTGCTGACCTCCCAGCTCTGCTGATAATGCAAACTGATCTGCAGTATCGGGCAGGCAAAACGCTCGAAAAGATAGCGTGCAATGCTTTTGAAGCGAGCATCTTCGACCTGGCCAAAATAGGATTTGATCGTCAGTTCGGTTTGGCTGTCTGCAGGCGAGGCATTCTTATTCAGCAGGTCACTGACCGGTCCCATCTGCAACTGGTAAAGCAATGGCTGACTTAAATCATTCAGAACCCGGATAGTCGGTAATACATGATGATTACGCGCTTCGGCCAGAAGCGAGCAATAATAACCATCCTGCAGATAGTTATAGTCTTTACAGAGGTTAATGACGCGAATACGTTGTAGGCTGCTGGTCTGTATAGATAGATATTGCTGCAGGGTTAAAACGTGCTCAGTCGGGTAATAAGGTGCCCAGTCCTGATGATCGTCGATGACAATATAAACGCGTGACATGAATAACAACGAAAAGAAAAGAATAACGCAAAATAGTGCATTGCCGATTCTTTGCACATGCATTTATTTTTATCATTACGATGAAATTAATTTGTTGGTTTTTGTGCGGCTAACAACCAATATGAACAGTCTGTTTTGCTTCGCTGAAATCCCTCATGAGTTTTGTTATTCGCCCGGCTATATCGGCTGATTTGCCGCAACTCGATCAACTGGAGAAAAATGCTTTCCAGTCTGACCGGTTAAGTCTCCGGCAATTTCGCTATTCTCTCAAACCCTCTGCACAGCGGGTTTTTCTGGTTGCTATGCAAGATCAGTTGCTGCTTGGTTATGGCTTGCTGCATTTGCATAAAGGTACGCGGCTGGCACGACTCTATTCATTGGCAGTTGATCAGCAACAGCGCGGCAAAGGTGTCGGGCGCAGGCTGATCGAGGCGCTGGAACAGGCTGCGGTTCATGCCGGACGTCTTTACATGAGACTGGAAGTGGCTGAAAACAACCAGACTGCCATCCAACTGTATCAATCGCAGGGGTATTCGGTGTTTAGCTGGGTACCGGATTATTATGAAGATCACAGTACCGCGATGCGCATGCAGAAACGTATTCGGGTGATCGATCAGCGGCTATTGAAAAATGCCGTGCCCTGGTATCAGCAGACAACTGATTTCACCTGTGGTCCGGCGGCCTTGATGATGGCAATGGCCAGCCTTAAACCTGACTATAGAATGTTGCGTGCCGAAGAGCTGGCGATCTGGCGTGAAGCGACGACGATTTATATGACATCGGGGCATGATGGTTGTCATCCGATCGGCTTGGGTTTGTCGGCACGGCAAAGAGGTTTCAAGGTTGAAGTGATTGTTAATCGCAAAGGCACTTTGTTTGTTGATGGAGTTCGCAGTCGTCATAAAAAAGAACTGATCACCTTTGTAGAGCAGCAGTTCAGGCGACAGGCTGAGCTGGAAAAGATGCCGGTAAGTTATGCTGAAATAAGCCAGTCGGATTTGCAACAGTGGTTGTCTCTGGGCAAGGTGGTTGTGATGTTAATCAGTACCTGGCGCATGGACGGTCGCAAAGCGCCTCACTGGGTAGTGGTGTCAGCCTTTGACGACCAGTGTTTTTATTTGCATGATCCGGACCCTGATGATGATCGTTTTGCCTTTGACTGTCAGTATGTGCCTATAGCGCGGGATGATTTTGATCGAATGTCAACGTTTGGCAGTCGTCGTTTGCGAACCTGTGTGGTGTTGTCAGTCGCTGAGGATTAATACCAGCAGTTGTTTCGGACCATGAATGCCATAAGCCAGAGTCTGCTCTATATCGGCTGTTTTAGAGGGGCCTGAAATCAGCAACGCATTGGCAGGCATGCCGTTTTGCCATTGCTGCTTTTCTACGACCTCGGCAAAGCTGTTAAATAACTGCTGGCTTTCCAGAATGACAATGTGTACCGGAGGCACCAGCGATAACAGGCGTGGTTCAGCGGCATCCGGCCAAAGTACCAGACTACCGGTTTCGGCAATAGCACAGCGGCAACCGCTGACCGAAGCATCGATCTGATGAAACAGGCTGTCTTTGAAGTTCTCTATTGATTGCTCATAAAGCCCGATATCGCGTTGCGGGTTGTCGCGGCGAATTTGCTCACCGAGGGCATTGTCGCCAACCAGAATCCGTTTAAGGTTTTTGCGGCTGAATTGTTCGCTTAAGGTTGTTTGCCAGTTATCCCGTTTGACCTGAATAACTTCGCCCTTAACCGCGGTGATCTTGTCCGTAAACTGGCGAATCTTTTCTTCAGGTGTCCAGTCCGGTTGCAGGTTGTTACGGGTTGATTCCACCTGATAAGCAAAAGCATTATTGCGCAGGCGTTGTAAAATTCTGGCTCTGGATTGATTCGATGTCGACATAAAAAACCGTAGTGCTTAACCGTTAAAATAACGATTTTGAATCATCTCGTCTCTAAAAAAACGTTTCATCATTTCTATTTTACAGATTTTCTCTAAGACCATTTTGTTTGAGCATTTCTTTGAGGCTCTGTGGTGCCGGTTTTGGAGAAGTCCGGTATCTGGACCAGCCGGGTATAGAGGGTGCGGCAAAACGCATGCGTGTAGCGAGCCGGGTGAAGCCTTTGTAGACCAGCGGGTTGCGATTCAGCCAGGACCAGAGTTTCCAGCTTAATGCTTCGCTATGCGTGCGCAGCTTGCCTTTGCCGCTTAATGTATTGTCAGAGGCCATACCCTGTTGGGCATTAACAGTTTCGGCGCGCAGGCGGCTGATTAATGCAGGCAACGGAATACGAACCGGGCAGACCTCGCCACAGGCACCACAGAGGGTACAGGCCGAGGTCAGCGCGCCGGCTTGTTCAATGCCAAGGCGCTGTGGTTCCAGAACGATGCCTATCGGCCCGGGGTAAACATTGCCATAAGCATGTCCGCCGACATGCACATAAACCGGACAATGATTGATACAGGCACCGCAACGAATACATCTTAGTGTGTCGAGCAATTCGGCATCATGCCCGATGCGTGAACGGCCGTTATCCAGCAATACCAGATGCACCTGTTTGGGGCCGTCTTTTTCACCGGGCTGGCGCGGACGACTGATCATATTGAAATAGGTGGTTATCGGCTGACCAGTGGCGGACTTGGTAAGAATGTCCAACAGTGGCGGCACATCCGAAAACTTTTCAACAACCTTCTCAATGCCGGTAATGGCAATGTGAATATCCGGTGCACTGGTACTGAGACGACCATTGCCTTCATTTTCCACCAGACATAAAGTGCCGGTTTCTGCGACGGCAAAATTGACCCCGGAGATTCCGGCATCGGCAGTCGCAAAGCGTTCACGCAATACCTGTCGTGCCGTGGCGGTTAGCTGGTTGATGTCTTCGGTATAGGGAATGTCAGGATGAAACTGCTGAAACAGTTCAGCGACTTCGATGCGGTTTTTATGAATAGCCGGCGCAACAATATGTGAAGGCGGTTCCTTGGCTAACTGAATGATGTATTCGCCCAGATCGGATTCAATGACCTCGATGCCACGTTGTTGCAGATAATGATTAAGTTCAGTTTCCTCGGAGACCATGGATTTGCCTTTGACAGCAGTTTTGGCGCCGGCGGCATTTAATAGCTGATAGATAATTTCATTGGCCTGTTGAGCGGTTTCTGCCCAATGTACCTGAATGCCGTTTTGGGTGAGCCTGGCTTCGAGTTTTTCAAGTAATTCGGCTTGTTTGCTAAGGCTGTTAGTGCGAATGATGCGCGCCTTGTCGCGTTTGAGCTGCAGGACATCATCATCAATAAACTGTTCGGCACGTTTACTACGAATACCATCCATGGCCTTGCGGAAATTACGCCGCATTTGTGGATTATGCAGCGCATCATCGATACGTTTTAAGAAGGCCTGTTTAGCGGCGTTCATGAGCAGCGCTCCAGTAAAAATTCAGCAATATGCTGAGTCTGCATCCGGCTTTGTTGTTTTTGCAGTGCGCCACCGATATTCATCAGACAGCCGCAGTCCTGACTGATAACACGACTGGCACCGGTATTTTGCAGATGGGTGGTTTTGGCTTCTACCATGGCGCCTGAAATGTCAGCCTGTTTGATCGCAAAGGTACCGCCAAAACCGCAACATTCTGTTTTGTACTCATGTTCAATGACTTCAACATTTTTCAACTGTTTAAGCAGGCTGTTTATATGTACTGCCACCTGCATTTTTCGTAATGCTGAACAGGAAGAATGCACCGCAACCTGAATCGGTTCGCCGAGGTCCTGTGCTTTGAATTGCAAAACATTAACCAGAAATTCGGTCAACTCATAAGTGCGTGATGCGATTGCCTGCGCCTGACCTGCTAACGCATGATGTTCGAATAATGAGGGCCAGTGATTTTTGATCATATCGGCACAGGAAGCCGAGGGCACAACCAGAGGAATGTTTTCACTAAATAAACCCAGTTGTGCGGCAACGACGTCCAGGGCTTCATCACGATAGCCCGAATTATAGGCGGGCTGGCCACAGCAGCTTTGTGCCGGCGGGTAAATGACATTTACACCGGAGTCTTGCAGCAGTTTGATCGATGCCATGCCGGCATTCGGGTAATACAGGTCAATCAGACAGGTGCCGTAGAAATAAACGTGATCGGACATAGTTATCAAGCGTCAGTTAAACTGTTATCGACCATAGATGACTAAAGGCAAAAATACCAGTAGATACATAGCTACCGGTAAATTCTTTATAATGCCGGCTCAATTAAAAAATCGGGAATCCGTCATGCCTTTGTTTTTCAAGCTATTGGTCGTTGTTTCAGCGGCTATGCTGCTAACTGCCTGTAATCAGGAAAATACGCCGGCAACGCCTCCTGCCGGCACTGCCAACGCACAAGCCGCGGCCACTCAACAGGTCTATACCCTGAGACTCGCTGAAAGCTGGCCGGAAAATTTTCCATTGCTCGGCGATGCCAATCGTAATATGAAGGCGATGGCAGAAAAGATGTCTAACGGCCGCCTGCAAATTCAGATCGATTCTAAAAACAAGCATAAAGCGCCTTTGCAGATTTTTGATCTGGTTCGCAACGGCTTGTATGACATGGGACATTCATCGACGTATTACTGGAAAGGTGAAGATCCGAATATGCTGTTCTTTACCACAATGCCGTTTGGCATGACCAGTATGGAACAGTATGCCTGGTTTTATCATGGCGGAGGCATGCAGCTAATGGCCGAGGTCTTTGATCCTTATGGGGTCAAGGTGTTTCCGGGCGGCAATACCGGCAACCAGATGGGCGGCTGGTTCCAGAAAGAAATCAGAACTGTTGAGGATTTTAAGGGCCTGAAACTGCGATATCCCGGTTTTGCCGGAGAAGTGCTGGCTGAACTAGGTGCAAAACCGACCAATATTCCTGCCGGAGAGCTTTACATCGCTTTGGAGCGCGGCACTATTGATGCGCTGGAGTGGGTGGGGCCTTCTCTGGACCTGCGAATGGGGTTCCACAAAATAGCGCCATATTACTATTCAGGCTGGCATGAGCCGGGAGCGGAAATTGTTTTTCTGATCAATGACAAAGCCTGGGAGGAATTGCCGGCTGATCTACAGGAAATCCTGCGTGTTGCGATGCGATCGGCTGCCTATGATATGTATGCCCAGAGCGAGTACATGAGCGCTGAAAACCTGGCTACCATGAAGCAGGATTATCCGAATATTGAAACCCGTATCTTTCCACCTACTGTGATCAGGGCGATGCGCGAAGCGAACGAAAAACTGCTGGCTAAACTGGCGCAACACAGTCCACTGACAAAAAAGATTATTGATGCGCAGGCGGCTTACCTGAATCAGGTTCGGGAATGGACAAAAATTTCGGATTACAGCTATCTGAAAAGTAACGCTTCCGAAAGATAAAGTGGTTTTTTGCAGCAGGCTTGCATCCTGATTCAGCTATGTTTTAATCATCGGGTTAAAAATTAAAAGAACCGCTGTTGCGGGGTTCGCTGATAACAACTGAAGAGGAAATGTTATGAAAAAAACGCCATTAAAGTTACTGGCGATGTCACTGTCAGCTGCGGCCATAATCGGTCTGACAGCTTGTAATGATAAAGGAGCGGGCACTACTGCACCTTCGGCTGAAACAACAGCTGCAGCTCCGGCTATGCAAGAGAAAAAGGTATACGACCTTAAACTGGCTGAAACCTGGCCATCTAATTTCCCGATTTTCGGTGATGCCACCAAGAACATGGCAGCCATGGCTGAAAAAATGTCCGATGGACGTTTGAAAATCACTATAGACTCGAAAAACAAACACAAAGCACCGCTGGCTATTCTGGATATGGTCAGTGCCGGTCAGTACGACATGGGACATTCTGCGTCTTACTACTGGAAAGGCAAAGATGCCAATACCCTGTACTTCACGACCATGCCATTTGGCATGACCGCACCTGAGCAATACGGCTGGTTCTATTATGGCGGCGGTATGGAGCTGATGGAAAAGGTTTATGCCAAACACGGTGTATTGTCATTCCCCGGTGGTAATACCGGCAATCAGATGGGCGGCTGGTTCCAGAAAGAAATCAATTCTGTTGAAGATCTTCAGGGTCTGAAAATGCGTATTCCAGGTTTCGCCGGTGAAGTGCTGGCTAAACTCGGTGCCAAACCAACCAACATTCCAGCGGGCGAACTGTATACAGCTCTTGAACGTCGTACAATCGATGCGCTGGAATGGGTAGGTCCTTCTCTGGATTTACGTATGGGCTTCCATAAGATTGCACCTTACTATTACACCGGCTGGCATGAACCTGCTACAGAGCTGCAGTTCATGATCAACAAAAAAGTCTGGGATAGTCTGCCTGCTGATTTGCAGGAAATCCTGCGTGTTGCGATGCGCACAGCGGCTTATGATATGTACTCTCAGTCTTATCATGCCAGTGGTGAAAACTGGGCCAGCATGAAAACCGAATTTCCGGATATTCAGGTCAAAACCTTCCCTCAGGAAGTTATCCAGGCCATGCGGGCTGCCAATGATGAGTTAATCGCTGAAAAAGCAGCGGCCGACCCAATGGCCAAGGAGATTATCGATTCACAGGCGGCTTATCTGAAAAAAGTTCGTGAGTGGACCAATATTTCCGATGTGGCTTACCTGACCAGTCTGGAAGATCCTACTTTGGGTGATTCTGTTGATTCGGCAGTCGATGCCGTGTCAGCATCTGCGGATGATGCGATGAATACGGCTTCCGATATGATGAAAGCGGCTTCTGACATGATGAAACCTGCTGAATAATTCAGCCTTTCATTACCAGAAAACGGCAGCTTCGGCTGCCGTTTTTGTTTGGAACTCTGTTATCATTGCGTTAACAAGTATTTTCAGGAATTTTATCATGCTCCTCAAAATTGAAAATTTGCTCAATGGTTTTTCAGACCTGCTAGGTAAAATTTCTGCTGTCATGATGGTGTTGTTACTGCTGAATGTCTTTTTTGACGTGGTAATGCGTTACCTGTTCAATGACGTTTCTATCGGCATGCAGGAAATGGAATGGCATCTTTTTTCTGCTATGTTCATGCTGGGTATTGCTTATACCTTAAGACATAATGGTCACGTTCGGGTTGACCTGATTTATGAGCGTCTTTCCGCTAACAAGCGTGCCATCATTGATATTTTTGGCGTGCTGTTTTTTTTGCTGCCATTTACCTTGCTGGTGGTGTACTACGGCTATGACTATGTCATGCATTCCTATGCTATTAATGAACAGTCTGGTGATCCGGGAGGGCTGCCTTACCGCTGGATTATCAAAGCGGTTATTCCTGTATCCTTCGTCACTATGGCTTTAGCGGGTTTAGGCATGTTGTTGCATGCGGTCAATGTATTGCGTGGCATACATGGCGAAGAAACTCCTGAAAAATTTGTTCACTAATCCGCGCGCAACAGGTACTCAAAGATGATTGGCATCATTATGTTTTTTACAGCATTACTGCTGTTACTCGTTGGTTTTCCGGTTGCTTTTACTTTTGGCGGGGTTGCACTGATTTTCGGGGTGATCGCTGAAGGTCCTGAAATCTTTGCATTCATGCCGTATCGCATCTACAGCATCATGAACAATACGGTATTGATGGCGGTGCCATTGTTTATCTTCATGGGTATTGTTTTGCAGAAAACCCGTCTGGCGGAACAATTGCTCGAATCCATGGGTAAGTTGTTTGGCGGTGTCAGAGGCGGGCTGGCGATTTCCACTATTCTGGTCGGTGCTTTGCTGGCGGCTTCAACCGGTGTGGTCGGCGCATCGGTGGTGGCAATGGGACTGATCTCTTTGCCGGTAATGCTTAAGTATAATTATGATAAACGGGTGGCGACCGGCACTATCTGCGCATCCGGTACGCTCGGGCAGATCATTCCCCCTTCTATTGTGCTGATTATTCTCGGCGATGTGATGGGTATTCCAGTCGGTGATCTGTTTCATTCGGCACTGGCACCGGGTTTGGTGTTAATCGGTTTTTACATCACTTACATTCTGATCAAATCCTTTTTACAACCTGAAGTGGCGCCTGCCATTATCGAGGAGACATCGGATGAAACCCGGCGTCAGCAGATTTTTCAGGCGTTAAAGGCGGTGCTGCCGCCGCTGGTTCTGATTCTGGTCGTGTTAGGGTCTATCTTTGCCGGCATTGCGACGCCAACCGAGTCATCGGCTTTAGGAGGTTTCGGTGCGCTGATCCTGGCGGTTCTGTATCGTCAGTTCAGCTGGAAAATGGTGTTTGATTCGGCTTCTGAAACCATCAAGGTGACTTCGATGGTGTTTGCTATTCTGTTAGGTGCGACGGCATTTTCAATGGCGTTTACTTATACCGGTGGCGATACCATCGTTGAAGAAATTCTGACCAATCTGCCGGGTGAGAAGATGGGCTTTTTGATCATGTCGATGCTGGTCATACTGGTGTTGGGTTTCTTTATTGATTTTGTCGAAATTTCTTTCATTATTGTGCCCATGTTGGCGCCAGTTGCAGAAGCGCTGGGTATTGCGCCTTTGTGGTTTGCTATCCTTATCGCTATGAATCTGCAGACGTCGTTTTTGACGCCGCCATTTGGTTTTAGTCTGTTTTATCTTAAGGGTGTAGCACCTGCTTCGGTGCGGACTACGGATATTTACCGTGGTGTTGTGCCGTTTATTCTGATGCAAATCACGGTTGTGCTATCGATTCTCTTTTTCCCTGAATGGTATGGGTTAACCTAGACCGTTTGTCCAGTGGACAAACGCAGCTAGGTTAACGCGAGGCAAGGATGCCGAGCTGGGCAAAGCGACAGGATGTCTCAGTTTGCGTAGGGCTTAATTCATTAATTCTGATAAAAGCACTGAACCGTTTGTCCAGTGGACAAACGC
>Ga0181582_10004110_pt1 | contig 11776 bp, 10 predicted proteins | sample 071ome_32_FD_132438 | JGI IMG/M metagenome (GOLD analysis project Ga0181582, IMG submission 132438) | Coastal salt marsh microbial communities from the Groves Creek Marsh, Skidaway Island, Georgia - 071405AT metaG (megahit assembly) | ecosystem: Environmental > Aquatic > Marine > Intertidal...
CTCCTTTAGATGATCGGGCTGGCCTGTCTGGCCAGCTTAGTGATAACCAGTCATCGAAAAAAAATACACATATTCTCCTTTTAAGATTAACCATAATAATCATAAATGGGAAAGGTTTTTTTTATATGTTCATCTATCGGGTGCTGGCCTGCGGGGTCAGGAGTTCAGAAACAGACGTGATTTTTCAACTGCTTCTGCCAGCCCGACACGCTGAATCTCTATCTCTGGCGGAAAGGCACTTGTCAGCCGTGTCGGCAGGCGGCTATCCAGAATCACAAATACGCCCCTGTCATCTTTACGCCTGATCAGCCTGCCAAAGGCCTGTCGCAATTTCATCCGTGTCAGCCTGTCTGTCCATTCAGTGCGGCCAAGCCAGTCTGCGCGTGCCTGAAATAATTTATCCGGTCGCGGCCATGGCACGCGGTCATAGATCATCATCTGTAGCGCATCGCCCGGCACATCTACCCCGTCCCGCACCGCATCTGTGCCCATCAGCACCGAACGCGGATCATCGCGGAATAGCTGAAGCAGGGTTTGCAGATTCATTCTATCCTGATGCTGGGCATATAGCGCGATATTCTGTTGTGACAGGCTGTCTGCCAGATATGGCCAGCAGGCTTTCAGCCTTTGAATCGAGGTAAACAGGCTAAGGGCGCGACCATCAGAGGCTGAAATCAGCGCAGACATGGCAGAAGCAGTGGTTTCGGCGCGGTCACGCGCAACATCCTGAATCACAAAAATACGCGCCTGTGCGCCATAATCAAAGGGCGAGCTATGGCTGGACAGCATCGCAGGATGGGCAAGATGCTGTGCGCCGGTTAGCTGGATAGCCGACTGCCAGTTTTTATTTTCTTCTGTATTTTTTGCGGTTTCTTCGGTTTTATCTGGCCGATTATCCGGCGGATTATCCGTAAGGGTGGCAGAGGTAATGCCAACACCATGCGCTGCCCCCAGCACCGATTGTGCAAAGGGGATGGTCGGGTCAAGCCAGTGCCGGTAAAGCCCGACATCTCTGTCTGTGCTGTCTATCCTGCTTATCTGCATCCAGTCCACAAAGCCATCTCTGCCCATCACTGATAAATCGCCAAGCAACTGGCACCATGCCGCCACCGGCCCTGATGCCCGCCTCAGCAGACTGCGGCTTAATCCTTCCAGCCTCTGGCGTGTCTGGGTATCCAGCGTATCAGCCTCGTCATTCAGGATTTTTTCAATTTGTCCTGCAAGTGCCATCAGCGGGCTCAGCAACCCCTCCAGCCTTTCTTTAAAGGCACGCGCCGCTGCTATCAGCTCATCAGGGCAGGGATAAAGGTCAGTTTGCAGATCATAATGGGAATGCGGATTGTCCGAGCGCGCATAGACTAGCTTGCGAATTATCACAAAGAATGCTTCTGCTTCGCCCATTGGCATTCCCTCTGCCAGCCTTTTTGACCAGCCTGTCCATGGCAGGATACGTGCCGCCTCGCTCGCTTCTTCAAGGGCGGCCAATGCCTCGTCATTATCGGCGACCAGCTCTTCAAGACGGCGTTTCAGCCCTCTTGCGCGGCCAGCACGGCCATCTTCTGCCCCGCGTATCCATAACCGCAATTCGATGGTTTCAAGGGCTGTGAGGGCAACCGAAAAAGTTGAATCAGCCGCATCAAACACATGATGGCCTTCATCAAAAATATAGCGGGTTGGCACTGCCCCTTCATTGCCTGCCTGCATCACCGCCTGCACCATCACCAGCGCATGATTGGCGATCACAATATCGGCTGTGCGCGCGCTTCGGATAGACCGCTCGACAAAGCATTTATGATAATGGCTACAGCCTGAATGGATACATTCGCCCCGCCTATCTGCCAGACCTACTGTATATCGTCGGCCCAGAATATCGCTTAGCCATGCCGGAAAGCCTGCCCCTGTCAGATCGCCATCTGCGCTGGCAGAAGCCCATCTAGCCATCAGCCCTAGCGCAACAGCCGATTGCGGGGCGGCAGGCATGCGCCCTAAATGTTCTTCGAGATTTAGCAAACAAAGATAATTTTCGCGCCCTTTTCTGATCACTACCTTGCGTTTATGGGTACTAGCTTCGGGATAAAGGCGGGTCAGCTCGGCTGCTATCTGATGTTGCAGGTTGCGGGTATAGGTGGAAATCCAGACAGGCGCCTTATTCAGCTCTGCCCACAGGCTTGCCGGTGCCAGATAGCCAAGCGTCTTGCCTGTACCTGTACCTGCCTCTGCCAGCATGAAATGCGGGCTGGCCGCCTCATCGGGGGTGTTGAAAATCGCGGTCATGGCACGTGCATATTCTGCCTGTCCTAAACGCTGTTCTGCATGCCCGCCAAGCAGGGATGACAGCCTGTCTTGTGTATCTGCTTCTGATACCGGATATGTGCCTGCCATCTGGCGCGGTACCGTATCGTCTATTGTTTCAAGCAAATTCCAGATATGGGCTGGCTGGCCATCTGGCGGGCTGTTAGGTGCGGTTTGCATCATCTGTATATGGCCAAGCGCGCCTAGCACCTCTGGTGCCCATGCCCAGCCGCCACGTCGCATCATATCTGCAATCCCTGCCAGCTTTTTTGCCTGATCTGGCAATAAATCTGCCAGCTCGTCCAGCAGGCGCCGCGCCGCAAGACCGATGGTCACAGCCTTGTCTTCAGCATTGTTCGGGGCAGGCAGATTCAGCCGCATCGCCAGCCCATCAGGGGCAGGCAGACAGAATTGTGCCGGTCGCACAAATCCAAATAGTTCAAGCACATCAAGGGGCTGTTTAAGCTCGCACCCTAGCCGCGCCTCTGTCCATAGCCTATGGCATACCAGCACAGGGCTATGTTCTATCTCAAGCGTGGCAGTCTGAATATCAGCATGTCTGATCTCGCCATCAGGGGTGATCATCACGAACTGGCGTCCATCAGGAAAAATGACAGGTAAATCAGAGAGTGGCGGCAGGATGTTCATAGCCTCTGACTTTATCGTGCCAGCCTGCGCTCTACCAGCATTAAATAGCGGCTTTTTCGTATAGCGGCTTGATGCAACAGCTTTTGCTAGGCTATAAGATGTCCAGCATAGCTATTGTTCAAAAATCAGATAAAGAGACTGTGATGTTTACGCCTCATCTTGCAATCGCCTCTGACAGAGCCAAAGCGCTGGCCGAACAGGCAAAGGCATGGCCATTTGCCGAAGCGCGCACCCTTGTATCGCGATTGTCACAGATGAAAGATGATAATCCTGACCGGCCGGTGCTATTTGAAACAGGCTATGGGCCATCTGGTCTGCCGCATATTGGCACGTTTGCTGAGGTGGTACGCACCACGATGGTTCGACAGGCATTTGAGATGCTGACAGGCAGGCAGACGCGGCTGGTTTGTTTTTCAGATGATATGGACGGATTGCGCAAAGTGCCTGACAATATCCCCAATCCGGAGATGATTGCACCCTATCTTGACCATCCGTTAAGTGATGTGCCTGACCCGTTTGGCACACACCCTTCATTTGGCGCGCATAATAATGCACGGTTACAGAATTTTCTGGACGAATTCGGCTTTGATTATGAATTTGTCAGCTCAACAGATATGTATATATCTGGCGCGTTTGATACCGCGCTGATGGATATTTTGCAGCGCTATGATGCGGTCAGAGATACCATCCTGCCGACATTGGGTGAAGAAAGGCAAAAAAGCTACAGCCCGTTTCTGCCTGTCTGCCCGCGTACAAGGCGGGTGCTTCAGGTGGCGATTTCGGCGACAGATACCCAAGCTGGCACCATCAGCTATCATGACCCTGAAACCGCTGAGCTGGTCACGGTTGGGGTAACAGGCGGGCAGTGTAAATTGCAGTGGAAGGCAGACTGGGCGATGCGCTGGTATGCGCTGGGCGTAGATTACGAGATGGCGGGCAAGGATCTGATAGATTCTGTTACCCTGTCATCAAAGATTGTGAAAGTGCTGGGCGGGATGCCGCCTGCTGGCTTTTCCTATGAATTATTTTTAGATCAGGAAGGGCGCAAAATCTCAAAATCTAAGGGTAATGGCCTGTCTGTTGAAGAATGGCTAAGCTATGGCAGTCCTGAATCGCTGGCACTGTTCATGTATAGCCAGCCAAAACGTGCCAAGCGGCTTTATTTTGATTCTATCCCGAAGGCGGTAGATGAATATTTCAGCCATCAGCAAAAGCTGGATGAGCAGGAAGATGAGCTGAAGCTGGATAATCCGGCTTTTCATATCAGGCTGAAATCAACCACAGATGCGCAGGACATGCCTGTCAGCTTCTCTTTGTTGCTGAATCTGGCAGGGGTATGTTCTGCTGATACAACAGATGTGCTGTGGGGCTATATTTCTGCCTATGCAGAGGGCGCAGATAAGCAGAGCCATCCGCATCTGGAAGCGCTGGCAGGCTATGCGGTGGCCTATTATCAGGATAGGGTGCGGCCGCATAAAACCTATCGCCGTGCCACAGATGAAGAAAAACAGCGCATCACAGAATTGCGTAACAATCTGGCCAGCCTAGCAGATGATGCTAGCTCAGAAGAGGTGCAATCGGCGGTATTTGCCGCAGGGCGTGATCATTATGAACAGCTTAGAGACTGGTTTTCCTGTCTGTACCAGACCATGCTCGGTCAGGAACAGGGCCCAAGAATGGGCAGCTTTTTCAGGCTTTATGGGCTGAAACCATCTATCGCACTCTGTGATGATGTGCTTGCAGACAGGCTTGTCTGATGTTCTGGCAACTCGCTAGCGCGGCGAACAGAGCCCTGCCGGCAGAAACCGCGCATAGGCTGGCGGTTAACGCCATGAAATTCGGCTTTGTGCCTGCCGCAACAGTTGCTGAAAAGCAGATGCAAATCAGCTGTGCTGGTCTTAAATTTGCCAATCCGCTTGGGCTCGCCGCAGGCTTTGATAAAAATGCCGAAGCGGTGAGGGGGGCAATAAAGCTTGGTTTTGGCCATATTGAGGTAGGCACCATCACGCCCCTGCCCCAGCCCGGCAATCCGCGCCCGCGTGTCTTCAGGCTGAAATCAGATAATGCTGTGATCAACCGTTATGGCTTTAACTCGCAAGGGATGGCGGCGGCGGCAAGGCGGCTTGAGCGGCTTCGTGCTATGGCACGAACTGGCATAATTGGGGTTAATATCGGTGCGAACAAGACCAGCACAGACAAATTTGATGATTATTATAAAACAGCGCACAGATTAGCGCCTTTCGCAGATTATCTAACCATCAATATCTCGTCTCCAAATACAGAAGGCTTGCGCGATCTACAGCATGATGACAGTCTCAGCCGCACCATCATGGCGGCCAAAGCGGGTATGCAGGAAAGCAAAGCTCATGTTCCTATCTTTGTGAAGCTAGCACCTGATCTTTCAGAAAGCCAGCTTGCCAGCAGTCTGGAGACAGCGCTGTCAGCCGGTATCTCAGGCTTTATTCTGACCAACACCACCATCGACAGGCCGGCGGGGCTTATCTCTGCGCATAAAGGCCAGTCAGGCGGGCTGTCAGGTGCGCCGCTTCATGACAGGTCGCTTGATATGCTAGCGCAGGCAGCGACACATCTTGAGAAGATAGGCACAGCAGACACTCCGTTAATCGGGGTTGGCGGGATAGGCTCGGCAATACAGGCATATGCGCGCATGCTAGCAGGCGCAACATTGGTGCAGATCTATACTGCATTGGCCCTTCAGGGCCCACAGCTAGTTGCTAAAATCCTGTCTGGGCTTGAGCAGATGGCAGCCCTAGAAGGGGTGTCATGCGCGCAAATCACAGGGCAGATTAAACAGGGTCAGCAAGCCTATCTTCACGCTCAGCATATTGCGAGAAAGCTTGCAGACTTGTCATAAGCGGGCTTGGATATTCTTCTCCATTTTTGCTCTGAAATTTAGCTGATTCTTCAGCAATGATATGCGGATAAGGCTGTTTTGAGCCAATACCTGCGCTATTTCTAAAATAGATCAGGGTGAAGAGGCGAATAGCCTTAGTAAGGGGATAGTTGCCTTTCAGCCTGTTTAATTCAGAGCATAAAAATGAAAATTTGATTTTTTCTTCTTCCAGAATCTCATCAATCGATTGCCAGAAATAGGGTTCTAGCTGAACCAGATAGCGTTGTGTGCCAATTTTTACACTTCGTTTTGTCATATTTTTCTCTGTTTTATGGGTTCAAAAATAGATATTGATATCAACCTGCCTAATGCTATTTCTCTGGCTATTTCTTATGTTATTTCTATGGCTTATCCTGTTGATATGCCGCACAACACAAAAGATTAGGCCCTGTTATTATGGATAGTCTAAAATTACAGGTATATTATCCTTTCGTATGGTCAGCACCGCCAAGACTGGCTTGACCTTTGGCTAATTATCCGTTACAAGCCTATCTTCCAGATAATTGATGTCTGCGCTCCTTTGAAATAGGCAGACAAAGTGAAAGGAATAAGGGCGATGTCCAAGAGATGCCAAATTACCGGTAAAGGTGTGATGACAGGAAATAATGTCAGCCATGCAAATAACAGAACACGCCGCCGTTTCCTGCCAAACCTGCAGCAAACCAGCCTGGCTTCTGAAATTCTTGGCCGGTCAGTATCAATGCGGGTAAGCGTTAGCGCCCTGCGCACAGTGGAAAAACATGGCGGGTTAGACGCATTTCTTCTTCAGGCCAGAAATAGCGAGCTTGCTGATGAGGCACGCGCTCTGAAGCGCGAAATTATGGCAGCGCAGTCAGCCTAGCTTTATACGATTTTAGTGATCGTCTTGTTATTAAAGAGCGCCCTTTTTATCCGAAAAGGGCGCTTATTTTATTAGCGTTTGCGTTTGCGTCGGCCAGTATGTGATTCGTCAAACAAATCTGCCAGTTCCGACATCACGGTGCCGCCTAATTGGTCAACATCTGTAATGGTAACCGCACGCTCATAATAGCGCGTAACATCATGGCCAATACCGATAGCCAGTAATTGCACAGGCGAACGTGTTTCGATCATCTCAATGGTATGGCGAAGATGTTTTTCAAGATAATTCCCGCTATTAGATGACAGGGTTGAATCATCCACAGGCGCACCATCCGAGATAACCATCATAATACGCCGGTCTTCATTTCTGCTAATTAGCCGGTCATGCGCCCAAATAAGCGCTTCGCCGTCGATATTTTCTTTTAAAATACCTTCCCGCAACATCAGCCCAAGTGATTTTCTGGCTCGCCGCCATGGCTGGTCTGCAGATTTATAGATGATATGGCGCAAATCATTCAGCCTGCCAGGTGCTGGCGGCTTTCCGGCCAGTTGCCATGCTTCGCGTGACTGCCCACCTTTCCATTGCTTAGTTGTAAAGCCAAGAATTTCGACCTTTACACCACATCTTTCCAGCGTTCTTGCCAGAATATCTGCTGTGACAGCCGCAATGGTGATTGGCCGCCCGCGCATCGAGCCTGAATTATCCAGCAAAAGCGTGACCACTGTGTCACGGAATTTCATATCCTGTTCTTGTTTATAGGAAAGCGGGCTAAGCGGCTGGGTCACAACTCTGTTGAGCTTGCCAGCATCTAGCAGGCCCTCTTCAAGATCAAATTCCCAAGTTCTGTTCTGGAATGCCATCAGGCGGCGTTGCAGACGGTTTGCCAGCTTGCCTATTAGCTGGTTCAGATTTTCCAAATGCCTGTCCAGCATTAATCGAAGCCGTTCCAGCTCTTCTGCATCACATAAATCAGCAGCATCAATAATTTCATCATAGCTGGTAGTGAAAATACGATAGGCATCACTGTCACGTTTGGCGTTCAGATCAGGTATATTTGGCTCACCGCTCGGCGTCTCGCCATCAGCCAGCCCATCCATATCAGAATCTGCTTCCATTTCAGAGGCATCATCTGCTGACATGCCGGCAGCATCTCCATCCTGATCTAGGCTGGTTGAATCATCGCCCTCACTATCATCTTCACCAGCAGCAGACTGGGCTTCATCACTTTCGTTGCTATCATCTGATTGGTCATCTTCTTGATCATCATCCTGATCATCGCCGTCATCTTCATTATCGCTTTTATCGCCAAGCTCTGTTTTCAGCGCACCAATCAACTGTTTTGCCAATTCTGCAAATTTTGGCTGATTATCTTCTGCCTGTTTCATTTCAGACAGTAAATCTTTGGCCTTTGCATTGATAATTGGCCGCCATAAATCCATCACCATTGCTGTAGAGGCAGGTGGTTTCTCGCCAGTTAGCGTTTCGCGGACAATCAGACCAACTGCTTCTGCAAGCGCGCTATCATCACCTGATTCAGGCGCGCCAATGCCTGCTTTTGTATATTTTTGCTCTAGTCGGGTTGCCAGATTTTGCCGAACACCAGCCATCTGGTTTGCGCCGATTGCCTCGACCCGCGCCTGCTCTGCGGCATCAAAAATAGCCTTTGCCATCGGTGCGGCGGGCGCTTTTTGTTCATGTGTTTTAGCGCTATGGTGGGCAAGCCACAAGCCGGCAGCATCAGACGCACCGCGACTATCTTCGCGGGTTTTTGCGGCTGTTTCACGTGGCAGGGCAGGCAGTCTTATTTCTGTTTTGCCAATATGGGTATCCTGACCGGCATAGCGCACCTGCGCATCAATGCCGCCAGCGATCGCCCGCAAACTAGCCGCATTGGCTTTCAGAAAATCAGACTGGTCCGGCTTTGATGACATAATAGATTAAGATGCTTTTTGCGATAATTGAGATGCTTCTGGCAGATCAATGCCAAAGATACGCTGGTAATATTCAGCCAGAATAGGGCGTTCAATTTCGTCACATTTATTCAGAAAGCTCAGTCTGAAGGCCAGTGTAATATCGTTGAAAATTTGTGCATTTTCTGCCCATGTCAGCACTGTTCGTGGTGACATCACAGTTGACAGATCGCCTGCCATAAATCCTTTTCTGGTCAAATCGGCCATTCGCACCATCTGGTCAATCTGCTTGCTACCTTCGGCTGTCTGATATGGCTTCTGCTTTGACAGAATGATATTCACCTCATCTTCAATCGGCAGATAATTCAGGGTGGTCACAATTGACCATCTATCCATCTGTCCCTGATTAATCTGCTGAGTGCCATGATAAAGCCCTGTGGTATCACCAAGCCCTACGGTATTTGCAGTGGCAAACAGCCTGAAATAGGGGTTCGGCGTAATGACCTTGTTGGTATCTAGCAAGGTCAGCTTGCCGTCAACTTCCAGCACACGCTGGATCACAAACATTACATCTGCCCGACCAGCATCATATTCATCAAACACCAATGCTACAGGGTTTTGTAGTGCCCATGGCAAGATGCCTTCTTTGAATTCGGTGACCTGTTTGCCATCTTTCAGCACAATCGCATCTTTGCCAACCAGATCAATTCGGCTGACATGGCTGTCCAGATTAATCCGCATACATGGCCAGTTCAGACGTGCAGCAATCTGTTCAATATGGGTAGATTTGCCAGTGCCGTGATAGCCCTGAACCATCACCCTTCTGTTAAATCCGAAACCAGCCAGAATCGCAAGGCTAGTATCTTTGTCAAACTGGTAGTCAGGGTCAATGGCTGGCACATATTCAGATGGTTCTGAAAAAGCCGCTATTTTCATATCGACGTCGATCCCAAGCGCGTCCCGAACATCAATCTCTATATCCGGTGCAGACAGCGAATGTGCTGGCTGGGCATTAGACGGTATTGCTGACATGAACTCTCTCCGATGTAATCACTTTTATGATAATTGTTACCTGCTGAAATTGGCAAACAGGGCAAAATCTCTGTCCTATGCCGCAGGGCTGCTTAGGTCTAATACTTTTTTACGCAAAACGGAATAGGCAAGATTGATTTCTTTAAGCAATTCTTCTGCGTGACTGTCACCTTGATTGTGATCAGGGTGGTATTTTTTTGCCAGCTCATTATACCGCTTTTTAAGCTCCTGCATATCTGAGTTGGCGGGCAGATCAAATAATGCCCATGCTTTTGCTTCTTCAGGGTCTAATGCAGATGTGCTGTCTTTAGCATTGGATGGTTCTGCATTTTCAAAGAAGTGAAACCTGTCATCAAACTGGTAGGCTGATTTTCCTGTTCCGAATTTCCATGTTGGGCGTTCCCATGTGGTTGCGCGCCTGATTTCTGCTTCCAGCTCGTCCCCTTCAATCCCATCATAATAATTCCAGCTCTGGTTAAAACAGCGGATATGTTCTAGGCAGAATTTGATATAATTCCGTAAATCCTGTTTATTGCGGGGGGCTGGATAGTCTGCATGTGCTTCGCATCCTGATGCCATGCAAAGCGCCTTGCCGTCCGGATCATGGCGTTGTGCGCCCTGCCGAATAGAAAAATCATCTTGTATTTTACGTCTTGTGACCATATCTCTACATTATTGCCCTGTGAGGTCTGTGGCAAGCTTGTGTTTTAAACTGAACCTATTCTTCATTAAGGTAGCACGCTGATGATAAGAGACCAGATAGAAGAACGGCTAATCGAATGTTTTTCCCCTGATAAATTATCAGTTCAGGATGTCAGCTGGCAACATGCCGGACATGCCGGCGCGCCTGATGGCGGACAAAGCCATTTTGAGGTTGAAATCTCTGCCTCTGCCTTTGCAGGCAAAGGCCGTGTGGCCGCGCATCGGGCTATTCATGCCGAGCTAGCAGATTTGCTGGCAGGCCCTATCCATGCGCTACAGATAACCTTAATCGCCGACTAGCCAGACCAGACTATTCTGCATAGGCAATACAGCTATTTGCCAGAGACGGCATATTATTTGGCTGTTGTTCCTGAGGCTGTTTTCCAGCTTCGGCATCTTCACGTTTGCGGCGGGCAATTTCGCCATAGAGTGTCTGAAAGGCTGTGGTGGCCATCGGGCCTAGCAGCTCGGTAATATGGGTGCATCCGCTAGCCCCCCCAATAGCTGCTTTAACCTTGTTTTTCCATCCGGGCCCGATTTTCAGCCCAACCAGCCCTTTGATATTTTCAGCCCCTTTGGGACAAATTTCGTAAGGGCCATGCAAGGTCACTGCGGCTGCATCTATGATTTCCAGCGTTTCGTTAATGGTGATTCTGACCTGCATATGATGCACAGGCGTGCCCTGCTTGATGGTGCCATGTGTTGTCGAAGGAAAATCATAGCTTTTTGTATCTATCAGCTCTGCTTCAATATCCAGCAGGCCATCTTCTCTGGCAAATCCCTGACAATGGATATGCCTGTCATGGCTATGGCTACGTTTGGCGGGTGTTGGCAGTCCTGAAAATGCTTTCATCTTATGTTCCTATTATGGGACGTATCATGGCGGTTACAGTTATTGATTTTGTGTCGTTGCTGATCCATTTTGTTTCCAGATTCGCAGTGAGGTTATCTGGTTATGATTCCGTTTTCTAATGCGAAAACCCATCTTATGAAAAATAAATTCTTGTCCTACACGCGGAATATACCGGCTTTCATATAAAACCAGCCCTGCAATTGTAGATGCCTGATCATCTGGCAGTTCCAGATCAAGCGCCCGATTTATATCGCGGATGGTAACTGTGCCATCGACAATATAGCTACCATCTGGCTGCGGGGAAAGTCCGGCAAGGTCAACATCATGTTCATCATCAATTTCGCCGACAATTTCTTCTAGAATATCTTCTAAGGTGACAATGCCCCGCAAATCACCATATTCATCTACCACAATGGCAAAATGTTCACGCCGGCTACGAAACGCCTGAAGCTGGGCAAAAAGCTGGGTAGTTTCAGGCACGAAATAGGGTTCTGTTGCAATTTTGGCAACATCAATATCAAGCGTTTCTGATTCTGTCTGGGAATGAAGCTGGCGTAGCAGGTCTTTAACATGCAAAACACCGA
>Ga0181582_10004113_pt1 | contig 11765 bp, 11 predicted proteins | sample 071ome_32_FD_132438 | JGI IMG/M metagenome (GOLD analysis project Ga0181582, IMG submission 132438) | Coastal salt marsh microbial communities from the Groves Creek Marsh, Skidaway Island, Georgia - 071405AT metaG (megahit assembly) | ecosystem: Environmental > Aquatic > Marine > Intertidal...
TCATCGGCATATAGGCGCGGCACAAGATAGATATTGCAGGCCAGATCATCTTGCAGACGAGAGACCAGCTTGCCATGTTCTGCCCCCTCATTCAGGCCAGCTTCTGTCAAGGCGCTGATATCATCGCTGATATCATCAAACATCAGAACCAGCCTGTCTGCCCCTGCATCCAGTAGCTGGGCAGCCTTTGCCCGCAGATGGGCATAATCCTGTTCTGGTGAGATGAAATTATAATCCAGACCTGGTGCAATGCCTGCCAGAATCTCGACATTAGCTGACACAGAACAAAAATGACTAAAGCTGTCTATCCAGTCTGTATCATACAGGCCTCGCCAATCCAGCCTGTGAGATATATCTTCTTTTGGCGCGTATAGATAGCTGTTCGCCCCAATCGCGCGCAAATGCTCTAACAGCCTTATCCTGTCCTGAAAGCCAAGAAGCCTGCCATAATAGCCTTCAATATAACCACATCTGACAGGTGGTGCTGATATGCCGGTTTTATCGCGTTGCGTCATCTACACACAGATAATTGCCCAAACTTCATGCTTGGTGCATTATACAGCTACTAGCTGGCTTTAGGCTAGCCAAAATCATACTGGCTGATAATTGGGGTTTATCGATGCGTGTATTGGCAATTGGCGCTCATCCGGACGATCTGGAAATTTTTTGCTATGGGCTGTTGGCCAGCCTGAAATCTGATGGTCACGAGCTGGCATTATCAGTAGCCACTGATGGCGCGGCAGGGGTGATAGCAGGCAGGCAAAGCGGAAGCGCCCTAGCCGATATCCGCGCACAAGAAACCAAAGAAGGGCTATCTGCGTTGGGCACACCGATATTATTAGGTCTTGCAGATGGCCAGCTTGCCACCCAGCATGGCGCGGCAGAGGCTGTTGACAGTCTGATAAAACAGACAAAACCTAATCTTATCATCACCCATGATGGTGCTGATTACCACCCTGACCATCGTGCGCTGTCACATTTTGTTACGGCATCTGCAGGGTTTGGCTGTCCTGTATTATATGCTGAACCGCTTATGGGGGTGGGATTTATGCCTGATTATTATGTTGATATTACAGCCCATGCTGAGGCCAAACAGCAGGCTATTCTTGCCCATCATAGCCAGCGCCCAGAACGGTTTGCCGCCGCCGCCAGATTAATGAACAGATACAGGGCCGCACAATGTAATGCCCCCGAAGGCTGTTATGCTGAAAGCTATCGCTATGATGCCAGATTCCCCTTCGCCGATATCAGGGCAATGCTGCCGCCGCCCCCTGCCTATCGCCGCTTTTATGATAAGGATTCTGATGGCTTCATCTAAGGCTGGCCCTGCCATTGCTGAGGCTCGCCATTTTACCGCAAAGTTGCGGGCTATGCGCGCCTGTCGTAGACGGAAAGCTTGAAGGCAGTCTGCCAATATATCTTGCGGCAAGAAATGCGATTAATTCTGCTTCGACCATATCAGATGGCGCACCAATATATTCTGCTGTCACAAGCTGGCTTTGTCCGGACAGCCTGTCTTTCAGACCACCCATCATCACATCATTATGAATACCGCCACCTGCCAGCACCAGAATCTTGGGCATGACTGGCAATCTGCGAATAGCCAGATCGATAGCATGCACCGTAAAGGCAGTGGCGGTAGCTATCTGGTCATAGGCAGACATGCAGGTAAATTCAGGTAATCTGAACAAATCGTCAAATTCGTTCCTGTCAAGTGAACGCGGGCCAGAAAGGCTGAAAAACGGGTGACCTAAAGCCTGATTTACAATCGACATGCTGGCGTGACCCTGTGCTGCAAGCCTGCCTTTATCATCAAAAGCCAGATTAAAATGCTGGCGCACAAGATCATCTATCAGCCCATTACCGGGCCCGATATCATACCCCTCAATGTCGCCTTTCGCATCACAATAGGTAAGATTAGCCACCCCGCCAATATTGATAAAGGCGGCTGGCATTTTGCATCCTGCCTGCGTCAGAAGCATCTGGTGATAGATTGGGGCAAGCGGTGCGCCCTGCCCGCCAGCATCGATATCTGCCGCCCTGAAATCATATATTACCGGAAGACCGGTAAGCTGGCTTAGCGCAACGCCATCACCAAGCTGGACAGTTTTTCCAGCTTGCGGGTTGTGATAGATTGTCTGGCCATGAAAGCCTATGACATCAGGTGATATATCCGGTGCCATCTCGCAAATTCTCTTCACTGCATGGGCATGATCTTCTGAAATGGCACGTGCCAGCGCCGCTATCGAATCTGTATCTGATAAAAAAGCTTCAGCTGATAGGCGGGCCGCATGAATGGCCTCTGCCACCTTTTTACAATACGGATGGCTGATGGTAATATCTGTGCGTTCCAGAAAAATACCATCTGTTCTGACCAGCGCTGCATCAATGCCATCAGCACTAGTGCCGGACATCAGTCCGATGACAAATAAAGGCAGTTTTTGAGGATGATGAGAAGACATGCCTAGCATCTCAGCAAAAACTATCTCGCCTGTCCAGATGGTTTGCGCTAGTCTGATGGCATGACAACACAGATAACAACCGAAACACGCCTGCCGCCAGAACAGTGGATTGACAGACTAAGCCCTGCAGATGCGCTTGTTCTGATGCTGGATAGTCAGGCAGGTGCGATTGATGCGGTTCGTGCCGCCCTGCCCCAGATAGAAGCTTCGGTTGAGGCGTTATACCAACGTCTTAGCACAGTCCGGACTGCCAGATTAATCTATTGCGGGGCAGGTACGTCAGCGCGCATTGCTGTACAAGATGGCGCCGAATTACTGCCAACCTTTAACTGGCCGCAAGCCCGCATCGGCTATATTATTGCTGGCGGCATGGGAGCGCTGATAACAGCAGTTGAAGGGGCTGAAGATTCTGAAGATGAGGCCAGACAGGCTGTTATTTCAACAGCAATAAATGCAGATGACTGTATTATCGGGCTGGCGGCAAGCGGGAAAACGCGTTTTACCTGCGCTGCATTAGAGGCTGCAAAAGATGCAGGTGCGCTGACTATTGGCATTTCAAATAATCCTGATACAGGCCTGCTTGAATGTGCCGCCTATCCGGTCGTACTTAACACAGGCGCAGAAGCATTGGCAGGTTCAACACGGCTGAAAGCCGGTACTGCACAAAAAATCTGTCTTAATCTGATCTCAACCCAACTGATGGCGCGGCTTGGCTATGTAAAGGACGGGCTGATGACACATATGATACCGGCAAATGAAAAATTACGCCGCCGCAAACAAGAGATAGAGGCGATGCTGGCAGAAAATAGCCGCTAAATGACAAGATAGCTATCTGCGTCAAGATAGCTAAGCAAACTCAGCAAATCATTTCGCAAAAGCGCAACACAACCTTTTGTATGATGCGTTTCTTCAAGTGCGCAATGTAGAAAAATGGCACTGCCCTTATGCGGCACAGGACAAACATCATTATAGCCAAGCGGAATGATAAGATCATATAGCCCGTCTTCACGCCACAGCGTCTCGTGACGTGCCGGATAGGGTAATGTGACTTTGCTGTTATAGGCCGCATCTTCAGGGGCATCACACCAGCCATCCTGTTTGCCTATCACAATCGGGCTGAAGGCCGAATAGCCAGCCAGCCTGTCAGCAGATATTCTGTCAGCCCTGTAATATAGCCCACGCAAAGGCCAGCGTCCGCGCGGGGTAGCGTTGTCACCTTCTTGCTTTTCATCGGCTGACACCAGCCCTGATGCACCCACAACACATTTAAAGCGATGCGCACCACAGCTTAGCCAATAGCTGTCATCTATCTGTTTTACGCATAGCTCTACCATAAAGTGCCTGTTCCTATTTTTTTAAAAAGTCAGTTCTATTCTCATAGCCTATGGCCTGCTTGCCAAACAGGTCAATATGACAGTATCATCGAGATGACGTAATTCCGTTCATGTGGAATTTACCATGCACTCAATCGGGGAAGAGGCATACAAGATGACACAGAAAAACACGCTTGGATTATTTTTTGATGAAAGAATGCGGCGGATATTCCTGCTTGGGATCATAAGTGGGTTTCCGTGGGTCTTGATCGGGTCTGCTCTCAGCCTGTGGCTTAAAGAAGATGGGCTTTCCAGAAGCGCAGTTGGCTTTGCCGGTCTGATCTTTTTTGTCTATTCAATCAATTTTCTATGGGCACCATTAATTGACAGGCTAAGAGTGCCTGTGCTGACGGCAAAATTTGGCCACCGCAAAGCATGGATTCTGACCATGCAGGCAATTATTCTGGTTGGGCTGCTTGTCTGGTCAACAACCGCCCCTGCAACCAATATCTTTCTGGTGATGGCGGTAGCGCTGGTCATGGCAACCTGTTCAGCAACACAGGATATTACCATTGATGCGTTGCGTATCGAACAAATCCGTCAAGAAGATAGCCGCGCGATGGCAGCAGGCGCATCAATGGCGGTGATAGGCTGGTGGACAGGATTTAAGCTGGGCGGCATGATCACGCTTCTGGTGGCTGACAAGTTTGAGCTGATGGGGATGGAAAATTACTGGCAGATGACTTTTCTTGTGATCGGGCTTCTGGTCATCGCTACCAATTTCGGGCTGCTATTAATACCAGAGACAGGCACCCAAGAACGTATCAAGGCACAAGCCGCCGCTCAGGCAGAATTGCGCGCAAAGATGGGAAATGCGACATTCATCACGCAAATTGTCAGCTTTATCGGCTCAACAGTTGTCACGCCACTTCTTAGCTTTTTTCGCAATAACGGGCTGAAAATAGGGGTTGGGCTATTATGCTTTATCTTCCTGTTCAAAATCGGCGAAGCCTTTATGGGCAAAATGTCGATCATCTTCTATAAGGAAGTTGGCTTTTCAAAATCGGATATTGCTATCTATTCAAAAGGGCTTGGCTGGGTGGTTACGGTTGGCTCATCTTTGCTTGGCGGCTATATTGCCATCCGCTCAGGGGTGGTAAAGGCGCTGATGGCAGCTGGTATTTTTATGGCTTCTACCAACATCCTGTTTTCCATATTGGCATGGTCTGGCAAGGTTGAATGGATTTTTGCGCTGGCCGTGTTGCTAGATGATCTGGCGGCGGCAATCGCAACGGTGGTATTTGTGGCCTTTATCTCGTTGCTGGTAGACAGAAATTATACTGCCACCCAATATGCCCTGCTGGCATCCATTGGCACACTTGGCAGAACCCTGCTGGCGTCATCCTCTGGTGCGCTGGTTGACGGGCTAGGCGGCGACTGGGGTCTGTTCTTTATCATCACAGCCCTGATGGTTATTCCGTCTCTGGTACTATTATGGATGATGCGGGGAACATTATTAGCCCTTGATCGGGCAAAGTAACGCGGCCAGCCTGTCCGCCCTGATATGGGCGATAGGCGCGCCATAGCCTGTCTTAATTCTGGCAATGGCCTCAATGACAGGCTCGGACATTACAGCATGATGAAAGCCATTTGCATGCAGCAGATGGCTTTTATCTAGCATCACCCCGACATGACCCTTCCAGTAAATCAGATCGCCGCGCTCAAAGCTGTGAAAGGCTGTTTCATCTTTGCAAGCAATGTTCTGCAGCATCTGGTATTGCGGGCCTGAATCACGGGCAAAGGCAGTTGCGGAAGCCTGAAGAGATAGCTGGATAAGTGCAGAACAATCTAGCCCATATGCGGTGCGCCCGCCCCATTTATAGGGCGCCGACAGAAACTGGCTGGCGATCGCAACCCAGTCTTCTGCCTCAAAACTGGTAGCAATCGCGCTGGCCGCCACAAAGCCTGAGCGATGATTGCCCGCCCGCCCCCAGATTTTAATTTCAGCCATATCATCATCTATCTTTATCAGCTTACACCGGCTGGCCATCGGCAGGCTGATAAGGCTGGCAGAGGTGATGCTGGCTGTCTGTGTAACCGTTGCGAGGCATGGTTTGATCACATGGTCTGGCTGGTCATCTTCTGCGATACGCGCAATGTCCTGCACGTTCACCCAGCCTTCATATCCGTCAGTTGACAGCCTTACCTGCACATATCCGTTATGGTTTTTTGATTCCAGAATCTCTAGCCTCTCGCCATATAGACATTCTGTATCCAGTGCTTCTGGCGCGCCATCAGGCCGGTCTGGCGGCGCGGCATATAGCCCTGTATAGGACACAATCACATGGCCATAGGCTGCCGTCAGAACTGAATTTTCTGCCCACCAGCTTCCAGCATCAAAATTCGGACAGGTTTTTTTATCTTCTAGCTGAATATCCCGATGCCCGACTATCTGTGCGTCCGGATGATAGGCAGTCCAGCTATTTAACAGGCTTTCAAGCGCGGCAAATTGCGCGGCGGTGAAATGATGCCGCCCAATAAGGCATACCCCCAGACTGTGATGGTTCTGTCCCTGTACATGCGCACCCTGCCAGAATTCTGGCCGGCCATTATGGACAGTGCCATCTCGGGTAATCAGCTTGTGATAGCCTATTCCATCCCAGCCAAATCCAAGATGCATATCATGGATGTCTGCGGCCGTAATATCGCTATCATCAGGCGTGTCAGAACAATGTACAACCAGATATCTTATTTCTTTCAGGCTCATAGGTGTTATCATGCCGCCTTATCGCTATTCAGTCCAAGAAAATCATCATATGATAGGGTTGTGTCATCATGATATTTAAAAGTTAACATGGGTGGTGAACATAGCAGAGATAAAGGATGTTGTACCATGCTTCCCAAAGCAGTTATTTGTGATATGGACGGCTTATTGCTAGATACTGAACATCTGTCTGAACTAAGCTTCATGGAATGCTGTAACGAATTTGGTCAACCTTTTAACGCTAGCCTATTTGGTGAACTAACAGGCCAGAGCGGGTCTGCCCATCTGCGCATTCTAACGGCGTTTATGCCAGATATTGCACAACATTTTGATAGTAGATGGAAACAGATTTATCACGAAATGCTGGCAGATAAAGTACCTGTAAAAGCTGGCATTCCCGAATTTCTGGCAAAATTACAGGCTTCAGATATCATGCTTGCAGTCGCTACTTCCAGCCGCACTGATAAAGCAAAACACTATCTGAAGATGGCAGGAATTGCAGATTTTTTCTGTCAGATTTCTGGTAGCGATCTGGTTGCCCATGCCAAGCCTGCGCCAGATATCTATCTGCTAACGCTAGCTGAATTACAGCTTGCTGCTAGCTCGTCGATGATTTTAGAAGATTCTAATAACGGCGTGACAGCAGGGCTTGCGAGCGGCATACGCACCATTCAGGTACCTGACAGGCAACTGCCTTTTCAACATTTTGCAGATAATCCGCTATATTTTCTTGCAGAAACATTAACAATAGCTGAAGATTTTATTTTGTCAGGCTGAGCTGGACCTCACGGCTCAACATAGCTTGCAACACGATTATCTGCCTCTGGGAAAAAAGCCATGTCAGCATCAGAATTCTGGAACACACGCTATCAGACAGATGAATATATTTTTGGCACTGAGGCAAATGATTTTATCAAGGCAACTGCCCCAAAAGCTGAAACCGGACAGACCGCCTATGCGCCTGCTGATGGCGAGGGACGCAACGGAACCTATCTGGCCTCAATTGGCTATCAGGTAAGCTCAACAGATGTCTCAGAGCTGGCTGTTGCAAAAGCACATACCCTTGCACAGAAAAAAGGGGTGAAAATAAATGCTCATATTGCTGATGCGCTAGCACCTGAATTTAAAGATGAAACGTTTGATCTGGTAATTGTCTGTTTTATGCATTTCATGCCTGATGATCATGCTATCTTTATGGATGTGAATAAGCGACTATTGAAACCGGGCGGGCTGTTTATCATGGAAGGCTATAGCATTGAGCAGATTGCCCTGTCATCTGGCGGGCCCAAAAAGCCTGAAATGATGATGTCAGAAGCAGGGCTTCGCCAAACCTTTGCAGATTTTGATATTATATTATTGCAGGAAACAAGACGCCATCTGTCAGAGGGACCACGCCATCAGGGCGAGGCCGCCACTATTCAGATAATGGCCCGCAAGCCAGTGTGATGATTGCCAGCCTCTGTCTGGCTAGCCCATCTGCAAGGATGTCATCTGTTGGCGACAGGCAACAATATCATCTACATCTACCAGCTCAACATCATTCATGCTGACAATCTGATCCTTTGCAACATCATGTTTAAGCTTTACGTGATGGGCAAGCCCGATAGGCAGCGCATGTAGCGTGTGAGACAGGCTAGACGGTATTGATTTTGCCCAGACACAATATCCACCTTCACCATCCAGCATCTCGCCTGCTCTCAGATCGCGTTTGGCCGTAGCCGCCGCATCTGCCTGCCAGTAGCGTGATACCCCTGTTGCCTCACCACGTAATACCGCAGACAGAATAGAAGTATTTGTCTCAAGCCCGATCAGGTGAAATGGCCGCCACATAGACCCATACCAGCCAGAAGCATCTGTTAGCAGACCATATTGCTGGAAACAGTCGCGCGTATAGGCATTTGGTGCTTTAAAGGTAACAAACATGCCATATTGAATATGGTTTAGCACCTCGCGGCCATCTGGCTCACGGCTGGCGGCAATATCTACCAGCCCTGCTGTCTTCAGCCTGCCGCCATCACAGGCTGGTTTGAACACATTGGCAAGATCATGCAGGCCTGCCGGATAGAAACCCAGCCCTTCTTCTGCACAGCTCAGGCCGGTAGCATTTGCAACCGCCGCCATTTCGATGGCTGCTTTTGTTCCATCTGTGAAGGAATTATACATTTTGGGATTGAAATCACCTGCGGCCACTTCTTCGTCAGTCCAGCCAAAATATCCCCATACCGTGTCTGGTGTTGAATATCTGTAAGGCGGGGCAAAATTCATCCCCTTGCCTGCGGATACCAGCTCAAAACCATTTGTGCGCACCCAGTCTACCAGCTCGCAAATAGCGGCTGGCTGATCGCCATAGGCCATCGTATAGACCACCCCTGCTTCCTTAGCTTTTTGTGCAATATAAGCGCCGCATAACACATCTGCTTCAACATTTACCATCACCACATGCTTTTGATGGGCAATGGCCTGAAGCGCATGCCGCACCCCTGCCAAAGGATGGCCAGTTGCCTCAATAACACAGTCAATCTCATCTATTTCAAATACGGCAGATGCCTGTGGTGTAAGCCATGTTTTTGACTGGCTGATCGCGCTTTTTATATCGCTGGCAAAACAGCTATCTGTATCCCAGCCAACCCGCGCGCATGACGCTTTTGCCTTGCCAATATCCAGATCAGCAATCGCCGTTACATCAACGCCGTTCACATGCTGAAGCTGGCTGAGGATCATTGAGCCAAATTTGCCTGCCCCGATAAGCCCTACCCTGACCACTTTGCCGTTACTGATATGCTGGTTTAACATTGTACTAAGATTCATCTTTTCCCCCAGATTATGAACGTGTTGATATTGCTATTCCGTATAAATTGCCATCATTTTAGGCAGATAGTTTTTTGCGAATTAGCTGGCTGTTTGCATCATGGCTTTTGCACGTAAATGACGGTTCAGCAACCACAGCATAATCATCAGATTAAGACCGTTCCAGCCAATCCCGTTGATAAAGGCCATTTTATAAGAACCGGTGAGATCATACACCCAGCCTGACATCCAGCCCCCTAATGCCATGCCGATAATGGTCATCATCATCACAAACCCGACCGTTGTGCCTGCCTGTTTGGGCGGCAGATATTCACGCACAACCACCGCATAGCTTGGCACAATGCCGCCCTGTGACAATCCAAAAATAAGGCTTACAACATAGAGCGATGTTTTGCCGTCAAACGGAATATACATCACCAGCGCGATACATTGCAGACACGCCCCAAGCAATACTGTCTGGATGCCCCCCAGCCTGTCGGCGATAAAGCCAAAGACAATCCGGCTAATCACCCCGCCAAACAGCATGATGGATAGCATCTGCACACCAACGGCAGGTCCAAAGCCAAGCCCGACACAATAGCTGACAATATGCACCTGCGGCATTGACATGGCGACACAACAGCCAATGCCTGCAATGCCAAGCAGGGCAACCAGCAGCTTTGGTGATATTTTCAGTGAATCACTTTTTTGCTGGGCAAGCTGTCCGGCAAATTGGTGAGAATGTGCCGGCACTTCCCTTCTTAGCAGAAAAGCAAGCGGAATTATGGTGATCACGGTCAGCAGGCTCAAAATCTGATAGGCCTCCCGCCAGCCATCTTCTATCAGCACATTAGATAGAAATAATGGCCACAGACTGCCTGCCAGATAATTACCACTTGCAATCAGCGCTACTGCAATGCCGCGATGGCGTAAAAACCAGTGAGAAATATCTGAAAGCAACGGCCCAAAGCCAGCGGCTGTGCCAAATCCAAGAATAAGATGAAGACAGGTTAGCAGATAAAAATCATGTGTCATGCTGGCCAGCAGATAGCCTGTCGCACTGAAGATGGCGGCCACTGATACAGACAGGGTAACGCCAAATTTATCAATCATCCTGCCTACCACCAGATTGCCAATCGCAAAGCCAATCATATTGACGGTAAATGGCATTGAGGTAGCAGACCGCACCGTATTAAATTCGGCCTCCAGAGATGGCATGATGGTAATCACCGCCCACATGCCGGTATTTGCAAATACCGCAATAATCAGCGTGACAACCAGACGGAACCAGGAATAACCGCTATCGTGAATATGGGCAGGGGTAGAACCAGATGAACTATACATAATTTCTTATTAGGCCCAATCAGCCCTGCTGAAAAGCATTTTTTAGCTGTCCTGTGCCTTCAAAAGCGCACTGGCACGCGACAGAAGCTGTTGTGCATTCAGATAGCTAGGCACCTCAATTTTAATGCCGTTACATATTACCTGTCCTTCACCTTTGGCGCGGGCAGTCTCAAAAGCAGAGACAATCTGTTCTGCCTGTGCAACCTCATCATCAGAAGGCGAAAATAGCGCATTGATAATCTGGCAATGTTCGGCATTCACCGTACTTTTTGAGCTCATCCCCAATGAGCGAGCCAGCTTTGTCTGGCTGGTGACGCCCACATCATCTATCCAGGTATAGGGCATGTCGATAGAGGTGATATTGGCCGCACAACAGGCAATATGAAAACGTTCTCTGACATAATCCAGAATACCGCCCTTTTGTTGTCGCGGCGCATGAACAGACACGCTCATATCTTCTGACGCTACAAGCGAGGCCACAATCTGCGGGTGGCTGCTAAGAATCTGAAAGGCATTTTCCAGCCCCAGCGCCTGTTCGATATTCGGGATGATTTCGGTTGAACCGGCTGGTCGGCCAAATTCTGCCTCAAGCTCGTTGATATGACGTGCCAGCCGCAGAATCTGGTCTGGTCTGTTGGCTTTGGGGATCAGAATGGCGTGGGCGCCATATTTCATCGCCGCATATAAATCTTTCAGCCCGTCTTCATCTTCCAGCGGATTGATGCGCACGCTTGGCACCTTGTTACGCGCGCGCCAATCTGCCAGCACATCAGCCATCATCTGGCGTGCCTGCTCGCGCAGTTCGGGCACACAGAAATCTTCAAATTCCTGAATACAGGCATCAGCCGCAGAATTGTTGGAAGCAGCTATCGCTTCAATATCTGCCGCCCCGACAAATAGCCATGACCGCCTAAGCGCAACCGGTCTCATACCACACCTCCCTCCTGCTGTTTGCGTCAGATATAACTCTATCGGTTTGAGCAAACTATAACAGCGAAAAATGCGCCCTTTTGATTCACATGATTAACCAGCATACAACTTATGTTAGAGGTGATACTTACATTTGCGATTCTAAGAGGTTATGTGATGCAAAAA
>Ga0181582_10004119_pt1 | contig 11759 bp, 9 predicted proteins | sample 071ome_32_FD_132438 | JGI IMG/M metagenome (GOLD analysis project Ga0181582, IMG submission 132438) | Coastal salt marsh microbial communities from the Groves Creek Marsh, Skidaway Island, Georgia - 071405AT metaG (megahit assembly) | ecosystem: Environmental > Aquatic > Marine > Intertidal zone...
GCGGTCGTCCGCCCCTGTGGTATCCACCCAAGCGTAATTGTAGCGAATTCCTGGATTATACATCTGGAAATCAATGGGGTGGAGACGAACATCGTCCATCGATTGCACGCCAATGAGGCTGTCGCTGGTATAGGCCATGATGTTCACATTGCGGCGTCCATGACGGAGCCCTTGACCCGCGGTTTGCTGGGTGGAGTTCATGTCGATCACATCGCTATCCCCTTGGTCTTTGAGCGTACGGGCAAACGTATCCAAGGTATAGTCGTTGTAGAGGCCGGTCCAGCGGTGGCGTCCCAAGTGCTTGACGAGGCCATCATTTTCCGAAAAGTCCTTTTCCGCGAAGGCGATGAAGCGAACGGTTTCCCGATCCGACCATGAAAATTGCTGTTGCGGAGCTCGAACGCGCGTGTAGGCCCGACCCACGTTAGGGTTGAGCTGACCGTTGGGCAAGTACACGGAATTATGGACGTAGATGTCGTATGGCCCTGCCGAGCTAGTCCCCTCACCCCCTGAAAATGGAAAATCCCGATGGGTGAAGTAAGACTGCGTATCATAGGCCAGCTCAAATCCGACATCGCCATCGAAAAAGGTCTGCTCCAAAGCGAAGTTCAAAGCGTCGAACTCGCGATCGATTTGGTCGAGCCCATTGCTGTACATGTGATTGTAGAAATCAAACACCTCGCGGTTTTGCAATGTAGGGGCCACGAAACCAGCCGAGTAGCCTTCCGCGTATGGACTGACCGTATGGAAATCGCGGATATCTCCCACAGGAGCATCGTCCGGAAGCCCAGAGGCTATGGCCATTGGCGTACCAGCCAATCCAGTGCTGGCCAAGGTGTCGCGACTGGCTTGCCAAGGGATTAATCCGTTGTATCCACCTAAGCCCAGACCACCCCCAACATCCGGGACCGATGCCCCGCGAGTGGAATAGGTAATCCCTACATGACGGAAAATCGTCGGGTGCACATTGGTATGGACCTTCGATTCGTTGCTGCCGGTGCCAATAGGGTCGTCATGCAAGGCCTGGAATTCCCAGGTGCCGCCTCGGCTGGGGGAGATCACCCAAGGATCTGGCGTGCCTCCTGTGTACTGAGAGATATCCGCGGAAATCGGCTCGAACCAGTTATGATAGGCTATCGTAGGCGGAATGACTTCGATAGGGGATCCGTTTTGCTTGCCGTCCTCCCCGTTAACACGCAATCGAGTCAGAGAGCCATTTCCTTCGAGAAGGGTCCAGTTAACGTCAGCATAAAAGCGGGTCTGGTCCTCGTAGGCCGGCCGCTGCTTGTATTTCTGGGACTCCTCTAGCGCCGCTATCCGGATCGAGAGTTTGTCTTCCAAAAGCGACTTGTTGTAGTCGAATGTGAAACGCAGGCTGTCGAAGCTATCCAGACGGAACCCGAACTCCCCGAAATCACTGTTGTGGACTGCCCGCTTGGTGGCATTGTTAATGACCCCTCCCGGACTGCCAATTCCGAACAAGATCGAGTTGGGGCCGCGACTCACCGTGACCCGCTCGGTATTGTAGCTGTCGAAAGGAATATCGGTGAGGAAGAAGCCCCGAGTCAGGTCCGCCGCTCCCAGTCCACGTATGCGCTGGTTTCGCTGCGGATTGGTCCGCTCCTCAGTTTGGTAATACCGGCTTTGAGCCTGTTCAGCAGCGCCGGTGAAGTTCCCTTGGAAGCCGCCGACTTCAGTATTCGAGATGTAGGATAAGAGAGTCTGCGCGTCCGTTGCGCCAACGTCATCCATAAACTGTTCCGTGACGACCGATATAGACGCGCCAAGGTCTTTCAGGTTTGTCTTGATACGCGTTCCGGCCAAGGTACTCGTCGCACTGTAGCCTGCGCTGTCCGCGGCGTCCACCTGGAATGGGCTGAGTTCATAAACTTCGCCTTCTTCTTCCTGCGCCCAGCCAAGATTGGCGGTGCAGACAAAGCCAAGAGCAATAGCGATGGCTTCGGTTCGGGTTCGATAGCTTTTAATAATATGCATGGGTTTGCTAGTTATGCTTGTACAAAAATAATGGGGAGGGACCGGAGAAAACCTCGTCACGCGGCGACTCTTTCGTTCGGGCGATGTGCGATTGAGGAAACAGCCCCAAGTAGTACCAATACCGAGCGCCAAAAAGATTCATCAAATGGCAGATGGCATAAACTCGGCTCACCGCTTCTGAAATTGGCATAAGCCGGAAATCTAAGCGCGGTTCCCGGGCTACGGTTTGCCCTCCGGACACGATCATTCAGAACAACGAGGGGTCGCCGATCCGGGTTAGGAAAAAAGCTGATCATCTTGATAAGTCATGCTCGAAAGCCATGCCGTATTTTGAACGGCTCGAGGTAGCGGGGCAGACTTGCTTTCCTAGTTACTCAGTTAGCAAGCCCTATAACTTTGATCAGTGACTGAAATCTGCTACTAGGAAACAGGCCCGTCAACGAGAAATGATTTGCGCTAAACGCGTTTAGCAATATAAATACGCTATTTACCCTGCCCTTTGTCTACCTTGACAATTGATCTGCCCGAAACGGTTGACACCACTGCAAGTCTTTGAACTTCAAACCCCAAACCCAACAGAAACGCTCGTCGGTATGGAGGACCCCTCTCCAAGAAAACAACCCACTTTCGCAGACATTGCCCGCGAGGCTGGCGTGTGCAAAGCTACGGTATCGCTAGCCCTTCGCAACAGCAACCGCATCTCCGAAGAGACCCGCCAGCGAATTAAGACAATAGCTGTGGAAATGGGTTATCATCAAAACCCTTTGGTAACAGCGAATATGCTGCAAATCCGCAAGGCTCGCCAGCAAACCCTTCAGACACCAACCGTTGGGCTGCTGAGCACTTGGGTTGAGGATGGAGATGAACGAAAACGAGTGGAATGGCATATCCAGTCGCGATTTCTCGAAGGCGCCAAACGGAGGTCGTCGGAGTTGGGATTCGCTTTCGACTATCTGGAGTTCGATTTGGCCAAGTATTCGAGTAGCCGTATTCAGCAAGTATTGGAGAGCCGAAATATCGCTGGCCTTGTGCTAACTCCCCTCCGATTCTCTGACTCGCCGCTAAGACTAGAATGGTCGAAATTCGCCGTAACTTCGATCGGCTTTTCAGACCAGCTGGGAAACATTCCCAGCGTCTACTACGACAATTTCCGCTGTATGCAGCACGTGCTGGAATACTTGTCGAACCGAGGGTACCGTCGCTTTGGGTTCATAACCGATTCGGAAAATGAGATGCGGGGAGGCCACTTGTGGAACGCCGGATTCCTTGAGCACCAGCACCGACTTATCCCAGAGGGAGAACGCGTCCCAATTTTGCGGATACCAAAGCCAGAACTGCGTTTCGTTCGAGACGACTATGAAGCCATGCACGATTGGCGAAACCGCAACAAGCCAGACGTCATCATCGCCTTCCGATCCAATATTCTCGATTTTTTCCAATCCGAAGGACTTCAAGCGCCGAAGGATTTCGGATACATGGTTCTCAACTGGTCAACGCAAACAGACGGCTGTTCCGGTTATCGCCAGTGCCACGAAGAAATGGCGGAAGTAGCGGTCGACATGGTTTCCGAGCGCCTGTATCACAACACCCTAGGCGAGCTGCGCAAGCCCCGAGTCACTCTCTTGCAAGGAGACATCGTCGAGGGCTTCACGACACGGTAGAAATTAGTCGGCAACTCGCTCGTATTGTAGACGCGATCGGCGATAGCGATGCGCGGATAAATTAAGTCGATTGACTATGTAGGAAGCTCGCTTGCGGGCGATTGAACGAAGGTCAATTCCAGTGAAACGATCGCTCGCAAGCGAGCTTCCTATACAAAATAATCGGCCTATTTCAGTTGAGTTCACGTTAATGCGCTTCGTGAACTTAGGTTTTGAGTTTTTCTGAAGAATGCTGCCAGGTCTAACCTAGCGAAAATCCATTATCTCGCAGAGACACCTATTTGCCTCGAAGAGGCAACAAGCGAACGGAGAGAGCGTTGTTCAACATCACTCTCCGCGCTCGTTAGTTCCTCACTTCGTGCGAAAACAGGTGTCCGCAGAGCGGACAATAGGTTCTAGTCCAAGACCTTGTTCAGATTTCAACAGCCTCAATAATATAAAGTGGCCAAAGCTTCCCTCGGTCATTAACCCGTTTTTGATGAGCGTAAGAATTGGAATCATAGGAACGGGCTGGGTAACGGAATTGCACCTCGCCGCCTTGAAAACCATTGATGGAGCCGAAGTTGTTGCCATCGCTGGGCGCAACCCAGAGCGAGCCGCCAAACTAGCTAAGCCTTGGAAAGCCAAGACCTACGAAAAGCCTTTGGAGATGCTATCCAAGGAAACCCTCGATGCCGTCTTCATCCTACTCCCGCCCCATCTGCATGGCGAGTTGGAGCGGGCCTGCTCCGAACACGTGAAAGGCGTCCTCATCGAGAAGCCCATTTCCCGATCCCTGGAAACTGCTCAGGCAATCCATAGTCATTTCCAAAATGCGGGAACGATCGTTTCCGTCGCCTACCAAAACCGCTATCGACAATCCGTCCAGACCGCTCGCAAGCTATTTTCCGAGGAAGGCAATCAAGGAATCCTAGCCAATGGCTGGTGGACGACGCAGATGCCACCACCCCTCTGGTGGCGCAGCTTTGACCAGTCCGGCGGCCAATTCGTAGAACAATGTACCCATATTCTGGACATTTGCCGCTACACGATGGGGGACATCGATGAGGTAAGCGCCTACGCGACTCGAGGCTTTATGCCCGAAGTGAAGGGGAAGACCGTGGACGATGCCATGGTGGTCAACGCCCGCTTCGCCTCCGGGGCCTTGGCCTCCTTCTCTACGGGATGTTTTCCTCTTGGCGGGCATTCGGAAAGTCCCGATGGCGGCATTGGCTTGCACTTGTCTTCCCGAAAACATCGCATCTACTTAACCGGCTGGCATTTTGATGGAATCGTGTATTCAGGGGAAAATGACAAAGAATCGATTCCCCGAGAAGAAAATATCTTCGCCATCCAGGACAAAGCCTTTCTCGATGCTATAGCTACCGGAGATAGCAGCGGAATTCATTCAAACTACGAGGATAGCTTGAAAACCCTAGCAGCCACTCTAGCAGCTAACGAATCTGCCCGCAATCAGGCCGGCACGCCAGTGAAGGTGGTGGTGTAGGGACCTCGTAGAGTATCACAGGCTTCTAGTGGTACCGGGCATAGCTCGGAGAGCGACGACTAACCTGTGTTGAAATAGACAAGACGCCTGTTCTACGTTCTAACTTTCAAAGGACTACGCCAGTCCTCCCTTACTTCCTTTCAAGGCATCCCTCTCAGCAGAAATCCCCTCTCGGTGCCGCTTGGTAAAACCATACTCGTAATGCGGGTACACATTTTCTCCCTCTTAAAACGAGCGGATCAAGTGAAAGCGATAGTCGCGATCGGCGGCTCCATCGCTAAGCCCAAACTGCAGGGTTCCCAAAAGCGACCAATCGCTACCGATCTTCGCCTTGAGCACGGGGCCAATCTGGTGCTCCTGGTCATCGAAGGAACCAAAAGACTTTGTGTTGTTGAAGTCGTTGAACACCTCCAGTCCAAACCTCAGATTCGAAGACACCGGAACCGTGGCCTGGGACCGAGTCTCTACGAGGAAACCATCCGACCACTCAGGGCCGAACTGATGCCCCGTCAGAAAATTAGCCCTCAGTTCAAGCCCGCTATCGAAATACCACTTTCCGGATCATGCGTATCCAAGCTTAAGTCACAGTCGAATCGCATGAGGATACTGTGACCTCTAGGCTTGATGCTGTGGAACAGTCCCCATGTGATACTCTTTACGTGCTCCGTATCGGTAAATGCATCGGGAACGAAAGGACCCGCAGCGATAGGCATCAGCTCGGCAATGGCAGCAATTTCGAAATTCACGCCATACTGAGCATACTGAACCGTAAAGCGCTCGTTTCCATCCTTGATGATCAGCGAAGCCATACCTTCCTTAAAGGGGAACAAGGTTGTTTCGTGACCAGAATTGCTAATCGGGTTGAGCGGATGCTTCTCGAAAGGCCCCAAGGGATCGTCCGCGATGGCAAGACAATGCGTGCGCACCCATTCCGTTCGACGGGCAAAATCCGATTTATAGTAAAGGTAGATTTGGCCCTTGAAAACCAATGGGTACGGATCATGGGCCGAGAATCCGTCCCACTCGTCCTCGGCCCCATTGGGGATTACGAGTTTCCCGGTGTAGGTCCACGGGCCGTCGTGCGAATCAGCATAAGACAGGTAAACTGGACAATCGTCCCCCCGCTTAGAAGGATGGGTTTGGAAAGGCTGATTGTAGAGATAGCACCTCCCTTTCCAAAATAGTATTTAGGTATTGGATACTTTTAGCCATCCGGGATTGAGGTAGGTTTGCCGAGGAATGGCGACCCCTTGCTCTTCCCAGACTAAACCGTCCTCCGAGGTCGCGTACCAAATTTCGCGCAGATCCCAGTCTCTGGCATGTAGGATATCCGAGCTATTCTCAGGGCCTTGCGGCGGCAAAGGCATATTCCGATAAGTGTACCAAACGTAGTACTTGCCATCGCGGAATATCACTTTCGATGGATCTCTTCGCGTGATGGTTCCATAGCCTCCGCTGTAATCGAATCCTTTTAGCTCCGTGTATTTGAATTGACTGAACAGTTCGTTGTCTTCCGACCTTGGGGCTAGATAGGCATCGATTGCGGGAAGGCCTTTACATCGCCGCGGGTGAAGCAACCGAAAACCAATGACCACGCGCGGAGCAAAATCGATTTTAGAGCTAGTCTATGTACAAATACCGTGATTCGCATGATTAGCATGCTAAGCCCGCACAGGGGCCGGGTTCCACCTCAATCGAACGAAAGTAGTCGAACAACACGAGCCCGCGCTTGGGCATAGGCGTCAACTTAACTAGTTTTGCCTGAAAAACGCGCCTGGACTTCACGTTCCACCCCCAGATAAGATGTAAAAAGGTGGAGCTCGACCTTCGGGCGAGCTCAAGTGTTGACGCCAACGCGCAATCGCTGTGGCGCGCTAATCAGATCTCCAACAAGAACTGGCAACGGGCTCCCCAACAAGTTGAGTCAGATTACGGCAGAGCCTCTACCAACCCATCTACCAATTTGTAATCGAACCATCGCCTCGGTGGAATTCAGGATGATCGTAAGCGGATGGCTGATCGATGACGTTGACGAGTTCAGCCAAATCGGGACGGAATTCCACCCCTAGCCCCGGTCGATCGTTGGGGTAAAGTTTCCCATTCTTGAAGCTCAGGTAGTCGTCGTTTAGATACGGTATTTTGGCCGGGCCATCCCTGGTCAGCTCCGCCATGACGAATCCTGAGGACGATCCGAGAACGTGCACCAAAGCCGCCGTCGATATCGGGCCCGTAAAGTGGGGAATCATTCCCACGTAGTGGGTTTCGCAAATGGCTGCGATCTTCTTCATTTCCGTAATACCGCCCACGTTGGGAATCGTCACCCGGGCATGGTCGATGAGGTTTTCTTCAACCAACTCGTTTAGATCCCAACGATCGCCAAAATGCTCGCCCACCGCAATCGGTACGTTGATCCGGTCGCGCAAAGCTCGATACACGCCCGGATTCTCCGAGCGAATCAGATCTTCAACGAAGAGGGGTTTCAAGGGTTCGAGCATGCGGGCCATCGTTACCGCCTCGGCGGTATCGAAACGCGTATGGAAATCAGTCGCCCACTGGCCCTTTTCCCCAACGCCCTCGCTCACTTCTTCGTAGAAGCGCAAGTTCTCGTCCAGAAACTTGTGGGTGTCGAAAATCGGCCCATCTGAAACCGTGCCTACCCGGTAAGCGTAGAATCCTGCTTCGATGCAGGCCCGAGCGGTTTCCTTAACCGAGCCTTGGTCCGGAAAACCGGTCGAATAGCAAGGGATATAGTCGCGTGTTAGCCCCCCCAGAAGCTCGTAGATTGGCGTTTTAAAATACTTGGCCTTGATATCCCATAGGGCCATGTCCAAGCCGCCCATGGCATGCAACCGCTCCCGGCCCGAAGGATAAAAGTATTGTCGATACACCCGCTGCCAAAGGTGCTCGATGCGGAAAGGATCTCGCCCAATTAGCATTTCCGCGCAATTCTGGATCATATCCAGAGAGCCGCCCTCTCCGATTCCGGTAATGCCTGCGTCCGTTTCCACCACCACAATATCTCTCGATTGGGCCAAGGTGGGCTTCGTGTAGCGCGGATCCCGATAATGGCTTATTTTAGTAATCTTAATGCCAGACTTGGTGTTAGCGTAAGCGGCAAATGGACCGGAGGCCAGCAAAGCTCCTGCTCCGAATAGACCTTGTTTCAAAAAATGTCTGCGTGGGTAGTTCATGACGAATAGTCAAATGGCCTATTCGGAAAAGGCGACATTGGATTTGGCTGAATTGGTGCCTACGTAAGCCAGACTCCACGACTTGAAGCAGGTTATTCCCCTTGCCGAACGTCGACAACGATTTCAGAACTACCTGACTTGAATCATCCATTAGCAGCTACGCTTTCTGGAATCGACATCGCAGCCGCTCGCGACTTCGCCAGCTTGCAGGGAGCCAATGTCGGCGTATTGGGCAATCAAGCTTCTGTAGACAAAGCGGGGCGCCAACTAGTTGATCTGCTGCAGAGCAGCGGTAACTGCCAGCTTACTAAACTGTTCTCTCCGGAACATGGATTTCACGGTCAAGCTCAAGATATGGAAGCTGTAGCTAATCGATCCGATGCCAAAACGGGTATCGAGATTGTTAGTTTGTATGGAGACTCCGAGGACAGCCTCAAACCTCGCCATGAGGATTTTTCCAGTATAGACATACTTGTCGTCGATTTACGCGATGTCGGAACCCGCTACTATACTTATGCCCAAACGCTAGCCTATTGCATGGAGGCAGCAGGCCAAACCGATACGAAGATCATCGTTCTGGACCGCCCCAATCCAATCGGGGGAATCCACATTGAAGGTTCGCCCCTGGAAAAATCCTGTCGTTCCTTCTGCGGTATCGGCCCCATCCCGAATCGGCACGGAATGACGCTCGGGGAATTGGCTTTGATGTTCCGACAGGGCTTTGGCGAAGGTCCCGATGCTCTGGAAACCAGAGACTGCGATCTGGAAATAATAAAGACGGCAGGCTGGCAGCGAGCGCTGTATTTGGACGATACGGACATTCCTTGGATAAACCCATCCCCAAATATGCGGTCTATGGAAGCCGCTATCGCTTACCCGGGAACCTGTCTCTTCGAGGCCACCAACCTTTCCGAGGGGCGCGGGACCGAAAGTCCCCTTCTACAAATAGGAGCCCCCTATGCCGATCCCCAGCTCTGGATCGAATCGATTCGTTCAATCGATCTGCCAAGCGAAGGCGCCACTTTCGAACCCACAACCTTCACACCCTCCTTTCAGAAACACGCCGGACAGCAATGCCGAGGCCTTCAAATCCGTATCCAGGATCGCAATTCTTTCCAACCCTACCGATGTGGAATTGCCATTCTTATCGCTGCCGCTAAAGCCTTTCCGAACGACTTCGCCTGGCGGAGCGAACCCTACGAATTCAAACCCGACATCCCCGCAATCGACCTACTCTACGGTAGCCCAACCCTCCGAAATGCGATCGAGGGTAATGCGCCGATCGACACGGTGATTCAGCAAATGGAATCCTTCGAGACCTGGCACAAGGCCGCCCGAAATGAATTTCTTCTCTACTAGGACGAGCGGCTTAGATGCGAGCCTAAATTCGCATATTGGCGTCAGCTTAAGCTCGCCCGGCCCTTCGAAATGCTCAGGGTGGTGAGATCGGTCGAACCAAGTTAGAGCTCCATCTTTTCGCGTCGGTTTCAAGGGTGGAACTCGACGTACCGACGAGTTCATTTCCCTGTTTTGGGGTTAAGTTGACGCCGATGCGCAGTCGCGGGAGAGTCGGTCGCTACCTAAGTCGGCAACGAAGTGGGCTTCGCGGCATTCAACCGGAGAGAACAAACACCGACTGTTTGGTGTAGGAAGCTCGCTTGCTCGCGATTGTTTCTCTGGAATGCGGCCTCGCTGATTCGCTCGCAAGCGAGCTTCCTACAACGTAAATGAATCGAATTCCCAGCCCGCCCGCGCTCCGGGCAACGAGCTACCTTTGGCCATCATGAACATCCTTAACCCTTCGTCCTGCTAAGGGCGGGCCGGTATCGACAAACCGAGCCCTGATTCTACCGACTGCTACCGCTACTCATAAGCTCGTGCGCCTTGAGCTCCAGCTCCTGAGCGATTTCCGGAAATTCGCGGTAACGGTCGTTCCGTTCGCCAAGATCGTCCTTCAAATTAAACAGCTGATACGGCCGTTCAAACCGCCTGCCTCGAGGCTGCTCCCGTCCACCGGACCCGCTTCCGAGGATCAGTTTCCAGTTCCCTTCCCGAACGGCGAACATAGCTCCCCCCGAGTGATGTATGACTGGAGCCCGCTTCCAAGCTTTGTCCTTGCCGAACAATAAGGGAGAAAAGTCAAAGCTGTCTTGGGCCGCCACTTTCGCATCAGGGATCTTTCCTCCTGCGATGGAAACAGCAGTAGCGAAAAAATCCGTATGAGTAATTGTCTCGCGGCTCTTCGAGCCGGCCTTTATTTTTTCCGGCCAACGTACGAAGAACGGTACCCGATGGCCCGCTTCCCAAATATCCGCCTTGGTTCCCCGCAACGGACCGTTGGCAATATGATGCCCTTCGAAATAACCCTGGACGGATGCATCCTTCACATGATCCGCAACCCCCGGATCTTGGTAGCGATACATATACGACCCGTTGTCAGACGTGTAGAAAACCACAGTATTGTCAGTGATTCCCTGCGCGTCGATAGTATCCAAAATACTGCCGACCACCTCATCTACTTGAATAACGAAATCTCCGTAGGGCCCCAAACCGCTACGACCTTCGTATCGACTGTGCGGCAGGGCTGGCTTATGCGGCGCCGTCAGTGGAAAATAGAGAAAAAATGGGGCCGACGATTGGGACCGCTCTTCGATGAAACTGGATGCTTCCTCGGTCAGCCGATCTAGGCAGTCCACGATGGAGAAATCCGACCCAAGTTCGCCTTTCCTGAGGAAGGCCGGAAACCGCTGAGCTGGCTGAATCCGGTCTGGCAACCCGGTAATCCGGTGACCTTCAACATAGACATAAGGTGGAAAGTCGAGTGATGCGGGAATGACGAAAGAACGATCGAAACCAACATCCAGAGGCGAATAGTCCAATGCCTTACTCCAATCCCACTCGCCATCGGTTTTCTGAAAGCCCAAGCCGAGATGCCATTTGCCGACTACGGCGGTGAAATAGCCTTGGCTTTTGAGAGCTCTGGCCACGGTTTCTCTATCCCTTTCGATAATGGGAGCTCCGTATCCATTGAGTACGCCCCGTTTCAATTCGCTTCGCCAGCAATAACGCCCAGTGAGCACACCATAACGTGTCGGCGTGCACACCGCAGAGGGGGAATGGGCATCGGTAAAGGACATTCCCTCCCGGGCCAGACGGTCCAGATTGGGCGTGGGAATCGTCGACCGCGGATTCAATGCCTGCACATCCCCATACCCCATGTCATCCGCCATGATAAAGATGATATTCGGCTGTTCGCTGAACATGGGCAACAAGCCGGCTAAAGTTAAATTAAGGGTAATCAGGTATTTGGTTAAATGGTACACGTAGAGTTTTGCGTTGTATGCTATTTTTTCGACATCGCTCTCTCGCAGTCGCGAGGTCGCTGGAGTCCCCGCGATGCGGGGCCAATAGGTTCTGGCTTTGCCA
>Ga0181582_10004123_pt1 | contig 11756 bp, 13 predicted proteins | sample 071ome_32_FD_132438 | JGI IMG/M metagenome (GOLD analysis project Ga0181582, IMG submission 132438) | Coastal salt marsh microbial communities from the Groves Creek Marsh, Skidaway Island, Georgia - 071405AT metaG (megahit assembly) | ecosystem: Environmental > Aquatic > Marine > Intertidal...
GCCAGGGACAGAGTGCTGCCGTCGGAGTCGAGGATTGAGGCTGCGATCTGCACTTCGGCGCCGGTATCGGCATCCGGTAGCAGGCGCACCGCGCCCCACTGGCCGCTTTCCTCCAGCATGAGTTTGAGGAAAGAGGGCAGGTAGCGGGCCTCGGCCTGGCGTACGGCGGGATAGATCTGGCGGGTCTGCTGCTCGCGGCTGTCCTCGGGCAGGTTCATGGCGAAGGCACTGATGCTGATATCCAGCAGGGGTTTTTCCTCGCCGGCGGATTGCGCCTGCACTTGCCCGGCACACAAGCATAAGAAAAAAGTGACGAGAATCCGCATCAGTTGGTTCCCTGCGGCGCCCGACGGCAGACATTGTTGCGGGTGAGGGTGAGGATGCAGTCGACATCGCTTTCAGGAATGTCGTAGCGGCGATAGTAGTTGCTGATCGTCAACGGCGTGGACACCATGGCGGAAGTGACGGTGGTGGTGATGTTCAGCTGTCTGCCATTGGGCGCCAGCGTGACCTGGTAGAAGATGCTGAGGCCGTCCTGCAGGTCGAGCTGGAACAGTAGCTGTTCGCCGTTCCAGCCGCACTGTTCGGTGCCAAAGGGAGTTTGCGTCACGGCGGTCTGGCGGCTGAAGAATTCGCAGAACAGGGCGAAGTCGTCCTCGCGGTCGATGCGGATGCGGGCGCGGTCCTGTTCGATCTGCAGCAGCGGCATGCGGGTGATCTCTTCCGTGAAGCGTGCGAGCCCGACGATGGTTTCCATGGAGCCACCGACGGAAGGACCGCCGCCGAAGGTGGTGCCGCGGTTGAGGCCGTCAGCCTGCTGCCTGTAGGTGCGCTGGATGTCCGACATGTACAGGTTGAACTCGGTCTGGAAATCGTCGCTGAGCTGGTAGTCCTTTTCCCAGTTGCCGGACATGTCGACGACATTGAATTCAACCTCCTCGTTGATGCGGGAAGGCTCGGCGGTCTGGCAGCCGGCCAGCAGCAGGGCAGCCAGGCAAGCGGTGAGGGCAGGTTGAATGTTGACCGTTATCAAGTCGGGAACCGGAAGTTCTGGTTTAATGTAAGGATAAGCCGGGTTCGAGTTGCCTAGCATACGCAAATTGAATTGCGCGGGACAGGCGCAATATAAGGTAAAGGAACCTGTCTAATCCACCATGCCGTTGACCGCAGACAGTATGCAAAATATCCATGAATTTCCGCTGAATCCTGAGGCAATCCGGGTACTTAGCTGGAATATCCAGAAGCAGTCGCGCCCGCAGCTGAGCGCCGACCTGGCGGGTTTTTGCCGGGAAATCGACCTGGCCCTGCTGCAGGAAGTCCACGTCGAGGGCAATCACCTGCAGCATTTTCACGACGGCTGGCACCGCAGTTTCGCCCCGGGTTTCAGCCTGCCCAGGCGTACTACCGGCGTGATGACGCTGTCGGTTTCCGGCCACTTGCAGCACGATCGCTTCTGCCATCCCGAACCGATCCTGAGGACGCTGAAGGCGGCCAATGCCACCATGCATGCCCTGGCGGGCATGGACGAGCCGCTGCTGGTGGTCAACCTGCACGCGGTCAACTTCAGCTTCGGCATGCAGGCCTACAGGCGCCAGCTGCACGACCTGCTGCAATGCGTGGATCGCCACGAGGGGCCGGTGATCTTTGCGGGAGACTTCAATGCCTGGCACAACATGCGCGTGCAGTTGCTGGACGAGATCGCCTCGCACCGGGGGCTCAAAGAAGTGCCGTTCGCGGTGGATCACCGCATGCAGATTTTCGGCAAGCCGCTGGATTACATGTTCATCCGCGACCTGAAAGTGCTCGAGGCACGCACCCTGGCCTCACGGGGTTCGGACCACAATCCGCTCCTGGCCACCCTGGGCCTGTAAGGCGCAAAGCGATCCTTACAGGCTTTTCGCCGTCGCCACCACGTCAGACCAGTCGGGACGCACCCGGAAATTCTCTTCGGCAAACTTGGCCAGGATGGTGCCGTCCGGACTGATCAGCATGATGCCCGGCCGGGGAACGCCGTAGGCGAAATGCCCGGGTTCGTAATCCGTGTTGAGGATGTTGAAGGCATTCACGTGCTTGATGGCCTCATCGTGCAGCAGGGTGAAGGTGATGTCCTGGTCTTCCTCGACCAGCTTGAGGGTTTCCACCGGGTCATAGGTGATGACGGCGATGTTGAAGCCGGCTTCGCGGAACGATTCCACCACATCCTGAAGACCGATCACCTGGGCCTTGCAGTAGGGACACCAGTCGAGTGAGCGGTTAAAGGCCAGCAGCAGGCCTTTCTCCCCGGCCAGTGTGGCCAGGGTCTGGATATTGCCGTTCTGGTCGGGCGCTTCCAGCAGCGGAATGGACGCCCCCACCGGGTAGTCGGGCGCCCAGTCGAACATCTGCGCCTGGACGGGCAGCCAGGCGGTGGCCAGCAGCACAATGAGTATTCGGGTGATTCGTTGCATGCAATATCTCCGGGTTGTCGGTAGTGACTATGCGTTGCTCCAGGGAAGTGATCAAGGGGATGGCGGATTTCTTTCAGTATGCCGGTTTATGCGCTACTGCGGTGCGGGATTCTTGAGAAAAATTTACAACCCGGCGGGCCAGGACCTGGTCAATTGCTGGCCTGATGTTGGTGCAATATCAGGGGTAATGGGCAATAAATCCAATAATTTTATGCACATAGGATAGTCTCGTAATACTGCGTCTTAACAAATATTAATAACTCGTGAATTTTCCCGCGAATAAATAGTAACATATTGAAAAATATAGAATTATTAAATGCCAGGTATCAGAATGACGGGTCTAAATCCGCGCGGGCGGAATACCCCAGGCTTTATCCGGTTATTTCCTGCACAGATTTATCCACAGGATCGGCAGTTACTCACTGCTGTGGATAACTTTTCGCGCCTTTTGTGCATTGGGCTGGCCTGATGAATCCCCTACAATGCTCCCCACCTGGCGATTTTGGAGTCCGGCATGCGCAATTCCCATGAAATTTCCCTGGCCGTTCGGGACTATGAATGCGACCTGCAGGGCGTGGTCAACAATGCCGTATACATGAATTATCTCGAGCATGCGCGCCACGAGTTCCTGAAGGATCGCGGCATCGATTTTGCCGAAGTCACCCGGCAGGGCATCCACCTGGTGGTAGTGCGGGCCGAGCTGGATTTCAGGGCCTCGCTGACCAGCGGCGATAGTTTCACCGTGCAGACCCGGTTCGAGAGGGACGGGCGCCTGCGCATCGTTTTTCACCAGCAGATCTGTCGCGCCAGCGACGGCAAGGTCATGCTGGAAGGCCGCATAACCGCCGCCTCCCTGAATGAAAAGGGGCGTCCGTTCGTCCCGGAAGACCTCCTGGCCCGCCTGGCCTGAAAATAATTCACCCGCCTTAACCCTTTTTCCCGATTGTCCCGTTTACGGGGTGGAAGCATGTATTTCCACAACCCGAAAGGATGACAATCATGAACAAGCCCGTAATCAGTACCACCTGCCTGACCGTACTCAGCCTCAGCATTCTCAGCGCCTGCAGCACCGGCGGCAGTGACAGGGATGCCGAAACCGACCTGATATCCGTTAACAGCAACCCGCAGGCACCGGCCGAGGTTGCCCTCGTCGATGAGGCCCGTCCCCGACTGGCCAATGCAGCGCCTTCCCGGGTGGTGGCCGACATGGCCGCCACCGGCGCCAGCCGCCAGGCGCTTGAGGAGGTGTCGGTGTCGGCCCGCCAGGTTGCCGGCCTGTCCGCCAACCTGGTCCGGCATATACCCCAGGATCGTGAGAACTATGCGAGCCTGGAAGACAACCGCACCAGGTCCGTCGCTGACGAGCCTGTCTCCACCTTCAGTATCGATGTCGATACGGCCTCGTACAGCAACGTGCGCCGGTTTATCAACGAAGGCCGCCTGCCGCCCGCCGATGCCGTACGTACCGAGGAACTGGTGAACTACTTTGCCTATGACTACCCGCGGATCAGCGACGACGGCGCACCCTTTACGGTCTATTCCGAGATCAGCGCCAGCCCCTGGTCGCCGGGCAAGCATCTGTTGCATATCGGCCTGCAGGCGGTGGATGCCAGGCAGGTGGAGGACGCCCCTGCCAACCTGGTGTTCCTGGTGGATGTGTCGGGTTCCATGAACAGCCCGGACAAACTGGGCCTGCTGCAGGCATCCCTGAAGCTGCTGACCAAACAGCTCGACGAGCATGACCGCGTTTCCCTGGTGGTCTATGCCGGCGCCTCCGGTGTGGTGCTCGAGCCCACGGCCGGCAACGAGGAGCACAAGATCTTCGATGCGCTGGAAAGGCTCAGCGCAGGCGGCAGCACCAACGGCGCCGCCGGCATCGAACTGGCCTACCAGCTGGCCAGGCAGGCGTATATCGACGGCGGCATCAATCGCGTCATCCTGGCCACCGACGGCGACTTCAATGTCGGGCTGGCCGATGTCGACAAGCTGAAGGCGCTGATCGCCGGGAAACGCAAGACCGGCATCAGCCTGACCACGCTGGGTTTCGGCACCGGCAACATCAACGACCACCTGATGGAGCAGCTGGCGGACAACGGTAACGGCAACTATGCCTACATCGACACGCTGAACGAGGCGCGCAAGGTGCTGGTGGATGAAATGTCGTCCACGCTGAGGACGGTGGCCAAGGACGTGAAGGTGCAGATCGAGTTCAATCCGGCCGTGGTGGCCGAATACCGGCTCATGGGCTACGAAAATCGCCTGCTCAACCGCGAGGATTTCAATAATGACAGGATCGATGCGGGCGAGATCGGTGCCGGCCACACGGTCACCGCCCTCTACGAGATCAGCCTGGCGGGCTCCGGTTCACTCAGTGTTGACCCTTTGTGCTACAACGGCAACCAGCGCGAGACGGTGGAGCTGGCCGCAGATGCTGCCGAATTCGCCTTTCTGAAACTGCGCTACAAGGCGCCGGAAGGGGACACCAGTACGCTGATCGAACGCCCGCTGCTGGTGGGGGACATCCGCGAGTCCATCGAGGAAACCTCCGCCGACTACCGCTTCTCCGCGGCCGTGGCGGGATTCGCCCAGCTCCTGAAACAGGACTCAAGCCTCGGCAGTTTCAGCTACGACGACGTACTGGTGCTGGCCCAGCCGGCCCGGGGCGATGACGCCTTCGGCTACCGGGCCGAGTTCATCAACCTGGTGCGCACCGCCAGCGCGTTGAATTGATAAAGGCCGATAATGCCGGATCACGCCCTTCGGGCTCTTCCGGCCTACATAAGGATCGATTTTTTGTAGGCCGGAAGAGGCGCATGGCGCCGTCATCCGGCAATGCATTCTGAATGAAAGTGCCAAACTCCACACATGCAACTGTTCAACATCGCCGATAGAAGGGACCCCGACGCGCAGCTCATGCTGGCGTATGGTCGCGGTGATGCAAAGGCGTTCGAGCAGCTGTATGTGAAGTACAAGGATCCGCTGTACCGCTTCTTCCTGCGCCAGTGCGGCAACCGCGCGCTGGCGGAGGAGCTGTACCAGGATGTGTGGGTGCGCGTGATCGACGCCCGCCAGCGCTACGCGGTGAAGGCGAAGTTCAGCACCTGGCTGTACCGCATCGCCCACAACATCCTGACAGACCACTACCGCAAACCGGTGGAGGAAGCATTGCCGGAAGCGGATGCCGTCCCGTCGTCTCGGGCGGACGATCCGGAAACGGTGCTCGGCGGCCAGGAAAAACTGGCGCGCTACCAGGCCATGCTGAGGGCGCTGCCCGATGAACAGCGGGCAGTGTTCCTGTTGAAGGAAGAGGCCGGCATGAGCCTCGAGGATATCGCCGCTACCACGGGCGAGAATTTCGAAACCATCAAAAGCCGCCTGCGTTATGCGGTTGGCAAACTGAAACAGGCGCTCGCAGAGCCCGAAGAAGATGAAAGACAAAGACGACCACAAGCTGTCTGACGACGAACTGGCCGATTACCTGGCGGGCAGGGATGCTGCCTCGGCATCCTACCGGCTGCTCGACCAGGAAACCCCGCCCCCGGCACTGGATGCCCGCATTCTTGCGAGGGCGCACGAGAGCGTGGAAAACAGCAAACCGGATTTTTCAAGGGACGTGTTCATCCGCCCCTATGCGACGGCCGCGACCGTGCTGGTGTGCCTGGGGATCACTTTCCTGCTGGTCAACCAGCCCGACATGCCGTCACCGGCCGATACGGGCATCCAGGCCGAGCGCCTGCAGCGAGCTGCAGAGCCTCAGCAGCAGGTCGCAGAAAGCGCCCGCGAACTGGACGCTATTGCCGAACAAGCCCAGGCGCCCACAGAGGCGCCTGCCAGGCAGCGGCAGGAACTCACCAATGCCACGGCCAGCACGGCCGCCGCGCCGGCGCTAAACGCCAACCAGGAACTGCGCCTTGCCGATGCGGCCGCGGACACCGTCGTGCAGGACTTTGCCGCGGGTGCGGCGGTCAGTGCCGAACTGGAGGAGATCGTGGTCTCTGCGGCTCAACTTGCCCCGGCCGACTTCCGCAATGACCGCGAGGCGTGGCTGCGGGAGATCGCCCGGTGGCGCGAAACCGGGGATACCGGGGCGGCCGAAACCGAGGCGAACCTGTTCCTGGCGCGCTATCCTGACGCCGATCTGGAAGCCGAACTGGCCGCCCTCGCAAACCCGTAAAATCCATTTTGACGCGCCGTGGGCTCGGGGTTATCCTTCACGCCCATAAAAAGGAGGCCCCATGGCGTTACCCAAGATTGGCAGCAAGGCACCGGCTTTCACCCTCCAGGATCAGAGCGGTGACAAGCACAGCCTGAAGGATTATTCGGGCAGTACCGTGGTGCTGTATTTCTATCCCAAGGCGATGACACCCGGCTGCACCGTGCAGGCCTGCGGCATCCGCGACAGCGAAAAGGCTCTGAAGAAAATGGGCGTGAAAGTGCTGGGCGTGAGCATCGATGCGTATCCCCGCCTGGCCAAGTTTGCCGAGCGGGACAACCTCAACTTCACCCTGCTTTCTGATGAGGACCACAAGGTGGCCGACAAGTACGGTGTCTGGGGGCTGAAAAAATTCATGGGCCGGGAATTTATGGGCCTGAAACGCACCACCTTCATCATCGACACGGAAGGCAAGGTGCGTCACATCATGGAAAAGGTGAACACCAAGACTCACCATGATGATGTCATGAAGTGGATCAAGGATAATCTTTCCTGAGTTCGTATTACCTGACAACTGTGTAGCACAGAAGGTTGGTTTGCGTCATGAAACTGTTCTGCAAGCAATATTCTGAAGAAGGAGAGCCGCTGGTCATCCTGCATGGCCTGTTTGGCAACCAGGGCAACTGGGGCCTGCATGCCAAGGTTTTTGCCAATACCTTCAAGGTATACGGCATGGACCAGCGCAACCATGGCCGCTCCGAGTGGGAAGATGCCATGTCCTACGACCTGCTGGCCGCGGATGTGCGTGACACCATGCGATTGCACGGCATCGGCCGCGCCAGCTTCATCGGTCATTCCATGGGCGGCAAGACCGCCATGCAACTGGCCCTGACATGGCCCAACCTGGTCAAGAAGCTGGTGATCGTGGATATAGCGCCGTCAAAATACGAACCTCATCATGAAGCAATCCTTGCCGGGTTGAAGGCGCTTAACCTGGATCTCATAGACGGCAGGCAGGATGCGGATGAGATACTGTCCGAATATATTGCGGAAAAAAGCATACGGGATTTCCTGCTGGCCAATCTGGTCAGAGACGATCTGGGCAGCTACACCTGGCGCATGAACCTGGACGCCATCCGCAAGCATTACAACAACTTGATCGACAATGTGCCGGCCGATGCCGTCTTCGAGGGTGAAGTGCTGTTCCTGAAAGGGGGCAAGTCGAACTACATCCTCAAGAAAAACGAAAAGGATATTCTTAAACGCTTCCCCAACGCGACCATCACTCCCATTACCAGCGCCGGCCACTGGTTGCACAGCGAAGAGCCGGAACTGTTCCAGTCCATCGTCTACAAGTTTCTCAAGGATTAAATATTCTTATGCATTTATCTGCGCCGCGCTGGTAGCGTCGCGAGCGATGGCAGGTCGAGGCAAAAAATTTTTCAGAGCCGGGAGTTTGCATATGGCAAATGACCGCTTTGGAAAATTTTTTTAACGAAGAGATGTCGAGCGGAGTAGCTACTGAAGTCTACAATTCTTGGAGAACTGCGATTTCAGGAATTCCATCTGGTCAGCGCGTATACGTTTCGAATTCACGAGCGCGAGATATTCGGCGGAGTTGGGTTCGTAAGGCAGCGCCAGCAACTCCATGTGTGCTTCTTCGGGCGTGCGATCCTGCTTGAAATGATTGCAGCGCCGGCAGGCAGCGACCACGTTGATCCAGGTGTTGGAGCCGCCGCGCGAAGTCGGAATGATGTGATCGCAGCTCAAATCCTTGTCCATGAATTCCTTGCCGCAGTACATGCACAGGTTCTGGTCGCGACGGAACAGGATGCGGTTGCTCAGCGCCGGAATTTTCGGCTGGACGTGGTGCAGCTCGCCGGCACAGGCCACGATGCTGTGCAGTTCGATACAGGATTGTTCACCGGTCAGGCGCGAGGTGCCGCCATGGATCTTGCGGATGGTGTCGCCAAGGGTCCAGGTGATGAGTTCTCTTGCGTAGAGGGTAGTGGCTTCCTGCCAGGTGAGCCACTCGATGGGGTGACCAGCAATGTTGAGTCTTAGAATGTGGGCGTGACTGTCGTGTAATTCCATATAGCAACTGCTTATTTACGGCGCTAATTTACGGCATTAATGAACAGCAGGCGTGCCTAATTCACGGCTGACTGTAGCCATAAAAAACAGGCGCGTCAATAACCCCTGCTAAATTTAACCGATTGTTTATAAAGCGAATTGCTTGCCCGGTCAGTGCGATGCGTCAGCCTTTTTCGAGCAGTGCTATCAACGAGGAAGTGTCCCAGCGATTGCCGCCCATCTCCTGCACTTTGGCGTAGTAGCCGTCCACGATTTTGGTGATGGGAAGCGTGGCGCCGTTCTTGCCGGCTTCTTCCATGGCAATGCCGAGATCCTTGCGCATCCAGTCCACCGCGAATCCGAATTCGAATTCATTGTTCATCATGGTCTTGTACCGGTTTTCCATCTGCCAGGACTGTGCGGCCCCTTTGCTGATGACGTCGATGACTTTTTCCACATCGAGGCCGGCATGCTTGGCAAAGTGGATTCCCTCGGACAGGGCCTGGACAAGACCGGCGATGCAGATCTGGTTGACCATCTTGGTGAGTTGGCCGTAGCCGGAGGGGCCGAGCAATTTGACACTGGCGGCAAAACTTTCGATCACGGGCCTGGCCTTGTCGAAGGCGGCTTGGTCGCCGCCGCACATGACGGTGAGTTTGCCATTCTCGGCGCCGGCCTGCCCGCCGGACACCGGAGCATCGATAAAGCCGAAACCTTTTTCGGCAGCGGCAGCACTCAATTCGCGGGCCACGATAGCGGAGGTGGTGGTGTTGTCGATGAATACTGCACCGGCCCTGACTGACTGGAACGCACCATGCTCTCCGATGGTGACTTCGCGCAGGTCGTCGTCGTTGCCGACGCAGGAGAAAATATAATCGGCGCCTTCCGCCGCTTCGGCAGGCGTGGCTGCCGAGTCACCCTTGAATTTCTCCAGCCACTGCGTTGCCTTGGCCTGGGTGCGGTTGTAGACGGTGACCGAGTGCCCGGCGTTGGCGAGATGGCCGGCCATGGGAAAACCCATGACACCGAGACCGATGAAAGCGACTTTGCAACTCATTTGGAAATCCTGGTGCGAATGAAATGACGAGGGGCAAGCATACTAAATCAGAGGCAAGAGGCAAGAGGCAATAGACGAGAGACAAGAGGCAAGAGACAAGAGACAAGAGGCAAGAGACAAGAGGTAAGGGCCGAGAGGTATTTTTTGTCTCTCACCTCTTAACTCTTGTCTCTGCTCCCCCCTTTGGTAAGCTATCGCTCAAGAATAATGAGAAGGGGGAGCGTATGTCTGACTGGCTTGAAGGCAAGGTCATTGAAAACATTCACTGGCATGACAGTCTCTTCTCCCTGAGAATCGATGCCGATATCGATCCTTTTACTGCCGGGCAGTTCGCCAGCCTGGCGCTGGAAATAAACGGCGAGCGTGTCGCCAGGCCGTATTCCTTCCTGAGCTCCCCGCACGAAAAACCCCTCGAATTCTTTTTCTACACGGCCACGGGCGGCGTGCTCTCGAATGCGCTGTTCGTACTGAAGCCGGGTGACACGGTGCTGGTGAAAAATCCCGCCAACGGCTTTTTCACGCTGAACGAAGTACCAGGGTCGCGCGATCTGTGGATGATCGGCACGGGCACTGGCATCGCACCTTTCCTGTCCATCCTGAAAACTGACGAACCCTGGAGCAAATACGAAAACCTGGTGCTGGTGCAGGGTGTGCGGTCCAGTAACGACCTGCAATACCAGGATGTCATCGCAGGGTTCACTGACAAGTATGGTGATCGTTTCCGCTTCCAGCCTTTCATCAGCCGTGAGGCGGTGCCGGGCGCGATACAGGGCCGGATACCGGCATCCATCGAGGACGGCAGCCTGGAGAAGGCGGTCAACCTGGAGCTGTCGGCCGCGCACTCGCAGGTCATGCTGTGCGGCAACCCGGACATGGTCAAGGATGCCGTGGAACTCCTCAAGGCGCGCGGGTTAGAGAAAAACCTGCGCCGCAAGCCCGGGCAGATCACGACGGAAAACTACTGGTAAACCCGGGGGCCTCCCCTGCGTCTGACCAGGCGGGAGGAGCGGGTTAGGCCAGGATTGAAATTTCCGCTACAATCCCCACTCTTTATTCCTACCGGAATACCTCCCGGAAATGACGTTTCCGGCCCTGTTAATAGCGAATTCTGGAGCAGGCATGCACATTCACATGCAGTCCATCATGCAAAACGCACTAAAGAGTCTGGCAGCAGCAATGCTGGTGATTTCTTTTTCCGCATCGGCGCAGGTATCCAGCCGTCCCGAAGAGCTCGGCTGTGTCAGCGGCGATTGTGTCACGGGCAAGGGTACGCTGGTCGAAGAGACCGAGCGCGGCCTGCGCTCCTATCGCGGCGATTTCCTCGATGGTGAATTCCACGGCTATGGCCGCCTGACCTATTTCGATGAAGGCGAGTATTACAAGGGGCGGTTCCTGAACGGCAAGAAACACGGCCGCGGCACGCTATGGGACAAGGAAGGCAATGTCTACATGGGTGAGTGGCGCAACGATCGTCGCAATGGCATGGGTGTTCAGGCATTCAAGGTGGCAGACTGGAGCGAAGACAAGTACACCGAGACGTGGCTGCGGGAAAATACCGAAAACTACTACGGCGAATTCCAGAACGACGTCTTTTACGGCGATGGCACCTATCGCTGGGCTGACGGCACCAAGTACGTGGGCTCCTGGGCGGCCAACAAGAAACATGGCCGCGGCTACTTCGATCACGGTACCGGCCTGAAGGCCTGGCGCACGTTTGAATTCGACGAACGGGTGTACGACGAGCGGTTCGAGCTCTGAGTTCAGCCTGCCCATGAGCATCGAAAACTTCAGGCGCGAATACACTGCCGGCGGCCTGAAGCGGGAAGACCTGCAGGCCGACCCGCTGGCCCAGTTCCGTCTCTGGCTCGACCAGACCATTGCCTCGGGCCTGGGTGATCCCACTGCCATGGTTGTGGGCACCGTAGCTCCCGACGGCCAGCCCTCCCAACGCATTGTGCTGCTCAAGCATTACGATGACAGCGGATTTATCTTCTATACCAACTACGGCAGCCGCAAGGCACAGGAA
>Ga0181582_10004124_pt1 | contig 11754 bp, 9 predicted proteins | sample 071ome_32_FD_132438 | JGI IMG/M metagenome (GOLD analysis project Ga0181582, IMG submission 132438) | Coastal salt marsh microbial communities from the Groves Creek Marsh, Skidaway Island, Georgia - 071405AT metaG (megahit assembly) | ecosystem: Environmental > Aquatic > Marine > Intertidal zone...
TCAACGCGTCGCTCACCAGCTCCTCCGCCACGCCCACCCCGATCGTAAACGTGTTGCATCCGTTCACGGCCAACGTCGCCAGCTCGTCCGCACCACGAATCGACGCCACCAACAGCCTCGTCTCCCCGTCCCGCTCCTGCCCCATGTCCACGATCGCCTGCATGTCCGCACACGCCTGAAACCCGTCCCGCCCGGCGTCGTTCATCCTCCCCAAATACGGCGCAATATAACTCGCCCCCACGCTCATCGCAGTCACCGCCTGATGCACCGAATACACGGCCGTGAACGTCACCGGCACGCCGTCGTTCACCAGCCTCCTCGCCGCCCGGATCCCGTCCATCGTCATCGGCACCTTCACCACCACCCTCGTATCCAACTCGGCCAAATCCAGCGCATTGCTGTACATCTCCGCCACCGTCTCCCCCCACGCCTGCAACTGCAACTCCTCCACGTCCAACTCGAACGCCAACCGCGTCATCTGCCGGATACTCGGCAACGTACACTTCACCCCGTCCCGCTTCAGGATCGTCGGATTCGTCGTAAACCCGTAAAACATACCCGTCTCAGACCACCTGGTGACGGCGAACAACATCAAGATTACGGGGAGCGAGCGAGCGTCAGTGAGTCGCTGGCGAGTCGGGGTAGGAGCCTCCCTCTCCGTCCCCTCTCCGTCCCTCCGTCCCTCCGTCTCTCCGCCGCGGGTCGTCCAACAGCGCCACCCAGTAGACGCCAACACCACGTACCGCTTCCACTGTTCGTAGTCCGCCGAGTCCAGGTACAGACGCATCGACGGGTCGCCCCCGTCAAACAGCCCGTCGACATCGCCCCCCAGCACGTACGTATACTCCTCGTCCTCCGACATCGACGAATGCGGCCCGTCGTACTCGTCGTCCGAGTCGTCCATATCCTCGTCGTTGTCCATCGACGAACGACACGTGAACGTGAACGACGTATGACGGCCGATACCGATACCGGCCCGGCCGTTGCCCCGGACAATCGAGCTGCCGTTCCTTCTCGGCAGCACGACGCCGAGAAGGCCGCGCCGTCGCTGCACCGCCGTCGCGGCCATCGCCACAGGGCCGACGACGGTGGCGGTGGCGGGAGGCATCCACCCACGCCGTGTGACGTGCGTCATAGAGTCGAAAAGTCGAAAATTGGAATTTCCAGAATTCCCCCCACAAAGGGCTTTATTCGAATTTCCGGTCGGTTGCGCGGTTCTTCCCCGCGCCGAATACCTTCTGTGCGCGTGTTCTGTTCGTCCCAGTGACGACGCCAGCGCGCGGAAATTTGCCACGTCGGAGTTCCGACCAACGGCATCGGCATAACGATCGAGGCAAATTCCGAGATCTCTCCGGTGAACAGCGCAGAGAAGCGCCACGAGGACGTCATTGACTGACGTCGAGTTGTGTTGATATGACGGGCGATATGCGGCGTGATTCGGAGTTGGGGGCTTTGATGCCGATGATGTATCAGAACCATCGTCGGAGTTCGATCACGAATGCGAACGATACGGTGGAGATTCGGCAGTACATGGACGCCGCGATGGGGACTGGCGGCGGTCAAGGACAGGGGCAGGGGCAGGAGGCGCGGGTGCGGCGGGAGAGCATCGTGCATATTGGCCCGTTGGTGACGCCCTCTGGCAAGGTGGTGAGCAAGCGGCTGTCCGTGGCGATGAACAGGGCGATGGATGAGCGGGCGGATCGCAGCCCAGCAAAGGGGCAGGGGCAGGCGAAGTTCAAGGGGCATCCGAACGCGAAGAAGTTTAGCATTCGGGTTCGGAACCCGGGGGACAAGAAGGATGCGAAGAAGAATGCGACCAGCGGGCCGCTGGACCCGGTACGTATCGGCCTCGGTACTGCTGTATGTGCCTCGGCGCGCGGCGCGCGACGCGCGACCTGGAGCGACGTTCGCTGCTCGGCTTTTCCCTGCGTTGACCACCGTCGTCGTTGTACAACGTTCGCTGCTCGCTCACGCGTGACAATCCGCACTCGTTCACACAACAGGAGGGCATCAAGGACGCCGTGCTCCAGCAGGCTATTCTGCAGCGCCGCGCGCTGGTTCACAAGTCCCTGCGACAGGGGACAGGTCGGTCCGTCCAGCGTGCCAAGTTCGAGCTGAACGTCGTCCTGCGCACGCCCGTGCAGCCGAGCCCCGAGCCTGTCGCGGACGGTTATGATAAATACCAGACGTCGACGCAGCAGGCGGGGGCGGACGGGGACCTGTCGCCGTTCAACTTTGGTGGGCGGGCGACCAAGGCGCTGAGCCCGATGGAGGGCGTGCCCGAGCGCCTCGAGTTTTCGGGCGTCGTGGCCGAGGGCAAGAAGCGGGGCTCGCAGCAGCTCATGCCTCCGCCGCCGCCCGTCGCTGCCGGTGACGCCGGCGACGCACCCAACGATGACGCCGACGCATTCGACTTTGGGTACGACGACTATGGCGGTGGCGACGACGACTACGGGTGGATCGACGATCCTCAGCCGCCTCTCAACGATCCGCTCCCCGGACGGGAGGCGTGCAACCCCGACGGCGTCATCGCGCCCAAGCGCAAGCGTATCGTCATGAACCCGGGGTCTCGGCTGCGGGGCGAGCTCCGCAGGAAGTCGCTGGCGAACGACGCCAACGTCGGCCTGCAGGAGGTCGCGGGTGGCCTGAGGCGGAGCACGAGGAGGTCGCAGGAGCCGCTCAAGTGGTGGCTCAACGAGAAGAAGGTGATGAGCAGGAGGAAGTACAAGGCCATGCCGACGGTGGCCGCCGTTATCACCGACCCCAACCCGGCCTCGCCCTGGCGGACGGTGGAGGATCCCACCGGTGCCAGGCAGGACAAGACAAAGGTCAAGGGTCCTCCCAAGAAGAAGGGTCCCAAGAAGGGCGTCAAGCAAGTGTTGGCGACCAAGGAGGCGACGGCGAGGACGCCCCCCCTCAAACAGAAGCAGACTGCGAACGACGACGCGGTCGACGTGGATGCCGCCGAGGCCGCCGAAGTTTTAGACGTTGTCGACGTTGTCGACATCGCCGAAGACGCCAACGACGACGAGATGACCGAGGACGACGACACACTGATGATCGGCTCGATCGCCAACAATGACGACGACCTGTCGGACGTCGCCGTCCCGCTCGGCACCAAGCGCAAGAGCGAAGGCAAGGCCACCTCGAACAGTCGGAAGTCCTCAAAGTCCACGAGGAAGTCCACCAAGTCGATGGGCACGATCCCCGAGGACGGCACGGGCGTGGCGTCGCCCAGCAACGCCGACTCAGTCACGGACGACGTGGGCGATGACGAGATCATCATCGGTCGTGCATCGGTGAGGAGAGGATCGAGGGGCTCGAGAGGCTCGAGTGCGCACGCCGCACAGTCCGAGACGATTGGCGACGAGGCCACGCTCAACATGCAAGCCGAGCCGTCGACGGCCACCACAGTGGATCAGGGCCACGACGGGGACTTGGAGGAAACCGATAACATTGAGGGCATTGAGGGCATTGAGAACGCCAACGCGAACAAAAAGCAAACCGCTCGGTCGAGCGACGTGAGCGGGAGCCCCTCGAAGGAGCCCGCACGGCGCTCGGCCCGGAACCGGAGGACGGTGAGCTCCACGTAGTGGTAGAGTTGAGTTTCTGACGTTATTAACGTACGTATCGTTAAACGGTACAATCGATACGATACGATAATACACTACATGGAGTGTTCCTTGGTCCAATGACGATCGATGCCCCTGAATATACCCCTACCGGCGTCCTGGCGGCCTGGCGCGGCCCTTGACTTCCGCCTCCTGGGGCACGTGCAGCAGGATGTGGTTCTTTGCGGTGGCCTGGATCGAGAAGAATGCGAGCGAGACAGAGCGAGACAGAGCGAGTGAGATACAGAGTCACCACACAGCACCCGATCCTACCCCAATCATAACAATGGTCCCAACCATCACAATGATACGCACCGGGTTGTGCTCGGCCGCCCCTCGGGACCAGTCGTACGACACCGCGTACGCGTACAACGAGCCGTCCCTGTTGAACGTGCCGCACGGAATGGGCGCGTTGGACTTGGCCATTGCCTTGAGGCGCTGTTTGCTGTCCTTGTCCCAGAAGTTGTACGCCCCGTCCGCTCCTGCGGTCACAAACGTGTGATGTTGCGGGTGGAACGACATCGAGTTGACGGCAAATACGTCGCTTTCGTTCCTGTGGCACTTGAACGTGAAGTTCTTGGATGCCAGGCTGTCGTCGACGTGCTGCACGGCGACACGGCCCTCCACGCTCCCGACCAGGTACCCCGTGGCGTCCGGGAAGCAGCTGATGGAACGGGTCTGGTACTTGAGCGGCGACTTGATCGTCTTGAAGACCTGCTGCGGGTTGGCGAGGTTGAACAGGAGGATGTCCCGGTCGGCCGTGCCGACGACGAGCAGGGGGTGCGTGCAGTCCATCGCATAGACCCGCTCCGGCAACTGCTGTGTGTGGACGGGGTTCGGAGATCGCAAGTCCCAGTACTTGAGCGTCCTGTCCCACGACCCCGTGACCAGCATGTTCATCTGCGAGATGTACGACATGTGCCTCACCGGCGCCTGGTGCTGCCCTGTCGGAGAGAAGACGAGGGTGGCGTTCGAGCGAGCGTGAGCGTGAGCAGGATGGGGTTCATTCGACGACCGATTGGCCCGAAAGCAGGAGGGCGAGAGGGAAGGACGACGAAAGGGGTGGTAAAAAACCCACCGATCTGTTGCTGCTGGTTCGTCGCCAGGTTCCACATTTGCACACCGTTATCACATCCTCCCACGAAGACAGAGCTCCCGTCCCCGTTCCATGCCGAGCAGAGCACGGGCTTCGTGAGGTTCACGCCGGCCTTCGGGAGGACCTGGCCGCTCTGCGGCTGGACGTCCCAGCAGAGGCACTGCCCGCTCCACGAAGTCGCCACCAGGAAATTGGCGGTCGGACTGAACGCGAGCGAGCTCACGCCGTCGGACGCTGCGAGAGAGGCGTGTGTGCGGGTCAGCGAGTGGGTGAGCGGCGAGTGGAGCTGTCGAGCGGATGCAGCGAGCGAGTTTTCTCGACCGTTTTGACTGTCTGTACCCCCTCGACGTACGTGGCTGCGGGACTTCGATGTCCTTATTCGGATTGTGGGCCTGCGTCGCCGCCCCAAAGCCCCCAAACGACATGGCTATCGAATTTGAAGTTCGGAAGATTTCCGTCCCTCCGTTTCGTTCCGCTCTCGAGTGCCTGGCGTTCGTCGTTCAAGAACTGCCTTGCGATGACGGATGATCGTGTACGAACGAAACGAGATCGGTTTAAACTGTGCGTCCAAACTGCCTTCATAGCTCTCCTATCAGCGCCACGAGCGCTTGGCCCAAAGAGAAGAACACCGGACCGGCCATGGCTGTCGGACGAGCAAAGCGCGTAGCGCGAGTGAGTGAGAGTGAGTGAGAGTGAGTGAGAGAGTCGGGGCGCGCGATGAGCGCACGTAAGTCGAGGTCAATACCCACCGCCCAGGAACGGATTGGCCGGCACGGCGTACAGGCCGCCAAAGACTGACAAGCTCATCAGGTAGGGCTGGCCCCCCGTCCCGGCCTCGTTAAGAATTTCCGTGTCACCGAAAGAGTATGCCGCAAAGTGCAGCCCGAGGAGCACGATGGACGAGATGATCCGGCCTTGGACGGCGAGCGCCGTGGCAGACGGGATGGCGACGAGCCATGACGGGACGAACGGCACGATCGAAAAGGCGGCCGCCAGCGTGGACGTCAGATACACGAGCGGTGCGTCGAAAAATGTAAACGTGACCCTGGCGCACGGTGGTAGAGAGCGACACGCGTGGGTGAGAGCGGGAGTGGGAGCGGGAGCCACAATCGGGCCAGCAACTACACACCAGGTGAACAGGCCGTGGATGACGCAGAGCTTGATGAGCGTGACAAAGACGCCGCCGAGCGATTTGTTGAGGGCGATGGCGGCCTTGTCCCTTGCCGCCGGCGGGAAGGGCATCGAGGTGATGAGCGAGGTGAGCGGGTCCTCCTCGGCCGACAGGAGGGCGAACAGCAGGGAGAGGAAGATGAGGGACTGCATGCCAAACTGGAACAGGCTGGCGCCGAACCGGAACAGGCTCGATGTGCCCACCAGGGCAGCCGACGTGCTCATGAACAGGGCCTTGGAGACGCTCACGAGTGGGCCGGTCGCGGCCTGGACGACCGACTGCAGGCTGTCCATGTGATACGAGATGCCGGTTGTCGGCTGCTGCTGCTGCTGCTGTTGTTGTTGTTGTTGGCGTTGTTGTTGGGGTTGTTGTTGTGCTTCTTGTGGTGGCAGCGGCTGCCGTGCGACGCCGCCCGGGTCCCCGTCGTCGCCTCTGCGGCCGAGCGGGAAGAGGCCCTGCAGGACGCCGTTGATGCCGGTCCACGTGTCGAGGACGCCACCGGAAACGTCTCGATCGTAGAAGATCCTCGTGAGTCCGCCATATATGACCGTCCCCACGTCGTGGAGGGCCCGGAGGTGCTGCTGCCCGGAGACGTGTGCCGCGCTCGTCGACGAGATAGAGACAGCACAAAGAGACAGCCGTCGCTCTGCCACGGTTCTCGCGCGCTGGGCCTTGGATAGCGCGGATGAAGCTCTCGAGTACTTCTCGTGATACTGCTTGAGCTGTTCCTCCGCGTCGACCAGGTCGAAGGACGGCGACGAGAGTGAGGGGATGGATCCGGAGAGTTCTTCCTCTTCCGCGTCTGCACCGACCGCGTCCACATCATCAACATTGTTCTCGAACCGCCGCAGTGCTGGGGAACGAGCGGGCGTGAGTGAGTGAGTCAGAGACGTGTCGCTGGAGTTGAACGGAGCGTGCCGGCCTTCGGCGGCGGCTCGATCCTCGATCTCCGCATTCAATCAATCCTGAACGCATTCAACCCTTGTATTCAGTACCCACCGGTGGAAAATTCAAACGTCTTCTCCGAGAGCAGCTCGGCGAGCCGAGATTCTTCCCGCGCACTCGCATCTTCGAGCGACGTGGCGCGGGCCAGCGCGACGAGGAGCTTCTCCCTGGCGAGCGAGCGAAGCGCGTGGCGCGGGTGAGAGATTCAGGGCGCGCGAGCGCATATCGGTCGAGTTCAATACCCACCGCTCGTCCCGGGAGCAATACCGCGCTCCTCGGAGTTGCTCCATCAGCAGACGGCCCTCTACGGCCGCCGCTGTGAGGTTGTTGGCCTGCAGAATGAAGTCCGACTTGGCCTCCACCCAGTCAAAGACGGTCGGCAGGTATTCTTGGATGAACTCGTTCGCCTGCAGCCGGTACTCGGAGAGGAAGTCGTCCGACCGCTGTCCGCCGGCGCTGCCCAGGTCGGACAGCGTGTCCTTCAGCGACAGCCCGACGTCCCGGCACTCGTTGATGATCTGATATCCTAAGAACATCGCAGCGACGGCACTCCCCAACGCAAGCATAAGGATCAACACCGCCGACACGAGGCTATGTGCGCTCGATGCGATTGAGCGCTTGAGCACGGCGTCGACAGACTTGACCGGCTTCAGGATTGTGGCTGCGAGTCTTTGCCGAGAGAGGGCGAGGGAGCCGCGGATGTCGTCAACGTCGTCGTCAATGACGTCAGCGTCGCTGTCGATCTCGGGGGAGACAGGACCGTCGTGGTCGATATCGGCATCACCAGGACTCACAATGCGCCGTGGCGTCAACTGGTCTCCCTCAGACGGACGATGCGACGACCGTCTCCGCTTGGCGGCCGGCGTCCGGGCCTTGTTCGGCGAAAGCGGTCCGAGCGACGAGTACGGGAGGAACGACAACGTGGCCTGGCGAACGAACGAACGAGTGTATGAGAGTGGCGCGAGCGAGGGTGAAACAGATTGAGGTCAAACACCAACCGCACCCACGCCGATCGTCGCGGCGATCGACAGCAGCGCAACCTGAGACGCCGATGAGAGCGTCGATTTGACCCACCGCACCAAGAGCTGGATCACGACGAGCTTGGCCAGCACGCGCAGCAGCGTGCTCGACGTCTTCCGCTCGACCACCCCCACCCGGCCGTCACCGATGTCCACGTGGCGATCTTCATGCTCATCGACAGACGATTTTCCTCGCTTTCTCACCGATCGAATCGTGTCGGCCAGGGCGTACGCGACGGGGACGGCGGATACGAGTCCCCTGCGCTCCCCAGCACGTCGCCTTGCGACCAGACTCGCCCGGAACGTCGCCAAGAGGCGCTTCAACTCGCTCCAGACGCCGAGAAGGAGTTCCGCCGGCTTGAAGACTAATAACACAAACGGCTGGAAGAGCAGGATGATGTCTGGGTTGTTGCTGGCTGAGACGATGCGTGCGACGATTCGGGTCTTCGGCACTCTGAGCGAGGTGGCGCAGAGGACAGCGTAGAAGATCGGGTCCCGAAAGTCCGACAGCACCGTGCTGATCTGGTAGAGCACGTAGACGAACAGCAGCGCGAGCAAGGTGCCCGCGGCCTGCGTGCTCAGCTGGGTGCTGGACGACGCCTGGTTGACGAGACCCGCTGTTGAACTCATCGTGTTTGGTTTCATTCGTCCAGCGTCGCGTTACGATCTATCAGTATATTGGCCTGGCCATGGTGCGGCGTAATCGCGTATGAGCGCAGGTGATTCTGTTCTTTGTCTTCTTCTTACCCCAACAAGAGGCCGAGCTCATCGTGCTCATCGTCCATGTCCTGGGACGCCAGCGACGCCATGAAGTCCAGCCCGGCGTTGTTGTTTGCCGACGGCTGCGTCCCGTTTGCACCATCATCGCTCTCCTCGCCGTCACCCTCCGCACCCTTGTCGCTCTCCACGCTATCGCTCTCCGCATACAGCCCACGCTGACCCGTGATAACACCCTTCCCCCTGCCCGTCGACTTCCTCTTGAAGTCCCGAACACCGAGATCCTTGGCAATCTGCCTGGCCGTCGAACCTCCCTCTCTCGTCTTGTTCCCCTCATACCAGTCGTCCCCAAGCACCTCCCGCAGCTCCTGCAGCCGCTCCGTCGTCATCCCGCCCGTCTTTTTCGTCTTCCCGGCTTCGAAATTCCGCCGATACCGCCGTTGATCCACCAACCACCGGTAAACCTTCGCTTCCTCCTTGTCCCCGTCCTCGGGCTGCTTTATCGGCCACCTTTCCTTATGCGCGTCTCGCCAGGCCTTCGCGCGCGCCAAGGAATCCTCGTAGGTCGACCGCACCAGCTTCGTCACGTTGCTGTTACGATTCTGGCCTTCGACGAGATACACCTTTCTCCTTCGCTTTTTCCAGCCCTGCTTTCCATTCTCGACCTCGATCTGCTCGTCCCGCATCCACCCGGGTACCCGCTCATCCAGCTGCCGCACCCGATACACCGTCATGCCCTTGAGATTCTTGATCTCGACCTTCGTCACCGGACCCTCATCCAACAGCCTCCTGGAACTCCGCTGATTCCCCAGCCACTTGCCCTGGCGAACGAGCGAAGCGCGTAGCGCGAGTGAGAGAGAGAGAGAGAGAGTCGGAAAAAAGTTGGGAGCGCGCGGTGGCCGAGGTCAGTACCCACCAACGCCCTCTCATGCGGATCCTCGGCCATTGCCGACGGCCACCGGTCGTGGCCGGCCACCAGTTGCTTTTCCCGCCACGCGCACAACTCGTCGAGCGTGACAGCCCACGGCTTCCTCTTGTATCCCAAGACGGGACCTGGCGGCCCTCCGGATGGCTCTTCAGGCGCCTCTCCGGATGGCCCACTCGAGGGTCTCGGGGGAGGCTCGACCGAGCCCACCACCGGGATTGCTGCCGCCGCAGCCGCGGCGGCAAGCAACTCGAAAGACAGGGCGTGGTTGGGTGCGGGTGACGCCATGGTCAGTCCTTTCTGTTGGTCGGTAGTCGCATCGCGCTACGCGGGAAAAACATGACGACGCAGTGAGACGGGGGAGGCCACCCGACGACCCAACGACCCGACGACCACCAATACCATCCACGGGAGCATCAGTTGAAGAAATTCAACCATGTTTACCAGCTTCATCACCGAGCCACATAGGTAGATGTGACGCTGAGAAGCGCGGGTAAGTCTTTCATCATCGCCCCAGTCGTGGTGGGTGGTGGGTGGCGGGTGGTGGAGGGAGCATGCAGCAGTCCACGCGGCAAACGTCACGCACCTCGGACTCCATGTCCCTGGCGACTCCGTCGATCGTCATTCTGGCCTCGTGATGGTCAACACGAGGCGAACCGACGGCCACGGCGAACCACAGACCGGAACATGTGTGTGTCGGAAGCCCAGAAGCCGAAAAAGACGACTTAAAGGCTCGTCGGGCGAGCCAGCCTCTACACACTTCGGACGTCGTCCCTTATTGTCGTGGAGTACTCGACTGGGCGAGAATGGAGACTTCAGAATTATGAAGCCCGGGGAGGCTGATATCTCGGGGACCGACCCGCGCGGGATGGTCCCCGCCTCGCCGGGTCCGCGGCCCGTCTAGAAGTTCCCGGCCGTCGATTTCACCGGCACCGGCGACCTTGGCCGCGTGATGGCGAGTCCCGACGGCTTCCACCTGCCATCCGGACGGACTTGTGCGGCCGACGACGTTCGTGGCCGTCGCCTACGGTGGCGCCGCTTGCAGTAGCCGCGTGACGACGGGTACCAAGGGCACGTAGCGCGTTGTTCACCGCGCAGCCCAGATGATGGAGACCGCCCTTGGCCTATCCCGAATCGGGCGCTGACGGTCGAGGTGAGCGGGTTGGTGCACGATGCTCGCCGGGGATCTGTGGTTGGCGCGAACGAATCAGCGACCCTCTTCCTGATTTCACAGCACATATTTAATTGCACGTCAATTCGCTGCCAAGAAGAATGATTGCCACGTCGGCGTGCCGCCTCGTGGCTCTGCGCGGCCCCTGCTCCAGGGTTTGGAGACGCGCGCCAGATAACAGAATTGGACCACAGAACCTCGTCCCGGGCCTTGTCGCCCGGCACCCTTCGCGGGCACCGCTCCGGCCATCGAACGCTATGAGCGGATCCAGTGCGAGCGGAGGATCTTCCAGCAACGAGAACGACGGACTCGGTTCGAAATTCGAACAGTCTGCCCCGTCCGCTTCGACACTTCGCGACGTCCTCCTCCCTGTCCTGGACTCGTACCAGCGGGCGCTGCGCGAGCATCCGGTCGCGACCAAGGCGGTCACGTCCCTGGTCGGGTTTGCCATCGGCGACCGCATCGCCCAGTCCATCGGCTCGTCGACGTCGTTCGACGTGTTGCGGTTTGTCAGGATGTCGTTGTACGGGGTGATGATCGATGGCCCGGTGGGGCATTACTTTTACCAGTTTCTGGACACCAAGATCTATCCCAACGACCCGAAATGCACGCAAGCCGTGCTGGCCAAGACGGCGATCGACCAGTGTATCTGGGCGCCAATCATGACGTGCGTGTTCCTGGCGTTCCTCACGACGCTGGAGGGGCATCCGGACGTGGGGATGATTTCGTCCGTGATCCAGGCAAAGCTGGTGCCGATCATGCTGGCGAATTTCACCGTGTGGCCGCTGGCGCACCTGGTGAATTTCAGGTTTGTGCCTCCCGAGCAGCGGATTTTGTTCAACAACGTCGTCGCGATTGCTTGGACGACGTATCTGTCGTATACATGTGGGGCGGTCGCCGGGGGCGGCGGGGCCGAGCTGGCCGGGGCGGCGGCGGTGGCGGGTACGCCGAGGGACGTGTTGACGCTGGCGGCCGGGTTGCCATGTGTGGCGGCGACGGCGGACGTTTTGAGCCACGCGAGTCCGCAGACCCTGGAGGTGGTGCGGGAGACGAGCGCGATGAACGATATCGCGGTGGCGTGGGGGGTGGACGGGCTGAA
>Ga0181582_10004125_pt1 | contig 11753 bp, 13 predicted proteins | sample 071ome_32_FD_132438 | JGI IMG/M metagenome (GOLD analysis project Ga0181582, IMG submission 132438) | Coastal salt marsh microbial communities from the Groves Creek Marsh, Skidaway Island, Georgia - 071405AT metaG (megahit assembly) | ecosystem: Environmental > Aquatic > Marine > Intertidal...
AGCTGACCGCAGAGATGATGATAGAGGCGGTCAACGCACTGACCAGTGGGCAGGCAAGCAAAACCCCGCAAAAAGAAGAGGGGGTAACCTATGCCCATAAAATCACCAATACAGAGACCTGTCTGTCTTTTGATATGCCAGCCGATATATTGGCACGCAAAATTAGCGCCTTCAGCCCCTTTCCGGCGGCCTCGGTGAAAACCATTTCCGGCAGGCTGAAATTATTAGCCGCTATACATCTGGAAGGAGAAAAGCACCAAGGCGCGCCGGGGCATTTTTTGGGTCGCGGGGCAAATGAAGGGATAAAAATCGCCTGTGCCGACCAAAGCGTATTGGAAATCACCCGCCTGAAGCCGGCTGGCAAACAGGCCATGAGCGGCCATGCCTTTTTAAATGGGCAAGGCTGGCAAAACGGTATCTCTATCGAAAGGCCGGGCGGATGAGCCAGACAGACACAGAGCCAGAAACCCAGGCAGATACGCACCGAATGCTGATTACCGTTGAATATGATGGCGCTGGCCTGGTGGGATGGCAGAGGCAAAATAATGGCCCTTCTGTTCAGGCCTATCTTGAAGCGGCGGCGGAAAAGCTGACCAGCCGAAAAACACCTATTCAGGGCTCGGGGCGCACCGATGCAGGCGTTCATGCCAGCGCACAGGCCGCCCATCTGGATGTACCGAAAAGCCTGAATCCGAATGCGGTGGTCAATGGTCTGAATGCCTGGCTGGATTGCCCGCAAATCAGTGTGCTGACTGCCCGAAGGGTAGGACAGGATTTTAATGCCCGTTTTGATGCAACCGAACGCAGCTATCTTTATCGTATTCTGGACAGGCGCACCCCTTCTGCCCTGCGCCGGCATTATGTCTGGCATCACCGCACAAAATTAAATGAGGGTGCGATGCACGAAGCCGCACAATATCTGATAGGAAAACATGATTTTACCAGCTTTCGTGCTACCGGATGTCAGGCCAATTCACCTGTTCGCACCCTGAACAGCCTCAGCGTTATCCGTTCAGACGATGAGATACATATTCGCGCCCATGCCCGTTCTTTTCTATATCATCAGATACGCAATTTTGCCGGCTCTCTGGCACTGGTGGGGGCGGGTAAATGGCAGGCCGAAGATATCCGCATAGTCCTGGAAGCCTGCGATCGTACCAAAGCCGGGCCTACCGCCCCGCCGCAAGGCCTGTATCTGACAGAGATTGAATATTCACCCGAAAGTCTGGCACAAAAATAATGGCCGCGCCCAGGCCAGTTACTATCGCGAATATATCCCGGACAATATTCTAGCCAAGCGTCATAGAGCTTTGCAGACCGCCTATCGTGCCAATAAATATATCCACGCCAAAGCGCCCCAGCACCAGGCCAATCGCTGCCCCGAAACCCAGCTGCAGCTGGCTGCGGGCAATGCGGAACTGCCATATCAATATCCATATCGCCACTGGCAATACTGCTAATTGCAAAAAGATGATGCCGGTCATAAACATGAAGATGGTAACCAGACCAAACAGGACAATTTGCAAGGCATATAGCCAGAAAAACGGGATTATGAAGTAGAGATATTTATCACCGCGCTGCCAGAATACCAGCATATGCCAGACAATCAGCGCATATAACAATAAAGAGACCAGCGAGCTGATGCTGTAAAGGGCGAGAAAATGTGTGCCCAAATAGGCAAAAGGCAGGCTCATAAATAACCCGAAACCCCAGCTGGCAATAATCGAATACCAAAAGCCACTGGCGGTAAATTCAAACGCCTGTTCTACCTTTGCCCGTCCGGCAATAACATCAAAAGCCGCGATAAGCGATTTTACAATCATCCCTTTGGATGGAGATGTTTGTGCCATTATTTCCTGTCCAGTTCCGCCAGCATTTCTGTATAGATATCTGCCAGCCGATCAATATCCTCAATAGCGACATGCTCGTCAATTTTATGCATGGTCTGGCCAACCAGGCCAAATTCAGCGACCGGACAAATCTTGCAGATAAAGCGGGCATCTGATGTGCCGCCTGTTGTCGACAGGCTGGGCTTTTTATTGGTCAGGCGAGTAATGGCCTGTTGCATCTTGGTCGTCAGCTCGCCAGGCTCGGTCACAAACGGGGCAGCATTAGAGGCAAAATCAGCCTGATAGCTGACCTCAAATTGTTTGGCCATACGCTCAAAATGCTCTTCCAGCCAGCCTTGCAAACTATCCACACTATGTTCGGTATTAAAGCGGATATTAAAATGGGCAGAAGCCGCTTGCGGAATAACATTACTTGCCCCGCCGGTAAGCTCTATATCGGTTATTTCTGCGGTGCTGGGGTCAAAATATTCTGTACCGCCATCCAGCTTGGCAGAATTGACCGGCGCCAGCATCGCAAACAGAGCCGGCACAGGGTTGTTGGCCAGATGCGGATAGGCGACATGGCCTTGCACCCCTTCCACCCGCAACCGGCAGCTTAGCGATCCGCGCCGTCCGTTTTTAATCATATCGCCCAGCGCTTCGGGGTTTGTCGGCTCGCCCACAATACAAAAATCCGGCTGCTGGCCTGTTTGTTCCAGCCATTCCACCATCTTAACTGTTCCAAAACGTGCCTCGCCCTCTTCATCACCGGTGATGATAAGGCTGATACTGCCCTGTAATTTGCCGCTTTCAATATAGCTTTTTGCCGCGGCCACAAAGGCGGCTATCCCGCCTTTCATATCAGCTGTACCGCGCCCGTAAATCTGGCCATCACGGATTTCACCGGCAAAAGGATCGCTTGACCAGGCCGTAACATCACCAGCTGGCACAACATCTGTATGACCGGCAAAAGCAATATGCGGATGGCCCTTTCCTATTCTTGCAAACAGATTATCTATTTGCGCCTCGCCTTCCCCAAAGGGCAGACGGGTACAGTCAAACCCTAGCTCTGATAACAGATTTTCCAGCAAATCCAGTGCACCGCCTTCCGCCGGAGTGACAGACGGGCATTTCACCAAATCTTGAGTTAGCTGAACAGCATAGGAAAAAGAAGCCATCGAAAAATTACCTGTATTCCGGATTGTCTAGTCACGCAGCAAATCATTGACAGAGGTTTTTGAGCGGGTGCGCTCATCTACCTGCTTGATAATGACGGCACAGGACAGAGACGGGCCAGGCGTGCCATCTGCAAGCGGCTTGCCCGGCATACTGCCCGGCACGACAACCGAATAGGCCGGCACGCGCCCCATATGCACTTCGCCTGTATTGCGATCGATAATCTTGGTCGATGCGCCAATAAAGACACCCATGGACAGTACCGCGCCTTTTTCAACCACAACGCCTTCAACCACCTCGGAGCGCGCACCGATAAAACAGTCATCCTCGATAATGACAGGGCCTGCCTGTAGCGGCTCTAGCACACCGCCAATTCCTGCCCCGCCGGACAGATGCACATTTTTACCAATTTGTGCACATGACCCGACTGTTGCCCAAGTATCGACCATTGTCCCGCTATCCACATAGGCGCCCAGATTCACAAAGCTGGGCATCAATACCACCGACGGGGCGATAAAGGCAGAATGGCGAACAATCGCCCCTGGCACCGCCCGAAAGCCGCCTTTGGTAAAATCAGCATCGCTCCAGCCGCTAAATTTCAACGGCACTTTATCCCACCAGACAGATGCACCGGCCACAGGATGTTCTGCCCCGCCCGGCATCACCACCATGTCATTCAAACGAAAAGATAATAATACCGCTTTTTTCAGCCATTGATTAACCTGCCATTGATGATCGCCTTGCGGTTCAGCTACGCGTGCCTGGCCATTATCCAGCAGCGACAAGGCTTCTTCTACCGCCTCTCTTACCTCGCCTTTGGTGCCGGCATTTACCGAATCACGGTTATCAAATGCGGTATCTATCGCCTTTTCGAGATCGGCTCTGCTCATCTCATTCTCCTTTATTGCGGTATTCTTCGTTTTTAAATCGGGTTTCATTGTTTTTATGCGCTGGTCTTTATATAGCGCATTACGGGATTTTTCATACTGGCCTAAGGATGATTTGCCTGATCAATTTCTGCAAGAAATGATTTTAAGTCCGCCGAGACATAATGCACATAGGCTTCATCCTTGCCATTGGCCGCCCAATCATGGTCACTTGCCAACCAGACAGTTTTCATGCCCATCGCAGCGGCCGGTTCCAGATTGCGCGCCATATCCTCTATCATCAGACAGCTTTTCGGGTTTAGCTTGTTCTGGTCAATAAAAACCTGATAGGGGGCTGGGTTGGGCTTTGGGATATGGTTAGAGGCAACAATATCAAAGATAACCTCAAAATGCTGGCGAATGCCAAAGGCTTCCAAAATGCGTTCTGCATGGCGGGTCGTGCCATTTGTATAGATATGTTTGCGCCCGGGCAGGCTGGCAATAGATTTATCCAGATCGGCATCATAGCTGACATCAGATAAATCTATTTCATGGACATAGGCCAGAAAGGCATCCGGGGACATATTATGTTCTTTCATCAGCCCATGCATGGTCGTGCCATAGGTTCGGAACAGACGGGTTTTCATTTCTGCTGCCTCTTCTCTGGACAGATTGAAATGTGCCATAATAAAGTCTGTCATCCGTTCAGCGACACGCGGAAACAGGCTGGAATTGGCCGGATAGATAGTATTATCCAGATCAAATACCCAATCCTTGACATCTGCCAGACCAAGTTTTTCCAGATCTTTTTTCATCTGGTCTTCCCGCTTTCTCTTTGTCGATAAATTTTTAATCCCGGGTAATCAGCGTGCCAATACCATGTTCGGTAAACAGCTCAACCAGCACGGCGTGCGGGGCACGACCATCCAGAATAACCGCTGCTTCTGCGCCTTTTTCCACTGCCTCGATACAGGTTTCCACCTTGGGGATCATGCCGCCCTGAACTGTGCCATCTTTTATCAGGGCACGGGCTTCACTGAGCTTTAGCCGCGAGATATGATCGCCTTTTTTATCGCGCACCCCGGCCACATCGGTCAGCATCAATAAACGGCTTGCCCCGATAGCCCCGGCAACCGCCCCGGCCGCTGTATCGGCATTGATGTTATAGGTCTGGCCATCTATACCTGAACCAATAGGGGCAATAACCGGGATCATATCGGCAGCCATCAGCGCGGTAATCACTTTTGGATCGACCGTTTCCGGCTTGCCTACAAAGCCCAAATCGACCTTTTCAATCTGGCTGTCACTATTGGCAGAAGCTGACGATAATTTACTGGCTGTGATAAGGTGACCATCCTTGCCAGACAGACCCACTGCCCGGCCACCTGCCATATTCACGGCCGCGACCAGCGATTTATTGATCGCCCCTGCCAGCACCATTTCCACTACCGAAATGGTCGCTGCATCGGTGACCCGAAGCCCGTTGACAAAACTGGATTCAATTTTCAGCCGTTTCAGCATATCGCCAATTTGCGGCCCGCCCCCATGTACTACAACAGGCTGCGCCCCAATTTGCCGCAACAATGTCATATCGGCAGCAAAGCTGTCCACATAGGCCTGTTCGCCCATGGCATGACCGCCAAATTTTACTACAATCGGCTTGTTGCCATAACGGCGCATATAGGGCAGCGCTTCGATAAGTACCCCGGCTTTTTCCATCCATTCATCGATTTGTGATGTCATAATCGCGCCTCATTCTATGGCTTTTAAATATTCCTGCATCCTGTTTTTACCAGCCTGCAACAGGGGACAGGCTCGCACGCCTTTTACTATAGTAAAGCTGCCGGATAAACACCAGATTCAGATATTTTATGCCGTACTATAACTGGCCAGATGCGCGCGCAACTCTGCAATGCCCTTGCCGGTTTCAGAAGAGGTTGGCCAGACATGAGGATAAGCGGCTACATGCCGGTTTATCTTTTGGGTGGTCCTTTCCATAACCGATTTTTGTTCGGCTATTTTCACCTTGTCCATTTTGGTCAGAACAGCTGCCCATGGCACAGCTGCCTCATCCATCAGCTTCATCATCTCTTCATCACCAGAGCCAACCCCGCGGCGGGCATCTATCAGTAAAAACATCCGTTGCAAGCTGGCACGCCCGCCAAGGAATTGGCGAGTCAGCTTTGTCCACGCCTTGATATCTGTCTTTGGGGCTTTGGCATAACCATAGCCGGGCAAATCCACCAATTGCAGACGATCTGCCAGCGAAAAGAAAATCAGCTGGCGGGTGCGGCCGGGTGTTTGCGAGGCTCTGGCCAGCGTGCGCCTGCCCGTCAGCGCATTGACCAGCGAGGATTTACCGACATTTGAACGTCCGGCAAAGGCCACTTCTGGCAAGCCCAATGGCGGCAGATTGTTCAGAGAATTGGAAGCAGCGATAAACTGGCATTCACCGGCAAATAAAAGCCGTCCCTTTTCCAGCTCTTCGGGGGTAAAGCTATCGAGCTGATCATCCGATGCCGCTTCTGTCATCAATTAGCCCTGCTGGCTTTGCTTTTGAATAGAGCGTGTAATCCACCATTGCTGGGCAATTGACAGGGTGTTGTTCCATGTCCAGTAAATCACCAGACCCGCAGGAAACCCTGCCAGCAAGAAGGTGAAAAAGACCGGCATCCACTGAAAGATTTTTGCCTGGATAGGATCTGGCGGCGGCGGGTTCAGGCGCATCTGTACCGCCATACTGATCCCCATCAAAATCGGCCAGATACCGATGGACAGAAATTGCGGCATGAAATCCACTGAATAGGGCAACAGACCAAACAGATTGAAAATAGAAGTCGGGTCTATCGCGGATAAATCCTGAATCCAGCCATAAAAAGGCGCATGGCGCATTTCGATAGACACATATAACACCTTATAAAGGGCAAAAAACACCGGTATCTGTAGCAAGATAGGCAGACAGCCCGCAGCCGGATTTACCTTTTCCCGCTTATATAGCGCCATCATTTCCTGATTCAGGCGGGTTTTATCCTCGCCAATATCGGCACGCATCTTTTGAATCTTCGGGGCTAATTCCCGCATTTTTGCCATAGATTTATAGGATTTATTGGCCAGAGGGAACAGCGCAAGACGCACCAGAATGGTAAAGGCAATAATGGCCAGACCAAAATTACCCAATATTCCGTTCAGCCAGCTTACCGCATGGAAAAATGGTTTGGTCAGGAAATAAAACCAGCCAAAATCAATGGCCAGATCAAAATTGGCCACCTTTAGCTCTTCGCTATATTTATCCAGCAATGCCACTCTTTTAGCTCCGGCAAACATATTGGTCTGCCAGGAAATGGTCTGACCCGGATTCAATATTTGCGAATCGCCCAGCAAATCAGTTTGATAGCTATCCAGATTTGTGCCCAGCGCGCGCATAGAAAATGCCACGTGCTGATTTTGTGCCGGCATTAATGCTGCCAGCCAGTATTTATCGGTAATGCCTATCCAGCCGCCATTATCCTTGGTCTTGATAACAATCCCTTCAGTGCCGGCATCTTGCAAATCATCATAATTCTGCTCGTTCAGGGTTTCATCAAAGACGCCAAGCGGCCCTTCATGCAGGATATATAGACCGGCTGTTGCCGGTGTGCCCTTGCGGCGAATAAGCCCATAGGGGTTAAGGCTAACCGCATTATCCAGCTTGGAGGTCACCAGCTGGGTCACCGTGATTAAATAATCATTATTAATTTCTATGCGTCGCTCAAATACCAGCCCCTCGCCATTATCATAGGTCAGGATAAGCGGGCTATCCGGGGTCAGGCTGTTATTTTGTGCCTGCCAAACTGTTTTTGAATTTGGCAAGGTTAGGGTCTGACCGGCTGCATTTACCCAGCCAAATTCGGCAAAATAGGGTTTTTCAGAATCAAATCGGCTGAACAGACGGATAGGCTCGGAGCTGTCTTCGAGTGTTTGGGAATAGCTGGTCAGGATAAGGTCATCAATACGCGCACCCATAGTAGAGACAGAGCCTGTAACCAGCGGTGCGGTAATATCCAGACGCGTGCCTGTATCGCTTGCAGATGTCAGAGACTGGCTGGCAGCAGCCCCTGACCCGCCGACATTTGGCTGCGGAACATTTGACGCATCATTCTGTGCCTGCTGGCGGGCTTCATAAGCAGCTCTATCGGCTTCCAGCTCCGGCTCGACAAAATAAACCTGCCAGCCGATCAATATCGCCAAAGACAGGGACATGGCAGCGATCATATTCTTTGTTTCGGGCGTCATGATCTTAAAACTCTTTCTTATAGCTTTATCTCTTTTTTTGAGGCCTGCGCCTCACATAGCGTAATGCCAGAACAGCCAATTCCAGGATTATGGCACCGGGTCATATCCGGATCCGCCCCAGGGATGACATTTTAGAATACGTTTAACGGTTAAGAGCCCGCCACGCAATGCCCCATATCGGGTTATCGCATCCTTTGCATATTCTGAACAGGTAGGGGAAAACCGGCAATTTGCCCCAAGCAAGGGCGATATAAAATAGCGATAAAAGATGATGGGGGCTAAAACCACCGCGATCATCAGCTGATGCAGTCCGCCACGCTTTGGGTTTTTTTCCCTGTAATCTGCCATAATCTGACTACTCTCCCTTTATATTTGCCAGCGATGACCTGTCCGAGGGCGATTTTAGGTGCGTTTGCGGCTTTTTATCCAGTTTTTTATGCACAGCCAGCAAGGCAGCTGCCATATCGGCAACTAGTTTGTTAAAGGGCGCATACAAAATGGATTTTCGGGCAATTAAGACATAATCAGTATGTGTGCGCATGACAGAGGTGTTAAGGGTTGCAAGGGCGCGCATTCGCCGCTTGACCCGATTGCGCGCAACCGCATTACCAATTTTTTTAGAGGCGGTATAGCCAAAACGGCTATCTGGCAATTCATCGGGGCAGGGACAGGCTTGCAAGATAAAATCAGCCATGACCTGTTTGACGCCCTTATGTTGCAGACGCAAAAAATCGATCCGCTTTTTCAACCGGAACGCTTTGTTTGGTATGGTATTTCGGGCTTTCGCCATCAAATCTTGAACGATAGTTCAGCTATCTGCTACTGTGATGGCCTGATGGCTATCAGGCAGATAGCCGTGCACGACCTTTTGCACGTCTGGCCTGAATCACGCGGCGACCGCCAACAGTTGCCATTCTTGATCTGAAGCCATGACGGCGCTTACGAACCAAAACACTAGGCTGATAGGTGCGTTTCATAATCGCGCCCTTTCTTGTCTGCAAATAAAATCTTCGATAATCGAGCTTGAGTTACTAGGCATTTTGGATGGAATTGTCAATCTTTTTCGCACGCCCCTATCGAAACACAAATTGGGTGTGGTTTTGCCCAATTCTAAATTGGTTTAAGCTAGGCTGTGATGCTTTGGGTCTGGCATAGCCCGGCACAATACCCGGCCAGCGTTTCAAAGAAAGAGATATGAGAACACATTTCCGCATTTTCATCCTAACCGCGATCCTGTCTATTCCTGTCCTGACAGCCATATTATTTTATGGATTTCAGGCGCATACCAGTACAGATATCGCCTTCCGATTACTTATTAAGGGACAATCGATTTTGCTGATTCTCTGTCTTGCCATTCTTTTTGGCGTTCTGGCGGCGATATTATTTAGGCATTACTGGCTAAAGCCACTAAATATGCTGGAACAGGATATTGCCACCATTGCCAGCAATCCCGATCAGCTATTGCCCCCGCCCGCAAACAGTCGCATATCCCTGCCTGTTCTGGATGCCCAATATCAGTTGCGCAGCCTGCATCAAAAGGTGCGCCAATCCATCCGCCAGCGTCAGAGGCTGGCAGATGCCGGCGAGGCGGTCGCCAAAATCAACCATGATTTGCGCAATATGCTGTCTTCTATCCTGTTGGTGACAGAACAGCTGGAAAGCAGTGCAGACCCGCAAGTCGCACAGGTTGCCCCGGTGGTGATACGTGCCAGCGAACAGGCAACCGAACTTTGCCAGAATATGCTGGATTATTTATCTGAATTACCGCCGCCTGCCCCGGAAAACCTCTATATGCCTGCGGTGATGGACGAGCTATCGGCTACCGCAGAAATCCGGCTGCTCTATTCAGGACCCGACAATCTGTTTACCGACAGGATGATGCTGTTTCGTATTTTTTTAAATCTGCTTCGCAATGCCCAGGATGCCGGGGCAAAACAGATGACCATCGATGTCTGGCAAGCAGGCCATCTGGCGGTGATAGATATTTCCGATAATGGGCCTGGTATTGATAATTCTATCCGCGACCGGATTTTTTCTGCCTTTACCTCTGGCCGCTCTTCTCATATCGGGCTGGGGCTGGCGATTTGGCTTGATTTGGCGCTTGCCCTTGAAGGCAGGTTAAGCCTTGCGCGCACCTCGAATGAGGGATGCGCCTTTCGCCTGCAATTGCCAGCGGTGATTTTGCAAAGCTGACTAGCGGCTACCGGCAATCGGCACAGATGGACGCGGTTCCAGATCCCATGGAAAGAAAATCCAGGTATCTTGCGATACTTCGGTGATAAAGGTATCGACAACCGGCCGGCCTTTAGGCTTGGCATAGACGGTTGCGAAATGCCCTTTTGGCATCATTTTGCGCAAAACCTTGCCGGTTTCGCCTGTATCCACCAAATCATCTATGATCAGCCAGCCACTGCCATCACCAGCCTGTTCCGGGGCTTTGATAATTTGCACCTCGCCTCTATCCTGGGCGTGATAAGAGGACAGACAGGCTGTTTCAATATGGCGTATTTCCAGCTCTCTTGCGACAATCGCTGCCGGGACAAGCCCACCTCTGGTCACCGCTACAACGCCGCTAAAAGGCCCCAGCTCCAGAAGCCGCCAGGCCAGCGCTTTGGAATTGCGGTGCAATTCTTCCCAGGATACCGGAAAATTTTTATTCTCGTCATAGGCCATGGTCATCTCACCATTCTTAAAAATCTGTCCCTGCCTTTAGCCAATAAACCGGCCAGCAGGGATATCCAAACATAAAATCAATGGAATGCTTTTTTCAAAGCGATATTTTTTCATTTTTATACCGAAACTTATCGCCCTGTCCAACCCTGGCCAGCGTACCACTAAATATAGGCGCTGTTCAGCAGCGTAAAACGATAGATAACTGAAGATATCTGAAAAGAATAGCCCGAGAGGAAAAATAGCGCCCGAAGCAAAAAATGCGCTAGACATAGCCGGTGGGGTGGATTATTGTCCGGCTCTGTTGCTAATATGGACGTGTTTTATTAGCATTCAAGCGCTCGTAGCTCAGCTGGATAGAGCACTAGACTACGAATCTAGGGGTCGGGAGTTCGAATCTTCCCGAGCGCGCCATTCCTTCAGACAACTTATTGATTCACAAGGTTTTCGTATCGAAAACAGGTGAAGAGTTGTGCTCGATCTTTAAGAGCCATTCATGAAGTTTGGCTAAAGAATAGCCCTTGCCATATTTGCTGCCGATTGTGCTGCTGCTCCAGCCTCCTAATTGATCGATAACTTCAGTTGGGCAATCAACATTCCTTAATCTATCTCGGAAGCTGTGCCTGAAGCTATGGATTACACACCCTTCGGGCAATCTTGGTTTGAGCCATTTGTTTATCGCGGCACTGGCAGAGTTTGCATTACACCGTTTGGCTGAAGTGTATCTTGGGAATGCAAAATCTGATGTTGCGCCATTCACTATTCGCTTTGCTGCACGGAGTGAGCTACCTATCAGCGGTATTTTCCGTAAACTACTTTTGGTTTTCAATTGGCGCCAGGGGTGTGGCGTTAAGACAATATGGGGAATGGCAGTATCTACCTTAATGTCTTCAACTAATAGTCCTAGCGTTTCTGATAGGCGCATACCTGTATCAGACAA
>Ga0181582_10004126_pt1 | contig 11753 bp, 4 predicted proteins | sample 071ome_32_FD_132438 | JGI IMG/M metagenome (GOLD analysis project Ga0181582, IMG submission 132438) | Coastal salt marsh microbial communities from the Groves Creek Marsh, Skidaway Island, Georgia - 071405AT metaG (megahit assembly) | ecosystem: Environmental > Aquatic > Marine > Intertidal zone...
AAGAAGCCGACGGTGACGTCCCGCGAAATCCAAACCGCGGTCCGCCTCATCCTCCCGGGTGAACTCGCCAAGCACGCCGTCTCCGAAGGCACCAAGGCTGTCACCAAGTTCACCTCCGCGTAAATCTTTACGCTGTGACTTGTTGCACCTTAGCTTGATAAAAAAAAGAAAAAACCATAGACTGTGCGCTCGTTCCGGGCTGCGGTCTTTAAACCATGGTGTTCATTTAACACCACCACTACACAAAAGATTCGAAAGTGACAACGCGATAGAGCTAGCATATCTAATCGTCCTCGAGCACGCGAAAAAAACGGTCATTTTTTTGAATTTTTCCTTGCGACTACAGTTTCTAACTAGATAATCTGTGGACAACAACGCTGCCCGTTCGCTAAGACGACTTCTCTGACGTTCCCCTGGACGCTAGGAGTCGGCAAAACTCTTGAAACCCATCGAAACCGTCGTATCCGGGCTTGCTGAACTCACTCTCTGTGTGTTCTACCAGAAGCGCGTCCACGGGAGCTGGATCATCCAGGCCAAGTCTTACGTGAGTGACCCTCGGTGAGAAGGTTCGCGATTCACGAATACTTCGAATCTCGCGCTCAAGTGGTCCACCGAATCGCGGCGGACACGTCTCGGCGTCGGCGTGAATGACGACGAGCTCGTCAGCAGAGCGCAGGAGCAAGAGCTCGTTTGACTCACTGAGCGACTCACGACGCAGCGGTAAACGCCCGTTCGAAAACATCTTCAGGTTGGAACGCTTCGACTCTACCGCCTCGTTCGCCTCTTTATCGTCTTCTTTTCGAACGTCGTCTTCAATGAACACATATAAATCAGGATACATCATCCTCGCGCTCTCATCGGCGTCGAGTCGCAACATTTGTAAGCGAGAAACGGTGCGCTCATCGGGCCGCGCTCCGATGGGATAGAACACCTTCGATGCCAACAGACCGTACACCAGACGTGGAACAATCTCGGTACTGAGCTCGGGCCAGGACATATTTTCGCTCTCGGCGTTCGTGGAGAAGTCTACGAGCCAATCCACCAGGGCGCGTCTTGCCTCTGTCAAACCTTCTTCACGCGCGATGTAAGACGCCTGGCGGGCTAAGACGCACATCATCGCGCTCACATCGACGTATTTGTATACTTCTCGAGAGTTTCTAGCAATGTTCACTCGGCAAGTATGAACGCGTCGGCGGCGACGGCGATGTACCGCGATGACGGCGCCCGTTTGCTCGTCAATGTCTCTCGTGATACACGTGTATTCAAACGCAACTTGCACCTTTGGATGACCTCGATTCAGTTCATCCTCGAGACCGCCACTCGTCGCGTAGTCGAAGTCGAAGCAAAATGCATCGTTCACACCGCATGATGCGATGTGATATAGCCCGGAATACGCCTTGTCAGCGTGCAGGGCACCGTACGCATTTGCAACTTCTAGATCCGCCGTCGTGCGCACTCGAAGTGTAGCGTTGATCGCCTTTTCGTTTCGAAGAAGTCGATAGACATCTCCGACGATCGGAATGTTCCTGTCGTTTGGATAAAGTAAGACGTTACCGCCACTTCGTTCGGCTAAAGGTGCGAGAGTGCTCAAATCGGTGAACAAATTGCTCGTCACTACGACGTCCACCTCGACTCCAAGCAACAGACAGCGTTCACCCAACACCTCGTAGTAATCGTGCGCGGGAGACATGAGCGCCTCTGCCTCTCGGGAGGCGAAGTCAAAGTCTTCCATGGTCGGTTTGGCTGCGCATTCGCGCAGTAAAACATCTGCGATAGATTTTGGAAGCCTACCAACATCACAACTGCCAACGCCTCGACTTGGTCCGCCGCGAAGAAATGTGAGAATTCTCGCACTAGATATCAAGCCCTCGTCGATCGCTTGCTCGACGATTGACAATGTCTCTTCCAGTACTGGACCAAATAAACGTCTGGCCGAACCTGGTGCCTCATTTTCTTCTTGGGCTACGATGAGATCGTCGATGGCATCAGAAATGGCGCTTCGCCAATCTCTCCATTTCCCTCTAGGCGCCAACATCGTCAACACGTCCTGCAGTCCCGTCACGACATCGCGCACGCGTCGAATGAATCCATGTTTTCTTGGATTTGCATGCGAGTCGAAGTAGCTCAGCCGCACCGTCTTTTCCTCTTCGCCACCACGCTCAATGACACCAAAGTTGACTGCCTCAAGAATGTCACCTCGAAACGTAACCACGCCGAACCGTGCATCCTCCCCCTCGAGCGCATCGAGGGCGCTCGCGAGCGCCAATTTTACTAGCTCGCAATATTCATCCCCAGCTTCGTTCAAATCCACCACCGCGACGATTGCTCGAGCGTTAGATGCCCTTGTTCTGCTCTCGTCATTCCTAACTGCTCGCCGTCGCCAGTCCGTCTCCTCCAACACCTCCTCCTCCTCTCCATCGTCCGCTCCCGATATCGCCTCCACTGCGACATCAAACTCATACGTCTCACTCCGTATTTCCGGCAAGTTTTGAATCGCCGCCAGTCCTCGACCCACGTATCGTTTCCCTCTCGACGCGTCTCGCCACGGCGTGTACGTCCCACACGTCGCGCACGCGAAACCGCGATGATCCACGACGCAGTGCGCACTGACGTACCCGAAGCACCCAGAGCATCGCGCGATGCGATCAGCAGACGTGACATCGCTCAGGGACTCGCACGACGCGCGAGGATCGAGCGGATGGACGACGATCGCCATGGGAACGCCCAGAGCCGTCTTCAGGCAAGCTTCGCGCGGGAGCGATTTCGTCGTCCATCGCACGAGAGAGGAGGACGCGAGGCGGGGATCGAGGCGGCGACGATCGGAGCCGTCCTCCTGGTACCGTCGCATAGATGAATCGGACTCACGCGACGGTCGGAGGGTGGGACATTTCTGATAATCCGACTCGCGGCGCGGCGCACACTGAGGAACTGGCTCGGCGGGGAGCGCAGGGTACGCGCGTGTTCTAGCTAGAATTTGGGTACTACATCACCGCTTGGTAGGTGGCTCGCGGATTTTCCAGTTCACACCGGCGGCGATTTTGGATTCGAAGAAAGCTTCCAGACGGTTGGCGCACTTGAAGTACACCGTGTCCGGGGAGTTGTACAGGCGGCAGTTGTTGAACATCAGACGGAAATCGGCGCAGAACATTTCCAACGTCACGTAGTAATTTCCAGAAGCGACGCGTTCCTGGATGAGTTCCATGTCGAGGGGATCCTTGACGACTTCGTAGTAATCTGGAACCTCAACTGGGTTGACCGGACCCGAGAACGGCCAAACGTCCGCGTGCGCCTGAATGATGTTCACAATAGCTCGCATGAACTTGTGCAAGTTTTCCTTCGTGGGTAAGCCATCGCCGCATCCCGGATGGACCAATCGGAATTTCGGTAGTCCAGGATGTTCCCACTTCGCCTCCTTTAGGCCCTTGATGCTCTTCATGTCAATCGGCGTGTACTTGCCTTCAGCGTTCGGCTTGAAGTACTCCTTCAGGCCAGGATAAACCTTATGCGCAGTGCTCATCTCTCGAACCTTCGCCTCCACCACTTTGCGCTGCTCTCGGATTTGATTCACGAAGTCGACGTAAGAGACTTGGCCGTCAAGCTGGCACTCCATGATAGTCCCGCCGTCGTACTCCTTGATGTAACCATTCCACTTTTCACGCTCCAACATGATCTCCTTTGTGAAACCTTGCTTTTGGAAATATCCGACCGCGTTGTTATCCGCGAACGTAATCAAATGTGTCATCATTTCCGTGTCCTTGGCGTACTCCTTGATATGGTTCATCAGGCGCGTGCCGTATCCCTTGACTTGCTCATTTGCACTGATGGCGCAAAAAGCAATCTCTCCCATGCGCTGCTTCGGAAATGGTCGGTACGTGATCCCACCGATAACGTTCCCGTTCTTCATGCACAGCATAGACTTATGTCTCGAATCGAAAACCAAACGCACGATGTACTCTTTGGGCATATTCGGAAGCTGCTTGCTAAAAATGTTTTTGAGCGCCACAAGCATTCGCGAGTGTCGTTCGCTCCCGTCATTCGTGATGACCTCCCATTTGAGCTCACCGTCACGCTCTTGCTTCCGCAGATGCGATTCTCGCGTCGCATACGCTCCCCTCGTCGGTGAGGTCGGTGATGCCGTCGACGGCACGCCCTGATCGTCGCCAGCCTTCTTTCCTTCGCGCGTCGGCGTCCCGCTCTGCCTCTTGTCCCGCTCATCATTCCCCCTCTTCTTCTCCGGATCCTCCTTCGCACGCTTGCTACTCGGTTCATCCGCGTTCAAACTATTGTCCGCTTCCCTCCCACGTCGCTGCGAGCCCTCATGCGCGCCGTTCTCCCGCTCGTTCTCCCGCCGATCGCTCTCGGTTCCCGCCCCGTTGGCGCCGACGGTGCGGGCCGAGTGCATGGCGCTCGCCCACCGCGCTCGCACGCGAGTGACGCCGAGTTTATCCTCGATCCGTTCGCTCGCTCACACGGCGTCGAGCGACGTCGCGCGAGCGTGAAACCACCGAGGCGCGAGCGCGGCGCTCTGCGGTCATTCGAACGCTCGCGGAGCTCGCGGGGCGCGCGAAGCGCACGCGAGCGACCGCAGAGCGCGACGCGACGCCTCCGGGCGCGCGCGGACGGGATCTGGCGTCGAGAGAAAAACTCTCGGGCGTCAGGGCGTCGCGCGCGCGGACGTTGGACGTCGATCGAGCGCTCGGGAGGGTACACATCGCGCGCGAGCGGTGGTCGCCGAGCGGACGTGCGGATCTCGCGGCGTGGACGCGCGCGCGATCTCGCTCGACGCGAGCGTGAGGGTCATGGCGGACGATGGAGATTCTTTGCGTCGGGCCTCGCACTCGTTGGCGTCGTCTTGGCGGGCGTTAGCGCGAGCGGTGGCGGAACGCGCGCCCGAGACGAAAGCAAACGAGAAGGATGAGCGAACGCTCACGCTGGGGGACCGTTTGCAGGCGACGCGAGAGGAGAATGCCTTCTTGGAGGAGAACCCCGAGGTGAAACGACAGAGAAAGCTCGATGAGACGAACGACGCGACGAAGGTTTGGGCGTTGTCGCCGGGACAGAGCACAGTGAACGCGACAGCAGCGCCATTTTTAAAGTGGTGCGAGGAACACTTCAGACACGTGGACCGGCGAGATATCGAAGTTCTCGCGCCCAAGCAAGAGCATTTGATGGAAAATGACGGAGATTACCTCATCGGTGGGTTGGGAAGGCATTACTGTCACGGTTGGGAAGAAGAAGATAGGGAAGAGGAGAAAGCGACTATGGAGCGCAGGCGTCTTGCGGTGCTGAATCGACCAGAGACTCCGGCTAAGAAGAAGAAGACCCATGCGCCGACGACGAAACCGAAAGCGCAACCAAAGAACTATGAAATCACGCGTGTGTCTCCGCTGGAACGTCCGGAAGAGATCGCTGAATGCTGCGGTGTGTGTTTTGATGGGGATTCATACGATGACAACAAAATTCTTTTTTGCGACAAGTGCGACATCGCGGTGCATCAAGTTTGCTATGGAATCCATCAGATTCCGAAGGGGGATTGGTTGTGTCGGGCTTGCAGTAGCCGCGGAGCTGCGAAGTCATGCTTCCTGTGCAGCGTGAAGGGTGGTGCTCTGAAGCCAACGACAGATGGGCGATGGGCGCATCTTTTCTGTGCTCAGTGGATTCCAGAGATCTTCATCGCAAACGTTGAGGCCATGGAACCCATCGAACTGCGTAACTTGATGAGCGAACGTAATACCTTGACTTGCTCGATATGTAAGGAGCACGGCGTCGGGGCATGCATCCAGTGTGCGTATGGCACTTGCTCGGTACCATTTCATCCCATGTGTGCGCTGCAAAACGGCACGCTGATGGAGATTCGATCAACAGAGAAATCTCAAGATTGCGACTACTTGTGCTACTGCGAAAAGCATGTGAAGGAGATGGAAAGGAGAGCGCAGAGAATTGCGAACGGTGAGGACTCGACACCGGCTACGCCGGCAAAGACGCCTGTGAAGACGCCTGTCAAGGATGAAAAGGGAGTGCCTCCGTCTACAACTAAACAAGAATCCGACGAGCCAGACCTGCCGGTTACGGGCTCACGCGAATCTGCATTGCCATCCTCTCAGCACATGAATTCAAGTTTTGATCACCCAATCAAAGATTTGACTGCGGTCGAGATTCGGAAGCTTGTATCAAACTTGCTTGATTTGTCCCATTTCACAGTTGCCGACATTGACGGTGTGGATGAAGACAATTTCACGCAGTGGTTGGAAGCTAAAGACGATGCTGCGCGAGACGGACCGAAGGTAGCGAGCCCGAAGAAGATCACGGCGTCGATGAACCCGAACGAGGTTGCTGCGCGCGAATGGCTTGCTCAAAGAGCCCGGGCAGAGGTTCTAGCTCCAGTGACTTTGGATGGTCACGTCGACCAAAAAGTGAGTGACAGCGCGATGGAGGATGCGCCCTGCTCGTCTCTCATCGCAAAAGAAGCGCAGGTCAAAGAAGATACATACTTGTATCCGGCGCTTGTGCCAAATCCGATCGAGACTCTCGCGGAGTACACCCGCCTGATGCTTGAAACTGTCAAGAAACCAGAACTGCCTAAGACGGTAGAAGAGATCAATCCAGAGCAATCTGGTCCAAACGGAATTCCAGCGAGCATGCGGCCCCCGAAGTGTCAAGTGTGCTTGATTCGAAAACAGGGAGTGTGTGGGACGGCGTCTGCTCCGCCGAGGTGCTTGCGGAGACGGGAAAATATGGAAAGGATGCGTCAGGAGGAACTTGCGAAGCTTGTAGCAACGCTTGGCCCAGGCGAGACCCTTCCTGATCCCGTTGAGAAAGTCCACAAGGAGCTCGAGCGCATAGAGAAAAACATTGACTTGCTCAAGTTAGCCCCAGATGATGAAGTTGTCGCCGAGATTTACCGCGCTCAAACAGCTTTGGCTCGGACATCTCTCATCAACAGAACACTCTTGCAGAAGCTTTTAAGCGAGGTGGACAAGGCGCTACCGGAGGAGGAAAGGCTTCGAGAAGAACAACGAACAGCTCTTGAGGAAACTGAACGATACGAAGAACGATGGCGCGGAGGTCGTTGGCGCATGGAACGCCTCCGGGCGGAAGGAAAAGAAGAAGAAGCTCAGTTTGACGGCGGAGAGCTTGCGGGTGCGGACATGTGTGACCCACTAGTGGAATCGGGTGCCATGGAGGATGCGCTCTGCTGCGTATGCGCGGGTGGCGAAAGTGAGTATCCGAACGAAATTGTTTTCTGCGAGCGCTGCGAAATGTGTGTACATCAGCAGTGCTACGGCGTGACGAACATTCCGGAAGGTGAGTGGCTCTGCTGGCCGTGTCACGAAACAGAGCGGTTGGAGCGTGCGAACGGTCTTCCGGGTACTCGACCGCCTCGCTACATGCGAGAAGCCGGCGACGGAGCGATGTATGATCCGCGGGTACAGTGCGTACTTTGTCCGGTGAAACGCGGCGCACTTAGAACCATCATCGATCCTCGCACTCAAACACAAGTGACCGGTGAAGTAGCCACTAGAACGCCAACTTCAGCAAAGACAACACCAGCCGGTAAAGAAGAGGGCGGCGAGGCGAACAAGGCTGCGCTAAGCAGTCCGAAAACACCATTGCCGCAGACGCCAAATCGTGGGCGTAACCGCTGGTGCCACGTCGTGTGCGCGCACTGGCAACAAGGTATGGAAACAGACCTGTATTTGGATGGTCCTGCAGCGATCACTGGACTGGAAGAAATCCGCCCGCAGTTTAAGAACGCACGGTGTTCGGCTTGTCGTCTCGACGACGGAGCATGCATTCCATGCTGCGCAACGGGTTGTCCCATAGTGTTTCACCCGCTGTGCGCGCGGCGCTGTGGTTGGCACATGCTTCCGTATCAGTCTCCAGAGCCTCTGTCGTTCTGTGCGAGACACAGTATAGAAGAACGACGAAATCCGGGATCGACGACGCGATCTAAGTACAGTGCTAACTCGAGCGGCGCTCGATTTGGGCAGCGTGTCTCAAGCAAAAAGAAGCGCACCCCCACGCTGGATGAGATGGAGATGCTCAGGCGTGCTCGTGTTGGCTTGGAGACGCTCCGCCTTCTCTGTGATCGAGTCATCAAACGAGAAAAGCTCAAGCGTTTTGAGCTCGAGCAACATTACAAGCTCTGGCTAGCGCAAATACGTGGTGAGGCGAGCGGTCCTGTGTACACGCTTGGTGATGATACGCAGTCGCACGTGAAGATTCCTGATGTCGCGAAGGATCGAAAGTTGATTTTCCTCACTGCTGAGGAGGCGAAGCAATACGAGGGAGACTTCTTGACTCTCCTCCCTGAGGATATTCGGCTCGTGCGAGCCGAGCCCATCGATCCGCCTTTCAGAGAACAAGAAGATGATTAGCTGATCGAACATTTAGATTTGCGACCGTCGCGGCGTTGTAGCGAGAGAGAACATCTCCAAGGTCCGGGTCCGTCACCACCGACGCCTCGACAGTTCCGCGAGACACCCCTCGCGCCTACACTCGTCGCCTCGCGCCCGTCGCTAGAGATCCATCGGGCGAAACCACACGTCTCACGGATCTTCAGGTGAACACGCGCGAGCGCGAGCGCCGTTGATCAGTCGTCGCGTAGTCGTCGCCCGACGATCTCTTTTGATCGAGCGGGAACGTCGATCACGCTTCGAAGTCGTTTCGCTTAAAGAATGGGGTGCGGCGCCTCCAAGGCGACACCGATCGCGAAGCATGACGTCGATTCACCGCGCGCGGCACGCGGGGAGTCACGGGCTGGCGTGCGCGCGACGCACCCGGCGAGTCCGGCGAGTCTGGCGTCGGAGGACGGCGACAGTGAATTCTTCGACGCTCGAGACGCGCCGCTGACCACGCCGAGTTTCATGCGGGCGCGCTCGCTCGAGCGGTTGAAGAGTATTGATGAGGATCGTGAGGCGCACCAAAAGAAGGTGAAGGCGCGATCTCCGTCGATGACTCGGTGGTTGAGCACAAAGGAGCCAGAGGTTGTCGCCAAGCTTCCGGACAGCAGCATGCGCAAGTGCGTTGTTCCGCTGTTCGATCGCGGTATGGAGACGCTCGCGGATGAGAGTTCCAACGCGTCTTGGAGCGCGAACGTCGATGGTGTTGGGTTCAAGCTTCGCGGTAAAACGTACAAGCAGGATAAGAAAAAGGTTCCAAGTGCGGCACCATTTTACAATGTAAAGGCTGTGTTGGCGTTCAAGAGCGATGAAAAGGTGGGCGATTGGATAAGGAACCTGTTCGCCGACGATCTCGGATTCAAAATCAAGGGACAGGTTCCATCAGTGATGATCGTGAACATCATGGTCCCTGACTACAAGCCTACTGGAGGATTCTTGGCGAAGAAAGAGAATGATGGGCCTGGTCACAATGTTGTGTTGTTGTGCAAAATCAGCGATTTCGCCAGAGAGACGCTGGAGAAGACAGATAATTGGGATGAACTCCCGGCTGATTTTAAGCTGCTTGTTCGTTACGTCAAGGGCGACGGCACGGGCAAGGTTGACGTGTACCCACACGAGATGGCTGTTCGTCAACAAACAAAGATGGTGGTCATGGTGGTCACAGGGCATGAGCATTTACCATGGCTCGTGCGACAGGCGGTAAATCATGGGAACGGTAAACCGTTCATGGTTAATCGAACGTCATCCTACGTAGAGCGCTCGGGCGCGCTCGAAGTCAACGTGGATGCGCACAACTTCAGTAACGTCGCGCTGAACGGTTTGCGCACCGTGCACTCATCGTTGGGTAAACTAATCCTCGATGTCGGCGCAACGGTGCAAGGCGAAAACGAATCTGAACTCCCGGAGCGTTTATTGTTTTCTTGCAGAGTCAACTACGCAAAGATAGAACTCATAGAGGCACACGTAGACATGCTTGAGGAATATCCCTCGGATCGCGCGTGGTTGACCGATATTCGTGAGGTACTGAAGTAAGGACATTCTAGTGCGCGAAAGCGTGTTGTAGTGCAGCTTTAGCTCTCTTATAAATTTCAACGCTCGGATTACTTTTGAAAATCTCCCATCGTCGACATGGGTCGGCGGTTCCACGCTTCCGCTCCTGCTCCATCCAACAGGTGAGCGTCAACGTCCAGTCCCGTTGGTCGCTCTCCACGCTCTATCGCGTCCAACCCGGCTCTTAGGTAGTCGCTCTTTTGCTCAGCATTCTCCAAAAAGTCCCATTCGAAAATCGGGATCGGGAACACTGCGTAGCCTTCGACTTCAAGCTGTCGCTGTTTGAGTCGAGTTTGACCAAGTGAGCGCTGTCGATCGTTTCGCGCGAAGTGCGAAGGTCCATCAACTTCAATCACGACACCCGTCGGTTTGGCGTTCGGGAGTAGCAGATCGCATCGGTAACCACCGACGATGGCCTCTTCTTCATATTTCTCACCCATATAGGATAAGATAGCGCCGACGTCACGTTGGAACCATGAGATCACAGGTGGGCGGGTTTGCGTGTTCCACGCATTCTTCGCCGCCTCACGGAGTGCTGGCGGCAAGGGCTCAAAACCGGCGCTCACTGCAGTAATAGAGGCTTGATGCAACTGATTGAGTTGTCGGCCCTTCCAAGGACCAAACACGTTCGCGTTGTGGTGATCATCGCCTTGATTCACTTCCTTGTCGGCTTGCGCGTCGTGAACGCCTCGTGAAATTATCTCCGACCAAAGAGTACGGAAGAAGAGGCTGTCAAGAGCGTCGTCCATGACGCAGAACGACCAGGCAAGTGAAGCGAGAATCGTCGCATTGAAGCGGTGGAGTTGCGCAGCCGCGGCTTCCCGCGGACTCATCGACTTGGCTCTCGCCGGTGCCCGAGTCACCCAGATGTCAATCGCCTCGAGGAAACCGACGTGCTTGTGTCCCAGGTGCGCAAACGCCCACGCAACGGTGGTGATTTGATACGCCTGGAAACCCTTGAAGCCAGTCAATGCTGCGTGAATATCCAGCTCGTGGAAGAATCGTGTGGACGCGTGTCTCGAGATGGCAAGCGACCAGCAAATATCCGCAATTTCATCCGGGGAAAGGTTGACAATCAAGTCTGCGGCGCGGTCAGTGAGCACTTCGAGCTCAGCACTATTCGCCCGCTCGCCCGCGATGACACCGAGAGCCCAGCAACACTTTGCAACTTCTTCAGCGGGAAGTGAATCGCTCTTCGCGCGCGCAGCGGCGACGCAGACACCAATCATGTGTGCCACTCTGGGATCACGGCGCAAACCGGCGAGCTCCTCGCGGGCGCACCTGCTGTGCTGCGCCTTCTGCGCGATCAACTTGAGCATCGATGCAGCCATTTCGGGATCGATGCGTCTCAGGCCAGCCTTTTCAAAGATGACCACCGCATCTTGCGGGTACATCACCGCGCGAGCCTCAGCCTTGACTGCCTTCCACTCGTCCCGGGTCATGGTGAACTGCGTGGCGTCCTTCCTTGGATCCATTTCCCAAGCAGTCCCTCGCAGAATTTCGTCTACACCCGGTTCCGGCTTGACCCAGTTTCCATCTTCATCCATTTCGTACCCACGCACCGCGGCCGTGCGCTGTCGATCATCCTCTCGTCCCGCGCGCGTGTACCGTCTCGCCGTCTGACTCGCCCCCGGCTGCGCGCCGCGGTCCTTGCGAAACTCCGCCGCCCGCTTGTTCGCCGTCGCCCGCGCCTTCTCCATCCAATCACTCTCACCATTTTCATTGAATCCATCACCACCGGCGCGAATCACATTACCCCGCCCTCTCGGCGAATCTCGACCGCTCGAGCGACGCCCCCCG
>Ga0181582_10004127_pt1 | contig 11753 bp, 10 predicted proteins | sample 071ome_32_FD_132438 | JGI IMG/M metagenome (GOLD analysis project Ga0181582, IMG submission 132438) | Coastal salt marsh microbial communities from the Groves Creek Marsh, Skidaway Island, Georgia - 071405AT metaG (megahit assembly) | ecosystem: Environmental > Aquatic > Marine > Intertidal...
TACCCTACGAGCTCCTTGAGACCGTCTCCAACCGTATCATCAATGAGATTTCCGGCATCTCCCGCGTTACCTATGACGTGAGCTCGAAGCCGCCGGCCACCATCGAGTGGGAGTAGGCCTTAGCCCTCGGGTAAGGCAAACAACTCCTCCACCGTACATCGTAGGGTCCTGGAGATCTTGAGCGCCAGGACCGTCGATGGGATGTACACGCCGTTCTCAATGGCATTGATACTTTTGCGTGATACGTCCGCCGCTTCCGACAGTGCTTGCTGGGTCAGGCCGGCGGCCTTTCGCCGCGCTTCTAGAGTGTTCAGGAGCTTTGCATGGTGCCGACCCAAGGCTAAGGCTCCTCGTAGCGTTCCACGGCGCTGGTGAGTTCGGCGCCGGTGTTGGGGAAGAGGGTGCCGGCGACGAAGGTGCCGATCCCGATGGTCCCGACCAGTAGGCCTGCCCCCTTGAACAGGGGCCCGAGGGCGGTGGCGCCGAGAAGGTAGAGCCCAATGCCGACGGATAGGGTGATGACGCCGCCTCGGCGATAGTCGATGGGCTCGCCCTTGCGCTCTTCAAACAGCCGCAGCAGCTCCTCGACCTTCCGCGGATCATCGAGGTGCTTGGCAATCTCCAGCGCGGTTTCCCGCTTTCCCTTTCCTTCGTAGTACTGCCAGATGAACACTGCGACGGGGATGATGATGCCCGTCAGCATGCCCGCAAGCGGAATCCATTCGCCCATGAAATGATCTCCTGAAAATGTAACGCAAACCTCTCATTTAGGTGATGAGAAGTCAAGGTTACATTCTGGCGGTGCCGCCGGGAAGGCGTTGGTGGGAGGGGAGGGCGGGTGGTAGCTTGGTCAAGAAGCGCGCGATTCTGTAACGCGTAGAGGGAGTACACCGCATGGCGGCCACGGGCTTGCTGGCACTGCTGGATGACATCACGACGCTTTTAGACGACGTCGCCGTGTACTCCAAGGTGGCGGTCAAGAAGAGCGCCGGGGTGCTGGGTGACGATCTGGCCCTGAATGCGGAGCAGGTCAGCGGCGTCGATGCGCGGCGGGAGCTGCCCGTGGTTTGGGCCGTGGCTCGTGGATCCTTTCTCAACAAGCTCATATTGGTGCCCCTGGCACTGCTGTTGAGCGCCTTTCTGCCGATGCTGGTGACGCCCCTCCTGATGCTTGGGGGGCTATTCCTCTGCTACGAAGGCGCAGGGAAGCTCGCGAGCCTTTGGGGACGGGACAGGGAAGGGGAGCAGGGCCATCGAGAGGCGGTGTCCTCTGCGGCACAGGAAGGGGAGGCGGCGCTGCTCGCGGCAGAAAGGACGCAGATTCGAGGCGCCATCCGCACAGACTTCATCCTTTCCGCGGAAATCGTCGTGATCGTGCTGGGAACGGTTCAGGCCCTGCCCCTCGTGCCCCGCGCCGTTACCCTCTCGCTGGTGGCCATCGCGGCGACCGTTGGCGTTTACGGCTTGGTGGCCGCCATTGTGAAGATCGATGATCTTGGCCTAGCGCTCCTCAAGGCGAAGACCTCCACCCTAGCTCAGGCCCTCGGTCGGGCCATCCTGGCCTTTGCTCCCTGGCTTATGCGCGCCCTGTCCGTCTTGGGAACGGCAGCAATGTTTTTGGTTGGGGGAAGCATCTTGCTGCACGGCGTGCCGGTCTTTGCTCACGGGCTTGAGGGGGTCTTCGTCGGCGCCGGCGCCTTTTTGCTCTCCATGTTGGTGGAAGGGGCGGCAGGGGTGCTCGCGGGGTTTGTTGTCCTGGGCCTGGGCGGGCTTTGGGGACGCCTGCGGTCCTAGAAGGCCGTGACCCCGGGGAGCCGCTCCCTCATAATCGCCGCCGCATTTGCTAAGGAACTTCCGGCCATGGCCGATGACTTCACTTTGACCGTAACCTGCCCCGCGAGCAGCGGGATCGTCGCCGCGGTCACCACCTACCTCTTTGACCGGGGCTGCTACCTCTCCGAGCTTCACCAGTTCGATGATGAGAGTTCCGGGCGCTTCTTCCTTCGCGCCGTGGGGCGGGTCACAGAGGGCGACAGCACCCTAGGGACCCTAGAGGCGGGGTTCCCAACCGTCGCCGACACCTTCTCCATGGAATGGGCCTTTCATCGTAACGCCGAGCCCCTGAAGACCCTCATCATGGTGAGCAAAATCGATCATTGCTTGTCCGATCTGCTCTACCGGATTCGAAAGGGGGAGCTGCCCATCGAGGTGACCGCGGTGGTGTCGAATCACCTCACCTGCCGCGGCGATGTCGAGCGGGAAGGGATCCGCTTCATCTACCTACCGGTGACGTCGGAGCGAAAGGCTGCGCAGGAACACACCCTTAAGGAAATTATCAAGGAGACGGGGACGGAGCTCGTGGTGCTCGCGCGCTACATGCAGATCCTCTCCGATGATCTCTGCGACTTTCTCTACGGCCGGGCCATCAATATTCATCACTCCTTCCTGCCGGGCTTTAAGGGCGCAAAGCCCTACCATCAGGCCCATGAGCGGGGGGTGAAATTGATTGGGGCGACGGCGCACTACGTCACGGCGGACCTCGACGAAGGCCCGATCATCGAGCAGGCCGTGCAGCCCGTGGATCACACCTACACGCCGAAGATGCTCGCGACGGCGGGGCGGGATACGGAAACCATGGCCCTGGCGCGAGCGGTCCGCCTACACGCTGAGCACCGGGTCTTCGTCTATGACAATAAAACGGTAGTCTTTCGCTAGGACGGGTATTCCAAAACCAGGGGGAAGCAAGCAATGACCGCACCGGAATTTATCTCTCTTGAAGACGCCGCGGCCATGAAGACGGGCACGCGCATCACCTTCATTCCTGGGCTTCAGGCGCTCTATGCTGAGGCGCTGAAGAACCTTTGCTACGTCAAGCGCATCCCCATTATCCGGGCCCTCCATCCCATGATGGGGATCGACAAGGCGACGGGGCAGGATCGGCAGGCGCGGCTCTATGAGCTCACCAGCCAATCCAGCTTGCCCACTATGTTTCACAACGAAGAGCGGCCACGGAACGTGTGGGCCGAACAGCTGGCCCTGGCGGAGGAGATCGGTGCCCCGGGCAGCCCAAAGCTGATTCCGGACGATTACGCGCTGCGGGCGGAGGTGTACGGCCTCTCCGCGATCATCCTTGCCGAGGATGGGCTGGTGTGGAACATGCGTATCCTTAACGACGGCCCGCTGGGTCGGAAGTATGGCTACAGCGAGGCCGCCAGCGTCGCTGCCCCCGGCAAGGTGGCCGCGGTGCTTAAGCTGTTAGATGAGCGCCTTGCGGCTCAGGAAGCCCGGGGCTCGGCCTATTTGGTGGGGGATGCGCTCTCCGCGGCGGACATTTACTGGGCCACCATGAGCATGGCCGTCTGCCCCGTGCCTCCCTCCATCATGCCTGTCACCAAGCAAAACCAGGGCATGCTGCAGTTCTTTGAAGCCAATGCGAAGCTGCCGGCGGTGGCCGAGGTAATGTCTCCGCGCATCGAAGCGCACCAGCGCTATATCCTCACCACCTTTTGCGAAACCCCGGCAGTGCTCGGGGGCGATCCCCTCTAGCCTCAGCAGGTGGTTAACAAAAAAGGGGCGCCGCGGCGCCCCTTTTTGCTTGCCCGGTGGGCGGCTCAGGTCCCGGTCCAGTTCGGGGCCCGCTTCTCTGCGAAGGCTTTCGGCCCTTCCTTGGCATCGTTAGAGGTGAAGACCTTCTGTTGCCATGGGATCTGCATTTCCCAAAGCTTGTCCTCTTCGATGCCCATGGCTGCGGAGCGGACGAGGCTCTTCGAAGCCTTGACGGCCAGGGGGGCGTTCTCGGCGATGCGCTCCGCTAGGGTGACGGCTGCGTCCAGGGCCTCGCCGGGCTCCGTGAGGGCGCTGAGCATGCCCGCATCCATTGCTTCCTCCGCCGTGATGGGCTCCCCGGTCAGGGCCATTTCCATGGCCTTGGCGTAGCCCACCCGAGCGGGAAGGCGGAACACGCCTCCAGCGGCGGCGAAGAGGCCCACCTTCACCTCCCGAATGCCAATCTTCGCGCCCTTGGCTGCGACGATAAGGTCGCAGGTGAGCATGATTTCGCAGCCGCCGGCGAGGGCGAAGCCGTTCACCGCCGCAATGAGGGGCTTCTCCGCACCGCTGCGGACAAACTTATTCAGGGGCCCGATGTCCTCCCCGCGGGCGAAGGCCTTCAGGTCCATGCCGGCGCAGAAGGCCCGGCCGCTGCCCGTGATAACGCCGGCCACTAGGCTGTCGTCGCTGTCCAGCTCCTGGATGGCGTTCCAGAGCCCGTTGGACAGGGCACCATTGATGGCATTCATGGCGTCGGGCCGGTTTAGGGTGATCACCATCACGCGCCCCCGGCGCTCTACGATGATCGCTTGTTCTTCGCTCATGTCTCTCTCCACGGTGAGTTAAGTACCCTCTAAGCGTCGCATGAAGTGCCCCTCGCGAAAACTCTTAGACGCGGTAGACTGGCGCAATGAAAGGAAGGGATGCCTTCATGGTCCGCTGCTTACTCGCCGCGTTGCTTCTGGTCTCTGTGCTGGGTACTCCCGCGCGTGGGGCCGAAGGCGCCTTGGCCGTGACAGATGCGGGCTTCCAGGATCTCGAGGGCCATCTGAGCCTTTGGCGAGACCCCACCAAACGCGCCACCCTTGAAGAGGCGCTGAAGGCCCGAGACGCCGGGGCCTTTACCCCCATTCCTGGAAACCTCGGTCTTGGCTACGTCCCTGAGGCTGCCTGGCTGACCTTTTCCCTGCGGGTGCCTGAGGGGCCCGTACAGGATCGTTGGCTAGAATTGGCCCCGCCCTACATTGATCGCTTCGATCTCTACCATTTCGACCCAGCGGGCGTCCTCGACCACCGAACGGGCGGCGATATCTTCCCGCTCAGCAATCGTGAGTTGGCCTTTCGCAACCATGTGTTCCGCCTTGCCCTGGCACCCGGGGAGCACCAATTTTTTGTGCGCCTTGAGGCGAAGGGCTTGGTGGCGGCGATGGTGAAGCTATGGGCGCCCGCGGCGTTAGACGCCCGGTTTCAATTCACCTACCTGCTAACCGGGATCTATTTTGGGTTTCTGATGGCCGCCCTCTTGGGCGCATTGGCGCTCGCCGCGACGCTCCGCGATGGAATGGTGTTGCTGTTTGCTGGCACGATTCTCTTCCACGGACTCAATAACGCCTCGCTCTGGGGTTTAGTCCATCAGTACCTCCTGCCCGAGGCCCCGGTGCTTGCGGATCAACTAACGGGACTCTTGGTGCTCGTGGTTTCCCTGTTTACCTGGTGGTTCTTTTCTCGGCTTCTGGAGCTCCGTCGCTATCACCCCTGGTTTTATCGGCTCAGCCAGATAGGCATGGCCCTTTCTGCGGTGGCCCTACTGCTTTCCCCCTTCGGCTACTATCAGGCGCTGTCGCCCTTGGTGCAGCTTTATGCCCTGGTTTTCATTGGCGGCGCACCTTTTGTAGGCGTTGGACTGTGGCGCCGGGGCGGCGCGCTCAACCGATTCCTGGCACTTGCCTACGCAAGCGTTGTTCTTACCTTGGTGTTTACCGTGTTGCTGTCCCTGGGTGTCCTTCCTTTCAGCGAAGCCCTGGCCTTTTCCCAAGCGGCCTCGGTGGTGGTTTATGTAGCGACGTTCTCGGCTTATCTCCTATTCAAAGCCGCTGAGAGCCAGCGGACCTTAACCCGGGCGGAGGCGGAACATGGGCTTTTCGAGGAGCGCACCCGGCTGCTGCGGCTGATTACCCATGAGCTCCGCACCCCGGTGGCGAAGATTGACGCCGCTCGCCAGGTGCTTGAGCTCTTGGGGAGAACGCCGGGCGCGAAGCCGGAAGCCTGGCAGGCCCGGCTTGCGGTGATTCGTCAGGCCACGGAGCGGCTCAAACTGCTGTTCACGCTCGCGCTCGATCGGGAGCACCAGGAGGGGCCGGGCGGGCCGCGCCCGCCCCTACCCGTTGATGTGCTCCTCCAGGACGTGGAAGCGCTTTCCGGGCCGGTGCTGCGCGAGCGCCTGCGCATTGAACTTGCCGCACCGGAGGTGCAGGTGCGCGCCGATGCGAGGGAGATCGCTTTCGCCCTGTTAAACTTGCTGGAGGGATTTGCGCAGGTCACACCGCGGGAGAGCACCTTAGCCCTTCGCGTCGTGCAGGAGCGGAGTGAGCTTGGCCCCCCGCAGGTAGTCCTCGTCCTGACAGCGGGCCTATCCGAGGAGGGGCAACGGTTTAGCGGCACCGCCTTTGTTCGTTCTGTTTTTGAGGCCTCTGGCGGCGGTCTTCGTTGGCTATCGGCGGAGGAGGGGATGCAGCGCATTCAGCTCTGGCTGCCGGAAGCCTCGCATTAGAAAAAGGGGATAGGGCGTGGGTCAGGCAGGGGGGGCAAAGCAGTGGGGGAGGGTCTGGCGCACCCTGGCCTGCCTTTTTTGCCTTTGGGTGGCCGGTGCGCAGGGGGCAGCGATTCCGGTGGACCCCGAGGCGCCTCGCAAGGGCCTGAGCACGGGAAGCCTTTCTGTCTGGGAGGACCCGAGCGGGGAGGCGTCTCTTCCGGAGGCGCTCGAAGCCTTTGAAGCCGGGGTGTTCCGTGCCCTCCCGGGGTCGCTGGCCCTGGGCTTCAAGCCCGGGGCCGCGTGGCTCCATGGCACCCTCGAGGCTGGGCCGGGGTCTTGGGGTGAGCGATGGCTAGAGTTGCATCCGGCGTACGTTGACCAGTTCGATCTCTACCACCGGGGCCCCGATGGCCGTTGGCAGCACCGATCCGGGGGCGATCTGCTGCCCCAGAGCATCAAGCCCATCCCCTACCGCGGGCATCTCCTTCCCCTTTCCCTGACCTCTGGCCGTCATGAGTTTTTCTTGAGGCTCGCGTCGGAAAGTGATCTCGCCGCGGCGCCCGTGCTCTGGACGCCTAAAGCCTTTCAGGCCTTTGCCTATGGGCTTTACTGGGCCGATGGGGTCCTCCTAGGGGTTGCCGCAGCCATCGCCTTTTTAAACGCCTTTATTTTCCTTCGGCGCCGCACGGTGCTAGAGGGTGTTTTCGCCTTGGCGGCGGTGGTGGCCACGCTTCAATGGTCTGCCCCCTCAGGCCTGCTGGCGGAGTGGATCTTCCCCGAGACGCCGCGCTGGGGGAGCCGGGCCGGGGGCGTACTGGTGTGTCTCTATTCAGCCTCCATGTGGGGCTTTTTCATGGTGCTTTTTGAGGCCCGCCGCTATCACCGCGTGTTCTATCGCATCGGGCAGCTTGCGCTGGTCGCGGGGCTGGCGGGCGCGATGCTGACGGTCCTCGGGTTCTATCGCCACGTGGGTCCCATTATCCACTCGCTGTCCCTGGTGGCCTTCCTGCTGGCGCCTGCGGTCATGCTGCGCCTCTGGCGCCAAGGGGATGTGGCCTCCCGATCCGTCGCGCTGGCTATTGGAGCCTATGCAATCATTACCTTAATGATCGTCCTTCGGAACCTAGGGGTCCTTTGGCTGGCGGGCACGGAGATCCTGGCTCGTCTGGGCCCCCTTATGGTGTTCCTCGTGGCCTTTCAAGCGGCTTTGGTTGTTCGTTCCACGTCCATGCGCATCGCCTTGGCGAAAGCTCAGGTAGAGCAGGCCGCCCTGATAGAAGAACGAAGACTGGCCGCGCAGTCGCGCGAAGATCGCGCGAGGCTCTTGGCGCTCTTGGCCCACGAACTTCGTACGCCGGTGGCCCAGATCGATTCCTCCCGGCAGGTCCTGGAGCTGCTCGCGGAGCACAGTAGTCCGAGGCAGCATCGCCACCGAATCCACTGGCTGGATACGCTGCGGGAAGCAGTGGCGCAGCTGAAGCTGGTGTTCACCTTGGCCGTTGATTTGGATGATGAGCGCCGAGGTCAGGAGGCCCCCGATCCCTCCCCTCGGCAGGCGAGGGCGGTTTTTGAGGAGGCCCTGGTGCTCCTCCCCCCCGCGTTTCAGGATCGTATTACCCTGACCTCAAAAGCGTCTGGTCCCGAGGTTGAGGGTCCCCCGGCCGTAGTTCATGGGATTGCCGTCTTGCTCTGGGTGGGGGCGGAAAGTGCGGGGCAGTGGGATGTAAACCTCTCCGCCTCTGATGCCCCAGGCCGTGCTGGCGTGGTGATGATCGCGAATCATCAGGGACCGGGAGGGGCGGACGTGGTGCTCTCTGGGGCGGTCTTGCCGGCGGCGGTCCTCGAAAGTTTTGGTGTGGAGCTCTCCCTGAACTGCCTTTGGCCGTCTCGAGCCTTGCAGGTTCGAGCGTTTTTTCCCGGGGTGGCATCGTGAGGGCGGGGCCCGCGCTGCTCCGGCGCCTCCTGGGGTGCTTGGCCCTGCTTCTGTGTGCCGATGCCCTTTCGGCAGACCGAAATCTCCCGCCCCCGTCCCTTTCTGGGGACGGCCCGCTGGTGCTGAGCGAGGGTCATCTGACGCATTGGCTTGACCGGTCCGGGGAGGTCTCTCTGGATGAGGCCTCCAAAGCCCTGGCCCGGGGCGCCTTTGAGTCCCTGCCAGGGCCCCTGGGGCTGGGCTATGTGGAGGGCGTGGCGTGGCTGTATTTTGAGGTGGATAACCTTGAAACTCACGACCAATTTAGGCTTCTGGAAGTGCGCCCGCCCTACCTCGATCGGCTGACGCTTTACGTACGGGATGGGACCGGTGAGTGGCATCGTTTGGGGGTTCAAGGTGATCGCATCGGGCCCCCATTAGCGGCGGTTTCCTACCGTTTCCCCCTCTTCCCCCTCACCCTTCCGCCGGGGCGTAGCGCTTTCCTTCTCGCTATTGAGTCCGAAGGGCCGCTCCATGGAATTGTAAAGCTGTGGCCCGAGGCTTCGCTGCAAGCTCAGGCGCATCGCGATTACCTCAGCCTCGGTTTGCGCTATGGGCTCAGCTTTCTCCTGTTCTCTGTAAATATCGTTTATCTCCTCTTCTTTCGAACGTCGTTTTTCGCCGTGTTCGTGGGCTTCCTGTTTATCAATGGCCTGCACTGGGCGGCGATGGATGGCCTGCTAATCCCATTTTTACCTGGAGATCAATCGTTGTGGGCACATCCCCTTCAGCTCGTTTCGGCCTGTCTCCTCACCTCAGCGAATTGGGCGGTGTTTTCCACGATCTTGGATTTTCGTAAGCGCTACCCAAGGTTTTACTGGGTCGCCTGGGGCGGCATCGGCTTAGGGGTGCTTGCTGCGCTGGCCTCCCTAGCGGGGAGCTATAAAGCCCTCGTGCCCCTTCTGCAGGTCTATGCCTTCCTAGGCTTCGTTCCGCTGGTACGGGAAATCGGGCGGCGCTGGCGATTGCGTGGCGATGAACGGCTAATGGCTGGAGCCCTGGCCACCTACCCTTTGATCGTTTTGGCACTGATCTACGAAGTGCTGGCGGCGGGAACCTACAGTGAGCGGAGTACGAGCTTGCTGGCGGCTAATCAGCTCTGGCTCATGGTCATCTTTAATGTTGCCACGGGACTTCGTGCGCAAGCCGCCCGGCGGCGCGTCATCGAAGGTGAGCGCCAAGCGCTGGCCGCTCTGCAAGCCCGAAAAGTCGAGCGGGAGCGTGAAGCGCTGCGAAATAGCCTGATCGCAGCCCTCGCCGATGCGGTGGAACGTCCCCTGGCGCTGGTACAGCAAAGTCGGCAAGCGCTGTCTGCGGCGTCAGCGGCGGATGGAGGGCTTGGCCCTCGAGAAGAGGCCAGGCTCAGCACGCTCAATAGCGCGGCGGACCGCCTCTCTCTCCTCCTCGAGCTTGCGGCGGAACGGGATGGAGGCGGGAATCTTCCGCTTCAGCGGGACCGCTTAAGTTTGGAGGAGCTGATTTTTCAAACCCGCTTGCTGCTTCCTGAGGCTGAGCGGGAGCGTATCCATCAGGCCCTGCCGGACCAAGATTTTCTTTTCTTCCGCGGGGATGCACGTTTGCTGAGCTTCGCGCTCTTGAATGGGCTTGAGAACGCGATCCGCTACTCGCCCCGGGGCTCCGCGGTGCACTTGACGGTTTATGCCGAAACGCGTGGTGAGGTGGCTGGCTATGGCCTTTCCCTTCAGAATGACGGGGTCCCGCTTTCCGATGAAGCCTGCGAGGGGCTCTTCGAAAAATACGCCCGGGCCCAGGGGCAAGGGCAGCCCGGGGGGCTGGGCCTGGGCCTTTTCTTGGTTCGCCGGATTGTGGAGAGCCATGGGGGTTCGGTGGCCTTTCGTGCCGGTCTTTCTGAGGGGGTAGAGCTTTTGCTTTGGTTACCTAAGGGGGCGCCTTAATGGCAAACCTACGTTGCGCGGTGGTGGAGGATGAAGCCTCCTTGCGCGAAGACCTGTTGTTCTTCCTTGATCATTCGGGCTTTTCCGTGGTGTTCGATAGCGATGGGTACGACGTGCTGCCCGGCCTTCTCAGCTCCAGCGCCGAGGTGGTGATTCTCGACCTGGGCTTGCCCGACATCGACGGCCTCGAGATCACGCGAGCGCTCCGGGCCCAGCGTCCCGATTTGGCCATTGTGATGTTGACGGCGCGGAGCGGCCCTGGGGATCGGCTTCTGGGATGGCGCGAAGGGGCAGATGCTTACCTTGTAAAGCCCGTCGATTTTAAGGAGCTGGAAGCCGTCGTTCGCAGCGTGGCGCGCCGGGCCGGTGGGGGCGGCGAGCCCGTCTGGGCACTGGATGAACAGGCTCAGCTCCTGGCTTCTCCAAGGGGTCGAACCGTCCGCCTGAGCGCTTTGGAAACCACCATGGTGGCGGCCTTCTGTGAGGCGGGTGAGGCTCCGGTCAGGGGCGAAGCGTTGGCAGCGGCGCTGGGAGAGGAGGAGCCCGCTCGGGCGTCGAATCGCCTTCCAGCGGCCCTAAGCCGCTTGCGGAAGAAGCTCGAAGGTCTTGATGAGGCGCGACTGATCGTTTCCGTTCGCGGAGAGGGGTATCGCTTTGGGGCGCCCCTGGGCCGTCGCGGAAGTCCCTCTTGAGCCTCGTTCGCTGCGACGCGCTCTCCATCCACTTTGGCGATCGCGCGATCTTGAAGGACGCCAGCTTCGCCCTAGAGCTGGGGGAGCGGGTTTGCCTGATTGGGCGCAATGGGGCAGGGAAATCGACGCTTCTTAAGATTCTAAACGGCGAGCTGGTCCCCGACGGGGGGACGGTGCAAACGCGGACCAGGCTTCGGGTCAGCACCTTGCCCCAGGCCCTTCCGGAGGAAAGCGCGCTCACTGTTCGGGCCTATCTCCGGGAAGCCCTCGCGCCGCAGTTCGAGCGCCTAGCGGCCCTGGAGGCTTTGAGCGCGGAGGCGCCGGAGGCCGCAGATCTCGACAAGCTGGCGACGCTTCAGGCGGAGTTGGACGCCATGGAGGGATGGCAGCCGGAGCAGCAGGTGGAGGCGGTGCTCTCCCAGCTGTCCTTGCCCGGCAGCGCCCGCATGGAGGAACTCTCCGGGGGGTGGCGGCGGCGCGTGGCCCTGGGCCGGGCCCTGGTCACCAAGCCCGAGCTTTTGCTCCTCGACGAGCCCACCAACCATCTGGATCTGGCCACCATCGCCTGGCTCGAGGGGGTGCTCCTTGGCTTCTCCGGCACGGTGGTTTTCATCACGCACGATCGCGCCTTCCTGGAGCGCCTCGCGACGCGCATTGTGGAAATCGATCGCGGCGTGGTGCAAAGCTGGCCCGGGGGCTATGCGGATTATCTCCGGCTGAAGGCGCAGGCGCTGGAAGCGGAGGCTGCGGCGGAGGCGCTCTTTGATAAGCGCTTGGCCCAGGAGGAAGCCTGGATTCGTCAGGGTATTAAGGCCCGGCGCACGCGGAACGAAGGGCGCGTCCGGGCCCTGGAGGCCCTCCGTCGCACCCGA
>Ga0181582_10004129_pt1 | contig 11752 bp, 10 predicted proteins | sample 071ome_32_FD_132438 | JGI IMG/M metagenome (GOLD analysis project Ga0181582, IMG submission 132438) | Coastal salt marsh microbial communities from the Groves Creek Marsh, Skidaway Island, Georgia - 071405AT metaG (megahit assembly) | ecosystem: Environmental > Aquatic > Marine > Intertidal...
AGGATATTTTGTAGCGACTGATAGGTGACTTCCTGCTGCTCCGGCATGACAGATAATCTGATTAAGACACCATTTTCAATCATGCCTGGGTTTGATTCAGTGAATAAGGGCGAGGCATCCCAAGCAGTATGATAAATGAATCCACTCTGGAATTTTTCATTCTATAATGTTTCAACACTTAATTGACGGATACAACCATGTCCACAGATCAGACAAACAATGACGCACTCGAACATAAATTACGTCTAAGAGGGCTCAAACTCACAGACTACGCAGATATCAAAGGCATCATGGATAAAGTTTATCCGGGCATGGGGGGAGGCTGGCCTGAAAAAAAATACAAAGCCATGCTAAAAGTTTTTGCCGAAGGGCAGATATGTATCGCGGATAATGACAAAGTCATTGCAGCGGCTTTTGCGGTAATCGTTGATTATGACAAGTTTGGAGACAATCACACTTATGATGAAATCACCGGAGATGCCTATCTGACTACTCATGATCCTAATGGAGATGTCCTCTACGGCGTAGATATTTTTGTTGATCCTGATTACCGTGATATGCGTCTTGGGAGACGCCTCTATGAGGCACGCAAAGAGTTATGCCAAAGCCTCAATCTGCGGGCAATTGTTGCCGGCGGCCGAATACCAAATTATAAAAAACATGCCGATACGATGTCGCCTCAAGAGTATATACAGGCAGTAAAACGTAAAGAACTTTATGACCCGATACTGACCTTTCAGATAAATAATGACTTCGATGTGAAACAGGTATTGACCGGATATTTGCCTGAAGACAAAGAGTCGCGTGGCTTTGCGACATTGCTCGAATGGTCCAATATTTACTATGATCATTCGAAACGTAAACTTTTCGGCGCGGATAAAACCACAGCAAGGATAGGATGCGTGCAATGGAAAATGCGTGAAATGAACAGCGTAGAAGACCTGTTGCAGCAGGTAGAGTATTTTATAGATGCGCTGTCTGATTATCGCTGTGACGTCGCAGTTTTTCCCGAGTTTTTTAATGCCCCGCTGATGGGACTGAGTACGCATAAAACTTCCGTAGATGCTATCCGTTTTCTGGCTGGATTCAGTGAGCAGATTCTCGAAGCTGTCTCCAGGCTGGCAGTCAGTTATAACATTAATGTTGTTGTCGGTTCGATGCCGGTTATTGAGGATGATGAGCTTTATAATGTTTCCTATCTCTGCAAACGAGATGGTACCAGCGAAGAACAATATAAAATTCATCCAACGCCCCACGAGAAAAAAGACTGGATCATGCAAGGCGGCAACAAGCTGCGCTTATTTAAAACCGACTTCGGCAGGGTAGGCATTCTGATATGTTACGATGTTGAGTTCCCGGAGTTATCGCGGTTGCTGTCTGATCAGGAAATGCAAATCCTGATTGTGCCTTTCTGGACAGACACAAAGAATGGTTATCTGCGAGTACGACGCTGTGCCCAGGCCAGAGCTATTGAAAACGAGTGTTATGTTGCAATTGCCGGCAGTATCGGTAATTTGCCAAAAGTGGACAGTGTCGATATACAGTATGGCCAAAGTGCTGTTTTCTCTCCATCAGACTTTGCTTTTCCACATGATGCGATTATGGCAGAGACCACGCCGAATACCGAGATGACACTGATTGTTGATGTTGACCTGACGAAATTACAGGAATTGCAAAACGAAGGTTCAGTCAGAAATTATCTGGACCGTCGTCGTGATCTTTATCGTATTGAGTGGCAAGGTGATGTTGATGAGTAGAAAAAGAAGTAAAACTACTGATTTTATTTTATTGAACAAGGATTATTGATATTAGTGGCCTGTAAGACGCTTTTTAACGCACTGAATCTTCGCATTAATCGGGTTAATTCGAAATCATTGTCATTGTTAATTTGCCGCAGCGATCAAATGCACGATTTCGGCAGATATTTGTTGCTGGTCTTTGAGCTTTGCAAAGAGATGATCAATGCTTGTGGCTGTGATAAGTCCGAGAATAACGCCTAGCAGGCATCCTCTGTGGACATTGTCGCCACCTAAGTTGGTATTGGCAATGAGTGCTTTTTCGGGATCATCGTAATAACGGTAGGCCAGATACAGTGTGGCAGGCCAACTATGTTCAATATAGCAGGCACTGCTATAGCGTTTACCAACCACATCCGAGTCTTGCTTGACTGACTGATTAAGTTTTTCAAGATTTAAACCGATACTGGATAAAGAGATGTTATTTAAAATATCGGTTATTGAAGAGTCTTGTTTTCTAAATAACAACTGGTCGATAAGATTGACATAGTCTGTGCAGATTGCGGCGAGTTTTGCATCAGGATGCGTCAGTTGTAAATGCCGCTGACATAGATTCTGTACATCAATGAGCGGAGTTGCTTTAAGTCGTTCGCTAATCACAATCGGGGCTATGCTGACCAGGCCGCCGGCAGAAGCGGTATCATGGGTAATGGCGCCACACTGCTGCTTAGGTTTGCCATTGACGAGGTTGTTAAAAAAACCGCGATGGTAGGATTCTGCATAGGTGTCATTGTGTGCAGGTGTGTCTGATGTCATAAAGCTGATATAACTATCGAGGAAAGCATTGCAGTCATAGTGCCCTGAGTTGTCTATGATTGATCGTATCAATAGCCGGGCGCAATGTGCGTTAAGCGTATTTTCACCGGCTTTCATCTTATGATGATAATGAATATTAGGTTTGCCCCAATATTGGTCTCTACCTTTAAGAATCACTTTACCGATAATCTGTTGCTGTGACGGTTTACCGGCATTTCTTCTGCCTCCCTGTGAGGTGGAGTGAAGTGACATGATTGAAGAAGGGTGGTAATCAGGAGCATCTTTCAATTCAGTCACGCCGTCAGGAAACGCTTTGTAGATATCACTTATCCGATAAAACCAGTGAACCGGCATTGCCAATGCATCAGCCACAAACAGATTTTTCAAAGCAGCAACGGCTCTTGAATCGACCACAACATCATTCTGCATAGATTAAGTCCCATAGCTATATGGTTTATTAATGACAGTTATTCTATGGGCTTATTTTCTTGCCCGTAACCGCAGATCAATCTATTGTATTTGAAATGCAATATAAAGATAAATTTTACAGGCTATTGAAAGGCTCAATGTGGCAAACTTCTATCATCAAACTTTTGATAATCAGCATGACTCTTCTGAATAATCCGGTTATGGGTGAATCTGTATCATCTAATAATCTGTTATTGAAAGATCGTATGCGGTTAATTACTGATAATGTCATGGGCGGCGTTTCATCCGGTGCTGTTGACTGGATAAGTCATGACGGTACCGATTGTCTTTCTTTAACGGGTAATGTCAGTACAGCTAATAATGGTGGTTTTATCCAGGCTGCCATGGATATAGAATCTGATATATCCAAAGCGTTGTCGATGCAAGACGCTGTTGTTATTAAAGCTCGAGGCAATGGCGAATCCTACAATGTTCATCTAAGGACAAGTGATCTATGGTTTCCATGGCAAGCTTACCGGGCCTCATTTGAGACAGATGGAAACTGGCAAACATTTCGCATCGCATTACAGGAATTTGTTCCCTACAAAACTTCCACTCAGTTAAATCCTAAAAAAATTAAAAGAATTGGCATTGTTGCTCTGGGCCGGGATTTTAATGCTGAAATCTGTATTGCAGAATTAGCTTTTGAACGTTCTGTGAGTCAATAATGCGTGATAACAAAATGGCACTTTCTTTGGATATTCAGGCTCAAAAACATTTTGTGAGATTTTTTATCTAAAATATACAGGCTAGATCTAAATTTCTATTCATCTTTTGTCCCGATATCCTATGATCGATACGCTCAGTCTCACTGAGACCACTGATCAGACCTTGGCGTTTGGTAACTGCCTCATATTCAATGAACAGCGGCACAGAAATATTGGGTCGGTACAAAGGGGACAACGTAGGTCATGGCAGTAAGAGAGTGGAATTACGGCGTGTTTGCGGATTTGAGACGTAAAGAGTATAAAAAATCGAGTAGTCAAAGATTAATGGTATAATTATGTCATGCCAAATGCTGACTACATTGAAAAAGAAATTGAACTTGCCAGAAAGCAATTTCTGGATCAACAGGTAACTGCCAGGCTATAAGACTGACCATATAATGCTACTTTAATTTGAAAGTTCTTATGAATACCGAGATCAATTACAAAAACAATCCTCTGCATGGGGTTGGTTTGAAAAGAATGTTGACTGAAATAGTCGATCACTATGGTTTTGACATCCTCTTTGCTTATTTAAATATAAATAGCTTCAACAAGAACCCTAGCATTGCTTCAAGTGTAAAGTTCCTAAAAAAAACAGATTGGGCACGCGAAAAAGTTGAAGCTTTCTATTTGTATGAATTTAAAAACTTACCCAAAGCATCCTCCGAGCAATTTTCCATCTCCCCTAGAGATAGAATTATTCCAGAAGATCAATCACCAGGTGAGCCAGCGGAATTAAGTTTGGAAGATGCAGAGTTTTTACTTGAAAAACGTATAAAGAAAGCAGATGAATACGAGAAAGCTAGCTTTATGGGTGAGAGTTCACAGGTGAATTTATCCAGTAATTCAAGTGAAAAGAAAGTTGACCCCTGGGGTAAATCAAGAAAGAAGTTCAATAATTGAGAATCAAATATATTCTTTCTAGCAGCGCAGCCACGGCTGGCTTAGGCGGCTGATTCGTGTTCTACATCCCAGCCCGGAAAAACCAGCACAGCAGGGTGGCAGTGTAGCGCCCTGGCAATAACCTTGGCGCGTTCAACCCCCAAGTTGACCCGGTCATTCTCAATCGCCGAGACAGTGGACTGGGGAATCCCGGTGAGTGTTGCCAGCTCATTCTGGCTGAGCTCCTGCAGTTCACGCAGAATTCTTACAGACTCACCGACAGACAAATCCACAGATTTTTGCGCTTTTTGGTAACCTTTCATTTCACTTTTGCCTAAGGGAGTAGACCGGTTTTTGCGGTAAAAATCTTTAATTTCAGTGACTTGCGAGAATAATTGAGAGCAATTAATAGTCGCTGAAAGGAGAGTATGGTACCAGAGGCCGGACTCGAACCGGCACGCTTTTAAGGGCGCGGGATTTTGAATCCCGTGTGTCTACCAATTTCACCACTCTGGCATGGTGCGCAAGTATAACCGGAATAATATTTCTCACAAGTCTCATGATAATATTCGCGTTATGAAATTATCTGATTTTGATTACCAGCTCCCTGAACACCTGATTGCGCATTACCCGCCAGAGCGGCGTGGTGATAGCCGTTTGTTGTGTCTGGACGGAAATAGCGGTGCGATTGTCGACCGGCACTTTGCTGCTTTACAGGATCTTGTTAAAGCTGGAGATTTACTGGTTTTTAACAATACGCAGGTGATCCCGGCTCGTGTGCATGGTCAAAAGGCCTCAGGCGGCAAGGTCGAAATTCTGGTTGAACGTATTGTTGAAGATCATCTGGTACTGGCCATGGTGCGTTCGAGCAAATCACCTAAACCAGGCTCGGTGATCACCCTGGAAGGTGATATTGCTATTGGTGTAGAAGGCCGGCAAGAGCAGTTTTTCCTGTTGCGTTGTCAGTCAGAGCGTTGGCTGGATCTGCTTAATCGCACAGGTCATATGCCTTTGCCTCCTTATATTGACCGGCAGGATGAGATAGCTGACCTTGAGCGTTATCAGACAGTTTATGCAAAACATCCCGGCGCTGTTGCGGCACCGACTGCCGGCCTGCATTTTACTAACGAGATGATCAGTACTTTAAAACAGCAGGGTGTAAATACTACCGAAGTGACGCTACATGTTGGTGCCGGTACTTTTCAGCCAGTCAGAGTTGAGAATCTCGATGAGCATATTATGCACAAGGAATATGTTGAGGTCTCCACCGCTACTGTTGAGCAGATCAATCAGACTCGACAGGCAGGCGGGCGGGTGATTGCTGTAGGTACTACGTCTGTGCGTAGTCTTGAGTCTGCCGCCCATAATGGCAATTTGCAGCCGTTTTATGATGATACGCAGCTCTTTATCCGTCCGGGTTATCAGTTTCAGGTTGTTGATGTATTGATTACCAATTTTCATTTACCGCAATCAACACTGATGATGCTGGTCTCGGCATTTGCCGGCTATGACAATATTCGTCAGGCTTATCGCCATGCCGTTGAACAGCAATATCGCTTTTTCAGTTACGGTGATGCGATGTGGTTGACGCGCCGGGATATTGGCTGATGAGTTTTTCGCAGGCAAAAAAAAGGCGCGGCAGGGGAGCCGCGCCAAGTACCACCAAAGGAGGATGGAGGATGTGCTGATCAATCAGCACATAAGCATTTTCTTATAAACCAATATACTTGTCAATAGCTGTTTGCTTTTTACAACGTGTTTTGCCAGTAATTTAATTCTTTCAAGGCATTTTGGCGCTTGAATAAATTCGTTAACTTATTGAATATAATATGAAATTTGAACTTTTTGGGCGCTCTGGAATTGCCCGTCGGGCGCAGCTTAATTTTGAGCGTGGCAATATTGAAACACCGGCATTTATGCCAGTAGGCACTTATGGAACGGTTAAGGCAATGACGCCAGAGGAGTTAACGGGCATTGGTGCAGAGATTATTCTCGGTAATACCTTTCATCTCTGGTTGCGCCCGGGCACCCGCATTATTCGCGAACATGGTGATTTGCACGACTTTATGCACTGGGATAAACCGATACTGACCGACTCGGGTGGTTTTCAGGTCTATAGCCTCGGCTCGATGCGCAAAATCACTGAACAGGGTGTGGCTTTCAGATCGCCAACTGACGGTGCGAAGGTTTTTATGGGGCCTGAAGAGTCGATGCAGGTGCAACGTGATTTGGGTTCGGATATTGTGATGATATTCGATGAATGCACACCATATCCGGCAACTTTTGAAGAAGCCCGCGATTCGATGCAGCTATCGTTACGCTGGGCAGAGCGTAGTAAACAGGCGCATGGGGATAACCCTTCGGCATTGTTTGGCATTGTGCAGGGCGGCGTTTATGAAAGTTTGCGTCAGGAGTCGCTTGATGGTCTGATGGAAATTGGTTTTGACGGCTATGCGATTGGCGGTCTGTCAGTCGGAGAACCACCGGCGGACCGCTGGCGCATTCTGGATTACCTGGCCGATCGACTACCGGCAGACAAACCCCGATATCTTATGGGGGTAGGTACCCCGGAGGATATTGTTGAGGCTGTATCCCGTGGTGTCGATATGTTTGATTGTGTGATGCCGACGCGCAATGCCCGCAACGGCCACTTGTTTACGCATACCGGCATAGTTCGCATCAAAAACGCGGCGCACGCTGATGATACGGCGCCTTTGGATCCTCTGTGCGACTGCTATACCTGTCAGAATTATAGCCGGGCTTATCTGCGACATTTGCATCGTTGCAATGAAATCCTTGGTGCCCGTCTGATGACCATCCATAACCTGCGTTATTATCAGCTGTTGATGGCCGGCTTGAGAGAAGCGATCAGCAATGATCGTCTTGGCAGTTTTGTTGAGGATTTTTACAAATTACGACAATCTGACGATTGATTGGCTGGAAATTTTGATGGAACTCTTTTTTCGTAGCGATTTATGTCATAATCGCGCGGCAAATTTTCGTAGTACACATAATTAAGGTAGAAAAATGAGCTTTTTTATATCCGAGGCTTTAGCTGAAGCACCAGCGGCAGCAGCAGGCGCACAACAGGCAGGTTGGGAAGGTCTGATTTTCCCGATTGGTCTGGTTGTAATTCTTTATTTTTTCATGATCCGTCCTCAGGTTAAACGCCAGAAAGAGCATAAAGCTATGGTGGAAGCCTTGAAAAAAGGCGATGAGGTGCAGTCTATGGGCGGCTTGATGGGTAAAATCACCGACATCGGCGATAACTTTTGCAAAGTTGAAATATCAGAAGGTATCGAAGTCAAAATTCGTCGTTCTTCGATTGAATCGGTCATGCCTAAAGGCAGTCTTGACGAACTCTAGACCATTCTTTTCTGCCACCGCTCAGGTGGCAGTTTCATAATTACGATACGGGCCGTACCTTATGCTCAATCAATATCCTATGTGGAAGAACCTGCTGATTGTCATGGTTGTTCTGGTCGGTGCTTTTTATGCGCTGCCGAATATCTACGATCAGGATCCTTCCATCGAAATTACTGCGACTAAAGAACAACCGGTCGACCAGGCGCTCTACGATCAGCTTAAAGCTCAACTCGATAGCCGTGAGGTTACTGTAAAAAAACTGCAATTGCTCGATGACCGGATTCGGGTGCGTTTCAGTTCACCGGATGATCAACTCAAAGGACAGGCTGCTTTAGAGTCAATTATTCCAGAGGGTTATACGCAGGCTCTGACATTACTGCCGGATTTACCGGTCTGGTTGGCAGAGCTTGGTGCGGAGCCGATGTATCTTGGTCTGGACCTGCGTGGCGGTATTCATGTTCTGATTGATGTGGATATGGATGCAGCCGTCAAGCAGGCGGTTGAACGTTACAGCGGTGATATTCGTTCTTTTCTGCGCAATGAAAAACTGCGCTATGTGACGGTTCGTCAGACTTCGCTGGGTGTTGAAGTCAAATTTTCCGACGCAACAGTGCGTGACAATGCTGCAGATGCCCTCGGCAATGAGTTTCGTAATCTGACGATTAGCAGCAAAGATGAAGCGGATGATTTCTTCATTGTTATGGCGATGGATGAAAACGAACAGCGCGAAGTTAAAAAGTTTGCCCTGAATCAGAACATTACCACGCTGCGTAATCGTGTGAACGCGGTTGGTGTTGCGGAACCTATTATTCAGCAGCAGGGTGATCGCCGGATTGTCGTGCAGTTGCCCGGTGCCCAGGACCCCGGTCGCCTGAAAGAACTGTTAGGCGCAACGGCAACACTTGAATATCGTCTGGTGGATACCGAGCATAGTGTGCAGGATGCCGTCAATGGGCGTGTGCCGGCGGGTTCGAAACTCTATTATGAACGTGACGGTCGTCCGGTACTTTTGAAAAAACGCGTTATTGTTACCGGTGATCAGATTACCGATGCTTCTTCCGGTCTGGATCAGCGCAATGGCTCGGCTGCTGTGTTTGTGACACTCGACGGGCAGGGTGCTCGACGCATGCGCAATATGACCACTGAAAATGTCGGTAAACCGATGGCGGTTGTTTTTATTGAAAATCGCACGGTCACTAAAATGATTGACGGTAAACCGGTCAAGCAGAAGTCGCAGATCGAAGAAGTGATCAGTGTGGCCAATATTCTTGAGCCTTTCGGACGTCGTTTCCAGACGACCGGTCTGGACAGTACCAAAGAAGCACACAATCTGGCGCTGTTATTGCGTTCAGGAGCGCTGGCGGCGCCGATCGAAATCATCGAAGAACGTACCATTGGCCCAAGCCTGGGTCAGGACAATATTGATCAGGGTTTTCAGTCGGTGTTGATTGGTCTGGCTCTGGTGCTGGTCTTTATGGCGGTTTATTACAAAGTTTTCGGTTTAGTTGCCAATGTCGCCCTGGTGCTTAATCTGGTGTTGATTGTCGCTGTCTTATCCATGTTGCAGGCAACGCTGACGCTGCCGGGTATAGCCGGTATCGTTTTGACGGTGGGTATGGCGGTAGATGCCAACGTACTGATCTTTGAACGTATCCGTGAAGAAATACGCGTAGGCAGTTCACCGCAGGCGAGTATTTTTGCCGGCTACGACAAAGCGCTGTCCACCATTGTGGATGCAAATGTCACTACGCTGATTGCAGCGGTTGTATTGTTTGCCTTTGGTACCGGGCCGATTAAAGGTTTCGCTGTGACACTGGCTATCGGTATCGTGACTTCCATGTTTACCGCAATCATTGGCAGTCGTGCTTTGATTAATCTGATATACGGCGGCAAAAAGAAAATTGCCAGACTGTCTATATAACGACTGGCTGACGGGAGAATAAAACAATGAAATTGTTTACAAGTGAACCAAAAATTAAGTTCATGGCACGTCGTCAGTTTGCGGTGATTTTTTCAGCCGTACTGATTGTCGCTTCAATTGCCTCTTTGTTTATGCAAGGGCTGAAGCTGGGTATTGATTTTACCGGTGGTACTTTGGTTGAGGTCGGTTATGAGCAGGCTGCAGATCTCGATGGGATTCGCACGAAACTTTCAGAAGCGGGATTTACTGATACCACTGTGCAGTTTTTCGGGACTAATAAAGACGTTTTAATACGACTGGCACCGCAGGAAAACCAGAGTAGTGCTCAGCTTAGTAATCAGGTTGTTACGCTATTATCTGAAAACGACCAGAAACTTGACCTGCGTCGCATTGAGTTTGTCGGTCCTCAGGTTGGTGAAGAGCTGACTGAAGACGGTGGTCTGGCCATGCTTTATGCATTGATCTTTATTTTGATCTACGTCGGATTCCGCTTTGAGTATCGTTTTGCACTGGGCTCAATTTTTGCTCTGGTGCATGATGTTATCATTACTATTGGTATTTTTTCGATTTTCCAGATCGAATTTGATCTGCCGGTTTTGGCCGCGGTGCTGGCGGTTATTGGTTATTCGTTGAACGATACCATTGTTGTGTTTGATCGTATTCGTGAAAACTTTCGTAAAATCCGTAAAGGTGATTCAGCTTCGATTATTGATATTTCCCTGAATCAGACTTTGTATCGTACGGTAATTACTTCGTTGACGACTATGCTGGTATTGATTGCGCTGTTTATATTTGGTGGTGAAATCATTCACGGCTTTGCTTTGGCTTTGCTGATCGGTGTTGGTATTGGTACGTATTCTTCGATCTATGTCGCGAGTACGTCTGTGCTGATGCTGGGCATCTCCAAAGCTGATCTGATGCCTGTGCAGAAAGAGGGTGCTGAACTGGACGATACGCCTTGATGGATTTTAGCCTCGCCTGAATTCACTGAATCGAGGCTTGGTCGTCGTTCTGGACTGGAGTGGCTAAACATTTCTGTTTCGCTGTAATCCCCCCGGTTATCAATCGAGTCTGAACTCATCGATAAATCCATGATTTATATCAAAGATTACTGCGGATGGACTTATCTTTGGTTGGTATAAACCGATAGTTAGTGCCATACTCATTGCAACTTTGGCAAAGCAAAAAATGTACGATATTTATCATGCATGATAAGCAATGAAAAATAATCACTCGATAAGATTCAAAGTTGTCACTGCGATGCTTTCTGTTGCTATTGTCAGTCTCATAACCGTCGGATTTGCCGCGTTAACTAACTTGAAAAACAATGCCTACGAAGATGCTGTTCAGCGTCTTACAAATATCACTCATCTTCAAAAAGAACGAATTAAAAACTTCATCAGACAGAATCAAGAGCGGGTTGAAATAATAGCGAGCATACCTCAGCTAAAAGTTTCACTTTTCAGACATTCATCAGATCCTGGAGCAGGAGATCTCGAGACAGTCCTGGATATTATTAAAAACTTAAAGACAGAGATTGATGATTTTATTTTGATACAAATAATCGATTTGAAAGGCAATGTTATTGCTTCTACTGAAAGCCGCAATGTCGGGCACAAGGACAAGCATGCCTATCATCAACATCAGGATCATCAAGTTGATTCATTTAAACTGGATATAGACCTTGACGATGAAAGCCATCACTTTGCAGTTTTGAAACAACCCATTCTTTATAACAATCATTATCTCGGCTATCTTGATGTGCATACCTCTTTGGTAAAGCTAAATCAGATTGTTAATGATTACAAAGGAATGGGTAAGACCGGTGAAACCATTCTGGCAAAAAAATTACCTAA
>Ga0181582_10004130_pt1 | contig 11752 bp, 11 predicted proteins | sample 071ome_32_FD_132438 | JGI IMG/M metagenome (GOLD analysis project Ga0181582, IMG submission 132438) | Coastal salt marsh microbial communities from the Groves Creek Marsh, Skidaway Island, Georgia - 071405AT metaG (megahit assembly) | ecosystem: Environmental > Aquatic > Marine > Intertidal...
CATCGTCGGTCGTGCGCGTCCCGTGCGCACACATAAGCTTCACACGTCCACAGTACGCATCGACGACGCGATCCCTAGGGTTCGGCATCGTCGGTCGCGTCCCGTGCGCACGCATAGGCTTCACACGTCCACAGTACGCATCGACGGCGCGATCCACGTCGTCGTCCGCGCGTCCGCGCGATCGACGACGACGCGCGCGACGCGTCGACGCGTCCCAGCGTCGCGATGACCACGCGTGGATGCGCGCCGGTGCTCGCGCCCGCGCGCGCGCGCGTCGGGCGTCGATCGCGCGCGGTCTCGGAACGACGCGCGACGCGGGCGATGGCGCGTCATCGTCATCGTCGTCATCATCATCATCATCATCATCGGACGCGTGACGACGCGGTGGACCTCGCGCGAGGGCTCGTGGTGCGAGCGATGGGTGGGACATCGTCTGAATACGGTGATGCGGCGACGGCGGTGAACGAGGGGTTGCGGTTGTTCGAATCGAGGGAGTACGAGGCGGCGACGCGCGCGTTCACGACGGCGCTCGGGATGCGGCCGAACGAAGATGAGGCGCGAGCGGCGAGTTATAATCGAGCGTGTGGATACGTGAAGTTGAATATGTACGATGAGGCTCGAGATGATCTCATCGCCGCCGTGAACGAGCATAATTTGAAGTTTAAGGTGCTCATGGAGGATCCCGACCTGGACGCGTTTCGGTCGTCGACGCAATACGGCGAAGTCGCGGCGGCGGTCAAGGGTGGTCAGGGACGATCGACGATGGTGAATCTTCGGGCGGAGGCGCAAGAGCCGTTCAGATTCTTCAAGTTGTACCTGTTCGGGGGGTTGGCCGCGGGGGCGGGGCTCGGACTCTTCATCATAGGGACGCGATTGATCAAGGCGATGCAAGGCGGCGAAGGAGCTCCCGACATGCAGGAGACGGTGACGAACCTCGGAATAAATACCGCGGGGTTGATTTTATTCGCATTTTTGCTCCGAGGGGAGATTCAAGGGCGCGATCAAATCATTAAAAAGGTGGAGCGCGAGGAGGAGTTGGGTCGTCTGAGCGTGCTGCTGGGCGATTCAGATAAGAGCGCCATGTTCTCTCGCCTTCGAGGATCTTACCGAGTCTTCATCGTAGCAGGAAGCGAAGAACACATCACGAAAACGCTCGCGAGCTTGGAAAAGTATAAAGAAAAGCTGTCGAAGAATAAGGTGATCGTGTTGCCCGTGAGCATGGAGGAGAATGACTCTGAGGAAGACCTGCCTTTCGGCCAGAGAAGCCGACGCGCGAAGACATCCAAGACGACCGAGATGACGGCTGCCGCTGCCGCAACACTTCTCGGTAACGATAAAAAGCTCAAGCTCACGCCCGTGGATGTTGGAGCGTGGCAGAGGTGGATTGTCAACCAAGTTGAGATGTCTGGTTTCGATCCGACAGTTCGCGACGTTTTCTTCGGGGTGGCGAAGAATGGCACAATTTGGAAGTCCGGCGCGGGGATTCCGAATTGGGCAAAAATATTCGAAGATCTGCCGGACGAGGACTCCTTGCAGGGCAAAGTCTCCGGGGTGTAGCGCAGAGTTTGTGAATGCAAGCGACTTTTAGAAATTATCATCACGCGGAGAGCCATGCGAATACTGGAAAGCGAAAAATCGGAGCGATCGGAGGTTGCGGTGACGGCGGAGGAGATATCCCAGTTGCTGGAGAGTACGCGTATACTCGATTACTAGTCGAGAGTGCGATGAATCCCTCCGCAGCAGAGACCCGAAAATAAACTCCATATTTGTTTGCGAGAGCGCATCCTTCGCCCCAGCTGACGATACCGATCTGTTTCGAATTCAAAAGCAGCGCTCCGCCACTATCTCCTTGACACGAGTCGACTCCTCCCTGCTCAAAGCCAGCACAGATATGGCTACCCAAAATCTCTGCTGGGCTGTAGGAACCCGCAGATGTGCACTGCGCTCTTGAAACAATTGGAACGGTGCCTTCCATGAGGACCGAGCTCAGTTTATTGTCATCTCGGGTGCCCCATCCGATTATTCGCCCCATCCCACCAACGACGACATCGGCAGGATTCCAGGAAAGATGTACAGGCTGGTACGTTTCGACTGACACCGACTGCGACAATGTGAGGACGGACACGTCGTTATCAAAACTCGAGGAATCGAAGTCCGGATGGCCGTCTATTTGCGTTACATACACCGTGACTCCCGAATAAACGTTGTCATGGGCGCCCAATCGCACGCGAACTGAGGAGTAGGCGTCTATGTTGCTCACGCCAGCACGTTCAAAGAAACAGTGTGCAGCTGATAGAACGTGCGACTCATCTATGAGCGAGCCACCGCATCTAAAATACTCATTCGAACCTTGAACAACAAATATGGCGACTGCGTATGGATACGTCACGAATGAGTCGTTCGGAACCACTCCACCTATGATTCGAGGCGCGATGCTGCCTGTTGTCCTTTCCGCGACAAGCGGTTCGCCATCTCGAGGCCTTACATCCTGTGCGCAGACTACGCCGGTACATGCGATCGCCAAAGCAAGAACTGAAGCGTGCTTGTAAGTGTAACTGCGACGCATGGGCCGTTCGTGCGCTAGTTTGACGTACGGCTAGCTGTGCGCGTGCTTACATGTGACATTCAAACTGATTTTAACAACAACGCGCTAAGAGGCTAAATCTGAAATCTTTCTAGACCAATCGGCAAACGTGCTAGACAAATTTTGCAAAGCCTTTGTTTGCAGAGTAGGGTTCTCGCGGCGAGCGGCAAGATTAGCTTCTTCCTCCTTGATAATGTCCGGAACCATGTTTTCCATCGAATCAAGGACGGTTCTGAATGATGGTCGTTCATGGGCATCTTGCTGCCAACACATCTCTATGATGGCCGAAAGGCCAGGGTGAGTGGATTCAGGAATCGTTGGTCGAAAGGCACGGTCAGCAACGGCCGTTGCTATCTGTATTCCCGTTGAGTGATGCGGCTGGTACGGTTCTATCCCTGTCACCAATTCATAAAGAAGAATGCCGTACGAGAATACATCGGCACGACCGTCGTAGTGCTCGCTCCTGATCACCTCGGGAGCCATGTAAATATACGTCCCTGTCTCGCCGGTTAGCTGTTCTCCACTTGCGGCGACGAATCGCGCCAAACCAAAATCTGCGACCAGCGCGCGACCGTCCGCGCCAAGGAACACGTTGCTAGGCTTCAGGTCGCGATGCATCACGCTCGGCGTTCGACTCTCAAGATAGGCGAACGCGCGCGCCACGTCCAACGCCACCCCAAGTCGCTCACTCAACGACTTTTTCTTACCGTCTTGATGCAACCACGCCTTGAGAGTTCCCCCTGGAGCGTGTTCGATCACGAGTTCTGCGCGAGAACAGCTCAGCGCCGCCCCGTAAAACGCCAACACATTCGGATGTCTTAATCGCGCCATGATGGAGCACTCTCTCAAGAAAGCCCGGCGAGAGAGCTCCGTCTTTGCGATCTCGATCCGCTTCACCACCACGCGAGCGCCCCGATAACGCGCGTCGAACGCTTCACCGCTCGAGCCCTTCCCGAGCGAAGTCACCAACGAACACGTCGACGCGACGTCGATGAGCCAATCCTCCGCCTGCCCGCGCGCTCGCAGATCCTCAAGTGCGGGCCATTCATCGTCTTCGCGTGTCGACGACGTCTGCGCGTCGTCGCTCATCGCGCGTGACGCACTGGCGGCGGGGACTCCGCGAGCTCTTAGCTAGTACAACAAGTGTTTCTACATCCTAAATTTCTTCTAACGCTTTCTTGGCCTCGCGCTTGCGCTTGGCTTCGGCCGCTTTTGCGAGTTTAGCCTCCTTCTTTTTCATCTCGTGAGCCTCTTTGGCGCTGTCGCTGTGTTCGAGAGCGACGTTGTTCGCGCGAGCGCGCACGTGTCGCATGAGCCACGCCTCGGTGACGCGGAGTGCGGAAGGGTGATCCTTGTACTCGTCGATATCTCTCAGCGCACTCAGACGCGCGGCTTCGTTGGCGAGCTCTCCTTTGTTCGGAACGATGATGTGCGTCACGTTCGCGGTCACTCGGGACATGACCGTGGCGCCGAGTTCCTTGAGCCGCTGCTCCACGTGCGCTCGAGAACGAAACTGTTCGTACGCGCCGTTTCTCACCACGGCGACGCAGTCCAGCGGAAACGGTTCGAGCGGCTTGATAGACTTCTTCTTCGATGTCGCATCGAATTGTTTCCAAATCTCTCGCTGGCGACGCACCGTTTCGACGTCGCCATCGAGCGCTGAGATGACCTCCGCTTTTACTTGAATGTCGTCGCAGCCGCCTTCGTCTTCGCTGTCGATGAGCACGATGACATCTGATTTCTTCTGTTTCTTCGCCATCACTCCTCCTGTCTTGAAATAAAAATCCAATCGCTTCATATCCTGCTTCAGGTCGATGAGGTCGAGGAAGTGCTTATTCACCAACTTCTCTCTCTCAGCCGCAGTGCTGGCATTGACCGTGGGTGTGATCTTCCTCGGCTTTTAGAATTTGATAAACTCTCGCAGCTCGGTGTAGCTCGAGTGCTCCGAGTACGGAACTGAGTACGTTCGCGTGCGACCATCGTTTTCCACCCAAGGTTTGACTTCAAAACCGTTCTCGACCATCTTTTTCGTGTAGCTCCATCCCGTGGGCGAAAACGCGACGACGGCGCCCCATCTTGGTGCCTCGTTTGTGATGATGTCCATCATCGCCTTGTGATTCGATCCCTTACCGAGCCCACACACGCGAACGCGACACCTCGCGGCCTCTTCTGCGTCATCTTCCTCGCACACGAACAAATCGTCCCGCCACCAATCGCTCAGTACGAGCGATCTCTTCCGTCTCGCGGTGACGCTCGCGCGACTCTGCGCGCCTTGGCACACCGCTCGTATCGCTCGCTCCTTCCCCACGGAATACGACCCGCAAAGGAACAGCGTGCGCGGTTCTCTCTTCGTCTCCTCTCTCGCGATCTCTCGCATCTTCTCCAGCACCACCTCCTGATCGGGAAACGTCCACTTCGTATCGCAATACGTCGTGTCCAGGTGCACCTCGTCCACGCACCCGTCCCGACACGTCGCCAGCAGCGCGCGTAAAATCTTATCCTCCCGCACGCACGCCGCCGCACGAAAATCACCCGTATGCAACAACGTCTCACCCGTCTCCACGTTTCGAAAAAACACCATCGTCGATCCCGGGCAATGATTCGCGTCCACGAACGTCGCCTCCACCCGTCCCCCCGTCTCCGCGAGCGCGCGCGTCGCCCCCGTCTCGCACGCCACCACCCGATCACGTCGCACCCCCAGCACCTCGATCACCAACGCCGCCGTCACACGAGAGCAATATATCATCTTCGCATCACCGTCGTCTCGACCGAACGACGAGCTCAGACCGCAGTAATGATCCGCGTGAAAGTGCGTCAGGACGTAACACGCGTCATCGGGCGAGCGAAAGTTAAATCCATCCACGACCACGCCCGGGAACGCGCGCGCGTTGATGCGTTTAATCGCACCCGTTTGCGACGCCATGCGCGCGGTCGCGCGCGCGACGATGTGCACGTGGACGCGGACGATGTTCACGTTCACGTTCACGTTCGCGCGCACTTTATGTTCATTGGAATCCGAATGTCATGTCATTCGCGCGCGCGTCGTCGTCGTCGTCGTCGTCGTCACGTCGCGACGCATGCAAACGAGCGCTCGAACGCCTCGCGCGCGGGTGACGCGCGTCGTCGCGCGGTCGTCGTCTCGCGCGCGTCGTGTGTCGCGATGTTGTCGAGCGACGCGCGCGGACGGGGACGGGACGGCGCCGCGATTGTTGTACGAGAACGACGCCGTGATCGTGGTGGATAAACCCGCGGGAGCGTCGTTTCACAGTGAACGCGGACCAGGGGCGCTGGCGGCGACGCGGGCGAGCGTACGGCGGGACGCGGGCGAGGGCGAGGTGCTGAGCGTGCACCGGTTGGACAAGCCGACGAGCGGGATATTGGTGTTCGCGAAGACGCCCGAGGCGCGAAACGCGCTCTCGAGGGCGTTCGAGGAGAAACGAATCGTCAAGTATTACGTGGGCGTGGCGGCGAAGCGGCCGAAGAAGAAGATGGGAACGGTTCTGGGAGACATGAAGCAGGCGAGACGAAAAGCGTACATGTTGACTCAGACGACGGAGAACCCGGCGGAGACCAAGTTTGTGAGTTTTGGCGCGCTCGGTTCGGGCGGTCGAGCGGTGAGAATGTTTGTATTTCGCCCACTCACCGGTAAGACGCATCAGTTGCGCGTGGCGGCGAAGAGTTTAGGCAGCGCGCTCCTGGGGGACGACACGTACGGAGGCGAAAGCGGCGTCGACCGAATGTACCTCCACGCGTGCGCGATACGGATTCCGGCGAGCGTAGGGATCGGTCCAGCGATTCAGATTATTTGCAGTCCCGTTGGATGCGGCGATGAGTGGGACTCCGCGGCGTTCGAGCGATATTTTCCCGAGACGCTCGCGAACGAGATGGGTGCCTGGTTCGACGATCAACCGCTTCTTCGCTCAACGATAGATCAATAGAGTACAAATTGTAGAATTACATCACAACACGTTAATAGATCAACAACAACTAAGTAGCGCGAAGCTCTTTTGGGACGCCAACGATGACGTCGTCCCTGATGCCGCTCTGCGCGGGCATTTTATGCAGCGAGACCTCGTATTCGTGCTCTCGCGCAAACTCGCCGCGGTCAAGTTCTATCGCCTTCTTCGCGCTACGAGGTAGACGGGCGAGCGGCTCATTCTCGTCGCTCGCATCGACACCTTGATGCCCGCTCCAATCCGCCAACGCCGCGGCGGACATGTACGACTCGAAATCGAAGCCCGCCTCCCGCATCAGTCTCGACCTCGGGCGCTCGATGGTTGGCTTCTCCAACGAAATCAAATCGTTTCTCATCCTATCCAAGCTTCGCATACCCCCTTGCTGCACTTTACCGACGCAACAAGGAGCGATGATGAAAGGAATGCGCCGCTCGATGGCTTGATTCATGACGAAATCCGTCGCCTCGCCGCACACGTGACACGCCAGGGCGACATCCGCCGAGTCCAACATCTCACTCTCCTCAATCAACCCCACGCGCGCGGAGACGTTGGTCAACCCAGAATCCTTAATGCGACGATTCAAAATATCCACGCTCGTTCGATTCAAGTCGACCCCCACGAATCGAAGCTCGGGAAAAATCGCCGCACACGCCAAGACGACGTTCCCAGTGCCGCACCCGAGATCCACCACCGTTTGAATCCCACCCTCACCGCGCTCTCGCACCAACCGCCCGAGATGCGCCGCGAACGCCGCCACCTGATTCCGTTTCCTCAACCCTCGCGCCTCGCCCCCGCGCGCGTTCGTCCCCAGCGGGTCCGCCTCCACCGGAAGCGTCGTCCAGTCCACCTCCGCCGCATCGCGCGCATCATCCATCCCCGTTCCATCGCGCCCGCGCTTCTCCGTCGCGAGCGTCACGAACGCGCGCACGAGCGCATCCACCTCGCGTCGCGTCGACGCTTTATGCCTCTGACGATTTCGTTTCCGATGTTCGCGCTGTCGCTGCCGCCGCGCTTCGAGTTCCGTCACGCCGTCACGCGCGCGCGTCACCGTCGCGCGTCGGCGTCCGCGCACCGCGTCCGCGCGCGGCGTCACCACCGCGCGCATGACGCGCGAATGAATGACGAATGGTGCTGACGCGCATTCGGCGTCACATCGCGCCGCGCATGACGTCCTCGAACGCGTCGTCGCGCGCGCCCGCGACGGCGCGCGGTGGTGTCGCCGTGCCCGCGCACGTGTTGGCGGCGATATACGGTGACGATGACGCGTCGAGCGCGCGTGGGGTGGTGGAGAGCGCGGTGGATGGGACGAAGAAGGGTGAGGCGTACGACGAGAGTTTGCGGTCGTGGTGGCGCACGTACAGCGAACGGAAGAACGATGAGGCGGAGGAGCACGTGGCGGATTCGTTGCTGTATGATTACCGACATCTGCCGAGGACGACGCCGGGACCGAATTACGGAGAGGATCGCGCGGCGGCGACGACGACGACGGGCGAGGAGGCGCGGCGAGGGTGATTGTGGATGATTGTGGATCGATGATTTAGATGGATGTGCATTTTTTTGGTGCTTTGTAGTGGGAAATGAGTGATGACGCGATGACGCGCGATGCGTGATGGGCGTGGGGGGTGGTCAAGGCCACGGGGCGCCGGCCATGACGGCTTCGACGTCGTGAACGGCGCGCGGAACGTTCGTCCAAGACTCACATCCGTCCGCGGTGATGACGAGGTTGTCCTCGAGACGAACACCGCCCATGTTTCTGCACGCGTTGACGCGCTCGGGGACGAAGTAATGCTTGATCGCTGAGCCTTCCGCCATGGCTTTGTCCAACAAGACGTCGATAAAGTAGCACCCGGGCTCAACCGTCATCACGTTCCCGGGTTTCATGATCGCCGCCGTGCGACAATTCCTCAAACCGGCCTCGGTACTTCGTTTTGGCGCTTCCGGGAGCCCGTAGCCGCCAACGTCGTGCGTATCGATGCCCAAGTGGTGTCCAATGCCGTGAGGCATGAACGTGGCGCACACTCTTTTTGACAGCATCTCCTCAACGTCGCCGACGAGGAATCCGCCATCTACCAGAGCGCGAAGAATGTGTCTCTCCGCGAGACGTTGCATGTCGAGCCACTCGACGCCGGGTTTCAAAGCCTTAATCACGGCTTGGTGCGCCGCGAGGACGCCTTCGTAGATGATTTTAGCGTCGCTCGTAAACTTTCCGCCAGCGGGCACCGTCGTCGTGATATCACTCGCGTAGCAGTGATACTCCGCGCCCATGTCCATCAAAACTAAATCACCCTCCTTAATCTGCGCCGCATTCGGCGCTCCAGCGTGGCCGTAGTGCAGTGTCGCGCCGTTTTTCCCCGCCGCGCAAATTCCCGTGTACGCTTCGTTGCGCATACCTCCTTTGCTGTAGCACACATGTTTGAACAGAGATTCGAGTTGATACTCCATCATCCCCGGCTTTAACGAACGAATCACCTCCACGTGCGCCATGGAGGAAATCTTATTCGCATACCTTATCACCTCTTGCTCGCGAGCCGTCTTCACCGTGCGCAACTCGGTGAGCACGTTGAACAAAGCATCGCTCACGTCAACCTTACTCCCCAACGCCGCGTTGAGAGTCGCACCCAATCCCTCGGTGGCGTTCCCACTGTCCGAGTTCGTCCCGTGAAGCGCGAACACGCGCGCACTCCCTCGCAAAAACTCTTCAAACTCGTCCACGTACCGACACTCATCCACGCCGTATCGAGTCGCGAACGACTCCGGGGTCTCGATCTCGCCCATCCAGATCGCGTACTCCTCCGGCAATCGCGGAACAAACAGCGTCGCCCGTCCCGTGGCGAGATCGATCGCCCCACAGCAATCGCCCTCCGTCGCGCCGAACGCCCAGTGAAAATAACTCTCCTGCCGGAACAGCGGTTCGTTATCCGTGCTGTACCGCGTGCGCTGCTCACCACCTCGGAGCGCCACCGTGCCCTCGACGCATCCACGCGCACGCATCGCCGCCACCGCGCGCGCCCGATTCTCCGCGTGCAGCTCGTACGGCACCACCAACGTGCCCGGTCCGCGCTCGAACGCCGATCGCGTTGCCGACGTCATCGTCCTCCCACGCGTCGCTCGACGCGCGCGACGCGCCGCGAACGCGCCCGGCGCGCGCGAGAGATGAACGCCCGCTCGCTCACGCGTCACGGCGCGCATGCACGCGCGAGCGGCGCGTCACGAGGTGCCGAGAAGCGGCACTCCGCGACGACCGGGACGCATGTCGAGGACGCTCGCGCGTCGCTCGAGGACGCGCGCGCGCGGAGACTCGCTCGCGACGGTGACGCTCGCGGTGCTCGTGGCGCTGGCGTGCGTCGCGCGCGGTGCGAACGGCGCGCTGTTCGACGGGCGGGCGAAGAGATTGGTTCCGGGCGAGCGCGTGCGCGGGGTGGCGCTTCGATTCGGTCGCTCGCACGCGTACGACGTGACGGGATTGGATGGACGGAGCGCGTACGAGGTGAAGGTGTCGTATCGAGCGACGGATGCGGCGAATGTGGCGGTGGAGGTGGAGCGCGTCGGGGAGGGGTGGTGGACGAAGGCGGCGCGGGCGGGCGGCGGCGCGCCGAGGCGCGCGCTGTTGAACGTGGAAAAGGCGATCCTGAGCGCGCGAACGCTCGGAAACGGGGCGACGAGGGCGAGGGTGACGGTTCGAGCGGAGCGTGAGGGGGTGTACTGGGCGGGAGAGGCGTCGGCGCCGAAGGAGATGACGTACGACATTGAGGTGCAGCGTCTGTTCGCGAGCGGACGTTTCGGCGAAGTGCCGGAGATGGCGATACCGATGATTTGCCTGTGCGTCGCGTTCGTGGCGTTATCCATCGCCCTATCGGGGCCGGTGTCGAAGAAGTACGTGTGGAAGGCGTACGATGATCTGCATGCGGCTTAAATGTGCAAATAAGTCTAGTTTCTAGCTGCTATCGATTTCTGCGCGTCGGCGCGCATTCCGCGCACGTCCTCCATCATCGCCTCCACATCTCCCGCGTGATGTCCGTTCACCCCTACGACGGGATCGCCGAACGCGGCCACGTCCACCTCCGGCTCCCCTATGCAAACACTCGCCCAGTGGAACTTGGCGTACGTACGCCGCAATTTCTTCAGCGTCACCGTAACAACCTTTCCGCTGTGCTCTGCAACGGCATCTTCCAGCTCCCAATACGACTCATCCGTCACCACTCGCCTTGTGAGCTCACCCTCGAGCAAAATATCGTCGTTGACGACCACGTTGATCGATTTCGCGGATATTTCGACCAGGCAGTCGCGCGCGCGCACGCCCGGCGCCACCGGGAATTGCACGTGGATTTCGCTCTCATCCTGCGTCCACGCGTACCGATCCGTCCGTCCACCGCACGATTCCGCGCTGAGAGACGCGACGGTACCATCGATCGGACTTTTCCCGAGATTCCCGTTCGCAGCGAGTCGCGCGAGCTCGATTTTTAATCGAATTTGCTCGCGCTCGAACGCGTCATCCGACGCGCTCGCGGGCACGTCGGACGACGACGCGGCCGCCGCGCCGCGTCTGCGCCTGTCCATGACGTACCAGAGAGTGGCGCAACCGACAACGGCCGCGGCGGCCGCGACGACGACGCGCGCACCGTCGTCCGATCGCGCCATGACTCCGAGTGACGATTCGCGGCGCGCGCGGTTGGCATCGATTGGGTGGGCGTCGCCGACGAAGGATGAGCCGACGGACGCGGCGCGGGGCGACGACGGCGCGCGAAGAATAGAAATTACGCACAAAAGCGGTGAATCATCCATCTCTTTACGATCGTGGTGGTGTTAAATGAACACCATGTTGTTTGGTCGCGAGCGATCCCGTGAAGGACCGTCGTCGATTTTTGGTTTTTTTTTGAATCTCTCGAGCGTCGTCGGTTAAATAATTTAACCGCCGAAACCGTAGAGGGTGCGGCCTTGGCGCTTGAGCGCGTAGACGACATCCATGGCGGTGACCGTCTTGCGTCGAGCGTGCTCGGTGTACGTCACCGCATCACGGATGACGTTCTCGAGGAACACCTTGAGGACGCCGCGGGTCTCTTCGTAGATGAGACCGGAGATGCGCTTGACACCACCACGGCGAGCCAAACGGCGGATCGCCGGCTTCGTGATGCCTTGAATGTTGTCGCGGAGGACCTTGCGGTGGCGCTTGGCGCCGCCCTTTCCGAGACCCTTACCACCCTTACCACGGCCA
>Ga0181582_10004131_pt1 | contig 11750 bp, 10 predicted proteins | sample 071ome_32_FD_132438 | JGI IMG/M metagenome (GOLD analysis project Ga0181582, IMG submission 132438) | Coastal salt marsh microbial communities from the Groves Creek Marsh, Skidaway Island, Georgia - 071405AT metaG (megahit assembly) | ecosystem: Environmental > Aquatic > Marine > Intertidal...
GATTTTCACGAACGCGATTTAGCACCTCCAGACCATTTTTATATCTGGAACTAGCCAATCGAATATCAGAACATCAAAACTATCATTATGAACCGCTTTAGTAATAGCCACATCGCAGGAAAACACCAGACATTAGCCTAGCCTCATCAAGCCATGTTTGGATTAAAATTGACTGATCAGGATCATCTTTAAGTAGTGCTATTACATAGGTGTTATCAGTTTGACTATATGACGCTTGTTGATTCAACACTAATACATAAAAGTGCACGTATGCAGTCATACTGTTAATACAAATTACACAAATATGGGTGCCGATAATACAGCACCCATACCCATCATATTGCTTAAAACTGCTCTTCCTCTGTAGAACCTGTCAAAGCTGTCACTGAAGATTGACCACCTTGAATTACAGTAGTCACATCGTCGAAGTAACCTGCGCCCACTTCCTGCTGATGACTCACAAAAGTATAACCTTTCTCAGCAGCGGCAAACTCTGGCTCTTGAACCTTCTCTACATAGTGCTTCATGCCCTCACCACGCGAATAGTCATGTGCAAGTTCAAACATGTTGTACCACATGTTATGAATACCAGCTAATGTAATAAACTGATACTTATAACCAAGATCTGCCAGTTCTTCCTGGAAGCTAGCAATCTTGCTATCGTCAAGATTCTTCTTCCAGTTAAATGACGGCGAGCAGTTGTATGCTAGCAGCTGACCAGGGTTCTTTTCTTGGACGGCTTGCGCAAATTCTCGAGCAAAACCAATGTCGGGCTTACCAGTTTCACACCAAACTAAATCAGCATACGGTGCATAAGCTACACCACGTGAAATAGCTTGCTCAAGACCATTCTTAACACGATAGAAACCTTCAGCTGTTCTCTCACCGGTGCAGAATGGCTTGTCGTTATCATCAAAATCCGAAGTTAATAAGTTAGCAGCTTCAGCATCAGTGCGCGCTAACACAATGGTTGGAACCCCAAGCACATCTGATGCAAGACGTGCGGCAATAAGTTTTTGGATAGCCTCTTGCGTGGGCACAAGTACTTTACCGCCCATATGACCACACTTCTTCACAGCAGCTAATTGATCTTCAAAGTGAGCGCCTGCAGCTCCATTTGCGATCATATTCTTCATCAGTTCGAATGCATTTAAAACGCCACCGAAACCTGCTTCTGCATCAGCCACGATAGGTGCAAAGTAATCAGTGAATTCTGCACTATCAGGATCCACGCCACGCGCACATTGAATCTCATCAGCACGCTTGAAAGTATTATTAATACGGCGAACTACTGTAGGAACAGAATCGTATGCATATAGAGATTGATCCGGATACATAGTCTCAGAAGTATTGGCATCTGCTGCAACTTGCCAACCTGATAGATAAATAGCCTCAATTCCAGCTTTAACCTGTTGTAATGCTTGACCACCTGTCAGAGCACCTAGACAGTTAACATAACCTTTCTTTGAACCACCGTTAACTAAACTCCAGAGTTTCTCAGCACCACGACGCGCATAGGTATACTCAGGAATAACAGAACCTCGTAAACGCACAACATCCTCAGCTGTATAGCCACGCTTTACATTTGCCCAGCGCGGGTTTTCCGCCCAGTCTTTTTCAAGTTGCTTAACTTGTTCTTCTCTAGTCACTAAAATATCTCCTTTAAATAGACAATTATTGTGCATTCACCCTGCGAGCCTGGCCCAATTTTGCAGCTATAATCTCGAAGGAAGCAAAAAAACGTGCCGTATATTAGCAAATACTTTTAAACGCGTCTCGTACTATCTACCAATTTCAAGGAAATATTGGTTTGCTACTTGCCTGACTGTCAGGAGCCACCTATGATTCATTTCGTTGTCAATTTTAGATCACTCACATCTCAAGACTGACATTTAAATGAATAACAAATATATAAACAAATCAGAGGTTTACAAGAATGTTTAAAACCGCAGACTTATGTGACGATCATTCCGATTCACTGCAAATCGCGCAACCGCTATTCCACGATTATGGCAAGAACATCAGCTTCAGCGGCCCTATTTCCACAGTTAAATGTCATGAAGACAATACTCAAGTACGCGCGCAACTGGAGAAACCAGGCAATGGACGCGTTTTAATTGTCGATGGGGGGGGGTCAACCCGTTGCGCGATGGTAGGAGATCTACTTGCACAACTGGGCGCTGACAATGGCTGGAGCGGCATTATCGTCTATGGTTGTATTCGTGACTCTGGTGTCATCGCCACTATCGACATCGGCGTGAAAGCGTTAGCCACGATGCCACTTAAAAGCGTCAAGAAAGGTGTGGGAGAGATAGATATTAATGTACATTTTGCCGATGTTGACTTTATTCCTGGTGACTATGTCTATGCCGATGAAGATGGGGTGATTATATCTTCACGAGCCCTCTTATAAGCACTACCTAATATGAGCATTTTGTCATAATTCATCAGATACAATACACGACCTGCCACTGTCAGTCACAGTGACATTGGCAGGCATTAGAGTGGCCAAAGATCTGCTGCAATGATCTTACTAGATGGTACAATTTGATCCTGAATTAACCCAAAGAACAATAATAATAATGATCGAGCTTATCTTAAAGAAACCATTCGTAACTATGTTCTTTATAGTTGCCATCATTGGAGGACTCACTCCATATCTTCAGAACATTTCAGTGGACGCCTCTCCTGATTCTTTACTTCTAGAAAGTGATCCTGATCTAAAATTTTATCGTGAAGTGCATAGACAATATGGCACTGATGAATTTATTGTTATTGGTTATAAGCCTCACAAAGATTTATTTTCACCAGCATCGATAGATGATATGACACAACTCACTCAGTCACTGGAAGCAATAAAAAAAATAGACTCTGTAACCAGCATCTCTACTGTCCCATTACTGGAACAAACGCGTCGAATTGACGATGACGGTGTATCGCACTTCAAACTATTAAACGATTCTGATGTTGATATTGATTTAGTTAAAAAAGAATTTACAACTGGCGCTTTATATTCTTCCAACCTAGTCAGTGACAATGCTGATGCCACTGCCATCATTGCCAACATTGAAACTAATGTTCGCCTGGATAAATTACTGCAAGACAAATATGTTCTGCTGGACAAACTTGAACTTAATCCAAAAGACGAAAAATTATTGGCCAATATGTCTGCATTGAATGCGGAAATTCTAACTGAGCGCAAAATAACCGGAGATGATTATAGTTCAGCACTGAGAGAGATTCGTCAGTTACTAGCTAGTCAACAAGACCTTGGAGTATTCTATCTAGCGGGCGCACCGTTAATTGCTAATGATATTAAAGAATACATTAAAAGTGACATTGGTATATTTGGTGTCAGTATTTTAGTCATTATGTTCTTAGTATTATTTTTATTCTTTAAACGTCTTTCATGGGTATTACTATCACTCAGTTGTGCTTTCTTAAATGTATTACTTGTCGCTGGATTAATCGGTTTATTTGACCTTCAATTAACCCTCATCTCAGCGAATTTTGTCGCTCTGTTGATTATTTTTTCAATCACACTCTCAATACATGTGATCATCAGATACCAAGAAATCACTTCGCTGAATCCTGATGATCAACACCACAATATCACCGCAGCCGTAAAACAAATCTTGACTCCCTGTTCATACATGGTTGCCACCTCAGCAATCGCCTTCCTGTCTCTTATAGTTAGTGATATTCAACCAGTAATTTATTTTGGTCTTATCATGGTTCTGGGTTTGGTATGCGCATTCATTATTACTTTTACGGCCTTACCTGCACTCATTAAAATCGTTCAACCACGTGTGGCAGATTTTAAAACCGATAAATCTTCAAACTTTTTGAATTGTCTACTAAACATTATCCTCGGTAATCAGCGTGCAACTGTCTTAGTCATACTCAGTCTTGTAGTCATGAGTGTTGTCGGCATCACCCAAATGACAGTAGAAAATAGATTTATTGATTACTTCAAAGACAGCACCGATATTCATAAAGGATTAGTTTTTGTCGATCAAGAATTAGGAGGAACTGTACCGCTTGAGTTGGTATTGAATGCTCCAGAAAAAGAAGAAGATGAAGATATCTACGAGGATAATGAATTCACTGATTATCTAGAGGAAGAGGAAGAAAGCTTCACTCAAAAAAGTTATTGGTATAACCGCCGTGGTATTAACAAGATAAAAGAAATACATGAATATCTAGAGAGTCATTCACAAATTGGTAAAGTCCTTTCTATTTATAGTACCGAAAGAGTTATACACCAGATCACCAATGGCGAAACACTAGAGGACTTCCACCTTGCCCTAATCTATAACATGGTGCCACAAAATATTAAGAAAATACTGATCGACCCCTATATTTCCAGAGAAGGTGATCAAGCACGCATCATTGCCAGAATTAAAGACTCAGATCACTCACTTATCAGAAATGATCTCCTTACTCAAATTGAAAAAGACATTAACTCAGATCTTATAGCGCCTGGTGAAACCCTCAAACTAACCGGCATCAGCGTTCTTTATAACAATGTTTTGCAGAGCTTATATCAATCACAGATTTTGACTTTAGGCTCTGTATTTGTGTGTATTTTATTAATGCTAATTGTGCTTTTTAGAAGTTTGTCTCTGGCTATCATTGGCACACTGCCAAATGTATTCACAGCATTTTTCATATTAGGCTCTATGGGCTTACTGGGCATACCACTCGATATAATGACTATCACTATTGCAGCCATTACGATCGGCATTGGGGTGGATTATGCGATTCACTATATCCATCGCTATAAAAAGGAGAGGTTTGGTGGAAGTGAACATAGTACTGCAATCAGCACCGTTCAAACCACAGTATGTAAAGCCCTCTACTATACTTCCATTACAATAACACTTGGATTCATAGTACTCGTGTCATCGAACTTTATGCCTTCTATTTATTTCGGGCTATTCACCAGTTTAGCGATGGTGATTTCACTATTGGCGACTTTTACAATTATTCCTATCTTATTAGGCATCTTTAAACCCAATCTCAAAGTTTAAAGTCATACCAGAACTTTATCGCAACATGATTAGTCGACTTAATTAAGTAACAGTAAAATTTTTATCTGTTCTTACTCACAACCATGCTTTGACTCTAGCACTTCAACGACTAGCTGAATGGCTGAAACTGCTTGTGTAGTCTCTCTCGCCTTGTTGATAAAACCTTCTATGACATTATTTATATTCAACTGGTCGCGTTCACACAGCTGCTCTGAATAACTCATAAGCTCAACTTTTGATGAAATATAACCAATACAAAGCCCTGCTGGATAATGATCTACATTGTCTTGCAAACTAATCAAATTCTTATATTGTTCACAATAATCACGCATAGTGTGACTATCAAAAAGCATTGCTTGCGATTTTGAGTGTATGAGTAATAGCAAACAAATGCTTATCGACCAAGAGATTTTCTGTGTCATTTTTACACGACTTTCAGGAAGGCTTCAGCTAAATCGATAGGATGGTGATTTAGTTGATGAGTTTTTTCTCTATCTTTACCTTTGGCTAGATAATTAATTATTACACCATACAAGGCTTTCTGCGGTGATAGTATTTAACATCATTAAAGCTGATATCATCCGCACCCCCGCCCATGTACATGTCTTTGACGCTGTCTGATTCAGATAGCTCTTTAGCTGAACCTTTCAATACAACACGTCCATTCTCAATAATATAGCCGACCTTAGCGTACTTAAGTGCGATATTAGCGTTTTGCTCGGATACTAAAAAGCTCACACCGTCTTGCTCATTCAGTGTTTTAACTATTTCAAAGATTTCTTCGATTAACTGTGGCGCCAATCCCATTGACGGTTCATCCAAAAGAATTAGATTAGGTCGAGCCATCATTGCACGTCCCATTGCAACCATTTGTTGCTCACCACCAGAACATAATCCGCCTAAGTTCTTACGACGGTCTTTGATTCGAGTAAAGCGTTCGTACACATATTCAAGATCACGCTTGACTGATGCATTATCTGCATTACGAATAAATGATCCTGTTAATAAGTTTTCTTCTACAGTAAGGTGACCAAAAATATGACGTCCCTCAAGAACTTGAACCACACCAGCTTTGACCATATCAAATGGTGTCATTTGACTAATATCTTGACCATTATATTCAATTGATCCTTTACTCACTTCACCACGCTCAGCCTCCAACAATCTTGAAACTGCTTTACAGGTTGTAGTCTTACCTGATCCGTTTGCGCCTAGCAGAGAGACAATCTCACCTTTTTGCACATCAATGGATACTCCATGTAATGCTGAGATCACACGCGAATATACGACTTCAATATTCTTGATGGATAAAATAGGTGTTTCATTACTCATGTTCATTACCTTACTTAATTTCTTTTAAATATCCTGTCGAGCATCATGCTCGACAGGATGATATCAACGATCTTAAAGATCGAAGTCGTCGTCGTTGCTGTCAGAGCTGCAAGGACGTGGCTCGATGCCATTGTCTGCTGCGTACTTCTCAGCACCTGCGTCGATGATTGACTGTGATAATGCTACATCACCTTCAATCCAGTCAGATACGATGTTCCACTGACGTGCATTAGCATCCCATTGCTGGAACTTCGCTAAGTGACCGCCCACGTGATCCATACAGTTTAGGTTCAACTCTGGTACTAGACCTGTTGCGCCTAACTCTTCAATTCGCTCTGCTGTTAACACGAGGTTCTCAAAGCCCCAACGTGTCTCAGAACTTGTCAACGCACGATTACCAAAACGCTCTTGTGCAATGCGTAGTGCTTCTGTGTGAACAACACCCGCTAATACACCTAGGTTCCAGTATACTGAGCCTAAACGTGACTTGTCTTGAAGATCACCTTTACCTGCACCATATACGTCAGAAATGATATCTTGTACCACTTTGAAGTCTGTGCCCGCTGGGTGAGTTGTAATCGCTTGGTAGCCGTCTGCTGCGCCACCGGCTGGAATTACGTCTTCGTCTGAGTTAGACCAGATGTTTCCGATCAAACGACTTACTGGGAAACCCATACGCTTCGCTGTCTGCATGGCGACTGGATTCATTACACCCCAACCACGTAGTAAAACGTAATCTGGCTTCATTTTACGAATCCTTAACCACTGTGACTGCTGCTCGTTACCTGGGTGAGGTACTTCGATCGCTTCGTGTGAACATCCGTGCTTCTCACACATGCTGTCCATGAATGCAATTGCTTCACGACCATATGGTGATCCGTGGAATAACATAGCAATCTTCTTGCCCTGTAGGTTTTCCATGCCGCCTTCTAGTCCACCGATGTAATGCACCATAATTGAGTGCTCATCGTATGTGTTGATTCCAGGCATGAAGTAGTATGGGAAGATGTCGCCACGTTGGCCAGCTGTCTTACCATGGTTGACCGCAATAATTGGCATCTTGTCTGCACGACCGGTTTCGATCAATGCGGTTGAAATACCTACTGAAAGTGGATCAAAGAATACTGCGCCGCCTTCACGGTCTTTCAAACGCTTGTAACACTCTACACCACGCTCTACTGAGTACTCAGTTTCACACTCTGACCAGATTAGCTTGACTCCACCAATACCGCCACGCGAATTGAGTAGGTTGTAGTAATCTAGAATGCCCCCAAAGTAACCTGTGCCACCCGCTGCATATGGGCCAACGCGGTAACTTGGAATTGGAACATACATTGTCTCTTCCGCACTGACAATGCTGCTCATCCCTAGCATTGCAACTAGTGCACTTGCCAGTACCATTACTCTCGTCTTCATATCTTACTCCCTTTTTAAAGTTTCTTTGTTGTTTCCTAACTTTCTGATCAGGAATTTTTATAATTATTTTAGTTTGCAAAAGGCCATGAACGAAGTTTCTGCTTAGTGGTATTCCATAATGCTGCAAAACCACCTGGCTCACGAATCAACAATACGATAATGATCGTACCTACCACAATCTTAGAATTATTCTCAACAAACGCAGTATCTAGAGTACCGCCCCCAAAGATAAAGTCACCCAAGCGCGTGATCATAATCGGCCATCCGTAGACGAATATTGCACCAAGGAATGAACCTAAGATAGAACCCAGACCGCCCACAATAACCATGAACATTATCAAGAATGAACGTCGAAGGTTAAAGATCATGAAATCTAAGTTGCCAATGTAGCAATATGAGTACATCGCGCCAGCAACACCACAGTAGAATGTACTAATGAAGAACGCCATAAGCTTAGTTTTTGCTACTGAGATACCAATCACATTTGCTGCAATATCCATATCACGAACCGCCATCCAGTTTCGACCGGTCGAGCTACGCACCATGTTTTTACATGCAAGCACCAACAACAATGTGACTGTTAGTGTTAATAGATAGCGTCCCTTATATGAATGCCAGAACTCTGCATTTAATGGCGTTAATTCTTGAAATGGAAATACCTGATAATGATGTTGAGGTAAAGCCACAACGCCCGATGAGTTGTTGTCTAGAAACCATGGATAGGCGTTAAACACCCATTCGGCAAAAAATTGTGCAGCTAGAGTAGATACAATTAAATAGAAGCCTTTAATTCTCAGACTTGGCAGACCAAAAAAGATACCGACAATACCTGCAATTATACCAGCCAAGAAAAATGCCATAGGCAAATACATATCCAATCTAAGCACTAAGTTAAATGCAGCAAAGGCCCCAAAACACATAAAACCTGCGGTACCTAACGACAACTGTCCAGTGTATCCAACGGCAATATTAAGACCTAGCGTAGCAATACCCAACACCATCATTGGAATGAGAATGGCGCTAAATAAATAATCACTGGCAAACGCTGTGACCACTATGTACATGAAGGCCATAAATGCGATAAGTATCCATCGATCTTCCATTAATGGAAGCATGCGACGGTCTGACGCAAAACTTTTAACTAATCTCCCTGCTTCACGATAGTACATACTTACACTCTCTCAATTTCTTTCTCACCGAAGATACCGGTGGGTCTAATCATTAAAAATATTAACGCAGTGGTATAGGCCCACCAGTGCTCTATTCCTTGACCTCCAAAGTAATCAGCTAGATATATTTCACCCAACTTCTCACTTGCGCCAATTATTAGGCCACCTACGATGGCGCCTGGAATGGAGGTTAATCCACCAATTAGAATTACTGGTAATCCTTTAAGTACAGCTGCAGTTAATGTGAACGATACACTGACACGGTCACCCCATAGCAAACCAGCGATTAGACAAATAACACCGGTTACTGCCCAAACGATTGCCCAGATTCTATTAAGTGGAATGCCGACAGCCATTGCTGCCATATGATCATCAGATACCGCACGTAGTGATAAACCTGTGCGCGTGTATTGGAAAAATAGGGTTAAACCAAGAATCATAGTACCAGCAATAACAGCCGCTGCTATATCAAATTGACTGATAATGATGTCTAAGCCTAAAGCTGGGAACTCATCAATGAGGAAGATTGGATCATTTGATATGCCAAGTTCTAAACCATGGACGGCTGAATCCCATACCCCTTGAGCAAGTCCTTCCAAAAAGTAATTGAGGCCCACCGTTGCCATGAACAATGAGAGCAACGATTGGTTAGCCAATGGTCTCATCACTGTCCTTTCAACAATGATACCCAGCACAACCATCATCACTAACGTGATAATAAATGCGATTTTAAAGTCCACTTGCCTTTCGGTCATACTGACAAATGTCAGTGCTGCCAGCAGCAGCATAGTGCCCTGAGCGAAATTAAATACGCCTGATGATTTGTAAATTAATACAAAACCGATTGCCACAAGTGAGTACATAACACCGGACAATAAACCTCCGACAAGTACTTCTAGAAAAAACTCCACGTTCTCTCCCCTTTATAATAATTTAATGACTAACGCCTAGATATGCGTCGATAACATCTTGATTATTCATAACCTCGCTTGGAGGTCCGTCACCGATTTTCTTGCCATAATCCAGAACGACCACATGATCTGAGATATCCATCACTACTCCCATATCATGCTCAATCAATACAATCGTAGTACCCAAGTTTCTATTCACTTCTTGAATAAAGCAGGACATATCCAACTTTTCTTCCATGGTCATGCCCGCCATAGGCTCATCAAGAAGTAGCATTTTTGGTTCTGCTGCAAGTGCTCGCCCAAGTTCAACACGTTTTTGCAAACCGTATGGCAATGATGCCACAGGTGTTTTACGTATCGACTGCAATCCTAAGAACTCGATAATCTTTTCAACTTCGAGACGGTGTTCCAACTCTTCTCTCTTTGCACGTCCAATGTTTAATGCCGTTTCCCAGAAAGATGCTTTCATCATGAGGTTACGCCCAGACATAATATTGTCTAGAACAGACATACCTTTGAAAAGAGCAATGTTTTGGAAAGTTCTTGCTATCCCCATCACAGCTGCGGTGTGTGGCTTCATTTTATTGAACTGTTTGCCATCAAACGTGATTGTTCCCTCTTGGGGAATATATACCCCATTAATGACGTTTAGCATCGAGCTTTTACCTGCGCCATTGGGCCCAATTACAGAACATATCTCACCTTCGTAAACATTAAAGCTGATATCTGTAATCGCTTTAACACCTTTGAATGAGAGACTGATGTCTTCCAATACTAAAAGAGGCTTTTTTGATTCTGTACTCATATTCATCTTCTATGTTTAAGCCGTTTGTAATCTTAGTTTAGCTACTAATTCACCGGTAGAATCGATCACATCATAATGATCTGCCGATGAATAAAGGGCTGCAATAAGGTCTTGGTAATTATTTGAAACAACATCGCGTTTAATTTTTCGTGAGCGAGTCATTTCACCCGCACTGATGTTGAATTCTTTATTAAGAATTGTGAACCGCTGGATATGAGGACAATTCTTGCCACCTATACGTTCTATGCTGGCATTAACATCCTTGATCTTATCCATGATTAACTCCATGACTTCGTCTTTAGTCGACAAATCACGGAATCCTGTGAACTGCATTTGACGCAATTCTGCCCATGCCCCGACCGTGTCGCCATCAATAACTATGAGTGCGGAGATAAAGTCCTTGTTTTCACCAACAACAAAAGCATCTTTGATGTATGGAGAAGCTTTAATAGAGTTTTCTATCTGTTTAGGTAAGAAATCTGCACCATTAGCGAATTTGCTAATGCAGTCAGACCTTTCGAGAATGTGGATTTGATTGTCTACCATTCCACCAATATCCCCAGTATGCACCCAACCATTAACTAGTGCAGACTGACTGCCCTCGGCATCACCATAATAACCCGAGAAGGCGTTACTACCTTTGAATGCAATTTCGTTATCAGTAGTCACTTTTACTTCGACTCCTGGTAATGGGATACCTACATTGGTTTCACTCTGGTCAGAACTAGCTCGGTCTTGGTGAACTGTAATACAGCCAGCACTCTCAGTTGTACCGTAAGTAGCTTTGAGATTTAGACCAATAGCACGGAAAAATTTGAACACTTCTTGGTTGAGCACATCTCCGCCAACGTAAGCCCTGTGAATTTTACTTAATCCATACAGATCTTTGATAGGGTTGAAGATGAGTTTATCACTAATCCAGGTTCTGCCTTTAGTCGCCAGGCCTGCCATGTGCTTATCAATCATATTTGACTTCGAGCTGGCACTGCGTGAATTGATCGTGGCATGTATCATTTTGAAGAAATGAGGGGGTCCGTAAAATAAGGTTGGACCAACTTCTCTCATATCGATCATAGTTGTTTCA
>Ga0181582_10004133_pt1 | contig 11747 bp, 11 predicted proteins | sample 071ome_32_FD_132438 | JGI IMG/M metagenome (GOLD analysis project Ga0181582, IMG submission 132438) | Coastal salt marsh microbial communities from the Groves Creek Marsh, Skidaway Island, Georgia - 071405AT metaG (megahit assembly) | ecosystem: Environmental > Aquatic > Marine > Intertidal...
CCCACGCGCGCGCGCACGCTCACGGACGCTCGCCCGTTCGAGCCCATCGTCGTCGCGCGCTCGCGCGCGCTCGTCGTCGCCGACGCGACGCAGCGCATCGTTTCGACGTTCGCGTCGACGCGTTCACGAGTCTCTTTCCTCTCTCACGCGCGCGCACCGCGTCAACGCGCGCGCGCGCGCGTGCGCGGCGCGAGGACGCGGTCGACGCGTCGCGTCCTCGCGTCCTCGCGACCCGCGGGCGCGAGGTCTCGGCGGCGACGTCGCGCGCGCGAGGACGCGAGGACGTGAGGACGCGACGCGCGAGTGGGTGAGCGCGCGCGACGTCGAGGAAGACGACGAGGACGATCGAACTCGACGCGCGCGTCCCGTGAGCGAAGGACGAGCGAACGCGCGCGACGCGAGGGAGGGAGGGAGGCGCGCGGGACGCGCCCGATCGTGATTGCGCGCGCCAAAAATCATGGGTCTGCGGGACTTGCTCGGCGTGCGGAGAGGAGACAAGGGGAAGAGCGAACCGTCATCGAGTGGAACGACAAATCTGGATGATACCACGGTGAGCAGCGCCTCGAGCGCGGCGATGCACGAGAACATAGATCAACCCAACTTTGGAGCGCCGGCGGAGAGCATCACGCTCCCCGCGGCGGCGAGCGGTACGTACAACCCATACAGTGGATTGGGAGGACCGTTCGATCCCGCGATGAACAAGGCGATTTATTCACTTGCGGATACTCCTGAATTCTTGTTCGACGAAGAGCGCTCGATGAAGAGGCGGAGCTGGAGTGAAAACCTCACGTACTTGACTGGGGTCGGGTACCTCGGTGGAAGCATCGCTGGAGGGGGCTGGGGTCTGTACGGCAGCATGAAGGCCACCCCGGATCCGGCTTTAGACACATCAAAGCTGCGATTGAATAGAATGCTCAACGCTGTGAGTCAGAGGGGTAGATCCATGGGTAATACGCTGGGTTGCATAGGATTGTACTACGCTGCCCTCGAGAGTGCGTCCATGGCGTACACAGAGAACAGATATGACTCACTCTGTTCGATATTCGCGGGAGGTGGTGCAGGTGCACTCTACAAGAGTATGAGTGGACCTCGAGCCATAGCGGTGTACGGAGCTGGGGGGGCTTTGCTCTCTGCCGTCAATGTTGCAGCGCAGAGCGTCCTTGGATCATAGGTGTTGGGTGAACATATCATTACATTCTTGGCGTTCCAACGCGCTGCTGCTACTGTTAGACATCTAGTAGAGAATAAGTCATATCCGTAAATCATTAACATCATTCATTCTTCGTCTTTCACCCGCTCAGAAGATCCGCCGTTTGGAGAACAGCTCGGCACCGCGCTCGGGTCGCTGTAACACATCGCCAGGCTGCCTCGTATATGGAGATAAAGGCCGAAAAGCGCGCTCACGTGGATCTCTCGACATCGTTGGCGGTGTTAATCCACTATCTAGGCTGCGGCTGAGACTAGTGCGTCGATTCAGCAAGTCCCCTTGAAGCTGCTCGTTGCCTCGATGAAGTTGACCAGAAAGTTTCTCCTGTGCCATCATCCGACTCCCGGGCTCCGATCGAACGCGGGTATCGATTCGCCCGATATTCTGAGGCATTAAAGGCGTGGCGTGAGCCTGAAAGTGTTGAGGGAGATCATTTCCTGAACTCGGACGTTTCCCTACTGAGCCTGCTAGAAGTCGCTTTTCTCTGCTCTTCTCCTCATACCTGTGCTGCAACTCTTGAATATCGTTCTCCCGGTCCTTTAACTGAGCCCAAAGCTCGTCCTGCTTTGCCTTAGCCTTTTTGTAAGCGCCGTGTACATCCTGAAGATAAATAAACATTCTTGATCAGTATTTGATTAAGAGGAAACGAGTGACAGTATCCCACCTGAAGCTTTCGCTTATACATTTCAGCATTCCTTTGAGCACTCGTGAAGGATTTCTCCAACTCAGTCCTGTATCGAAGTTCGATTTGATCATCCCAAAATTTGATCCCGTGCGCGACAGCGGTGAGCATGTCGTTCGGTGAGTAGCCAGAGAGTTTGCGTTGGAGCACCGATAGGTCGGGCTGTACTTCCGAGACGCGAATATCTCTCTCCTCCATCTTCGTCGCGCATACAGTGCATTGTCGCTGCTCCAGCGCTAGATGAATATGCTTTTCGCCTGAATCGTTCAAATATCGTCGTCAGTTCCTCTCCAACGCTCGCACGCGGCGTCGACGAGCGGGGAAGCTTTCGAATATCGCAACGAACGGAACAGTCAACTTTGAAACTCTTCGCGCTACTCCGTCGACGCGCACGACACGCACAGTACACGTGGTCGCATTGCGATATGTACGCCGAACCAGAGTCCAAGGGACACCAACACGCATTGCACGCGAGCATCGCTCCGCTCGCTCGCGACTTCCGCACTGTGTCGAGCCCAGGCAACGAACCGACCAACGCGGGGTCTCGAGAGAGTCCCGCGTTCACGGCGAGTCGTGAACGAAGGTAGCTCCCATACCTCCTTCCTCGAACGTGCCTCGGCGCTGGCGTCGCGAGAGCGCACCGCGTCGAGCGCGGGCGCTCTCGACGAGAAGAACTCCCACGTAGCCGCGTGTTCGAGCCGCCCAAGGGTCGAGGGAGCGACGGAAGCGCGAGAAGCGCGAGAAAAGATTTCAAAAGGCGAGCGATTCCGTTATCGAGGCGAGCGGTGTAGCGCACCCTCGAGCACGAGCGGGGCGACATACTCGCGACGGAGGCAAGTATGACGATGCAGAACAAACGTTTGCAGATATTTTCGAGCAGAGACGTGTCTGTGGACTTCAGTTTGCAAGTTCAGGCACTGCATGGCCAACTGCCGCGCTCGCGGACCGGCGCCATTGACGATGAAATCTTCGTTACCGCGCGCTTGATAGTGAATGACGAACCACTCACGAACTGCGTTTCTACTGTTGTGGCCGTATATGAAAGTGGGTCGGCTGAATGGAAGGAAAGGTTGAGCTTACCCATCACGGTGCGAGATCTTCCCCGAGAGTCGGAACTGGAGCTCAGCGTCTGCGAATCAAGAGTGGTTCCAAGCACAGTGCTGTGTAGTGGTCGGATGGCAATCTTCAGCGATGACAACAGATTGCTTCAAGGTTCACATTCTTTGATGCTCTCGCCCGCGGGAGAAATGTCTAAAGTGCTGGACGACCTTGGAATCAAATTCGCGGAGCAGCAGGCTGAGCTCCACAGACTTGAGGATCTCTTGGTTCAGTATGAACAGGGTCATTTGCGGTCGGTGAATTGGTTGGACAACCTGGTGTTCCAACGCATTCGTGATGCTCGTAAAAGTCAGTTAGGTATAGCGCGGACGAGTGACTTCGTTCAACTCTTGCTTGAGTTCCCTGTTTATATTCAACCGGTGGTGTACCACCCTCAACGTGAGGATGAGCAACCTGTGGGAGTGCACGAATGGCAACGGTTGACGTGGCTTGTTGATGACGAAGTCAATTTGATGCTAGAAAATCCAGCTGAACGCAAGCATCAAAAGCTCTCGCGTAGCGTTGGTCGTGGGGTCGTTGATATGGAGTTAAAGCCAGATGGCTCGGAGAAGAGACGACTGGCAGCGATTCTAAAACTTCCTCCGACCAGGCCACTGGATATGGAATCGCAAAACTTACTGTGGAAGTTCCGATTCGCGATGCGGCACGATCCAAAAGCTTTAACTAAGTTCCTTAAGTGTGTTGACTGGACGGATCCAGCTGAAACCAAGGCATCAGTCCAACTCATGCATGAGTGGGCACCCATCGGACCAGCTGCAGCGTTGGAGCTGCTCACGCCAACTTTCACGAACAGCGACGTTCGCCGATATGCTGTGGCAATCCTCAGACAAGCTGAAGATGAAGATCTATTGATGTATTTGCTGCAGCTTGTACAGGTAAGACTCATGATGTGTGTAGCACAGATGTGTTGCACACTCTCGTCGCTCGCTCGTGAAGAATTTATTTCGTGCACTATTTTGCTTTCCTAACATTTTACAAACAGGCGTTACGCTACGAAACGGATGATGATAACGAGCTGGCGAAATTTCTAGTAGAACGAGCGGTAGAAAACGAAGTGGTGGGCAATTATTTGTACTGGTAAGTGTTGTTGTGAAGGTTCACTGATCGGAGAATTAATTAATTAAATGAAAATGATGCAAACGTCACTGACATATTTCACGACAGGTACCTGCAAGTTGGATGGGAAGGGTCGGCTGCAGAACGTAGTGCGAACACCTTCCGATTGTTTGAACGCTCTTGTAGAGCTAAGAGCAAACGCGGGCAGACCTTTTGGGACACGTTGAAATTTCAGCACGAACTGATGGAAAGAATTACGGTGCGTCAAGTGTTATTTTCGGGAATCCTTCCGATTTCTCATTTTGCACGAACAGACAATTACTCAAGAGGTCAATGCGCTTCGTGGTGCCCGCAAAGTTGAACGTCTGAGGGTAAGGAAAATAGTGCATTCCTGTTAATTAATTGCACAAGAGTCCTAACGCGGAACTCATCGCAGACTATACTTTCGAGTGATAATTCTCTCGGTGCAATGCTTTCCTCTTTTCCACGCGTCATTCCGAATCCTTTGAACCCAACAGTACGTTCACCGCGAGTTCATTTCACGCTTCCTTCACGTTGCTAATTATTTTCAATTATTGCAGGTATTAACGAGTGGGATTATTGCCAGGTAATTGCTCGACAATTCACGTTTTTTTCGTGATCATTATCTTCTTGCACCAACAGCGAAAGCAATGTGTTCAAATCGGCACTCAGTCCATTGAAGCTTACGTTTCAAACGCTGTAAGTAATTATTTTGGCGTCGAATTAATTTATTTACTAACTTAAAATGCAGCACTGGGGACCGTGCGACGATGATCTTCAAGAAAGGGGATGATCTGAGGCAAGACCAACTCTGCGTACAGATGATTTCTTTGATGGACAGGATTTTGAAAAGAGACAATCTCGATTTGAAGCTTACCTCGTATCGAGTACTTGCAACAGGTCAAGACACTGGCCTGATTGAGTTCGTGAAGTCAAAGGGAGTGGCAGACATCTTGAAGGAACACGAAAAACTCACAACGTATATTGCGCTACACAATCCAGATCCTCACGGTCCGAACGGCTGCACGACTCAGTCCATGATGAATTTTGTGAAGAGCTGTGCTGGCTACTCTGTCATCACATACTTACTAGGTGTGGGTGACAGACACTTGGACAACTTGATGCTTGCCTCTGACGGCAGGCTGTTCCATATCGACTTTGGTTTTATCATGGGGCGTGATCCCAAGATATCTCCACCCTCGATGAAATTATGTAAAGAAATGATCGAGGCGATGGGTGAGTACTTCAGTGAGTTCAAGACGTACTGCTGTGAGGCATATAATATCCTGCGGAAGAGCGAATCAGTGGTGTTACTGTTGAACTTGTTCAGCCTTATGGCGGATGCAAACATTCCCGATATAAACATCAACCAGGATTATGAGAGGGCTCGACTGAGGTTCGAATCAAAGTTCGCGCTGGAGCTCGACGACGAAGCTGCTATGCAGCACTTGATAAGCGAAATACACCGTTCAAGCAACGCGTTCTTGGATCCAATTTTTGAGCGCGCACACCGCGTGGCGCAGGCGTTTAGGTGATGACAAAACACCTTTTAAAAATTACTATAGCTATAGAATTTGTAGAAATCGCAAGCGACGATAAAGTCTAAGAATAATGGATCGTATCAGGTACTTGGAGCAGGTATTCTGCATGCCTACGTTAGTTCGTCCCTCATGAGCGCTCGTCTTCGTCTCTCACGGCACTCTTTCAAGGCGTCCTGCAGTTCATAAACTTCTGCTAAATCGTCCCATGTCTTCGCTTTCAGCACATCATTCCCCTCCCGCGAAATATGAAGCTTGTGATGGTTCAATATCTCTCGCAACTGGAACTTGGTGAACGTCAAAGGATTGTCATACTCAATCGCTCTTCGCACAAAATGCCTTTTGACCTCATGAATCGGAAGAAATCCTTCGGGTCTAAATACTGAAAGATTCCACTGCGCTGCACGAGCGCACATCGCGCTCGCTGCACCGGTCTCTGCTCTAATCTTTGCGAAGTCCTCATAGCACATCACATCGCCGTTCGCTATGATCGGGCAGTCGACAGCTTCAACTACGTTCTTGATCAAATTCCAATGTGCTGGCTCTCGTGGACGCTGTGGAATCATTCGCCCATGGACTGCGAAGGCAGACACCCCACACGACTCGATCACCTTTGCCAGCTCCTCGGTAGCCTTTTCACTTTCAAGCAAACGTATTTTACACGTCACGTGCGTCGTAGCTGGTAAGTTTCTTCGCAACGTAACTAAAATATCCCGTATCAGTTCGGGCTGAGATAGCAAACGAGCCCCCATTCCGCCCGATGTACTGAAGTGCTTCGGACATCCCATGTTGACATCTATCGCCGCCACGTCCCCTGCAACGAGTTCAGCACTTTGCAGCGCTAGAGCCGCCGAGCTCGTGCCAACCTGAAACACCAGCCTCTCTTTCTCTTCTGGCACGGTTCGGAACGTCAAAACGTCCTTGCTGTCCACAAAGTCAATGGTACCGAGCTCCTTGTTTTCCATTCGCTTGCAAGTCACGAAGCGCTTGTCGACAATCTCTTCAGAGTACACCAGGTCTGCGCCGTATTCGGCCGCGATGAGTCGAGTGGCGAGCGTGCTGATGCGCACCATCGGCGCGCAAATGTTCTTGCCGGTGTAGAACTCGCGAGCATTATCCGGTACAGACATCTCAGATCTCACGCCATGCGGCTCTAAGCTTGGCGTCGCGCACTGTGCATGTTCTGTCCAGCTCGGCGAACCTTGTGCGTCACAACGCGACCTCTGTGCGCGTATACCCAACATGTCCGGTGCCTCGGCATCGATGAATACTCGGGGAGCGCATACTCACCACCTTTTCTTTGCTCATAGGCGAGCTCAGACGACCAACGCGCGCTCGAGACCGCGTTGTCGTGCCCTTCCGACACTTCCGATGAGCACGAAGGAACAGATAGAACAAGCCGCTGGAGCGATCGAGGCGGCGCTATCGGCGGGATGTGTGACGCAATCGATCGAGTTAAACCTTCCTCTAATTGGTGCGACGGATTTGGATGATTGGCCGGGTGGGATTCGCCAGCAGTACGCCGCGTTAGCGCCGATGGTGAGCGAGGTGCTTCGCCTTGTGAACGGCGGTGTTGAAGGTAAGTGCCAACAGCGCGTCATAGATGACGGCGATGCAGTGGCAGCGATTAGTTTTGGATCCGATGTAGTTGTGTCCTTTCCTACAGCCGAGGTTCTGGATGATCTACGATCTATCGAGAAGCAAAAGTATCGCTTGAAGATCATCGCGAATCCGCAGTGGAACACAAGCGGCGCCATTATAGGCGACTTTGGAATCGGCCCTTGGAAGAAGCGAGCCGAAGAGTTCGTCGCAAAATTCGAACAAGTTTATTATTTGAAGGAGCAGCGTATCCAAGGCGAGATTGTGCGGACCCTTAAGGTATATCCGCATCAGTGGCAAGTTTTTGCACTTGCGCCGAACGGGCAAAATGACATAGTTGCTGAACCACTCGGCACTTTCAATGAGAGACCAATGTACGACGAATTGAAGAAATTGCTGGAATCCAGGGAGGGTTCTATCGCTAGCATGAATTGGGTGGAGCGAGCGAAGCGCGAGGCCACGTTCAACGCCAAGAGTTTACAGCAACCGGTGAAGGACTCGCGCATGTAATCTATTTAGTCTAATTCTGGCTGCTGGGACTCCGACGAGAGCGATTCACGATAGATCGAGACGCTCGAGAGCCAGCGCCATACCGCCGCTTAGTGAATCGGACGGGAAAAATACACGAGGCGGTGTAGCGTCGCGTAAGTCTACACAAGCGGCAAGTAAGTCGGCCCCGCGTACGCGACGTGCGAACGCCATGAGCCGACCGCAAGGCGGACAACCCTCCGTTCTTCAGGAGCTCTTCCTGATCGGATGCAGCGCCGTACTTTCGATGATCGTCCTGAATTTCGGGCTGAAGAGATTGGACCCCAATCGACAGACTAGTAAGGCTGCGATCGAGCGGAAGAAAGAGCTGGCCGCGCGCTTGGGACGACCTAACCTACAAACGAACGTGTACGAGGACGTCATCGCCATGGATGTCGCTAACCCGGATCACATCGATATCACGTTTGATTCCATCGGAGGTTTGGAGGATACGAAGCAGTCGCTGTACGAGTTAGTCATATTGCCGCTCGTCCGTCCCGAGCTCTTTGCACGAGGCAGACTACTGCAACCTGCAAAGGGCGTGCTGCTCTATGGGCCGCCAGGAACCGGGAAAACGTTGTTAGCAAAGGCGCTGGCGAAGGAATCGGGCGCGTGTTTCATAAACGTTAGATCATCTACGTTGCAAAGCAAATGGTTCGGAGACGCGCAGAAGCTTGTTTCCGCGGTGTTTACGTTGGCATGGAAATTGCAACCATCCATCATTTTCATTGATGAGATCGACTCCTTCTTAGGCACGAGAAAGTCAGGCGAGCACGAAGCGACCGCGACCATGAAGACAGAGTTCATGACTCTATGGGATGGATTCAACACGGATGACAGCGCTCAAGTCATGGTTCTCGGCGCGACAAATAGGCCATGGGATGTGGACGAAGCCATCCTGCGGCGACTTCCACGCTCATTTGAGGTGGGTCTGCCAAACGTGGAACAACGCGCGCAAGTGCTGGCTGTGACACTCAAGGGCGAAAATCTCGATAAAGGTTTTATTTCAGCTGATAAAACTTGTCCTTTGTGGAGAATTGCTAGTGAGACTGAAGGATTTAGTGGTAGTGACTTGCGTGATTTGTGCAAGCAAGCAGCGTATGGTCCCGTGAGAGATTTCCTTCAAGCCGAGAGAAAGCAAGCGGCCACGGGACAGAATATGCCCCTTCGTCCTCGTCCGATCACATTCGATGACTTTAAGGCCGTCCTTGACACGAATCCTCCCTCAGCCGAAGCTGCCTCAATCTATCAACAGATGGATTTCCAACGACGAGCAGCCAGAGATGTCCGAAATGGAGAGCGCGTGAACTCTGAAATGCAAGAGTTGCTCGCGCAACTGATGAAGACGATGGCGGCGCAAAACACGCCTGAGTCGGATCAGCTCGACTGATTTGTGATTGTATTATTACTTATACTAGTAACAGTTCCAGTAATCAATGAGCAACCATGACGCGAACGCACTGATCAAAACTAGTGCACACTGCCAAACCTTTTCGTTCCGCGTGCCAGTCCCAGCTGTTGATGGGTTGAGTCGAAAGTAGACTCGAACCTATGCGTTTTGCTTCCCCAACGACCCCTCGAAGGCTACCATCGGGATGTAGAGTTTCTCGGTGCGTTGGATACTCATACCGGTAAAATTCCACGGAACCATCTCCGAGCAGGGCCATCATCAGCTCTCGATCCTGGGGAAGATGCCGAACACCCCAGAGTGTTGTTTTGGACCTTATATTATGTGTTTTGGAGGCCAACCCTTCGATGGAATGCTGAGTACGTGCATCGAAAATCAAAAACTGACTTTCCAGGCAGGTAGCGATAAACTTGTTCATTGGAATATCTTTCCTGTCAAACTCGACACTACACACGCCGTTCGCGAGATTCGTTTCAAACCTGACTTTACCCATTCGAAGATCAAACAGTTTTAAGTCACCGTTTTCGTAACCAGCTAAGATACATCGCTCTGTATCATCGAAAGAGTTTCCAAACGCAACTGACCAACATTCGCAAGCAGGCACTCTGCTCGGACTAAATATTGCTACCGGGCCTTTTTGCCTTAAATCCCACACTTTTACTACCCCATGGCGATCACCTGTAACGATTTCTAACGGTCCGATTCCATGCGCACCACCTCCAGCGCCATCAATCGAATTTATGGCGGTTTCATGTGCGTTGGTTGAGTTGACCGGTCCTAGTGGTTGTTCCAAGTCCCATGTCTCGAGTTCACCGCGCAGAGTTGCAGCGACGAGAAAGCGCTCCGGCAGCGTGTGCGAACCGAATGTGCAGCATTTCAATCCGCTGGCTCGTTGGATTGTGTTCATCGTCTCAACGCCGCTTTCATTCAACTGAAACACACTCAGTACACCGGTTGACTTTGCCGTCTCACCTACTACAACAAACCGCGCGCTCTTCGGGACCCATCGGCAGTCGTGAGGCGTGAAATCTACGTTGACGTTCGTAAATTCTACTATCGCCTGTCGCATAAGCCAGATAAGTTATGTACTCGAATAGTAACTGTTTGTTGAGGTGAAACGCGTGGCGAGAAGTGCTGCACTGCGCGGGGGATGTGCTTCTTTGTTATGCGTCTATGAATATTGAAAATGAAGTGTACACGAGTAATGTGCTCAAAATTTTGAGCACTGTTGCATACGCGGTCTCATTCCAACACCGTTGTGCCGCTCAAGCTTTGCATGTTGCGTGCGCAAGAGTTTTGCTGTGGTCTGCGGACACTTTAGTTGCCACCAAGCGTCGGGAACGCGGAGGTGTCTTCGATTTTGATGCTGGCACCGCGGCCGCCACCGCGGCCACCGCGGCCAGAGTCGCGAGCGGCACCACGGCCACCGCGGCCGGAGTCGCGAGCGGCACCACGGCCACTGCGGCCACCGCGACCGCCGCGACCGCCGCGACCGCTGTTAGCGCGACGGTCGTCACGATCGTCGCGTTCGGCGGGTTGAGAAGGAGCGACTCGGAAGCCAACGTCAAGCTTTTGCTTTTCAACGTTCTTGCTGCGTTCACGCTTACCCTTGATGCCGACGCCACCGAAGTCCAAGGAGTCATCGGCGTCAGAGTTGGAGACGAGCGTCAAGCCAGCAAGTGCGGAGCCATCAAGAACCTTCGCTTCGGGCTTCTTCCATTGTGCGGAGAGAGCCGCACGCTGTTGAGCCTTAAGAGCTTCAGCTTGAGCGAAGGTGAGCTCGTTGGATTCCTCTTCGGCCTCAACGGGTTCGGTCTCAGATTCCTCAACAGCAGCACCTTCGAGCTCAGCGAGCTCTTCGCCCGCCTTGCCCCAGTTGCCCTTGCCGGCGCCATCGCGGTGGCCGTCGTGGCCGCGGCCAGAAGCATCCCGGCGGTCGAAGTCACGACGAGAGCGAGCGCGGCCTTCGCCGCCTTCGCCTCGACCACCTCGGCGAGCAGAGCGGGAGTGACCTTTATGATCACCTCGCCCTCCCTTGGCGTGGAAGTTCTTCACGCCTTCGGTACCGACGACTTCGCCCTCGAATTCTCGAACAGCCTTCGCGGACTTAGACTTGTTGGACTTAGCCGGGGCGGCACCTGCAAAGCGATGAAGCAAATAGACCGCGTTAGTCTTTCATTTCACTCTGTCCCTTGAGGGAACCTCTGTGGATTGGGGTTAACCCTCGACAGCTCGAGCGAGTGAACGACCGCGCGGTCGCGGTCGCGGGCTGGACCTCGATCAGAAATTTCGCGGCAAATCAATCTTTCTTTCGGTCGCGTTCGATTCGTACCTTTCGGGGCGCTCGCGGGCGCCTTGGTCGTCGCGGGCGCGGCGGCCGGCTTGGCAGCGGGAGCGCGCGGGGCGTCCTCGTCGAGCGCCGCGAACGGGTTGGAAGACATCGCGCCGGCGACGCTCGATCACGCGACGACCGTGAGTTTAACGAGGATAAATTCCTCGATCAGAGTTCGATCGATCGATGGACGGACGATCACTCGACGAACCGACACCGACGGTCGATCCCTTTTCCGTGTTTCGCAATCAGACGCG
>Ga0181582_10004134_pt1 | contig 11746 bp, 8 predicted proteins | sample 071ome_32_FD_132438 | JGI IMG/M metagenome (GOLD analysis project Ga0181582, IMG submission 132438) | Coastal salt marsh microbial communities from the Groves Creek Marsh, Skidaway Island, Georgia - 071405AT metaG (megahit assembly) | ecosystem: Environmental > Aquatic > Marine > Intertidal zone...
AGTGTGCCAAGAACATTTTCTGCTGGATCAAATTCAACTTCATCTAAATCTTTGATAATTATTCTTCCTACCATATCAGCATGATGTTGACATTGATAATACAATACATTTTCATTTGTTGTAGAAGAATCTGCCGCAGGTACTCTCAAAGTTACTGTGCCTAAATCTGTGCCATTGTTGTCTACATACACAGAATCAAACGCACTGTCGGTGCCTGTGCCTGGTTGTGTCTTGATCCAAAATTCATGACCTGGAGCATCAACTGTGAAATTATAAGTGTTGCCTTTGTATACCACAATGTCTGGATTGTTTGTTGAAGATTTGTGTGTAAACTTGTAGGATTCAAATCCAACATTGCTGACGCCAAATGTTGTGGTACAGCCTATGTCTGTGGACAGTGTCACTGCAGGAATTGAGTCAGTCAACCAATAGTATTGTCTGTAGTTTACAAATTTGTCTGCATCAATGGGTGGTGCATATGCATAGTGTTCTTGTTCAAACAGTCTGTTGTGTTTGGCTGAAGAACCACCTTGTGCTCCAATTTCGTTGACAATGTCAATGTACTGATGAGCAAAATCAATGTCATCTCCATTGCTTTTATAAGTGACTGTTGGTTCTAATTGATAGTTTTGTCTTTGTGCAGTGGCTTCATCTAAAAATACATCAGATGATCTGTACGAAGGTCGATATCTCTGTCCAATGTATGCAGAAAGTTTTTCTAGTTTGGTTGGTTCAATCAGCTGATCAACAGTTGAACTCAAAAACTTCTTGTTGCGTTCTGTTTGAAATATTTGAGGTAATAGATCAGATGATTTGCGTGAAGATGTTGCCATTAGTAGTAACCTCCACTACTGCCGGATGATGTTGTGGTATCGCTCACGCTGGCAACAGTGGATGTTGTACTTGCGGTCACAGTGGATGATGTAACCACTGTGCCAGTGGCTTTGAGTTTGTCAGCGGTGATTGATGTGATGATTTCAACATTATCAACTGTGGCAGATGAAATCAAAATTTGATTGTCTTCTGAATTTATTTCAAACAATGATCCAAATCCGTTTGGATTTTGTGCTGGCACAATCACCACACTTAATAGATCAGGTGCCAATTGGTTGTGTATGTAAGCCGCTAATTCTGTAAAATAAAATGTGTCGCCAAAGTCCCACAGTTCTAATGAAAAATATGTGTTGATGGCAGTGATGACATCTGACTTGATTTGATTGTCTGACACATTAGTATTGGGGTTTTTGACCACTTTGAATTGACACTGAAGTTCTGCATCAGCACCAGGACCAAAAATCAATTTGTATTCGCCTGGATTGATCACCACTTCATCTGATACACTTTTGTACTGATTTACATTTGCCAAATAACTGTTTTCTAGATCAAACAGTGTTGGTGCTGTGGGCTCTGTGGTTGCTTGGTTGTTGTTTAACCACTGTCGCAATGCTGTGTCATATGATTTTGTGATCATGTACACATCAATGAGATTTGACACAGCAGGATCAATTCTTCTTGATCTTGGTGCACCGTGTTTGTAGTTGTATAACAAGTCCTGCCTACCAAGTCTTGCACGATAGCCTGTCACTGTGCTTGTGGTATCTGTGGCGGAATCATATTGTTTAAATGTATCGGTTGCATAATGATAAAACAATTGATCATCAGGATAAATCGAAGCATCAGTGATGTCGGATTCATTTTCTGTCACAACAAAATTTGTGTTAGAGATTGGATTGTAAGTTGTAATACCATTTTCTGTGACTTGTTGGAAGAATACATATTTGTTGGTGGTGTCGGATAAAGGATCTACAATGATGTCAAACAATTCTGGATTGTCCACTACACCGTCATCATCTGAATCAAAAAATCCTACCTGCATTTTTCTTGTGTCAGCATATCCGTCCTCTGCTAGCACATTTTTTACAATCTGCCAATCATAATCAAAAGTTAAATTAGATACAAAGTCCGGTTTGGTGTTGGCACGCAACACTCTGATTTTGTCTTTGACTGTGAGTCCTGTTTCAGGATCATTGATTTTAACTGATTCGTCAAAATAAAATTTATTGCGGGAGAAAGATTCAAAGATATATCTAGTTGCACGATTGAACACAGTGTATGATACTCCGTTGGTTGAAAACCTTACCAACCAAGATGCATCAAGATTTGCACTGGTTGTGTCTTGAGCATTTTCTAAATCAAATGTGCCTGTGTTGAGATCATCTTCTGCAATCACATACCACTCTGCGGCATCTGTGTCATAGCCAAGGCCAAAATTGTTGTACAATGCCACTTGATCAAGAATTGTGTTTTGTACAGTTGTTGTAAGTGTAGTATCAAATTCTGCTATAATTTCTGCCAATTCTGCTGTTGAAGGCACCAATTCATTAAGCACCACAGGTCCTGTGCCATCTGCAAGATTACCTGCTCCGCTGTTGGAACCATCTCCAGTCACTGAAACAATCTTTGCCCACACAGTATCTGCAGATCCTGGCATGCCACTGGATGCACCTGTCATGAGTGTGCCATTGTTGATCATAAAGTGTTGGCCTGCTGGTGCTGTGAATTTGACTAAAGATCCTTCAGTGATATATCTTGCATTTGATGAAGCAGATGAACCAATTGCCAATGGTGATCCATCTGTAAAATAACCTGTAACTTGATTTGTGGTCTGTGTGCTTTTGTTCCAAGTTGTACTAGAAACTGTGAGAGTTGGATAATTTTTATAATAAAATTGTTTTAGTGTTGAAGATTTTAACACATCATCCAATTGATTTACCACAACTTTTCTGATGTCATCTCTTGTGGTGAACTGAAAGTCAAATGATTCTGTGTCTTCTTCTCTATATAATACACCATCATCTGCAACAACATCAGTCTGCGAATAAACTCCTGTGGGGTCAACTACATCTAAAAATCTTGAAATGCCTGAAGCAGTTCTCACCTGTGATTTAATTTTTGCCACAGATGGATTTTGTAGTTTTGGCACAATCTGATAGTCTTCTGGTGTGATCATTCTATTGTTGGTGTAGAATGATTGTGGTGCTTGTGTTTTGATGTCGGCAATTGATTCAGATGCAGATGCATTTGTGATTGTATTTTTTAAAGATGCTGTGATTGTGAGTGTGTTGGTTTGTCCATTTCTTGATGTATAGTCAATGTCAATAGAAATATTTTGCATGTTAGTTGGTTGAATGTAATAAGTCAATCCATTGCTCTGTCTGAACACACATCTAAAGTTGCCTTGTGGTAGTGCACCATACACACCATCTGAAAACACAAGATCAACTTGATCATTTGCTTTGGTCACCACAGCAAACTGATTGTTCACATTGTTCTCCAATGAATTGTAAATGATGTTGTTGCCTGTGATGGCAGGCACTTTGGTCCATCTCTGTTCAATGATGCCGTTTTGATCTAACTTGAATAGAAATACATCATCATTGTTGATGTTGTTTTCTGTGATGCTGACCACTGTGTTGGGTGCTGTGTTTGTGACTGAAAAATCTTGTGAGTTTGTTGTGCCTTGGCGAAAATGTAAAAAGTATCCTGTGTTGTTGGATTGAAAACCTTTGGAATCATTTTTAAATATCATTGAAAGCGAATTGCCGGGCACAGGTGCTTCTTCATAAACATATGATTGTCCTACAAATGAACATGGCACAATTTCGAAGTCCATGTTGATACCATTGATGTTTTTTGACACCGGATAGATGGGTTCTGACAGATTAGATCCATTCAATCTGTACAGTTCTGTTGGCACACCCCCAATGGTATCTTGTGCTGATGGCTTGCCCACAAACTGTTCTCTGGGCATGGCCGCATTTAGCACTGTGTTGAACTGTTCTTGCCAAGCATCATTGGTGATGTCATTCCACAGGATTGATGTGTTGGCCAAGTTGTTGCCTGATGAATCAAACACTGTTTCAGTAGTACTGATAGAATCTATTTTCAAAAAACCTGAACCTGCTACATTTCGCTTGGGTTGATATGAAATCAATCTTGCAAGACGTAGCACAGACTCTTTGCGTTCTGCAAGGTCAATGAAATTTTCTCTGGCATTTAAGTCAACTCTGTAAGAAATTGACTGTGCCACATAGGCAATGAGATCAATCAGGGCAACATATTCTGATGACTCAATGAAGTCATTGAATGATTCAGCATAGTTGAGTTTGATGTAGTCAATCATGGTCCTTCTGATGGTGTCAAAGTCGTAGGATTTAAAGTCAGCTTGCTGAAATGTTCTGTAGATTCTTTGCCATGCTCTGGTGGCAAGTAGAGAGTTTTGACGATTGGTTGATGCCATTGCTGTTATTTATGGTGAAAATAATCTGGTAGTTTAATTTGTTGTGTTTACAGGATAGAAAGTTTGAGCACCTGTGAGTAGGCCTTGTTGGTTGTCAAACAACAGGTCAATTGACTCGCCAATGCCGTAGCCAATGTACAGCAGTGACACACGCACTTGAATGCCTTGTTCATATTCATCCACTTCAATTTGATCTAAATCCACTCGTGGATCGTAAGCACACACATCCTCAACTTCTTGAATAATAGCGTTTTTGGTGTCTTGATCTAACGGATCAAAAATGTACAGCCAAATGTTGGTGCCAAAGTCAGGATTTTCCAACTTTTCGCCTTTGCGAATGTTGAAATGATTGAGAAGATCCTGTTTGACCAACTCAATGTCATACAGTTTAGGATCTTGGAATGTTCTGCCCTGTGTGGAAAACCCACTGAACACTTGGTTCTTTTGTGACCTTGTGGTGCGTTTGGAATCTTTGAATGATACTATGGCCATGTGCTATATTTAACCGCCTGCAAACACAGAGGGCGAACCTGATGTGATTGCACCAGCATCTGCAGAATCTCCTATTCTGCCCACTGCCGCACCTACCACAAACACAGATGATGATCCTACATTGATGTTTGCCACATGGTCAGCACAAGGAGGATCTGGCGGAAAAGGATGAGGCACTGTGGGATCTCCCACTCTACATATTAATATGTTGTTAGCAAAAACTGTGCTTTGCGTTGGTGTGTCCAGAGTTGTTGTAGCAGAACAACCATGTCCTGTGCTGAGGCTATCGCCCTTTCGTGCCACTGCTGGCATTAGGACTGTTCCCTGTCTGTTTTTGTGGTGGTGACATCATCACGTTTTTTGTCTTCATGATCTTGCCACGGTTCTTGTGTGGGTATGCGTTTCATGATGGAAGTTTTTTCTGACGCTGTGTGTGTTGATAGACTTGCTGTAACAGATGCATCAACTTTGCCTGCTGTGTCCAAATGTATTTCATTGCCTGTGTTGACATTGAAGTCTGTGCCAGCATAGGTTTTGATGTTTGCACCTGCTTTGATCAACCCATCTTCTCCAATCACAAGATTGTAGTCGGTTTTAGCATCAATGTGAATGCGTCCACCTTCTGTGTCACCTGTGGCTTTGATGTTGATGTTTCTGCCTGCTTCAAGGTTGATGTCTCTGTCTGCTCTAAAGTTCATGTCTGCTTCTGTGTGAATTGACACAGAGTCTTTGGCATACACATCAATCTTGCCGTCTTGAGTGAATTCAATCCAAGCAGTGCCTGAATTGTTAATAATATACACAACATCTTTTGAGTTGTGCAATAAAACCTGTGCACCAGAACGAGTTCTCAATCTGATCAGTTCATTTTCAATGTCTGTGACGTTGACTGAACCTTCTCGCTTAACAGGTGTGCCGTCATCCATCACAAATGTGTTACCACCCAAACGTGAGTGTGCCACTTTGTCAAATGCATATTCGTCATCAGCGTCTGTGAAAATTTTGCCGTGTCTGTTGATGGATTCTCTCTTGCGAGTCTGTTGACCTTCAAAATCAATAGGTCCTGGAGTTGATATGCCAAACACCTGTGAAGGAGTTTCACGTCTGGCAGAAGATGTTGTGGTGCCTCTCACATCATCTGACAACAATCCTTGTGCAATCAATGTTCTCGCAAAAGGAGTATGCAATGGCTTCCTCAAAAAAGCCGCATCTCTGTCAGGACTTGAATTGACTGTTGTAGGATTGTCATAGGCTCTACGCTGTGCTTCTGCCACGGGCACAAATTCAATGTCACTGTCAAATGCAATCATTTCAGTAACTTCTTCAATGGTTCCAAGAAATTGTTTTGATTCGCTGTTGACAGCAATTCCTGGTGTCATGTTGTTCATAAAATCTTCATACACACAACCAATCCAATAACCTGCATTGGGATTGCCGTCTGCAAACATCACCAACACCTTGGTGTCAATGTCTGGTGGCACCATCCAAAAGCCATAGGACTTTTGAGTATTGGCAAATTGGGGCAATCCTCCAGTTGCTGTTTCTGACAGTGGAGTTTGTCCAGCAAATGGTGAACAATAACTCACAGGAATCACTTGGGATTCTGATGTCTTGTTGGTTTCATCATATGTGCCATGCAGTGAAGGAATATGCACAAACAGTCTGCCCATTCTGTTGAGGTCAGTTGAACTTTTCACATAGCCAACATATGGCCCAGAAAACTGTTGTATCTTTCTTTCAACATCTCCTACAATTGGTCTACGATTCACTGCCATTTAAATTAGTCCTCAAAGGTATGTATTTTTGTAGGACGCCCGTTCCAATATCTTGATTGCTCAATTGGATCTCCTGCAAGTTTTTGTTCATAGTTTTCGCCATACTGTCTAACCAACTTGTTGATTGTTTGTTGCGACAAGTTGCCGCCACGTAAGAATTGTTCTTCTATGGTTGCCACTCTTGGAAAGTCACGAATTGTATTATCTACAAAAGGACCCACAGTGTTGGTGGATTTGTAGATCTGTTTGCCTGATGTTTTGACCACATTTGTACTGGTGTTGTCTGCAAAGTCTTGATCACTGTTGAGATTGCTGTACCTACCACCTGGTCCTTCAGCACCAGTGCCTTCTCGGGGCAACTGTGGTTCGTCATCTTCTTGGAATCTCATTCTCACCATTTCAAGTTCGTTGGTGAACACACCGTCAGCAAATCTGCTGGCACACATGAACACTTTGTACTTGCCACTGAATGTAACTCTTTGATTGTTGAAAAATATGCCAGTGTCATCATCTAAATCTTGCGGAGTTTTGAAATTAAAATCAATCAACACTTCTCTACCATCTGGACTCACAGCACCCAATTCGTCTGTGTATGGCGAACTTTCAACATGTGACTCTGTAAATGATTTATTCAACACAGGTTTTTGCGAAATCCAAAATGGGTCGCCTATAATTTCTAATGTTGTGACCAACAAGTCAGCTGATGGATCTGCAATGATCTGTTCAAATATTCTGCCAATTTCTCCATTCTTTTTGTTGACTGACAGATTGAGGCCGCCTTTGTATTTGGAATCTTCCGGTTCTGTGGTAACTTGACTGATGCCTTTGCCTGAAGATCCTTTTTGAGTGGTGTCTGCATTGACTTGATCTTTTTCTCCTGATGCATTGGATGTTTGAGCATCGTTGTCGTTGTTTTCTACATATGGTATGGCTTGATAGTATCCAAATTTATATGTGATGTCAAATGCCAACACATCACGGTTTTCTCCTGTGTAGATGTAGTTGTATATTTTGGCAGGTGATCTGTCTGTGATGACATCCACAGCATTCTTGCTGAAATATGCTGATGTAACTTTTTGTTCTCTCACAATGTACACAAATTCATAGGCTGGTCTGTTGTTGCCATTGTCATCTGCTTTCATTTTGAGTTGAGTGAACACTCTAGCAATGGTCATGTCATCAGTGACAGGTTCCATGTCATCTGTGAATTGTTTTTTATAAAAATTACTTTCTCTGATCACTGCTTCAATGAATGCTTGTATGGGCGTGCCTTTGGGAATATTGATCACTCGTTTGGCTTCAACTGGACTGACTTTTGTGTGTGCATAGTTGAGAATTGAGTTGGCATCGCTCTGTTCATCATAACCCAACTTGGTTTTGACCAATTCAGTGGATTGTTCAACATCAATGTTGTACACATCAACTTCTTGAATCTTCTTTTGTGTTTTGAGTGTGGATTGTGTGTTGTTGATTTGAGCAAAAAAGTTTGTCAGCACCTGTTCCACTGTGTCTCCAAATATTGTGTATGCTTCTTTGGTGACTCCATGCACTTCTGTAAGTCCCAACATGGTGGCTGGCACCGCTGAAATTTGGTACACTGACACGCCTGCTTCGATCTGCATCTCCACTTGATAGATGTGTACAGGAATATTTCTTGTGGTGCTTGATGCAATCTCTGTGGGATTGCCATCATCATCGATGCCAGCAAATTCAATCTTCAAATTGTACACTGCTTTGAGGTGATTGTCATAGCCTTGGGCATCTGCAGCTTGAATCAATGCATCAATGAATGACACACCATATGGTTCTGTGACATCAAACATCACTTGGAATATAGTACCAGTACCTGCTTGTGCTGTGGGCGAAATTGTGTTTCGCACCACCAAGTTGTTGATGTAGAAATCTTTGTCCAACGGTGCATTGCCTGTGGTGCCTTTGCCTGCACTACGTGATATTACTAGCCCATCTGTTTCACCATCATTGAATTGTGTTTTGGTCAAACAAGAAAGTGTGAGCAGATAGTTGTATGGTGCATAGTCATGCAGTGGATTTTCTTGTGGTGGCACATCTTGAGGGCCTGTGTTGACTGTTGATCCTGATGTAGTGGCAGTATTTTGAGCGATCAAATCTTGTTCTGTTTGTACATTGGTTTTGTTGGATGCAACCTTTTGTGTGTCTACTTTTGGATTGTAGATCGTTTGTCCTGAGAATGGCACATAGGTTGATGTATATCCATATGCGGGATCAATGTTTTGTAATCTACTGACTGCTACTGCATTGTCAATTTCGCTGAGTATTTTTTTCTGTTGTTTGACAACACGGATTTCTTCTTGCAGAATTTCTTCTTGCTCAATTGCTTCAAGTTTACCTAAATAAGAAGTCATCTAAACTCCTAAAAATTTTTCAAGTGTGGATTTTTTTGGAATGCGGATCTGCACACCTTCTGCAAATGAAAAAATTGGATCTGTGATTGTGTCCATGTTGCGATGCATGAACACCCACCATAGTTTGGCAGAGCCGTATAAATCATGTGCCAATAGATCAGGACGTTTGTCATAGAAAGAATCAATCTCATATAATATGTCATCGGGTTCAAATGCAAACAGTCTTTTTTTGAGAATGCCCAATGTTTCAACACCTTGTGGTGTGGTTGAATAGGGTGATGTTTTTGCATATGTAGCCATTAGATGAATCCATCCTTGGCTAAACCACCGTTAGCAAATTTTTTCAAATTAAACTCGTTTGTGATCTTGTTTCTTGAGTAGATTGGTAGACATGACACAGCAATCAATGAATCAGTGGGCACATAATTGACTGAACCTGACGATTCTCCGTTGCCTTGCAGTCTTTGTAGTCCTGCCTTGCTGGAACTTGCATTTTCTGTGAGTGGTTGCACACTGATGTCTGATGCTTGTCCGCCTGTGGGCATGGTCACACCAATGTAGTCCACTTGCTCTCTCAATTCAACATTAAAATTAGTAATAATAACTGGAACATTTTTGTACACAAAATCTCCATAACCATTCAATCTACACACTGGTGGTGGATTGCCTTGATTGAGTCCTTGTCCATAGTACATTTTTGTAACTGTTCTTAGGAAGTGCAGTGTGCCCAACCATGCCAAACCACTTTTTTGATCGTTCACAGGGAATGATCCTGATATTGTGATTTGATCAACCTGTGAATTTTGGTATGCATAGTATGGGTAATTGTTGTGAATCACAGTTCTTGTGTCATATGAAGCAGAATGTGACATATTGATAAAAGGTGTCACTGGCCATCTCATACCATTTTGTATGCCCAATGTTTGTTTGTCCATGATGGGTGAGTTGGCAAACAGGGATGAATATGTTGATGCAGGCAGTGTTAATTTAACTGCCCAATCTTCTGTGGCAGATGGTGCTCCCACATTTGATTGCAGTGTGCGTTGCTGTCTACCAAATATTCCGCCTGCAGGCAATCCTGCCGCAGATAGTCTGTTGGCCACTGCACCTGCAGCTCCTGTGAGGAACTTGGAACCTTGATTTAAAAAATTCGAGAATGCGGCCATCAAAAATATTTATTGCATAAATTATGTGCATAGTTTATAATATCTTTATAGAACATAAAGAAAGTATAGACATCAGCAAATGGCCACAAAATACCTCAACAATCGTGACATGCTCAAACAGATACATCTGAGCAAAGCCACATACAGCGAATTCCTTACACCTGAAGACAGAGACTATGACATCATTTTGCCCACTGTGTCCAAGATCAACATCAGAAGCACAGCAGAAGGCAAACGATTGAGAGCCAAAAGATTGGAACGAGAAACAGGTGAAAAACATGATCCAAAGAAATTTCAAAAGCACGAAGTGGTGTTCAGAATCATGACATTTGATCACATACCAAATTCCAAACGCAAGGCCAATCCCAAAAACATAGCAGAATCCAAAGCAAGATGCAACTTTCCTCCCTATCAACACTGGCGATACACAGAAGATGGCGATTTGATCTGTGTGGGCAAGTCACACTGGCAGGGTGGACTGCAGAATGGACACTTTTCCACAGAACACGGCAAAATGACCAACACACTGGCCAAAATGTTCCTGTTACTCACACAGCGATATGGCACCAGAGGCAACTGGCGTGGTTACACCTACAATGATGAAATGCAGGGACAAGCACTCATGCAACTCTCACAGATTGGTTTGCAGTTTGATGAATCCAAATCAGAAAATCCATTTGCTTATTACACAGCGGCCATAACCAACTCATTCACTCGCATACTGAACGTGGAAAAGAAAAATCAATCACTGAGAGATGACATCCTCCAAGAGAATGGCATGATGCCTTCACACACTCGACAGATTGAATGGGAAATCCAACAAAAAGCAGAACGCGATCTCAACACCAAAGATTAGCATAGACAAATCAAACATTTGATTGTAAACTTTTTATAATGCAAACTTTCAAACGTGCGGCAGTGTTTGCTGACATACATTTTGGCAACAAAGGCAATTCACGACAGTTCAATGAAGACTGTGATCGTTATGTGGATTGGTTCATTCAACATGCTCAATCACAAGGCTGCGAAACATGTATATTCTTGGGTGACTGGCATCATCAGAGAGCCACCATCAACATCACCACACTGCAACACTCACTCAAAAATTTAGAAAAGATTGCATCATCATTTGAACAAAACCATTTCATTGTTGGCAACCATGACTTGTATTACAAAGATTCACGTTCAGTGAACTCCATTGAATTTGCCAAACACATCAAAAATTTAAACCTAATTCTGGAGCCATACTACACAGAGGATTGTGCGTTTATCCCGTGGTTGGTATCAGAGGAATGGAAGCAACTCAAGGACATGCCCGCCAAGCCGTACGTTTTCGGGCACTTTGAGTTGCCACACTTCCTTATGAACGCTATGGTTTCCATGCCAGACACCAATGAACTGTCAGGTGATGATCTCACACATCACGGTTATGTGTTTTCAGGACACTTTCACAAGCGACAGATGAAAGGCAACATTCACTACATTGGCAATGCATTTCCGCACAACTATTCAGATGCCAACGATTTTAGAAGAGGCTACATGATGTTGGAGCATGGTGGCGATCCTGTTTACTATGATTGGGCAGATATGCCTGTGTATCAAACTCTCAAACTGAGTGAAATACTGCAC
>Ga0181582_10004151_pt1 | contig 11726 bp, 10 predicted proteins | sample 071ome_32_FD_132438 | JGI IMG/M metagenome (GOLD analysis project Ga0181582, IMG submission 132438) | Coastal salt marsh microbial communities from the Groves Creek Marsh, Skidaway Island, Georgia - 071405AT metaG (megahit assembly) | ecosystem: Environmental > Aquatic > Marine > Intertidal...
CCGCAGCGAATGGTGGATCAGCTCCGGTCAAATTAGCGGGAATCATCATCATCTTCGTCATACTACTCGCTGGGTTTTGTGGTTCTGCGGGATTATGTCTTAGGATTGGAGAGGGCTTGAGAAGTCCGCTTGATGATCAGCAACCGTGGCTGCGAGTCAAACGGGGTGGGATCGTTTTGGGCTTACTTTTTATTTTTCCTCTCTTAGGGTGGTTTTTTGTCTTTCCTGTCGTTTTGTTGTCAGGGATCGGAAGTTTAATCTTGGGTTGGCGGGACTTGCGAAGTGAGCCAATCGAAAATGAGTAAGAACGATGGAGGCAGGTCGACTGGGGGATTATTCGCGGCGTTTTTTTTTGAGGGGAACGACTGCGGCATCTCTTTTATCAGCAACAAGTTGCCGAAAGATTCAAAACCTCTTAGGTCTCAAAGAAGAGCATGTCCTTTGTTTGCCACCGCCAAATGAGGAGATTGATTTGATCTCTCATGCAATTAGTCGTTTAAGCTTTGGCCCAACTCCGAGTGATTATCATCATGTCAAAAAGTTAGGAGTGACTCATCGCGAGGCAGTCAATGCCTATATTGAAGAGCAGTTAAATCCACAAGGTATTGACGATCACCACGCGCAGCGTGCGATGCGAAGGTTTGAATCTTTGCATGCGCCTCTTGGCGAGATGTATGAATACAAGGAGAAACATCTTTTAGAGCAGCTGACGAGTGCAACCCTTATGGGGGCCGTTCAAAGTAAGCGTCAATTGTATGAGTTGATGGTTCATTTTTGGAGTGATCACTTCAATATCGATGTGTCAAAGAAGGATTGTAAGTGGTTGAAAGCTGCGGATGATCGAGAGGTCATTCGGAAGCACACCTTTGGTAACTTTCTAGATTTAGTGAGTGCCTCTGCTCTCAGCCCAGCGATGTTGTGGTATCTAGATGGTCGGCAAAACAGAAAGCGCCAGCCTGCTGATTACCCCAATGAAAACTATGCGAGAGAACTCTTAGAATTACACACCCTTGGACTGAATGGTGGGTATACGCAAAAAGATGTGATGGAAGTCGCCCGCTGTTTGAGTGGGTGGACGGTACGATCTAAAAAACGCTTTTTTAAGGGGCGAGTGGAGTTCGATCCAGCATCTCATGATGATGGGGCAAAAGTCGTTTTAGGCCATCAAATCTCTGCAGGCGGAGGACAAAAGGATCTCAAAGATGTCTTAAAGATTCTCTGTGAACACCCCTCGACTGCTCAGCATCTGGCAGAAAAGCTCTGTGTTCGCTTTATTGCCGATCAACCTTCGGCACAAAGTATCAAGGATGTTGCCGAAACCTTTATGGCGACGAGTGGTGATCTTACAAAAGTACTACGACGAGTGTTTTCAACAGAGGAATTTTTGACGGGGCCTCGTGGTGGAAAGTTGAAAAAGCCCTTTGAATTGATCGTTTCTTCATTACGAGCGACACGAGCTGAGATCTCCTCCACAGCGAACCTCATCGATTATCTCGTCAGTCTTGGGCATGCCCCCTTCCAATATCCAAGTCCAGATGGGTATCCTGACGTTGCAGCTCCGTGGGTTGGGGGCTTGTTTTGGCGCTGGCATTTTGCCATTGGATTGGCCCGCAACCAAATCCATCCAAAGATTAGAATTCGAGAAGCGAAGCTTTTTCAAGAAGCTGGGGGGATCGCTGGTTTTTCAGCGGTTTTATTCGGAAGAAAACCAACTCAGGAGGAGTTAATGAGTTTTCATCGATCAGGAGAACCTCTTGCTATGGCCATAGCCTCACCAGCATTTCAGTGGCGATGATTAGGGAAGCGACAGGTATTGTTTCGCCCGAAGGTGGTGGGGCCAAGACGCTAGTGGTCATCTTTTTAAGAGGAGGAGCCGACGGATTGACGATGGTTCCTCCGATTGGAGACCGAGATTATTATGCAGCTCGTCCGACCCTTGCGGTGAAGGAGTCCGATATTCTTGCATTAGGAGACACTCACTACGGGTTGCATCCATCGATGGAGGCTATGCAACGTTTATTTCACGAGGGTGATTTGAGTATTTATCCAGCAGTTGGTTCAGATGATCAAACGCGTTCACATTTCTATGCTCAGGATTTGATGGAGCATGGAGGAAGCGAGGCTGGTGGATGGCTTGGTCGGTTTATGCGTTTTCGAGAAGGAGAATCTCCGGGGGCCCTCTCGGCGATTGCTCTTGGGAAAGTGATGCCGGAAGTGTTGCGAGGAGCTCCTGCTGCGGCCGTTATTGACTCGATCAACCGTTTTTCGTTGAGCCAGAGAGGTGAGCCCACTTCTAAGATTGAAACGGAATTGGCTGAACTTTACGGGAGAGATCAAACGCTGATGAGAGAAGTTGCAAAAGATACCTTGCAAGCAATCAAGCGAATTCAAGAACTGAGCAAGAAAGACAATCAGCCCAATCATGGAGCACAATATGCCGTTGATTCATTTTCTCAAAGCCTGCGACAAACAGCACAACTTATTCGGGCTCAAGTTGGTCTAGAAGCAGTGTCGCTTGATTTAAATGGGTGGGATTCGCATTTTGCTCAGGACACTTTGATCACGCCTCTGATGGTGCGTTTGTCAGAAGGTTTGTCGAACTTTCGTAGGGATTTGGGACATCTTATGGAGAAAGTGACAGTGGTGGTGATGACGGAGTTTGGGCGTCGGGTTGCAGAGAATTCTTCATTTGGAACAGACCATGGTCGAGGAGGAGTCATGTTTGCTCTGAGTGAGGGGGGAGGTGGTCGAGTCATCGGTGATCGACCAGAACTCGAATCTGGGATTTTGGTTGGACCCGGTGATGTGCCCGTTCAGATGGATTATCGAGCGGCTCTTAAGCCGATCTTGAGTCATCATGGGGCCGGAGAATCTTTTGCGAAAATATTTCCAAGCTGGTCTTTGAAGCACTCATCCCAAGAATCGTAAGAGCTTCAATACGTGTCTGCGATCTTGGGCTTTGTTCTATTTTGGTTCGGGTAACGGAGGAGAGGAGTCGTAGATTTGAGCCGATTGACGATTCCAAAAAGGAGAAGATCCCCAGAGGGGGACAGTGGGGCGAAGCGATTCCCACTCTGCAAGTTTTTGAAAAAGTGAGTCCCGTTGCTCGATTTGTTCAGCGCTCAGGTCATGCTGCTCGCCAAGATCATTCGCAGGCTCGAAGAGTTGCGCGCTGCGGTGAGAAGGCCTGATGAGTTTTAACTGGCCATCAAGGATGGCTGCTTGACCCTGGAGTCGCCAAAAGAGGGATCGTTTGCGAGGCGATTGATCGCTTTCCTCTAAGACAGGTAAAAGATTGAGCCCATCATAGTCACCAAATAACTGAGCGTATTTTCGCCGATTGCGAGAATCTTCGTAAGTTGGTGGCTGCCTGAGTGGAAGGAGCTTTCCTCCTGCGGCGTTGACGAAAGTAGGGACTAAATCGAGTGAAGAAACAACAGACTTGCAGAGGTGATCTTGGGGGAGTTTCTCTGGCCAAGAAAAGATGAAAGGAACACGAATTCCTCCTTCTCGTAGAGAGCCTTTTTTCCCCGAGAGAGATCCATTCCATGAGGCGTTGGTGGTCGCTCCGCCGTTGTCTGATAAGAAAACAACGAGAGTATCCCTGAGTTGTTGAGTTTTTTTGAGCGATTCAACTAGTCGCCCTATTCCGCGATCCATCGCATGAATCATGGCTGCATAGGCACGTCTTTTTGGGTCCTGGATCATAGAATACAACTGAAGGTCCACTTCTTTTGCCTGCATTGGAGTATGAGGTGCATTGTATGAAAGCAGAAGAAACCAAGGTTTATGTTGATGATCCGTGACCCAATTGACCGCTTCATCGCTAAAAAAATCGGTCAGGTAGGAGGACGAAAAATGATCAATCGGCTGCCCATTGCGCTCGATGCCATTTTTTTTGGAGTCTGGGAAATAGCTGTGGCTTCCTCTGAGCATTCCGACGAAGTGGTCGAAGCCCCGCTGGTTTGGGTGGAATTCAGCACTCGTCCCAAGGTGCCATTTTCCGATGAGTGCGGTGTGGTAACCCAAGGGCTTGAGTTGATCTGCAATTGTGTTTTCCGTGATTGGGAGGCCCAGGAGCTCCGGTCGAGTTGCATACTGAGCGGAGTTTTGGTTGAGGTTGCCTTCGTATCCGAAGCGACGAGGGTCTCGCCCGGTGAGTAACCCTGCTCGTGATGGAGAACAAACCGAGGAGGCAACATATCCCTGTGTGCAACGAACCCCCCGCTTTGCAAGTTCATCGAGGTGAGGAGTTTTAATCGTTGTTGAGCCCTGGCAGCCAAGATCTCCATAACCCATATCATCGGCCAAGATGATCAGTAGATTTGGCTTGGCCTCGATGAGGCCAATGAGAATGGCGAAAATGATGATTTTCATTAAGAGAATGATGTCTCATTTACGGAGGGGGCGAAGCGTAAAAGATGAAGATTATTTATTGGTTTGAAGGGTTTTCCATTGAGGAGAAGTGATAAGTGGTGTTTCCTTGGGTGGAAGAATGGCGAGTTGGAACGATGACCGGCTTGAACTGGCGCTTAGAGCGTCTAAGGAAGGGGTGTGGGATTGGGATCTTGAATCTGGATCGATCTATTATTCGAGGCGTGCGTTGCGTTTTTTTGGTTTTCGAAGAGAAGAGGCACCCAATATCTTCGAAGAAAGAGAACAATACATGGATGACGAGTCGGCCGCAGTTGTCGAGGAAGCATTGAACCGAGTTTGTCGAGAAGGTGAGGATTTATTTGCGGTGGAATCTCGAGTGAAGACACGAGATGAGCAATGGAAGTGGTTTCGCGTCAGAGGCACTCCGGTCAGAGATAATCTCGGCAAGGTCGTAAGACTGGTGGGAAGCCTCATTGATATTTCAAAGCGCATGGCTGCTGAGGCTGCCTTAGGGGAGGAGCGAGCGTTGATTCAAACCTTGCTCGATGGCATTCCGATGAATGTTTATTTTAAGGATACCGATTCTCGCTTTGTCATGGCCAATCGATCGACGGCTCTCAAGATGGGGCTTTCCTCTATCGAAGACCTTTTAGGTAAAACAGATTCTGATTTTTTTAGCTCTGAACATGCCGAGCATGCACGTTCTCTTGAAAAAGAAATCATGAAAACAGGCTTGGGAAAAACTGACGTGACCGAGCAAGAAAAATGGGAGGATCGGGATGATACGTGGGTCAAAACGACCAAAAGAATCTGGAAAGGACCCAATGGAGACATCAAGGGAACTTTTGGGGTAACCAGTGATATTTCAGACTTAATGCGTGCGCGAGCTGAGCAAGAAAGCGTTGCGGCTGAGCTCCATGCTACGAATCTTAAAATCGAGGAAGAAAGGCAGCGTCTGCGCCTTGTCATTGATGGGGTCCCAATGAATGTCTACTTCAAGAATCTGGATCATCAATTTGTCATCGTGAATCAGACAATGGCTCAATGGGTCGGTTGTCAGAATCCGGAGGACCTCTATGAAAAAAGCGATCAAGACTTCTACTCCGAAGAGCATTGGAAAGATGCTGAGAGGGTCGAAAAGAAGATCATGGAAACAGGAAAGCCTGTTGTTGAACTTGTAGAGAAGGAGACCTGGACAGGAAAAGAAGACACCTGGGTGATGACCTCGAAGTATCCATGGAGAGATAGTGAAGGTGTCGTTGTAGGCACTTTTGGTGTTTCTAGCGATGTTTCCGATTTGGTTCTCGCTCACCGAGAAATGGAGGAGCAGGCCACCAAATTAAATCAGCAGAATCTGGAGATGGCAGATGAGCTGGCTCTGGCCAGAGAGGTTCATATGGCACTTTTGCCAGAAGTCATTCCGCAGTTTTCTTCGGAGGGGAAAACGCTTTCGTTTGAAAAGCTCTACAGACCTGCTCCCGATCTCACCGGGGACTTTTATGAAGTCATCCCTCTGGGCTCGGATCGGGCCGGGTTTTTGATTTGTGATGTTGCTGGGCAAGGGGTGAGGTCAGCGCTCATTGTTTCGATGCTGAGGGGGCTCATTGAGCAGGGCCTGGAGTTAGCGGGCTCACCAGGAAAGTTTCTTACAGGCTTGAATGATGGCCTCCTTCATTTGTTTGAAAAATCAGATTTGGAGATTGTGGCCACTGCCGTCTATGGCGTGGTTGATTTAGCTCGAGATGAAATCCACCTCTCAGTAGCCGGACACCCTAATCCAGTGGCAGTTTTTGAAGATGGAGTCAGACAGCTTGTTCCTCCAGAAGAGGCCAACCAAGGTCCGTTGGGCAAGGAAGCAAACGTGACATATGGTTGTGTGAGCGCACCCTTAAAAGGTTTACGTAGAATGTTTTGTTTTTCAGAAGGTTTACGCCTTGCTGAGAACTCCCTAGGGGAGAACTATGGGATTAGTAGGATTATTGGGATTGTAGAACGAGGCGGCCCCATGCGGCATGTTTTAGAAAGGCTGCAAACTTCGGTGAGCGACTTCACTTCGATGGAGGAGAACGATTCTAGCAGCTTATGTCTCTTATCGTGGGAGCTTGATCAATGAGTGAAAAATCTGACCGCCTAGATCTCGTCCTAAAGGCCTCGAATGAGGGGGTTTGGGATTGGGATGTCGAGAATGGGGAGATTTATTACTCCAATCGTGTCTTAATGTTTTTGGGGTATGGAAGAATAGGGGCCCCCAATATTTTTACTGACCCTGAACCTTATATTCATCCGGAGGATGTGGAAGTTTTTCGGAAAAAAATTGACCGAGTGCTCTCTCGTAATGGCCGCTTTATTGCCGCAGAGCCAAGGATTAAAAGCCAAGAAGGTGGGTGGAAGTGGTTTCGTGTAAGAGGGGTTCCCGTTCGAGACAAGGAAGGACAATTATTAAGGATTGTTGGAAGCTTGATTGATATTTCGAAACGTAAATTTGCGGAAATACAATTGGCTGAGGAGCGTGGCTTGATCGATTTGTTACTCGATAGTGTTCCAGTAAATGTTTATTTCAAAGATGTGGAGTCTCGGTTTGTGAGGGCAAATCTTGCAACCGCACAACGAATGGGTGCTGGAACTGTTGATCAGTTAATTGGCAAAACGGACCATGACTTTTTTGAAGCAGAACATGCTGATTCGTCTCGCGCCATGGAGCTTGAGCTCATGAAAACTGGGGAGAGCCAGCAAGAGGTTCTAGAGCATGAGGTCTGGGAAGATGGAAGGGAATCTTGGGTGTTGGTGACCAAGAAGGTTTGGTATGGGATGAACGGCGATATTCGCGGGACTTTCGGAGTAACTCATGAAGTCACCGAATTGCTTGAGACACAGAATGAGCTCGAGCGGATTGCGGATGAACTCAAGTTGGTCAATCGAGACATTAGCCAGGAGAGGCATTTGTTGAAGCTGGTGATCGATAGTATCCCAATGTTTGTTTACTTCAAAGATGTCAATTCTAGCTTTGTTCTTGTCAATCAAGGGATGGCAGAGCTCGTAGGAGAAGACAGCCCTGATCAAGTTATCGGGAAGCACGACCGCGATTATTTTTCCCCCCGTTTTCAGGAATGCTCAGAAAGTGATGAGCTCAAAATCATGAAGACGGGCAAGCCGATTATCAAAAAATTGGAAAGGATTGCTTGGAAAGATCAGCACGTCACTTGGTCCTTGAGTTCTAAATATCCTTGGAGGGATTCAACCGGAAAAATCATTGGGACATACGGAATTTCAGGAGACGTCACTGAGCTTGTTGAGACCCGCAATAAATCAACAGAGATTGCCAATGCATTATCAGAACAAAATGTAAAATTAGCTGACCAATTAGCACTCGCCCGAGAGATTCAACAGTCGGCAGTTCCCTCAAGTATCCAAGGCATGCTCTCTGAGGAGATGGAGGTTTCCTTCTCACATTTCTACCAGCCTGCGGGCGATTTGGCAGGTGATTTTCTTGAGGTGATTCCTCTGAGGCCGGATCTCACTGGGTTCTTAGTTTGTGATGTGATGGGCCATGGAGTTCGCTCTGCCTTGATTGTGTCGATGCTGCGTGGATTACTAGAAAAACAAAGAGTTTTTGCCTCATCCCCTAGTGAGGTGCTCTCAGGTTTAAATGAGGGCCTTTCTCATTTATTAGAACGGACTCATTCAGAGATGTTCGCGACGGCTCTTTATGGGGTGATTGATTTAGGAAGTAACCAGTTGAGAATCGCATCAGCTGGTCATCCGTCTCCGATTATCAGCCTTCACGGAGAGACCCAAGTGTTCGACCTGAAAGGGAAAGCACGAGGGCCAGCTCTCGGCATGGTGGCCGGAATTGTTTATCAAGAATGTGTTATCCCTCTTGATGGCCTAGAGGCTATCTGGAGTTATACGGATGGAATCTTTGAAGCTTGTAGCGATGCTGGAGAAGAATATGGCTTAAAGCGACTCTGCGAGAGCTTTGAAGTCTTACAACGGGGTGAGAGCTTGCTCAAGGAGGTGGTCCAATCGGCATTAGATTTTTCAAATCAAAAGGGTTTTGAAGATGATATTTGCCTTCTAGGTGTAGAATTCTCTCGAAGAGCTTGAGATCATTTTATCCTGTGATAAACGAAATCCAGTTTGAGTGAGCATGTTGCGATTTTGACCTCTGGTGGAGATGCTGCCGGAATGAATCCAGCCGTAAAATCGGCGTGTGATTATTCACGGAAACACGGATGGAAGCCGTTTCTCGTTGATTGGGGTTTAAGAGGATTGATTGAAGGATGGATCTATGAGGCGACCAAAGAGCGCTTATCGGGAATTCTTCATAAAGGGGGAACTGTCTTAGGTTCATCACGGTCGAAAAGGTTTTTCGATCTTCAGTATCGGGAGCAGGCTTATCGGCACCTCCAGGAAAAGAAGATTTCAAAACTGATTGTGATTGGAGGTGATGGTTCGTTTAGCGCGTTAAATCAGTTTTACTCTGATTTTGGTGTTCCTTTTGCAGGAATCCCCGCGACCATTGACAACGATATTCCAGGGACGGACTACTGTCTTGGGGTTGATACGGCACTCAACATGATCCGTTGGAGTGTGGATAGTATTCGCGATACCGCTTCATCATTTTCCCGCGCATTTGTTGTCGAAACAATGGGGCGCCATTGCGGCTACCTTGCGATGACCAGTGCTCTCGCAACTGGGGCGGAAGTGTGCCTTGTTCCAGAGATCCCTTATGATCTAGATTCTATTGCCGAGCGACTTCGCAAAGAGAAGGAAGAAGGCAGGAAGTACCTCCTTGGAATCGTGGCCGAGGGGACAGGAATGGGGGAATCATTGACTCGCTGGATGGGGGAGGCCCTTGGGATGGATGCAAGATTGACGGTGTTGGGGCATATTCAGCGGGGTGGCTCGCCAACGGTGTATGATCGGGTGATGGCCTTCAAATTTGCCAATGCTGCAGTCGAGTCTCTTGCATCTGGTCAGACCAATCAGGTGATGACCTTTAAAGATGGATCGTATGGTTCAGCTTCGATCAATGAGATCACTGACCAGCAACACCATGTTGACCCGTCGCTCATTAAGCTCTGCGAAGAAATCAGCCGCTGAGAATCAGCGAATAATTCCTCGCTGAGATTTTTCAATAAAGGAGATCAACTTTACGACCTGCGCATTCTCTTTGAGAGATGAATCAAGGGATTCGATCGCAGTTGTGAGGCTCGTGTTCTTTTTTAAGAAAACTTTTTTATAAAACGTTTTGAGTGCGCGCAGATCCTCTTCACAAAAGCCTCTTCGTTGTAAACCCACTTGGTTGATTCCTCTCACGGCGGCAGGATTACCGTCAACGATCGTAAACGGTGGGATGTCTTGAACTATTTTTGAGATTCCTCCAGTGATGGCATGAGCGCCTACGCGGCAAAATTGATGGACCGCAGAAAGACCAGAAATGATGGCATGATCTTCAACCTCAACGTGACCCGCAAGAGTCCCATTATTTGATAGGATGACATGATCGTGAACAATGCAATCGTGAGCGACATGAGAATACGCTAAGAAGAGATTCTCTGAACCGATCCGCGTGGGTGAATCCTCCGTAGTTCCCCGGTGAATGGTTGAGTTTTCCCGAAAGACATTACGGTCACCCACATAGAGAGCAGTTGGTTCCCCGGCATACTTTAAGTCTTGGGATTTGATGCCAATGGCAGCAAAGGGGAAGAACTCGTTTTCGGCACCTATATGAGAGTGGCCATGAATCACCACATGGGAGTGTAGTTTGCAGCCATCGCCAAGATGAACATGGTCTTCGATGATGCAATAGGGACCAATTTCGACGTTTTTACCGATTTGAGCTTTTGGAGAGATAACAGCGGTGGGATGAATCATGTGGTGTTAGAGGTTTCTAACCTCGCTGTTAGAAAAAAGCGAGCTTGCGTCGATGCTTGCTTGTCTCAGTTCCCATTGGCGATCCACATTGAGTCTGAAGCTTGCAAGATGGCGGTGTGGCCATTGATCAGGGGCAATCATTGAAAGGGTGTTTTTGCCGCGGATTGAATAAAGATGATAGGTTTCTCCAACAATCGGTTCGAAATGAATCTCCGCTTCGTAAACGAGCTTGTTCCAGTTAAAATGTTCAATTGTTGCGATGTATTCTTTGCGAATTTCGATGAGCTTTTCTTGCAGGTCGCGTTCAACTTGGCTGATTCCCCGCGACTTAAAAGTCGAGAGGTCGGTGGGAATGATGCGGGGACTCAGAGTCGATACGGGATAAGGAAGAAAGGCTCCCTTGTTTACGATCTCATTATCCTCAATTTTCTCCGTCATCATTACGAGCTAAGGTGACAGAGAATCAGAAATGGGCAAATCGGTTTTATGGAATAGAGAATTTGTAGTAGATGATGATTTTGGAAGGGGGGTCGGATTGGCAAAATAAAAAAAGCGAACCTCATGAGAGGTTCGCTTTTTGAAATGGTTAGAGAATTTAGGCGAAGGTCTAGAGACCGCGAGGCTCTTTGACGTCAGGAACGTCTTCTCCAAAGAGAGAATCCTTACCAGCACCGAAGAGACCAGCTTTTCCGCGACCTTTCGCGATGGGGACACCTTCTTTGCTGATCTTGCCTCCTGAAACTGCACCGTCAGGAGTGAGATAGATGTATTGGTCTGCAAATGGCTTAGGGTCAAAGACTGGATCTGCGCCACCCTTTGAGAGAGGAGCAACGATGAGAGGAACAGTACTTCCAGGTGAGTGAAGCGGCTCGTCGCCTTCAATCATTACATAACCAAATCCATTTTCTCCTTGAGCAAGCAACTTTTCAGGACTGCTGAAAATGTTGTCGCCTTCGACCGAGCCTTTCACGCCCTTTACATAGAAAATCTTCTCTGAGTCAACTGCTCCTGAGGCAAGGAGTTGTCCGAGATAGGAGTTTGCATCGTTTCCTTCTGGAACAGCTTCGGCACCTTCACCAACGAGTTGCTCTCTGGTGCTCTCTGAAGGATAGCCACCATACTGTTCGACGAACCCAAGAAGGGCGGTGCCAATCTCTTTGGCATTGTTTGTGGCTTGAGCTTTCGCTGCCGCCTTTTGAGCTTTGAGGATTGCTGGAGTGGCGAGTCCTGCGAGGACTGCAATAATGGCAATCACAACCAAGAGCTCCACCAAGGTGAACCCTTTCCGCATTGTGTTATTTTGCTTTTTCATTTTTTTATTAGAGTGGACAGATAGCCGATTTTTATGGAGGGAAGCCAGATGGCAACTTTCCCTGAACCAGAGTAATTAGCAGCCAGAGTTCCGCAAGGTTAAAAGGTGAAACATTACTGGCCGAATGCTTCGGCAAGGCCTTTTAGATCAGTTGCCGAGA
>Ga0181582_10004156_pt1 | contig 11719 bp, 9 predicted proteins | sample 071ome_32_FD_132438 | JGI IMG/M metagenome (GOLD analysis project Ga0181582, IMG submission 132438) | Coastal salt marsh microbial communities from the Groves Creek Marsh, Skidaway Island, Georgia - 071405AT metaG (megahit assembly) | ecosystem: Environmental > Aquatic > Marine > Intertidal zone...
CTTCGCAGGCGCTTTCTTCGCAGGCGCCTTCTTCGCAGGCGCTTTCTTCGCAGGCGCTTTCTTCGCAGGCGCTTTCTTAGCCGGCGCCTTCTTGGCCGTGGCCGCTACGGGTTTTTTTGCTGCTTTTGCCATTGCCGGCACCTCTTTGCGCTCGCGGAACGCCCCAATTCAAGTCGGATTTTCTTGCGGGTCGCTGCGGCTGCTATAAAAAATCCGGCGCACAGTAATCATTTTCAGGGAGTCGCGCAATGCGAGAGCAACGTCTGATGGCGCGCGCAAAAATGCGCCACGGCTCATCTGAAGCGCTATCGCCCGAGGGCAGAGCACCTGCGCATCTGGCGCACCGGAACCGTTGCTTTCAGCGCGCGTTGCGCCCGATGAGGTCCTGCATCGCCGAGAACATCTTTGATCCAGGGTGGCGGTGACAGAAATCGGCCATGGCGCTGAGCATGCTCGGGGCATCGAGCGTGACATTAAGTTGTCGGACGTTGGCCCAGTTAAAGCCGCTCACAAAACCCTGCGCCCAGGCGACGTACGCGTCCAGTGCCGCCTCTGATTCCTGGGCCAGGGCCGTATCAAACGCACTGCAGTCGCGTGCACCGATCCCGATTGCGCTGACTGGTGCCCCCTGGGTGTCAGCGAACATCAGCAGTCAGCAAAGCACCGACAGGCCCAGCCGGCCATGAGCTGAGGAAATTTGTCGTTTCAGGCGCGTAGGGAGCAAGGCCAGATTAACGGAATGCATGACGATCCAGCTCCATCACCACTGTGCCACGGTCTATAGCTGCGTTATCCATGATTTCCTCCCGTTCCATGCGGACCATCCCGATGCCTGGTGCATACCATTCGCGCGCTGTGATGCGTATATGCGTCTCACCGATCAAGGTACCTGCGTTTCGGGTCTCAGAGGCGGTGCCGAGGATGAGCAGGCAGTGTTCAAAGTGGCCGGCTGGGGTGGTTATTGAGGCGTCCAGATCTTCAACCTGATAGTCCATCAACAGCTGTGTCCGCACGCGAAACAGCGTTTCCCAGGGTGGGGCAGAACTCTCGAGCAGGCTGGTCTGCGCGGGCGAGCGCCAGGTGCTGTCTGCTGTCGGTGTGTGTGGTAGCACCAGTGCTGAGATGGTCGCAGGACCGCTGCGCTCTGCTGGCCCTGCAGGAGCGAGCCTGTATATGCCCTGCGCGTCGCTCGTGTAAAAGGTTGTACGCCCATCAAGACCCGCTTTCGCGCCGGTGATGCCGGCCATCTGTGCTGGTGGCGCAATGGAGCGCACGATGTGTCGCAGTTCCTCAGTGCCGTCCATGGTGGATCGCTGCACTCGGTACTGCCATTCGTGTCCAGGCTCCACGGGGAAGTAGCTTGTCGTCTGGTCCGCATTACGGCAGCCGGTGAGCTCAAAGCCCAGCGGGACGAGCATCGACAGTCCGAGAACCCAGGGGAAAGCCGCTGAAAATGCTCCTCTTCGCATGATTGAACGATGTGATGGCGCTGTAGAGCTGTCGTGAGAACTCAGTGTGGCGAGGAGCTAGTCTGCTCCGAATCATAAGTTATTGCGCCACGGGCACGCCCCGGACTCCGTCAAGGGACGCGTCCGCTTCCCCATTCTGAGAGGGTTTAGTAGTATTCGCTCGCGTTCGACGGGTGGGGCCGGCACGCGCAGCCTGCAGACCAGATAGACCAAGCGTCATAGCCGATGCGCATGGCCGCGCGGGGCAGCAGTGAAGCTATGCGAGCGGCAGGCAAACGCGCAGTGATATCCGCTTGTTTGAAGCGACCGGCCCCTCTGGCGCAAACAGATGTCTGTGCCGCAGCGCGCTTGAGATCGCAGAGCGATCGACGAGCACCAGTGCCGCGGCCAAGCAGGAAAAGGAACCTATCAAATGAGACGTAGCATCTTCGCATTGACTTTTGTGGGTGCGCTGACGGTTATTGCACCCGTGCACGCCGAAGGTGACGCAGCTGCGGGTCGAGAAAAAGCCTACACATGCCTCGGCTGTCACGCGGTCGAAGGCTATTTCAATGTCTATCCCAGTTACAAAGTGCCGAAACTTGGCGGGCAAAGCGCGGGTTACATCGAGTCCGCATTGAAAGCCTACCGGGCAGGCAGTCGTCAGCACGATTCAATGCATGCGAACGCCTCACGACTGAGCGATCAGGACATGGCTGACGTCGCCGCTTTCTTCGCGAGCTCCGGAAACTGAGCCGGTCCGCATGCACGGTTGGAGTATTTAAAGGCATGAATAACAACTTGAAGACACGAATTGCTGCAGCTGCCCTGTTTGCTCTGACCTGTGCAGGGACGAGCGCGAACGACGACAGCGACGACAGTGGCCTCGCGTATGAGGACAAGCTCCAGGCATGCGGTGCCTGCCATGGAGAGAATGGAGACAAGCCCCTGGCGCCGGACTATCCGATACTTGCCGGACAACATCCGAGCTACCTGGAGGCGGCGCTCAAAGCCTATCGCTCCGGACGCCGCGACCATCCGATCATGAAAATGCAGGTAGAGGCCCTCGGCTTGACCGATAGCGATATCGCCCGCCTGGCGGCCTATTTTGGCTCCAAGCCGGGTCTCAAAGGACTGACCCGGGATTAAGCATCGCGCTGCCTCCAGGCGTCAGCTTCAAAGCTAGACACCCTCCTTCCGTCTTCGCGCCAGCGGCAGCACACGCCGCTGGCCTATAATCTCGAGACCCAAGCGGCGTCGAGTGCGTTGTATTCGGCGGCGAACGACATGAACCAGACAGCGGCTTAGGCCGCATGTGGCGCCGGGCCATTTTGGAGGCGTCACCGTCGAACGACAGACCCGCACTCCGCACAAGGACAGTCGGGAGCTGCCTGCAAGGGAAACTAAAAATGACTATGCCCATCACCCTTAAGCGGTGCACGACCGAGCCGGCTGCGCCCAAATTTCGCGTCTTCAATGAGCGGCAGCTGGACCAGATCCCCGCTCTGCAGAAACTGGATGCCGAGCTCCTGCGAGACATGCAGGTGGTTTCGCAGGTGCTGCCGTTCAGAGTGAACCAGTTCGTGATCGATGAGCTCATCGACTGGGACAACGTGCCGGAAGATCCGATTTTTCAGCTCACCTTCCCGCAGCGCGGCATGTTGAGCGCTGAACACTACGCACAGATGTCCGCTCTTCTCGATGGCCAGCCGGTCGCGCAGGAAATCCGCGCGCAGGCCGACGAGATCCGCGCTGAGCTGAATCCACACCCGGCCGGACAGCAGACGTTAAACGTGCCCCTGCTGGATGGGGCTGAGCTCACAGGGATCCAGCACAAATACGCCGAAACGGTGCTGTTCTTTCCAAGCCAGGGGCAGGTGTGCCACAGCTACTGCACCTTCTGTTTCCGCTGGGCGCAGTTCGTCGGCAACAAGGCGTTGCGTTTCGCTGCAGCCGAGGCGGGAGAGCTCAAGCGTTACCTGCTTGCCCATCCGGAGGTGACAGACGTTCTGATCACAGGCGGTGATCCGCTGGTGATGAAAACGTCGAACCTCAAAGCCTATCTGGAGGCGCTGCTTGATCCCGCTCTGGAGCACATCCGCTCGATTCGGATTGGTACCAAAGCGCTGACTTACTGGCCGTATCGCTTTGTCAGCGACCCCGACGCGGGCGATCTGCTGCGCCTGTTCGAGCGGGTCATTGCGAACGGGAAGCAGCTGGCGTTGATGACGCACATTAATCACTGGCGTGAGCTGACGCCGCCGATCGTCACCAAGGCGGTGGCCAATCTGCGCAGCACGGGAGCGGTTCTGCGGGCGCAGGCTCCGTTGCTCGCGCATATCAACGACGATCCCGGGGTGTGGTCGCGCCTGTGGCAGGACGAAGTCAGTCTGGGCATCTACCCGTACTACATGTTCGTCGAGCGAGATACCGGCGCAGCGCGCTACTTCGAGCTACCGCTCGTGAAGGCGTGGGAGATCTATCGCGCCGCGATTTCCTCGGTCTCAGGGCTCGCGCGCACGGCACGCGGACCGTCTATGAGCGCGGGGCCTGGCAAGGTCGAGATTCAGGGCGTAGCCGAGGTGCATGGTGAGCGTGTCTTCGTGCTCCGCTTCCTGCAGGGTCGTAATCCTGCGTGGGTACAGCAGCCCTTTTTCGCTGCCTATGATGAGGAAGCAACCTGGCTGGATCAGCTCAGGCCCGCTTTCGGCGCAGAGAGATTCTTTTTTGAGCAGGAGTATGCGGCCATGCAGGTCGGCGCAGACGAGAACGCCGGAGCTGTTCCTGACGACCGCTGATGGGGCCTCCCGTGGCGCGGAAGTTTTCTGGGCCGCCGTGGTCTAATACGCGCCCCATCGGTTTACCTTCCGGCGTGTTACCCGTGTTATGAGAGCAGGCCTGACCCATTTCCTGCCACCACGCTTGCGCGTGCTCATCCTGCCCTTTGGGATCATCGTTGTAGCGCTGTTGCTGGCAAGCTGGTTTGCCTCCATGCGGCCACGCGCGTTGCCCTCCGAGCCTGCGGAAAAAGTCTGGGCGGTGCCGGTAAAGTCGATCTCGGCCGTTGCTGTGCAGCCGCAAATCGTGGCTTTCGGCCAGGTGCAGGCGGCGCGCGAAGCCGAGCTTAGAGCGCTGGTCTCCGGGCGACTGGTGAGCCTGGAGCCGGATTTCCGAGATGGTGCGTTGCTGGCGTCCGGGCAGGAGCTGGCTCGGATTGATCCCGTGGACTACGAAAACCGCCTCGCCGAAAAGCGTGCGGAGCTGGAACGCATTGCGGCGCTGCTGCAGGAATTGCGCGGCGAGCTCAAGTGGGAGCAGAACCTCACTGACAATGCAGAACGCCAGGTCGAGCTGGCTCGGCGTTCGCTGGGACGGACTGAGGAGCTGGCCCGTTCAGGTCGGGAAAGCAAGCGCGCCAGGGACGAAGACGAGCTGGCGTTGTTTGCCAGCCAGCAGTCCTTGATGCTGCGCCAGCAGGCCGTGGCGCGGCTCAAGACACGAATCGCCCAACAGGTCGCGCAGCGGGAGCAGACCCAGGTGGCGCTGGCGGCGGCAGAGCGGGAGCTCGCACACACCCGCGTGATCGCGCCGTTCGCCGGGTACGTGACCGAGGTGCGTCTCGCGTTGGGGCAGCTGGTGTCGATGGGCGAGAAGCTCGGCAGGTTGCTTTCGCAGGACCAGCTGGAGGTCCGTTTCGAGCTTCCGGAACGTGATTTCGCGAGGATTCTGGAGGCGGAAGGGGAGCAGGCCCTGATCGGACGCCCGCTGGTCATCGTCTGGCGGGTTGGCGAGGCCGTGCTGGAGTTCGCCGGCGAGTTAACCCGCACCGGTGCTGAGATCGATCCCAGCCTGGGCGGCATCGAGGTATTTGCCACGCTGGACAGTCAGGCCAGCACGCGCGGGTTGCGGGCGGGGGCTTTCGTCGAGATCCAGGTGCCCGATGTGGCGTATGAGAATGTCTTTCGGGTGCCAGAGCGTGCGCTCGATAACGAAAATGCGGTGTATCAGCTTGTCGATGAGCGGCTCAATCGCGTTGCTGTTAAACCGGTTCGCGACCTCGGCGAGGACCTGCTTGTGCGCGGCGACATTGATCCTGCCTATCCGCTTGTAACAAGGACTTTCGCCGGCATCGGGCCCGGGCTGCTGGCGCGCGCGCTGTGACGCCGACACCGCCGGCTGGCGGATTCCTCGCAAGTTTTGTCCGTCACCCGACTGCGGCAAATCTGCTGCTCGCGGTGATGTTTATCTGCGGGCTTGCTGCCCTAACGCAGATTAATCGACAGTTCTTTCCTGATTTCGGCATCGACATGGTGACGGTCCAGATCGCGTGGCCCGGGGCCGCGGCCGACGATGTGGATCGGACGATCGTTCAGGCGGTCGAGCCGGAGCTACGTTTTCTGGACAGTGTCGACAAAGTCACATCGTCATCCTACGAAGGGCTGGCGAACCTGATTATCGAGTTTGAGCCGGGCGCCGATATGCAGCGAGCGCTGGCTGACGTCGTCTCAGCGGTGGGCCAGGTTCGCACCCTGCCCGAAGACTCTGAGCGGCCGGAAATAAGGCGGGTAGTCCGCTATGAGACGGTTTCGCGACTGCTCATCTCCGGGCCGTTTTCCGAACAGGCGCTTAAAGCGCACGCCAAGCGGATCCGTGATGACCTGCTGGCGCTAGGTATCGACCGGATCGATCTCTACGGCGCACGCAACGAAGAGATCTGGGTGGAGGTCGCGCCGAGCACCCTGCGGCGGCTGGATCTCAAGCTCGGAGACATCGCCGAGCAAATTCGTGTGACCTCACAGGACCTGCCGGCCGGTGACCTCTCCCGAGGGGAGCAGCAGGTGCGCAGCGTTGGACTGCTGCGCGAGGCGCGCGGACTGGGGCGGATAGAGATCAAGGCGCGGCCGGACGGCAGGCGTCTGTTGTTGGACGATATTGCCGAGGTGTCAGAGGCGTTCCGGGAAGGCGGCCAGCGCGCTTTCCGGCACGGCCTGCCCGCTATTGAGCTTGAGATCCGCCGCGCGTTGAACACCGACGCGCTGACGGTATCGGAGACCGTCAGCCGTTACACGCGGACCCTGCAACAGACCATGCCGGCCGACCTTGTTATCGAGCAGTACGACGTGCGCGCCGATTCGATCCGCGAGCGCATCGACCTGCTGGTGCGCAATGGTCTGAGCGGTCTGGTGCTGGTGCTCGGTGTGCTGTTTCTGTTCCTGAACATGCGGGTAGCGCTCTGGGTGGCAGTCGGCATCCCCGCGAGCCTGCTGGCGACGGTGGCGATCATGCTGGCCAGCGGGCAGACCATCAACATGATCAGCCTGTTCGGCATGATCATGGCGATAGGCATCGTTGTGGACGATGCGATCATCGTTGGTGAGCATGCCGAACATCTGCATCGGCAGGGACTCTCGCCGCTGGACGCGTCATTGAACGGCGCCAGGCGGATGGCCGCGCCCGTGTCGAGCTCGACGCTGACCACCGTGGCGGCATTTCTGCCGCTGTTCGTCATTTCAGGGATCATGGGCCAGATCATCTCGGCAATCCCTTTCGTGGTGGTCACGGTCCTGATTGCAAGTCTGGTCGAGTGTTTTCTGGTGCTGCCGGCGCATCTCAATCGAGCGCTCAGCGCCCCCGCGACGAGCGGACGGATTGATCGTTATCGACAGCGTTTTGACCGAGGCTTCTCGCGATTCCGGGATCAGGCTTTTCGCCGTCTGGTCGAGCGGGCAGTCAAGTTTCGCTACGTCACTGTTGCGATCGCTGTCGCCTCCCTCATCGTGTCGGTGGGCGCAATGCGCGGCGGTCTGGTCGGTTACCAGTTTTTTCCTTCGCCTGAGCCGGACAAGCTCTACGCGAATCTCGAAATGACCGCTGGAAGCTCGCGCGATGAAACCCGTGCCGCCTTGCTCGAAGTGGAACAGGCCCTGTATCGGGCAGCCGCCGACCTGGCTGGTTCGGCGGATGCCGTGGTGTTGATGGCGCTGGGCAAGGTCGGCACGACTGTGGGCGGGCGCAGCTCAACGCTCCAGGCAGCTGACAGCGACACGCTTGGCGGCGTCATCGTAGAGCTGGTGTCGTCTGAGAAGCGCGAAGTGCGCGCGGCCGATCTGATTAAGGCCTGGCGCGAGGCGGTCGTGACGCCAGCGGGTGTGGAATCGCTCAGCTTCGAAGGCGCCCGGACCGGACCATCCGGTGGCGATATGGATGTTCAGCTGAAGGGCGGCAGCATTGAACAGCTGAAAGCCGCGGCCGGTGAGGTCGGGGTGTTGCTGGCTGGTTACGCCGGCGTGTCTGACGTTGAGGATGACCTGCCGTACAGCAAACCTGAATCGATTCTCAAGGTGAACGAACGCGGACTCGCCCTGGGTTTCAGCACCAGCGAGGTGGCGCGTCAGGTCCGGGATGCGGTCGACGGCGCCGTGGCCATGCGCTTTCCGCGCGGCGACGAGGAGGTCTGGGTGCGCGTGCAGTTCGCTCGCCGTTACGTGGAAAAAGGTCTGCTCAACGAGCTGTTCATCCGCGCGCCGGGCGGCGCCGAAGTACCGCTGCGCTCGGTGGTGGATATCGAACATGAGCGCGGATTCGCCCGCATTCAGCGTGAGGACGGTAAGCGGCGGGTGTCAGTCCGGGCAGAGATTGATATGCACCAGACCCGCCCGGCGCAGATCCACTCGGCCCTGTTGCACGATGGCTTGAAGGATATTGCCGCGCGTTACGGCCTGGAACATGAATTCGCGGGGCGGGCCGAAGACCAGCGACGGGCCAACTCCGACATGCTGCTCGGCACCGTGCTCGGTCTTACCTTCATCTACATTGTTCTGGCCTGGGTGTTTGCGAGCTACAGCAGGCCGTTGGTCGTGATGGCGGTTATTCCGGTTGGTCTGGTCGGCGCCGTGCTGGGTCACTGGGTCTGGGGTTTTGACGTCACCATTCTCAGCATATTTGCGATTCTGGGCCTGTCCGGCATTGTGATTAACGATTCCATTGTGCTGGTGACGACCGTCGATGAGCGTAAGCGGTCGGAGCCCCTTGAGCAGGCGATTATCAATGGCGCCTGCGATCGCCTGCGTGCAGTAGTGCTGACCTCGGCGACCACGATCGGTGGCCTCACGCCGTTGCTGTTTGAAACAAGCCTGCAGGCCCAGTTTCTGATCCCGATGGCGCTGACGCTTGTGTTCGGCCTGGCGGTGACGACCTTCGTGGTGCTGCTGCTCGTCCCGGCGCTGCTCGCCGCGCAGGGTGATCTGGGGGTGTGGTGGCGCCGACAGCTGCGGCGCGGCGCGCCTGCACTGATCGATGAGCCCGTGTAGAAGCGAGTGACAGCTGGATCTCGCCTGTCAGCTGTCGAGTACTACGGCCCCACTCGCCGCCATCGCCTCGAGCTCGACGGCGCTCAGTCCGAGCTCGGTCAGGATCTCCGCAGTGTGCTGACCCAGTCGCGGCGCTCCGAACCTGATCCGTGCGGGCGTTGCTGAAAACTGCGCCGCCGGACGCGCCTGGCGCAGCTCGCCGGCATCGGGGTGCTGATAACGTTCGAGCAAGGCATTCGCTGCAATCTGGGGATGTTCGACCATAGCGTTCCGTGTCTGTACCGGCGCGCATGGCACCTGCTCTGCTTCGAGGCGCCGCAGCCACTCCTCCGTCGTGCGTTCGATTAGGACGCTCTGGATCAGCTCGAGTCGCGCGTTGAGATTGCGGTCGCGCAGTGCCGGCGTTTTGAAACGCTCGTCCTCCAGCCACTGCGGTCGCTCAACCGCCCGGCTCAGGCCGGCCCATTCCCGATCCGACATGACAGCCACGCTCATGTAGCCATCCGCGGTTTCATAAATCAGGTCGATGAAGCTCGCTGCCGACTGCTGTGGAATGTTGTCTCCAATCAGCGTCTGGCTGGCCATGTCTGAGTGCCACAGGAAAGAGACGATGGCATCGAGCATCGACAGTCGCACGTGCTGACCCTTACCGGTCCGCTCTCGCGAGAGTAAAGCCGCGGTAATCGCCTGGGCCGCAGTGATGGCGCTGACTTTGTCGGGCACGATGGTGCGCACCAGGCGGGGGCGGGCTTCATCGGAGCCGGCCTGGATCGTGGCCAGGCCCGAGAGCGCCTGAATCAAGGGGTCATAGACTGGCTTTGGTGCGTAAGGACCTTCGAAACCGAAGCCCGCGATTGATACGTACACGATCTCCGGCCGAATCTCGCGGATGACAGACTCGCCGAAGCCCATGCGTTCGATGACGCCGGGGCGGAAGTTCTGAATGAAAACATCGGCGCTTTCGACCAGTTGGAACAGGATTTTTTTCCCCGCTTCCTGCTTCAGGTCGAGTGCCAGAGAACGTTTGTTGCGATTGTTGTTCAGAAAGTTGGCGGAAAAACCGTGGCGTCGGTTGCCACTACGGCGGACGAAATCGCCGCCCGCGGGGTTTTCCACTTTGATGACGTCGGCGCCCTGATCGGCCAGGAACATGGTGGCCAGGGGGCCCGAGATCATCGAAGTGAGATCGATAACGCGATACCCCGACAGCGGGCCGGCGCTATCAGCCGTTAGCTCATCCATGTCCGGAAGCATAGCGCGATTGCGCTGGGGGCAGCGGCAGCAAGCTGCGTGCAGCGACATTTCACGTGGCGCTTGCCGGATTGCCAGATGGCATTCGGTGTTGAGGCCTCGCCTGACGTAAAGTGAAGCTGACGTTTAATTGAGACCCTTCGAGAATCCTGTTTTGTCACAGCCCGAGCCGCAGCAGCTTTCCAGGGTGGCGTTGTTCCTGGATTTCGATGGCACGCTGATTGAATTTGCCGAAACGCCGATGGCCGTCCAGGTGCCGGCAGAGCTGCGAACACTTCTGACCGACCTCCATGTCGCGACCGATGGCGCGCTCGCTATTGTGAGCGGACGCAGCGTTGACGTCCTGGACGCGCTGCTTGCGCTGCCGTTTCTGCATCTCGCGGGTCTGCATGGCCTGCAGCGGCGCGCCCCCGGGCAGCGCGTGAAACTGACTGTGAGGACGGACGATGGTCGGCTTTCCGGAATCCGGGCATCGTTGCAGGCTTTCGTCGACGCTCACCCTCTGTGCGTGCTGGAAGATAAACGCGTAAGTCTTGCGCTCCATGTCCGGCGCGCTCCGGAAATGGCGGGGGAGGCGCAGGCGCTCTGCTCAGCACTGATAGCGCCCCATACCGGTGAGCTCGAACTGCAGTCGGGTGTAGACGTGGTCGAGATCCGGCCGACGGGTGCAGATAAGGGCTCCGTGGTCGGCGACCTGATGACAATTCATCCGTTCTGCGGCCGTCGACCAATTTTCATTGGCGACGACCAGACCGATGAGCATGGTTTCAGGGCGGTAAACCGCCTCGACGGTCTCAGCGTAAAAATTGGCAAGGGGCAAACAGACGCCGTGTGTCGCCTGCCCTCGCCCGAGGACCTGCTCCGCTGGCTGCGACGCACATTGTCAGTGGGGGAGCAATGAACGGCGCATCGCTGAATTCGCTTGAGCTGGGACTGATTGGTAACTGCACGATAGCCGCGCTTGTCGATCAGCGCGCCAACATCGTCTGGGGCTGTTTCCCGCACTTTGAAGGTACGCCTGTCTTCGATGCGCTGCTACGTGGCGGTGATGCGTCGTCGCAGCCCGGCCTGTTCGGCATCGGGCTGGAGCAGTTCAGCCACAGTGAGCAGCACTATGTAAACAACACTGCGGTCTTGATCACCCGCCTGTTCGCGTCCGACGGCGCGTGCGTAGAGGTGACGGACTTCGCGCCGCGCTTCAAGCAATTCGGGCGTATGTACCGGCCGGTGATGATCGTGCGGCAGATACGACGTGTCGCCGGTGCACCCAGGGTCCGGGTCAGGCTGGATCCGCAGGCGGCTCACGGCGCGGTACCGGTTGGCGTCACTCACGGCAGCAATCATGTGCGGTATGTCCTGCCCGACCAGGTCCTGAGACTGACCACCGATGCGTCCGTCACGGCTGTTATCGACCAGGTACCGTTTGTGCTGGAGGACACTGTGACCCTCCTGCTCGGCCCGGACGAGACCTGCCCCGAAGCGGTAACGCCGCTGGGTCGGCGGCTCTTCGAGCAGACCTGTGGCTACTGGTACGAATGGGTCCGCTATCTCGGGATCCCGTTCGAATGGCAGGAGTCGGTTATCCGAGCGGCACTGACTCTGAAGCTGAATGCGTTCGAAGACACCGGAGCGGTGATCGCTGCCGTGACAACCTCCATTCCTGAAGCGCCGGACAGTGGCCGCAACTGGGACTACCGCTACTGCTGGTTA
>Ga0181582_10004162_pt1 | contig 11714 bp, 11 predicted proteins | sample 071ome_32_FD_132438 | JGI IMG/M metagenome (GOLD analysis project Ga0181582, IMG submission 132438) | Coastal salt marsh microbial communities from the Groves Creek Marsh, Skidaway Island, Georgia - 071405AT metaG (megahit assembly) | ecosystem: Environmental > Aquatic > Marine > Intertidal...
ATTATAAGAAAGACAAATACGCTAGAATATATCTAGAAGAATTTGATCAAATACAACGACTATGCGATTACTTACGTACAACAGAGCCAGCAGTGGAGCACAGAGCTGACTTTGTACGATACATACAAGCATACGATAAAAGAAGAAGCAAAGATTTTGCAAATATATTTTTTATGTATGCACACCTATTAGAGGAATGGAATGCCAAAGAAACCGGATGAGTCTCTACAACAGTATCGAGACAGAGTATTAGATAGAAAAAGTAAAAGTTTTTGCGGAGCAAAATGGTTTAATGCTACTACTTGGCTAGGTAGCGGAACGACTGCAAGTTGCCATCACCCTCCTGCACATCAAATACCGTTGGTAGAAGTGCAAGAAAACTTTACTGCAATTCATAATACAAAACACAAAAAAGAAATGCGCCGTATGATGCAGAATGGCGAACGTCCTCGTGAATGCGAGTACTGCTGGAAAATGGAAGATATGGGCAAAGATGCAGTTAGCGACCGTACTTTCAAAAGCATCATTTACACTGATGAAGAATTACAACAAGCATATGAAGCAGATGCAAACGAAAATACTAACCTCAAAACTTTTGAGATTGCTTTTGATAGGGTGTGTAACCTTGCGTGTAGTTACTGTAACGCTTCCTTCTCTACCACCTGGGCAAAAGACATCAAGAACAATGGGCCGTATGAGAACTTGGTATCCGATGGTGCCGGTGCTTTTCATCAAGACGGTTCCTGGGCTCAACCTTATAAAGACGATGAGGACAACCCATACATACAAGCCTTTTGGAAATGGTGGGACAACGGACTAAGTGATAGTTTACAAGAACTGCGTGTTACAGGCGGCGAACCTTTGATGAGCGGAAACACTTGGAAACTGTTTGATTGGTTTAATGAACAAGATACAAATATGCGTTTTGCAATTAATAGTAACCTTATTGCAAAGGATGCTATTATTGATAAACTAATTGAAAAAACACAAGGCATGAAACACTTTGACTTGTACACTAGTTGTGAAGCAACAGGTGCGCAAGCAGAATATATTCGTGATGGATTAGACTATGAATTGTGGTTAAAAAATATTAAACGTATTCTAACAGAAGGTAATTGTAATGGCGTTAACATTATGATGACTATTAATAGTTTATGCCTCTTTACTATTACAGACTTCCTTGACGAAGTATACAAGTTAAAAGAACTTACACAGAGTAGAACACCTACAGTAAGTGTAAACCTATTACGTTTTCCAAGTTTTCAAAGCCCATTAGCACTTCCTAATCATATTAAAGACCATTTGCATAATCAAATAAGCAACTGGTGGAATAGTCGAAAAGATGATATTGGTTGGCATGAGTTTGAAAAAGCAAGTATAGAAAGACTTATAGACTATTTGGTTACTGTTGATGCTCCGCACAGACGTACAAGTAATCCAGTTACACTATGGAGAGATTTTAAAACTTTCTATCAACAATATGATATTAGACGTAATAAAAGTATCTATGTATTTCCTAAAATTCTTACAGACTGGGTAGATAGTATTCCAGATACTGACGCAAGTATTATGGAACTTGCAGAAAAGGAAGGTTGGATACTAAAACCTGATAATAAAAATATTGACGACCCATTGGCAAAATATGATTAATTTATATTATGATACTTTACTCGAAAACGATATACCTGTGCCTAATGGAGTTACTAACTGGGAAGTTACAAAGGGCATTACTCGTGTGCCTTATTCGTCAGACAGCAATTCTATAGTAGAACAATATACATTTTTCTTCAATGCATTAAAAGCACTAGGCTGTAATTTTCAATTATTCTCTGGAAAAGAAACTGCTAAAAATTTATTCTATCCTTTAGAAATTACACATAATGCATTATCAAATGATATTGCAAACTACATACCTACAAAAACATTTTCACGAATTAAAAAAGGTAAAATGAAACTATTGTTAGTCATGCCAAAAGTTAGTCATGATTATAGATACCTTTGGAGATTGAGAAAAAGTATAGATTGTTTGGAAGGTTATGGAATGCCTAGAGAACAAATATATGTTGTTCTAGGAGATCTAAATAAAACATACAGAACTTTGCTAAACACAAAAAATGTTTACGGTATTGATTGGTGGCAAATATATACACAAATTATTTTACTATCAAGATACGGAATGCAAGATTATCGTTGGGTGTTTAATGATAGAAATAGTTATCCTCCAGGCGATGAAAAAATAAAAAAAGAAACATTTGATTTAGATAACTGGAATCCAAAGCGACTGTTCCATGCATTTACCGGTAGAGCAAAATTACATAATACTTGCTTTGTTACAGATTTAAAATATCACGAATTAGATAAGTTTGGAAAATATAGTTACAATATTGAATATGCTGATATTCAGCACAATTATAAAGATTTTAGAATTACAGATAAAAGCAAAGGCGAACTCTTTATTGAACGTAAAAAAGAACTAGTAAAAAATGTTACTAGCAAATCTGTAATTATGGACATGTCTTTAGAACAAATCAAAAAAGGTAACCAATACTATATGCACAAGTCTTTTTATGAAGACAGTCTTGTAAACATAGTAAGCGATTCTTGGATGCCTATGATGGATGCACACTATTATGAAGAAGTAAATGTGCTTGCCCCGGGAAAAATGGTGTGGATGCAAATAGCCAAAGGACACCCCTTCATGGTGCTTGGTTGTTTAAATACTATTGGTTATATAACAGACCAAGGATACTTTTCTAGTAACTGGTTAGTAGATGAAAGTTATAGCAGAGTTAGTAGTACTACAAAGGTGTCAGAAATGATTTGTAAAAATTTAAAGGTCCTAAGTGAATATAGCGAACAAGAAATAAAAGATAAAGTGGAAGAACTAAAACCATTTTTAAAACGTAATAAAGAAAAGTTTTTTAGTAGACCTAATAAACGTAAATTTATAATACTATTTGAAGAGATGCAGTATGAGCGATGATTTAAAAAATAGCCCTAACTTTTGTGTAGCGCCGTGGATGCACTTGCACGTTATTAATGACGGCAGATCATTTGCTTGCTGTCAGACTCCTTTACGGGAAGAAAATAGTTTTGGTAATGTTAAAACACAAACGCTTGATGAAGTAGTTAACAGCGATCGTGCAAAGAAAATGCGCAAAGATATGCTAGATGGAAAACCACTTCCTAGTGCATGCGAAAGATGTGTAGCAAAACAGAGCCATAACATGAATACTATGCGTACTGGCTTGAATAGTAAATGGTTTGATAAAACTAAAGATCTTATTGCAAGCACAGCAGACGACGGTAGTATACCAAAGCCTCAATTAAAATACTGGGACTTTAGATTTAGTAATTACTGTAACCTTGCATGTACAACTTGTTCTCCGTTGTTTAGTACACAATGGGCAAATGACTTTCAAAAACTACACCCCGGCGCAGACAAGTATAGCGAAACTAAATTAATTGACCTTACTCAGGCAGATGTTTTCTGGGAAGACATTGACGAAAATATTGATTCTATGGAAGAAATACATTTTGCTGGTGGCGAACCATTAATTATGCCAGAGCATTGGCGCATACTAAAAATGCTAGACGAAAAGAAAAAATATGACGTAGAGTTACGTTATAGTACAAACGGCACAACACTGGGCAAAGGAAAAGAAAATATTCTTGATTATTGGAAGAAGTTCAAGTATGTACACCTTAGTCTTAGTATTGATGGTGCAGGCGATGCATTTGAACATATTCGTTACAAAGGCAAATGGCCTAGTACATTAGAAAATCTAAAGAAAATTAGAGCAAGTGGTGTAGCAGATTATTGGTTTCATCCTACAGTGAGTATTTTAAATATTTTCCGTATTACAGAACTACATGAAGAATTGCATAAAAATGATTTAATGCCTTTAGAAGCAATACATCCTCAGAGAGGTTTTTATATGGAAAATTATTGGGTAGATAGATTCCATATTAATCCATTGTTTACACCAAACTATTATAGTATTACAGTACTACCTGAATTATTAAAAGAACAAGCAGCAGATAAGATTACAAAATATGGTAAAAAATTAGAAGCTGACACAGGTATACCGTTTAGTGGTTGGCAGTCAATTATTGATTTTATGTACCAAGCGGATAATAGTATGCTATGGAATCAGTTTAAATGGAAAAGCAAACAAATTGACGATGTTCGTAGTACAGACATCTTTGCATTAAATCCGGAGTTAAAGAATGTATAGGGGAGATGCGTTAAAAATATTTTTACCTTCTGCTCCTGCAACCGCATCTTCGTTAGAAGATTTGCGACACTACGGTTCTGCGCATACAGACATTGTTAATAAGTTTGAACATGATGATACAATATTAGTTAAAGCAGTAAATGCATTTGAAGAAGAAAATGTTTCCGACGACGAATGGAAGTATGAGATTAACAAATACTACTATCGAGGCGCCTGGGACTTAGATTCTGACAAATCTAGAATAGGATTTTTTGGCTGTAGTTTTACTTTTGGCGAAGGAATAGATTATAAAGATACATTTGTAAAATTGTCAAGTGATGAATTAAATCTAAATCCTTTTAATTTTGGTATTGGCGGATCTTCAATTGAGCGTGTAGCAAGAACCTTTGCAGCAGTTAATAATTTGTTAGATCTTGATTATGCAGTAGTTACACTTCCTGCTTGGTATAGACAGTTACATGTTGATATAAATGATTATGGTAAAATTATAAATCTTATCCCAGGATATCCGCACAATGGATTTAAAGATTTAAACAAAATATTTGATATAGTTAATGACGACTATTATATCAATAGAGCAGTAACAGCAATTAATTGGATTTATGACAACGCTAAAGCAAACAATGTTAAAGTTTTGTTTAGCTCTTGGGATCATCCTTGCAACGAATTATGTAAATTAATGTATCCTGATAATACATTAAATCCTTTTCCTAATATTGATGATAAGTGTGCAAGAGATAACATGCACCCTGGGCCTAAATCTCAATTAGCACATGCAAGGCAGATAGTAAAGGGATTTCATGATAGAGCTTGGCTTTAGAAATTTAGATGATAAGATTGAATATATTCATATTAAACCAGACAGTACCGAGTTGGCAAATGTTTGGCTCAAGCAGTTTGATAAATTGTTAGAAACACATAAAAAGAAAATATTTCAAAAAAACTTTAGTCTTTTAGGATTTCATAACAAATACAGAACTGTAAAACATATCTGTGATGATTTAGATAGAAGCATTGCAACTATAAACTATTATTCAGATTATAAAATCACAGAAAACTTTGCTCCTCTAAGATCAGGGTGTAATCAAGAGTTATTAAATATTTTACATCATCATTTCGAAGTAACACAAGGACAGTTGTGGGATCCGGGCAGCGTATTAGCAAATGCAAACGGAAAGACACGTTTAGCAATTTGCTATTTAAATCATTGTTGCCACGAACTTGAAGCATGGTACGAAACTGATATTATAAAAAGCGATGGATATCGTAATGGATATTTTTATTATAATCTTTTAGGCATACAAGAACGTATAGAATTAGATCCTAAGTTTAAAAGCCAATTTGTAAAAGAAATAGATGACGGCTTAGTATATTTGCACTATGCACAGACAGGCAAAACTTGGTACGAAGCATACTTAGACAATGACGAAGTTGTTGGCGAAGCAGGTATATCTGAACATAGAGTTATTAGTGGAGAATTTAACTGTTACTTTGGTACAGGTTATGAATTGCCTACAGACGAAAAATTTAGTGCCTGGTTAGAAAGCAAAGGTGTAGATCCTACAAACGAACAGTTAGCATTAGGTTATGCTCCGGTTGGACGCATAATAGATTTGAAAGACGGCGAAGCACAAGACTTCTTTAAAGAGTACACAGATTTTTATAGTATTGAGTATAACAACAAACGGATTGAATATGACTTTAGACATACTGACGAGTCTTACATTAATCTTCTTACAGAAATATGGGACAAGTGGGGACAAGAATGAGCGTACCTGATTTAGAACGTGCAGTAGTAGAAGTATTTGGCGGTTGTAACTACAAGTGTCAAATGTGTCCGCAGACTACCGGAAGAGGTAAAGAATGGACACGTAAGATGCCTATGGATATGTTTATTAACATATTAGAACAGTTGCCAGGAAAGCCTGTTATTAACTTAGAAGGTAGTGGCGAACCTACCATGGCTAAAGATTTACCTAAGTATATTGAGGAATGTACCAAGCGAGGATTGCCAAGTTTTATGTACAGCAACGGAAGTTTCTTTAGCGGCCACTTTATGCAAGAGTGTATTGATGCAGGACTGAGCTTTGCTAGATTTAGTTGTATAGGTTACAACAAAGACAAGTATAAAGAATGGATGGCTGTAGATAACTTTGAGTTGTTAAAAACAAACATAATAAAAGCAAAAGAATACATCAAAGAAACTAATAGTAAATGTGTAGTTAGCAGTTATCATCTAATACTTGATAACAATCAAGTTGATTACGAAGTTGATCAGTATAGAAATAATTTTATAGGACCAACTGGAACTATTGGTTATATATGGAAAATGCATAACTGGAGCGGAAATTATCAACCATTATATGTTAGAGATCCTAGCAAACGCAGAACGTGTGGTAGACCTTTTGCTCCAGAAATTACAATCCGCAGTGGAGGTAACGGAGGATTAAAAGGTGCAGTTACACCTTGCTGTCAAACAATGGGTCCTCCTAACGAAAGCAAAAGTGTGCTAGGACATGTGCAAAATCAAACCATAGAAGAAATATGGTACGGAGACGAATATAACAAACTTCGTAAGGCACATGAGTTGAAAGACTTTGACAGTATTGATTATTGCAAAAACTGTGACTTCTTATACGATGATCCAGAAGTATTAGTATGGTCGAACGATAAAACAGCAACACCGTATCATATGCTAGGCACAAACTTTAGTCTAAAAGATTACGGTTGACATATAAACACAGAGGCTTTATAATTATAAAATGTACGATATTGTCTTCATAAGTTATAACGAAACAAATGCAGAAGAAAACTGGTTAAAATTAAAAGAACGGTTTCCAAGAGCAAAGCGTGTAGACGGTGTAAAAGGAATACATCAAGCACATATAGCAGCAGCAAAAAAATGTTTTACAAAAATGTTTTGGGTAGTTGATGCAGATGCTATAATTTTGGAAGACTTTAATTTTAATTACAAAGTAGACGAATATAATCTAGAAACTGTGCATGTATGGCGCAGTCAAAATCCTGTAAATGACTTAGTTTATGGGTACGGCGGTGTAAAACTACTACCACGAAAGTTAACAATCGATATGGATGTTAGTAAACCTGATATGACAACAAGCATATCAAAGTACTTTAAAGCAGTTCCTGAGATAGCAAATATTACAGCGTTTAACACAAGTGAATTTGAAACTTGGAAAAGTGCATTTAGAGAATGCGCTAAGTTAGCAAGTAAAACAATAGATAGACAGAATGAGGATGAAACAAATGAAAGACTACAAACGTGGACAAGAGTTAGAAAAGATGTTCCCTTCAGCGAGTACGCTATTAAAGGTGGCATTGCTGGCAGGGAGTTTGGGCTTTCTAGCAGCGATAATCTTCAGCTAATAAACGATTTTGATTGGTTATATGAACAATTTCAACGACATACCATGGGATAACATTACCGAGTTTGGCCAAAAGACCCTCCTAAAGAGCCATCTTTTCACGGTTTCGTGGATCACCACTAGATATTGTAATTATGAGTGCAGTTATTGCTGGCCTCACGCAAGATCCAGTACCCCAGACACCAAGCCGACAGAATTGTACTTAAACACCATGAATAGTATAAAGACACAAGCTCGTGCAAACGGCTTTAAAAACTTCCATTTTAGCTTCAGTGGAGGAGAGCCTACAGCAAACAAGCAATTTTTGCCGCTTGTGGAACACTATTGTAGTGATACAGATCCCGAGTATCAAAGTATACACATGACAACTAATTTGTCACCGCATGTCAAATGGTGGAATAGATTCATTAAATACACTAGTACATTACAACGCAAAAGCATTACAGCAAGTTTCCACGACGAGTTTGCTAACGAACAAGAGTTTGGAGACAAGTGTCTTGCACTTATGGAAGGAGGCGTTTATGTTACAATTAATCAAGTCATGGTTCCAGAAAAGTTTGAAGATCTTTACGAACGCTTGGAACGATTTGCCGCCAGAGGTATTAACGTCACTCTCAAGCCACAGTCCGATCCTACCGCCAGCTTCGTGGTACATGGATACAGCGATGAGCAAATACAAAAAATGCGATCAGGATTCCCACAACAAATTGGCGGAAAGCAAATCGCACAAGTTGCGCTCTACGACAGTGAAGGAAAAGAGTACGAGCTTGACCAAGCAGAAAGATTCAACGCATTTGGGTTCAACAAATTCCAAGGCTGGACTTGCAATGCGGGTTATCAAGGAATAGTAATACGAGATACAGAAGTAAAACGTAGTTACAGTTGTCATGACGAACCATTAGGTACAATTACTGAAGGTTTTAAAATATTTGATAAACCTCGTAAATGTATAACGCCTACTTGTGTAAGTAGCGCAGACAGTAAACTTCCAAAGGTAAAATATGAAAATTGAAATAGAAGATATATTGTTTTGGATGGACGCTATCCGCGATAGCGAAGATAGGTATCGTACATTAGAAAGTTTTTGGAAAGGCCAAATAAAAAGTAAAGTCTGGCTTACAGAAGCATTAGAACAAATGCGTCTATACGGCGAACAAAATATTGCTATTTACGGCGGCTGGTACGGAGTATTAGCAAGTTTGCTTTTTAATAGTAAATTAGGTGTAAACTTAATTACAAGTATTGACATTGATCCAGAGTGTAAGCCTATTGCTACTACTATGAACAAACGTTACGAAATAGACAGACGTTTTCATGCTGTAACAGCAGATATGGAAACATATACTTGTGCTGACGCTACTATTGCTATTAATACAAGTTGTGAACATATCACACAGGAAAAATACGATAGTTGGTTGAGTCTACAGCCAGATGAAGCAATAATTGTTTTACAAAGTAATGATTACTTTGAACACGAAGAACATATTCGTTGTGCTACAGATTTAGATGACTTTAAAAGAATGAGTAATTTAGATCTTATGTGGGCAGGCGAAATGGAACTACCTAAGTACAAACGATTTATGTTGATCGGCAGGAAACATGTTTAAATTTAGCGAATTAGAAAATATACATTTAGAAATTACTAATCGTTGTCAAGCAAGTTGTCCAATGTGCAGTAGAAATTATCACGGTGGTTTAGAAAATCCTTTAATTAAAAATAAAGATTGGACACTTTGTGATTTTCAAGAAATATTAAATCAAGAAGTGTTAAATCAATTACAAGGATTTTATTTTTGTGGAAACTTTGGCGATCCTATTATTAATGATGAATTAATTGAAATGGTAGAATATGCCGCAGCAGTTAACCCTAATTTAAATATTCGTATACATACAAACGGCAGCGCAAGAAACACAATGTGGTGGGAACGTCTTGCAAAAGCATTGCCTAAAACACATAATGTTATTTTTGCAATAGATGGTTTAGAAGATACACATAGTTTATATCGTATAGGAACAAACTATAACAAAATTTTACAAAACGCAAAAGCATTTATAGACGCTGGCGGAACAGCAGAATGGTGCTTTATAAAATTTAAACATAATGAACATCAAGTAGACGCTGCACGTATAAAAGCTGAAGAACTTGGATTTAGTTTGTTTGTTGAAAAAAACAGTAGTAGATTTATAGGCGAACCTAAGTTTGCAGTATACGATAAAAATGGAGATACTACACACTATTTAGAACCGCCTAGTAGTAGTGAACTGCCGTATATTACAGAAGAAATGATAGCCAATTATAAAGATGTACTAAGCAATGCAGAAATAGATTGTTATGTAAAACACACTAAAGAAATTTATATTGATGCATATAAAAAAGTATTTCCGTGTTGCTTTTTAGCAAGCACACCTTATAATTACGCAAAAACAAATGACATTACAGCACCTGTAAGAAATGATATGAATTTACAATATATAGACTTAATTGAAAACTTGGGCAATAACTATGCACTAGAAGTAGATGTAAAAGATATTGTAGAGTCCACTGCTTGGCAAACCGTTTGGAACGACTACTGGGGTAAAAATAAACTAATTACTTGTGCAAGAACATGCGGCAAATTAAAAGAATTGCCAAAACCAAAAGATCAATTTATTAACGTAGTAGGACTAAACAATGAGTAAATGGTGGTATAAACCAGAAAACGAGCAACTAGGAAAGTATCAAAGAGAACTAGAAAGTGTCTCTGGTACACCTACTTTTTGTGTCCTACCTTGGATACATTTTGCTACAAGACCTAACGGTGATATGAGATTATGCTGTAGTGCAAACGCTAGTGGCGCAGGTAATGATCATGAAGTAGGCCTTGTTAAAATGGAACACGGTAAGCCTGCAAACTTTGGTCGTGAAACGCCTATGGAAGCATGGAATAACGAATACATGAAAAGCGTAAGACGTACAATGCTTGCCGGCGAAATACCTGCAAGTTGTCGTAAATGCTTTGAAGAAGAAAAAGTAGGCGTAGTTAGTAAACGTATTTGGGAAAGCGGAACTTGGCATCGAGATGAAGATGGCGTAGATATTCCAGAACTTATTCGCCAAACAAAAGAAGATGGTACAGTACCGGAAGAGTTAGTATATTTAGATTTACGTTTAGGGCATACTTGTAATATTAAATGTGTTATGTGTAGTCCGCACGATAGTAGTAAATGGGTTAAAGACTGGCAACAACTTATACCTGTATTGCAAGACAATAATGTCAAACAACAAATGCAATGGGATAAGAGTGAGTTTAATAACAAATGGCACGAAAAAGATACATTTTGGGAAGAGATGTATAGACAAATACCTAATCTAAAGCAAGTGTATTTTGCCGGCGGCGAACCTTTGATGATCAAAGAACACAAGCAGTTTATTGAGGAAATTGTACGTCAAGGATATCAAGATAAAATTTTACTTCGTTATAACTCAAACGGGTTGTTAGTAGATGAAGATTTAATTGAACTGTGGAGTAAGTTTAAAAAAGTTAAATTTGCAGTGAGCATGGATGCATGTCATGAACGTGATGAATACATTCGCTATCCAACTGACTTTGAAACTGTAGAACGTACATTACATTTACTTGATAATACTCCAGACAATATACAAACAAGTTTAGCAACAGCAATACAGATATTCAATGTAAAACATTTGCCAGACTTTATGAAGTGGAAAGTTGAAAGCGGATTTAAAAAGTTGAATTCGGGTAATGTTCCAGGTGGTGTGCAGATGGGCGGAGGTTTAGTTAATATGCACTTATTGTATATTCCTACGTTTTTGAGCATTCAAATTCTACCTAAAGAAGATAAGCAAGAAGTTGAAGAACGTTTTATGGACTTTAAAGATTGGCTGTGGAAAAACTATAGGCAAGACGATGACTATTGGAAAGTTAATCCGTACGGTTGGAAACGTTGGGAAGCAGTATTAAAGCACATGAACTCACAAGACAATAGTCATTTATTGTCAGGCTTCAAAGAGTATACAAACAAACTAGATGCAATCCGAGGAGTTAATGCAAAACAAGTATTTCCTGAATTGGCGCATCTATTATGATTA
>Ga0181582_10004168_pt1 | contig 11709 bp, 3 predicted proteins | sample 071ome_32_FD_132438 | JGI IMG/M metagenome (GOLD analysis project Ga0181582, IMG submission 132438) | Coastal salt marsh microbial communities from the Groves Creek Marsh, Skidaway Island, Georgia - 071405AT metaG (megahit assembly) | ecosystem: Environmental > Aquatic > Marine > Intertidal zone...
GGGGGGGGGACACGGGACACGCGAGGGACCGTGGGACCGGTTCCCCCTCCCGATCCTCGGCCGCGACGGGCGGTCCGGGCTCACCTTTGAAGCGTCTCCTTCCGAAGCGCCCGGTGCGGGGCCGCTGGCTCCCGCTCCGTCCCCTGACCCGGTCATCTACCCGCCCCCGGAGCACCCTCGGCCACGGAAAACGCCCGCTCGGCTCTCCCAGGGACGAGACGGCGGTCCCCGCTGGCTAGATGCGTCTAACGTCGACGTAATCGACCGACGGCGACCCAATCGCCGCGCCACCAAAGCGCGGCGCGCTCGATGCCCCGAGACGCAAGCTCCCTCCTCGCGGGTTGAGGGAGGAGGAAGAAGGCGTCGGGGAGGGATGGGCGACGAGGCATTGGCCGCGAGTGCGGCGCCGCGCACCCACTGGTGCGCCGGCGCGCGCCCGAGGCCAGGCCCCCTCCATCCGCGCCCGGGGCCAGCGCGGAGACCCCTGGCGCTGCCAGCCTCGGCGCGCCGCCCCCCCCCTCCACGCCGGCCCCAGCGCGGTCTCTCGACGCAGGTAGCGATTGCAAGATTCATTCACAGCCATACCCGCACGCGGGCGATCGCGCATGAGGGCGGGGCGGCACGCGGTGGCGCCGGCGGCCCGGCCCGGCCGCCCGGCCTCCCACCCCACCGCCCGGCCCGGCCTCGCTTCTTGGGCCCAAGACCCCCCCCAATGGGCCCCAGAGCATGTGCCCCCCCCCGCTGCGCACTACTTGTCCCCGTCCTGCACGACGTTCTTGGTCGCCGGCCCCGTGGTAACCTTCATGGCCCGCTGCCCCCAGCGCAGCGTCGTGATGGTCTCCTGGGCGTTGTACGTGCTGGGCGACACGGCGAGGATCATGAGCGTCTTGGCGTTGCCCCCGATCGAGTCCGACATGAGGTAGGTGAGCTTCGAGTTGCGGTACGGCACGTGGGCCTGCTTGGTCTGAAGCGCCTGGATGACGTCCCCCAGCGCGGAGAGGGACTTGTTGATGGCCTGGGCCTCGAGCAGGCGGTCCCCCGTGGCGCCCGACTTGGAGAGCCGCTCCGACCCGGCCAGGTCGACGAGGTGCAGCTTGGAGCGGGTGCGCTCGCCGGTGGCGAGGTCCTTGGCGTCCACGTAGACGGTGAGGATCGAGTGGGAGCGCGACGAGTGCTCGTTCATGTTGGTGCTGAAGGTGGAGCGGTTGCTCCGCGCCCGCTGCATGAGGGCCTCGACGTCCGCCGGGGACGCCACGTCGGCCTGCACCAGGTCCTGCACGTACGTCCCCTGGGCCCCCTGCTTGATGTCGAGCTTCCTCTGCGGGTCGTCCCCGAGCAGGTCCCGGACCGCCTCGTTGTAGATCTCGATGGCCGACGCCTGGATGGCGATGGCCTTGGAGTCGGCCTTCTCCTGCTTGATCTCGAACAGGCGCCCCAGGGCGCGGAGGTTGACCCCCGGGTTGTCCTGCGGGCCCTCCATGGTGAACGTCTTGCCCGACCCCGTCTGGCCGTAGGCGAAGATGCACACGTTGAACCCGTCGAGCACCGAGGTCACGAGCCCCTCCGTCTCCTGGAAGACCTCCTCCTGGGACGAGGCGGGGCCGAAGACGCAGTCGAAGTCAAAGGAGCGCATCCCCTTGGACACGGCATCGAGTGCCTGGAGGGTCATGTCGTTGACTACCTTGACCCCCTCCCGGTGCCCCTCCCCGGACTCGTGCCCCGGGTCCATGGGGCGGGCGCGCGTGAACACGCGGATGTTGCCCTTGAGGTCCATGAGGTCGTTGTGGATGCGCTTGCGGGCGCGGTGCTCGTGGCCGTACAGCTCCTTCCACTTGGCGCTCTCGGCCAGGGCCACGTGCTCCACCACCGTGTGCAGCCCGGGGGCGATGGACTGCAGCGCCTCGTTCGTGATGTCCCCCATCAGCTGCTGCTTTACCTGCTGCGCCACCTCCCTCACCTTGGCAGACTGGCACTTGTTCTGCAGCTCCTCCATGATGGCCACCCCGACGGCCTGCTTGATCTTGAGCTGCACCGCGCCCTTCTTCTGCGCCGCCTTCTGCCCGGCCAGCGCCGCCTGCGCCTCCTCGCACGCCGCCTCGGCCCGCTCGGCCCGCTCGGCCGCGTCCTTCAGCTCCCCGCTCGCGCGGGCCTCGGCCAGGCTCAGCTTCTCCTGCAGGGCCTCTGCGTCGTCCCGGGCCTGGTCCCTCGCCCGCTCAGCCTGCGCCACATCGGCCGCGGCCTTCTCGACCCGCGCGCGGAGCTCCTCCACCTCCTGCAGCAGCACCGCCTCGCGCTCCCCCCGCTGCGCGTCGCCCGCGGCGGCAATGCGCTCCCGCGCCGACTGCATGCTGTCCACCTGCGCCTGGAGGGCCTCGTTGGCCTCCCGCAGGCCCTTGTCCGCCGCCAAGGCCGACTCGAGCTCCATCACCCGCGCCTTGAGCTGCGCGTTCTCGTCCTTGAGCCACTGCACCTCGGCCCCGCTGCTGTTGCCCGCGCCCTCGGCCTTCTGGCCAAACTTGAGGGCCTCGACCTGCCGCTGCAGCTTCTCGATCTTGATGCGGTCCGTGTTCGCCGACGGCGTCCCGGGCGGCCCGTCGTTCCCGGCCGTGCTGGCCGTGGTGGTCGCGTAGCCCCCGTCCTCCTGGAGCATCTCCTGCGGGTGGGGCGCCGGGGGCGGGGCGGGTGTGGGCCCCCAGCAGCGAGGGCCCCTGCTCCCGTCCGCGGGGCCCCGGCGCCCGGTGCGGGGCGCCCCCGCCCCCCAACCCCCACCCGTGACCCCCCGGGCGCGTAACCCGCGCGGCTCACCGTCATGATGTCCTCGCGCTGCTTAGCGAAGACGGCCCCCAGGGACTCGGCGTTCATGCTCAGCTCGCGGAAGAAGTCCTGGCACTCGACGAGGGACGAGACGGCCCCCTGGACGGCCGACATCTGCGGATCGGGGGCTGCCACGGGGGAGATCAGGCCCCCTTCTCCCCGCTTGCCCTGCGACGAGGCCCCCGAGAGCTCCGGGGGCGCGGGCGGGGTCGGTCCTCGCCCCGCGCGCCCGCTCGGGCGCGAGCGGCTCCCCGCCCCCTCCTGGGACGCTCGGGGCCTCTCGCGGGTATGTCTGGGGGTAAATACGCGTGAAAATCCCCTCACGGCCCCGAGAGGTCCTGCGACGCCCCCCCCGGCGCCGGGGGGGGCTCCCGAAAGGCCCACGGGGCGAACCCTCCCCCACAGACACAGAGACCCGGCGGGGGGAGGGGCTCCGCCGCACCTGCGCCTTGAAGGACTCCCTGAGCCCGACGAGGTCGAGGCCTGCGACAGATTCGATCGCCATGCTTGACCCGCGGTCTTCCTTGGCACCCAGGGATGGGCGGCACGCAACGACCTGGGAAAGGTCCTCTCGTCTCTCGGCCGCGTGCGCTCTCCGGGGGGCGAGGCGCGCTGGAAGATGTCACCGACCGGCGATTCGGCCCACCCAGCGGGCTGCTAGATATGAAGAGGGCGCGCCGGACAGCCGAGGGCGTCCCCCGCCCCCCCAGGGCTTTCTTGACACAGCCCAAGACCGGCAGGGGGGACGAGCGGACCTCCCGGGGCCGCGATCCTTTGCCGGAACGCTACAAAGGGGGCGCGATCCCGGGGCGCGATCGATATCCTCCCGGCACTCTCGTGCACCGTCTCTCCAGGGTCCCATCGATGCAGCGGGCCGGCTCTCAGGTCTCCAGGCGAGTGGCCTCGCCCTCCCCCCCGCCCCGCCAGACCGGGAAATCCACGCGCCTCCGGTCTTGACCGATAGAATTTCCCATTCATTTCCCGCGTTCTGGGGGATTTCCTCCGCGCGATGCTCCCCGTGCTCTCCCCGGCAGCGCGGATTGTGTCGAGCATTTGGAACCTCCCACCCGGCGGTCTTAAGCGTAATCGCCCAGTACCTGCTTTCAACGAGGAAATAGTGACATCAAAGCGCCATCGGGATCAATCGCGACGCGGCTGGGCTCCGTGCGACTTGCCCGGCGTCGATACCCCGGGGCACCGGAGGGGGGCCCTTTCGAAGCCTCCGCTCCCGCGCGCCCCTCCGGTAGCCCCCCCGGGCCGTCCGCGGGCGTTCCCAGCCTTCCGCGACGGCCGGTACGCGTCCCCCGCTCCGCCCCCCCCCGCCCCACGCCGCGTCACCGGCGCCCTGCCCCCCCGGCCCCTCCACCGCAGGAGCGGGTCCGCGCTCCCCCGTCGAGGGTCGCAGGCCAAGGGGTCGCGTCGCGTGTCCCCGAGCGCCACCGGTTCCTCTGACTTCCAGGCCCTCCTCGCCCAGCAGAGGGGCGAGACCGTCTCCAAGGCGGCCGAGACCGCGAGCAAGGCCGCGACGCAGGAGCTCGCTCCCGTCGCCTCCCCCCCCGCCGTCGCCGAGCCGGCCGCGGCCGTCTCCGAAGCCGTGTCCAGCGCCACGTCGGCCCTCGCCGACTCGCTCGCCTCGGCCACCGACTCGCTCGCCTCGGCCACCTCGGCGGCCACCGACTCGGTCACTGTTGCCTCGGGGGGCGCCCTCGCCTCGGTGCCCCAGGAGTACCTCCTCCTCGGCGGCGCCGCGGTGGTCGCCGTGGGTCTCCTCGGCGCTCTGGCCTCGGGCGGCAGCGGCAGCGGCAGCCCCTCCCCGGGAGCCGCGGCCAAGGCCGCCCCCCCCGCCAAGGTCTTCGCGCCCTCCGACGCCGTGATGGTGGTCGGCGCCTCTGGCAGGGTGGGCCGCGAGGTCGTGAAGGCGCTCCTGGCCTCGGGTAGGGACGTGGTGGCGTGCGCCCTCGACGAGGACAAGGTCACCGCCGCCCTCGGCGAGGTGGGCGCCCGGGCGGGCTTCGCGGCCCTCGGGGAGGGCTCGGGGGGCCTCGCCGTCCGGAGCTTTGACGTCTCGTCGAGCGTCCCGGCGTCCGCATTCGAGGGCGTCGCCCAGGTGGTCGTGACCACCGGCTCCAAGTACGGGAAGCTGGAGGACGGCAGCATGGGGTACATCCAGGACATGACGAGCGAGAAGGTGGACGCCAGGGGCAACGCCCTCCTCGCCGCGGCCATCGCCGCCAACGTCCCCCGCGGCGTCCCCGCGCAGACGGTCGTGGCCGACTCCAAGTCCAAGTGGTCGCGCCTCGACGACGTGATCATGGGCGGTAGCTCCGAGTCCACGGCCTCGGCCACCGAGACGACCATCACGTGGGAGGGCACCCTCGTCAAGGAGGGTGGCGGGTTCTGCGGCGCCAAGGCGGACCTCGGGCAGGTGGACCTGTCCGGGTACGACGGCCTCGTCCTCAAGGTCCGCTCCAACGGGCAGCGCTACAAGCTGTCCGTCAAGACGGGCGCCGCCGGCAACGAGCAGGCCTACCAGGCGGTCATCGACACGACCGCCGGCGAGTGGGCCGAGGTGCACCTCCCCTGGTCCTCGTTCGTGGCGGTCAAGAAGAGCAACGTGGACCCGTCCATGCCCCCCCTCGAGCCCTCTTCTGTCGTCTCCCTCTCCCTCGTCTACTCCCGCTTCGACTTCAACAAGCTCCCCAACCCCTTCCACCAGGAGGGCCCCTTCAAGCTCGAGGTCCAGGGCGGCATCCGCGCCTACTCCCGGCCCCGGCCCCAGGTCGTCATGCTCTCCTCCGCCGGCGTGGAGCGCAACGCCCGCCACGGCGACGACGACGAGAGGCGCGCCCTGGACGTGCCCATCGTCCAGCTCAACCCCGGCGGGGTCCTCAACCACAAGTACGCGGGGGAGAACGCATACCGCGCGGCCGACGTCGACTACGCCATCGTGCGCTCCACGGGCCTCGTGGAGGACGCCGGCGACGCGCCCGGCTTCCTCCGCGTCCGGATCTCCCAGGGCGACGTCTCTACGGGCGGCATCTCACGCGGCGCCCTCGCGCAGGTCCTCGCGGCCGCCGCGTCGTCCCCCGACGCCGTGGGTAAGACGGTCGAGGTGTCCCGCCAGACGGGGCCCCGCGACCTCGACGCCCTCGTGGGCCCCACCGACGTCGCCTCCGAGCTCCGCCGCGCCGTGAAGGACGCCATGCGCACGGCCAGCGGCCTGCCCCCCCTCCCCGCGGAGGTCCCCGTCCCCGCCCCCCTCTCCCCCGAGCGCGTCCAGGAGATCCTCGGGGACCGGCGCGTCCAGGCCTCCATCAGGGCCGGCCGCGGCGGGCGCACCACGGACGAGGCCTCGGGCCGTGACCTGACGGGCGAGGAGCGCGTCGCCGCCCAGAAGCGGAGGGTCGCGGCCATCACCGCCGACGAGATGGCCAGGCTCAGCAAGGCCACGGGCGGCACCCCCCCAGCGGCCGTGGCCCCCGCGGCCGCCGCCGCGGGTGGCGCCGTGTCCGAGTACGGCATCCCCATGCCCACGGACCGCGTCGAGCCCATCCTGTCGGGCAACACCGTCGACCAGAACAAGTCTGAGGCCGTCGCCTGGATCAACAACTACAAGGCGCGTGCTGGGGTGACGGCCGCTGCCGCGGCCCCCGCCGCCGCGGGCGGCGCCGTGTCCGAGTACGGCATCCCCATGCCCACGGACCGCGTCGAGCCCATCTTGTCGGGCAACACCGTCGACCAGAACAAGTCTGAGGCCGTCGCCTGGATCGCCAAGTACAAGGAGAGGAAGAGCGGAAAGAAGAAGGGCAACCCGATGGAGGCCCTGCAGAAGATGCTCGTCGGCGCCAAGTAGAGCCCCTTGATGTGCTTCAATTCAATGTGGATAGAGTCTCCCCCGCCCGCCCTTGCCACCTGGCCCGACCCCCCTCGCTTACCGTTCGTTCGGCGCGCGGCGCAGGGTGACAAGGCTGGACACCTTTTCCGGGACAGCTGGCCATTGTTGGCGTTCCCCCGGGCCCGTGACAGGTCGATGGCAAGGTTCCCTGCCGGATTCCGCACAAATCACCCCACGGCACCCTTCTGCGACCAGTCCTCTCCCGCCGCGGGGTCCAGGCCCAGCGCCCGAGACCATCGCTTCTCTCCGGGACAGCCCGCCTCATGTTGTCGTTTGCCGGCGCGCCCCCGCCGCGCTACCCACGGGCTCCCCGCCGGGCCCGAACGAGCCCCCCAGGACCTCCCACCCGGCACCAACAGCGGCCCCCGCGATGGCCCCGTCCGCGAATACCCGCCACGGCGGCATTGTGGAGAGGAAGTGGGCCAACCGGCGATACATCGTCTCTCCCCGGGTCTGTCGAGCGAAAAGGGGCGCGCTGTTCGGTTAAAACCCACCGCGGGACGGGGACGGGGGCTAGTCACGCATCCCTTTGAGGACTCCACCCGCTCCACCGCCGCAACGGGCCCGGCGGGGCGCCAGACGGCAGGCGTGCCGGCCCGCGCGCCTCAGGCCTGCCGCTGGAGGGCGAGGAGGGCCTGCCACCCGTGGATCGTGACGTAAAGGTCGGCGACCTTGAGGCCCATGCCGTCGACCATCTCGACGGCGCGCCGGTCCATGTCGGCCTTGCCCGACACGAGGTCCATCAGGCTCACCGTGCAGCGGGCCAGGTCGCCGTCCCCACGCCCGTCCCCCTGCACCCCGACGAGCCGGAACTCGACGTCCAGCTCCGCGCCGCCCCTCCGCAGGCGCTCCCCCAGCCCCCGCCGCATCGCCTCGGCCGCTGCCCCCCCCGCCCGGGGGTCCAGCACGTGCGCCACTGCGTGGTTCACCAGCACCATGGCCCCGGCCGGCTCCATGGCCCGCGTGACGTGGTGGTCCCGGGCCGCGTCCCCGATCTCCCGGTCGAGCAGGTCGAAGGCCACGGCCACGGACCGGGCCCGCGGGTCCCCCGCCAGCGCGTCGCTCAGGTGCACCTTGTCCACGCACACCACCAGGGCGGCCCCGTCGTCCGGCCACCCGGCCCGCTCGGCGGGCACCACGCGCACCGCGGGGACCTCCTCGCTGGGGTACCGGGCGGAGCCGGCGTTCTGCAGGATCCAGGGGTCGCTCGCGACCACGCGGAGGGCCTCGGCGGCCGGGGTGGGGCGCCCGTCGAGGGCGGGGGCGCCCAGCCCGGCCCCCGCCCCGGCGCCCGGGGGCCCCGCCGCGAGCCCGGGCCCCCGCGACCCTGCGGCGAGCGGCGCGAGCGGGTCCGTCCAGCGGGCGAAGACAGAGACCCACCCGCTGACCTCCCCCGTGCGCGGGTGGTGCACCGGGAAGCGCCCGTCCACGGGAACCCCCTCGGCCAGGTCGGCGAGGGGCACTGTGGCCCGCCCCAGGACGCCCAGCTCCCCCTCCTGGCTGTCGTCGTACATCTCGACGACCAGGGGGTGGGAGCGCAGGAAGGCGTTGACGTCTGGGGTGCGCAGGAGCGAGACCTCCTGCACGTCGTCGACGCGCGCGTTGGTCCCCTCGGCGGGGCCGGAGAAGACCATCTCGGCGTCCGCGGGGAGCCCCGGGAAGAGGTACCGCGCGTAGGGGCGGCAGTGGGCGGCGAGGCCGGCCCGGGGCACGATGTTCTGCACCGCCGTGACCCCGAACTGCACAGCCACCGCGCGGTCCGGGTGCCGGTCCGCCTCGGCCATGGCCGCGGCCACGGGGGACGCGCCCAGGGCCGCCCCGCGCTGCCGCTGCCGCACGGCGAGGTAGTCGTCGATCAGGTGCTGCGGCAGGGGGCGGGCCATGCGGGCCCGGACCGTGACCCGGGCCACGGCCCGGTGCCCGGCCCCGAACACGTCCAGCTGCATCCGGAGCGGGGTCTGACCCGCCCCTCCCAGGAGCTCCTCGGCCAGCCGCGCCAGGGGCAGGCGACCCCGGGCCAGGGTGACGTACTGGAACCCGTCGGGGCGGTTGAGGTCCAGGGCCACGGCCTGCGTGTCGAGGTGCCGGAGCAGCGCGACGTCCTCGGTGACCACGAACTGCAGCGTCGAGTCGTACCGAGGGGCGTGGCCCAGGCCGACGCTCGAGACGACCGTGTTGTGCTTGTAGAAGTCGACCGCCACGAACGTCCCGCTCTCGGGCTTGCCCACGGCCGGGTCCAGGCGGGCTTCGACCACCTCCAGCTCGAGGAGGTTCTCCCCGGGCTGCAGGGACGCCACGACCGGGTCCTCCTCCGGCCGCGTCCGCTTGACCGCGCCGCCGTAGAGCCCGGGCCCGCGCTCTCCCGCCCGCCGCAGGGCCTCGTCCCGGGCCTGCAGCTTCTTCCGCATCTGCTCCGCCTCGGCGCCCGCCTCGAGGAGCGTGTGCCGCTGCATCGCCTCGAGCCTCCCGCCGTGCTCCCTCAGCGTCTGCACCTCGAGGTCCTTGTGCTGCAGGAGCTCGGCCAGCTTGCGGACCTCCCGCTCCGCCACCCCGAGCTCGTCCCGCAGCGCCCGCACGTCTGCCACCAGCTGCTCCTTGCTCTTGCCGTAGTCGTCCACCCCGTCCCGCATGGCCGCCGCCAGACCCGACGCCTGGGCGCTCCCCTGCCCCTGGCCCTTGCGCTCGAACTGCATGTAGATGGCCAGCTTATCGTGGGCCGCCTCCAGCTCCGCCCGAAGCTTGCCCAGCTCGGCCAGGTACCGCCGCGACTCGTTCCGCGCCGCCATCACCTCGTGGGGGGACGGGCCGCTCGAGGCCCGGGGGCCCGCCGCGGCGCCCAGTCCAGCGGCAATAGGCGCCTGCCCGGCCCCGGCCGTCTGGAGGCGGAGGGCCTCGCCCCGCAGCGTCTCGACGTCGCGGCGGAGCTTGCGGTTGTCCTCCTGACACTTGCGCAGCTCAGCGTAGACCTTGTCGGCCTCGCGCTTCGACTCGCCGGGGGCCGCGAGGGCCTTGCCGCGCATGTCCCGGTACAAGCGTTCGTTCTCGCTGGCCTCGCGCCGAGCCTGGTCGAGGTCGGCCCGGGTCTCGTCGAGCCGGGCACGGAGGGAGCGCGCCTCGGCGAGGGCGTCGTCACCCTTGTCCCTCGCGGCCTTGGACTCGGCAAGCTCCTTGCGCTTGCGCTCGAGCTCCCCCGCGGTGCGCTCGTGGTCCGCCCGGAGGTCCTGTAGCTGTTGCGTCACCGCCCGCAGCTTGCGCCTGAGCTCCTCCAGCTTGCGGTCGGCCCCCTCGGCGCGGGCCCCGTCGCCCGCGGCGCCGTCCGTCATGAGCCACCGGTGCCGCTCCTCCTCGAAGTCGGCGTTCATCTTCTTGAGCTGCCGCTGGTACTCGCCCCGCTCCCGCTCCAGCTCGGCGCGCTCCCTCTGCACCCGCGCCACCTCGGGGGGTGGGGCCAGGCGCACCTGGGTCGCCCCGATTGCGCGGCAGAACTCCTTGAACGACACGGAGCCGCTCTTGTCCCGGTCCCAGAGCATCATGAGGTTGATCAGCACGGCCTGCTCCCGGCGGTCCAGCCCCCCGCCCAGCTGGCGGAGCGTGCCGAGGATGCCCCGCAGCGCCTCGGTCAGCGTGACCTCCCCGTCCCCGCTCGCGTCCAGCTCGGCAAAGATCTGCCTCGCCTTTTCCCTGTCCCCGTCCACGAACTCCTTGATCTTGGCCAGCGCGTCCTCCGCCACGCCTGCCCCGCTCGCCGCGTCCCGCCGAGTCGCGGCCATCTCCCGCAGCCCCGCCACCAACTCGTCGAACGTCGCCCGCCCGTCCCCGTCGCGGTCCAGCATCAGCATCAGCGCCTCGGGCACCGAGGCGTCCGCGGCCTCGGGCATGATCCGGCGCACCAGCGCGCGCAGCTCCGACACGTCGATCGCCCCGGACCCGTCCGCGTCGACGCCGTCGAAGAACTGCCTCAGCGACGCCCCCGACGCCCCCAGGTGGGCCTCGAGCCGGTCGTAGAACTGGTGCTGGACGGGGGTCCACCCCATGGTGATCTGGTCGTCCCGCCACCACCCGACGGGCACGGGCCACTTGCCCGCGGAAAGAACCATCCCCGTGGCCCGGTCGAGCAGGTAGGCCCGGTCCCCCAGGAAGATCTGCTGCAGGTCCCACACCTCGTCCGCCCGCCCCTCGTTCACCGCCCGCGCCCCCGCGGGGGGGGCCGGGTCCGCCGCCACGCCCAGGCGCCGCCGCAGGTCCTGGTTGTCCTGGGTGAGCTTGGTCACCGCGACCCGGAGCTCCCGCACTTCCCGCCCCGGCGCGGCCCCCGCCGCCACCGCAGGCACGGGCCGTCCTTCCTCGCGGAAGGCCTGCTCGAGCGCGGCCACCTGCTCCCGCAGCCGCTTGGCCTCCTTCTGCAGCTCGTTGTTCTGCCGCACCTTGTCCTGGTACTCACGGGAAGTCTTCGGCACCGACGCCATGGACCGGAGCCGCGCCTCGGTCGCCCGCAGCGCCGCCTCCTTCTCCTCCCACCGCTTGTGCGCCTCCCCGGCCGCCTCCTGCTGCCGCCGCAGCTTGGCCTTTAGGCCGGCGATGGCCTGCCGCTGCTCGGCGACCTGCCCCTCCAGGTCCGCCACACGGCCCCGGAAGTTGCGCTTCTGGTCCGCCGGCAGCTGCTCCAGCACCGCCCGCTTGCCCGACAGCTCGGCCCGCTGCTTCTGCGCCGCCGCCCGCACCAGCAGCGCCTCCTTCTCTCGCAGCGTGCGCTTCAGGAACCGCGTCTCCTGCTGGAGCGCCAGGCACCGGTCCCGGAGCTCGTCCTCGCCCATGCGGCCGACCAGCCGCTGCTCAGCCCGCGTCTCCCGCGCGTCCCTCTGCGCGGGGTCGGGGGTGGGGAGGGGGGAGCGGTGAGCGTGGGCGCCTCGTGTCCCGGGGGGGGGGGGGCCGGCCGGGGGCCCCCCCCGCCCCCAAGGGCCCCCTTCTGGGGGCCCCCCCCCGGGCCCCCCCGCCGACAC
>Ga0181582_10004181_pt1 | contig 11686 bp, 5 predicted proteins | sample 071ome_32_FD_132438 | JGI IMG/M metagenome (GOLD analysis project Ga0181582, IMG submission 132438) | Coastal salt marsh microbial communities from the Groves Creek Marsh, Skidaway Island, Georgia - 071405AT metaG (megahit assembly) | ecosystem: Environmental > Aquatic > Marine > Intertidal zone...
GCGACGATGAGGAAAAGAGCTATCGACCGCGCTTTCATCGCGGCTTTGCGCCTTGACATGGTCGCAGGTCGACCATAAGAGGATAGAGAGAAAGTTGGTCGCGGGAGGGCGGTGGAGGGTGCTTGGATTGACTTCGTATGCGATTTTGATTTTGAAATCGATCTATTCTCGAGAAATCAAGCGGGAGGGGCTCCCGCCAACTGTGAACCTACCACAACTACCGCTCCCTGTAGGCAGTCGCAACGTCTGGCCACCACATCGAATGCCGTCCAATCCCACGTCCGCTGTTACCAACCGTACTTAGGAGATGGTACTTATAGACGACTGAAGCAGCACGCAGCGACACGCGAGTCCAGTGCCCCTCGTCGCTCCACCTCACCGATCTACGCGCGCTCGTCTCGCCCGCCGGTCCCGCTGCCGCTCCGAGCGGCGCTCCTTCGCGGCATTGTAGCCGCGCAGCGCCCGGTCGTGGCCGACCGCGCCGACGATCGAGTTGAACACCTCCCTTGCGAGCGCCTTGCGCTCGCGGCCCCTGTCGCCGTCGAGGTTGCATCCCTCGTCCCGGTCGCGGCCCCTGCGCTTTCGGCCCCTCGCTCGCTCTTGCTGATCACCCTGCTCCCGCTGCTCCCGCTGGTCGTGCTGGTCGTGCTCGGCGCCCGTGGTCGAATCCTCGAGCACCGGCACCAGGAGCCTGCAGACGACGTCCACGGGGATGTTGCGCACGACCTCTTCCTTTCCACAGCTGCATGCCATTCCCACAAATTTGAGCCGCTGCTCCAGGTTGCGCCTCGCGTTCCTGGAGACGCCCTCAAACACGTCTGCCGACGCGGCCACGTCGCCCACGCACAGCGCGAAGAACAGGTTCCGAAGCGTCGCCTTGGCCAGTTCGTCCGATATGTCTCTCTCGTCCAGGATCCGCAAGAAGGCCGCGTAGGTCTTGTCGCCCTCCACCAGGAGCCGGCCGTCGACCATGTTCCCGCCGACCAGGCGCCCCACGAGGCGCGACGCGGCCGTCCGAACCCACTCGTGCGGGTGCTCCAGCAGCGCTTTGGCAGTCTGGTGTAGCATTGATGTACATATATCAGAGGTGGTGAGTCGCGGCGAGTCGTGGGGTCAACACTCGCCAGCGCGTTGTGACGAGCGACAGAGACGCAGACTTCGTCAGAACGTGAGCGTCGCGGGGGGGGGCAAGCAACGCACCTGGAACACCTGGAATATGGAAGCTTCGGGGATCCTGTCGGCGTGCGTTTCGAGCATCGCCAGGCCCTTGTGAACCGTCAGGTCGTCTCCGATCTCGCCTCGACCCTCCTTACCGACCTCCCCATCGACTTTGGCGGAGAGCATTGCCAGGACGTTGGCCGCCTCGTCCTTCCAGAACAGGTCAAAACCCCAGCCTTCCGACCTCTCGATGACCAAAAACACGGTCGCCGCGCTGATCTCGAGAAAGCCACCGAGGTACTTGGCTGGCGTAGATCGAGCGGGGTGAGAGAAGAAGAAAGTAAGTGAGAAATAAGTAAGTGAGAAGAGCGGGTGGAGCGGGTGGAGCGGGTGGAGCGGGTGGAGCGGGTGGAGCGGGTCGAGTGGGTCGAGTGGGTCGAGTGGGACCGGTGTGAACGTGGAGGGGCGACCGGGAGCCGAGCAACGCGGTGGTCTCTCGCTCCCTCGATCCCTCGATCCCTCGCTCACCCGATCGGGTCCCTCATACATCAATCCACCGTCGATCACACAAACACACACCGTAGAGCTCCGGCGAGGCGAGGCCCCCGACGAGCAGGTCGTCCACGACCCGCCGTCTGACCTCCCTGCTCTCCTCGTTGGCAGCCCGGGCGAATGCGAAGAACACAAATTTGTCGTAGAAGCGCCTTTTGACGCCCGGTGGGAACTTGCGCGCGAGGTGGCAGAGCAGCTCGCACACGGCCCCGCGGCCGCCCTCCGAGTGCTCGTAGCCCATGTTGGATAGCAGGAACTCGATATGGTGGTCCAGGCGCTTCTTCCCCAGGGGATAGTCCAGCAAGAACGCAAGCACTGTTGAAGAGGCCAGTTGCCGGACGGTCTTGTCGGTCGACTTGACCATGGCGCTCGAGATGGCGCTCATCGTGTCGTACACCTCCGGGAGCACGTGCCGGGACTTGATGAGCGCCTTGATCATGCGGAACGAGTCTGTACTCGAGATGCCTGCCCATTGAACGATCTTTCCCATTGTCCTATCGTCAAGCACATTTTGCTTGGAAGCGACCGCGTGCGTCAGCAGCGCGAGGGTCTCACGCCCTATCGGGGACTCGGGGGCCGACTTCAGCGCCGCCCGCGCAATCGGGGCGTACGGGATGGATACTGAGAGTGGGCCATTGAACAGCTGGTCGCTGCTCAACTCTGCTCCCACTCTCCGTCCACCCCTGGAGAGGATCCGCAGGGCCTCGACGACGCACCCCGACCGCTTGCTGGTAGATATTGCTTGGACGGCGATGGGCTGGATGGTCTCCAACCACGAAATATCGGCATCATTGCTCCTGGCCTTCATCCGGTCGTTCGCGACGCCCAAGGCAAACTCGAGCAGCTGGTCCTTCCTGAGCGCGTCGTCCCCGGAAAATCCAGCAATGCCACAGACCAGGTCCGAGACGACGATTGAGCCGGTCCCGAGGCTCAGACCCTTTCTGAGCGCGGCAAGCAGGGCAGAAATTTTGTTCTTAGTCTTGGGCGTGTCGGCGTGGTTGGACCGGTCCGTGATCCACGACAGGACGCGGATCAGGTCCTCCTCACGCCCGATGCACTTGCCCAATATCCTGATGATATCGTAGCTCTTGCAGCGCTTGCTCTCTTTGTACGAGCTCGCGAACGCGCCAACTTCCTTGGCCTCGGCGACGTCCCCGAAGAGGTCGCCCTCGACGATGGACAGGATGACCATGACCAGGCTGTCGTCGGCAATCCAGAGCCCTCCGGCGGCGTCAAGTGCCTCGAGGACAAAGTACGTCGTATAACCTAGGACATGGGCGGTGAAGCCGCGCATCGGAAGCGACGACTTGAGCACGTGGAGGACGTACATGAGGTAGCGACCTCCGAGCTCCGTCGAGAGCCCGATCAGTACCTCCCTGGCATCGTCCCTGATGCGCTGCAGCCTGGCGCGGAGCAGGTTGCACACGACCTGAAGAATCTTTGGTAATTCATCGCGCATCATGTCCTCCGGAAGCCGCTTGAGCAGCTTGACCATGGACCCAGCCACGGGGCCTCGGACCGCCTCTTTCTTGCGATCCTCCAGGTTGGCGTGCAGGAACGGGATGAGCCTGGTCGACGCAAATTCGATAAATGATGTAGTTCTGGAGGGAGGAGATGCGTTGCTGCCGTTGTTGTCCTTGCTGTTGGACGTTGCGGCGTTGGGTGGCGCCTGCGCCTTCCTCGAGCCGCCAGCAACCGCCAATCCTTCCCCGTCCACTCCCCCGTCCACTCCCCCGTCCACTCCCCCCGCGGCGTCGGCCATGCTCTCGAGGAGAATCGAGATGGCGCGGAGGTACCCCTTGCCGGCCGACTTTGACCCATACCCATACCCTCCCCCGGCCGTGCAAAGGCCAACAAACCTCTCCAGGACTCGAAGAAACGATTTTTCCTCGAGATCGAGCGCACTCAGGCAACCCACGGCCGCGTCGGTGACGCTCGCTGAGACGCCACCCTTTCCATCGTCGTCCTGGACGGCCTTCTCGATGAGGACCAGCAGGTAGCTCTCGACGAGCTTCGGGTGGAGACCGGCCGACTCGCAGACCCGTCTGATCCGCTCAAAGGCCCTCGCCCTCCTGTGAAGCTGCACGTGGCACACGTTGGACCAAAAGTCGAGGTCATCCTCCTGGTGGGTCACGGCTTGGAGCTCGGGGAAGACGTCAGGGAGACTGCGCGCAGCGAGGCGCACCATCTCCACGTGCTCCTGGCGGACCGTCTGCGAGTCGGACGCTGCGATCCGGAGCCTGACCTCTGGCATCAGTACGGTCTTGACCAGAGATACGACTAGCGGTCGTGATGGCCACCCCGAAGCCGGGAGGGTCGCCGCATCAGGCGGACCCCCGGGCGGACCCCCGGCCTCGCGCAGGAGACGGCCGAGCGCCCTGGCAGCCGAGTGCCGCAGCGACAGGTCGTTCGGGCTCGCCAGATCCACGCAGCACTGGTAGATGAGGAATTTATCAAAGATCCTCGCCTCGTGGTCCGGGCGCAGAAAGCAGCTGGCCAGCTTGCCGTAGGCGTCCAGGCGGCGGTCGTAGTCGGGCTCGGTGAGGCTGAACGCGTTGAGTTCTTTCAGCAGCTTGGTCTCCCGACATTCGTGGTACGATGTCAAGAATGCACATAGACTCTCTATAGCGTCCTGGGTTTTCAGCACGAGGATGAGCGGCGCGAGACCCTCGATCCTGCGGCCAGTGCCGCTGTCGGAGGGGGGCTCACCCGAGCCCCGTGTCGCTGCTCTGGTGCTGGCACCTCCACGACCGTTGCCGCCGTTGCTGGCAACACCGCCGCCGTGATTTTTCGATATGGTGGCTAGGCAGGCGCACGCCCGGGCGATGATCACCTCGTTGCTCGGGCTCAGCCGTCTCCGGTCGTCGCTCTGCCACTTGCGCTTGGGGACGGACAGCATGCTGATCAGGGCCTCGGTGATCTTGTCGTTGTTCCCAAAGAATGAGGACGACGACAGTGCCTCCAGGATGTTCAAAGAGCGGACCGCCAGCGCGCGGTGCTTGCGAAAGCCCGTCAGGATGCAGTCGAGGCCGACCAGCAGGGCGTCCGCGTGGGGCAGGAGGACCGACGACGCGTCTCTGGCCGGGCCACGCTGCTCCCCTCTTGCCTGCGCCTCTTGCTCCTCTCCTCGTTGATATTCGTCAATGACGGTCTCGACGATATCGAGGACTGCGGAGGTGCACCCTGGGGAGCAGTGGGGGGCTGACAGCGCGTCGAGCGTCCCGCCCAGGAGCAGCGCGGGGACCTCCACGACACCAGCGCGCGAGGTGGTAGTGGTAGTGGTAATGATAGCGGTGTGACCATCACCAACGTCACCAACATCACCCGCTCGATTGTTGTTCGTCTTCTTGAGCGACACGACGCTCAGACAGAGGTCAACGAGGGCTGGCGGGCGCTCGGCGTTGCACTCCACAGCAATCAGCGGAACGAAGCGCTCCACGGATTGAAAGATCGTCTCGTAGACTTGAGACGGGATATGAGCCCCGTGGGATGCAACAAGGGAGGAGAACAAGCGGAGGCACTTGATCCGGACCACCTTGTCGTCGCTTTCCACGGCCAGACTCAGCATCTTGGCGAGGAGGGAAGAGATCATCGGCAGGTAGCCGACCAGCTTGAAGCCCAGGTGTTTGGTTAGGTCATCTATCGCGTTCAGGTAGCCGATATGGCGGTTGGCTGGTTGTGCGGCCAGTGACTGCACGTCGATCAACTTGAGCCAGTCGATGCTGGGACTGTCGAGCCGCGGCAACGGCTTGATCGCGCGAGACAGGTAGATCCTCCGTCCTACATGCTGCAGCGAGGCCTCGTGGATTGATCGCTGATCCAATGGGCTTCCAACAGGTTGGCCACCAGGTTGGACAGACGGGTGGTCGCGCTTGCGGCCGGCGCTTTTTCCTTTGGAGACGACGCGGCCTGTGCCATCCAAACTCCCGCCGTCCGCCCCTCCGCCTGGTTGCTCCAAAAAGCAGTCGGCCATTGGAAGCAAAAAGAGTTCGAGCAGGGCTGCGAGCTCCCTCGGGTCCGCCGCTGACAGGAAGTTGAGGATGGCTGCGCGGGCCGACCCGGGGGCGCCCTTGCCGCCGAGCCTACCGTTCCTCTTGCGCATTCTCGGGAACAACGCAGCAATCAGGAATGGTACGATGTCCGGCCGGTGTTCAGTTTGGATGAAGTCCGAACTCGAGTCTAGCTGAAACGACGTCAGCTCGGATCGGAGCGTCTTGTTGTCCGCCAGGCGGAGGAGCGAGTCAAGGTACGGGTTGAGCCACTCGAGGTCGAACGGCCGCAGGGTTTGGAGGACGGTCGACTGCACGAGCGGATCGATGTCCATGATCCTCGAGCAGACGGCCTCGAGGATCCGTTTGCTCATATGAATCCGCTTGACGTTCTTCTTGAGCGACTGCAGCACCTTGAGCCACTCCCTCAGGATCGAGCGTCGAGACGATAGGGGCAGGCAGTAGACCGCGTCCTCGGATACGAACCGCAGAAACGTGGAAACCCAGTCTTTTGATCGATTGGTAAGAAGACCAGTTGACGTGAGGGCCAGGGTCTTGAGGTGGTGACTCATCCTCGCTGCAGCGTCCGAGTGCGGTGTCTCGGCCCCGAGCATGGCGGCCTCGAACGTCGAACGGCCCTTCGGATATCCGTCTCCTCCGATGTGCGCATTATTCTCTGCCAGTGTGTCCGGCACGTCCGACACGTCCGACACGTCCGACACGCCGTCGTCGCTATCGTCGTCCTTGTACTCTGTGCTCTCAGTCCGACTGCGCTTTTGGTTGCGAGCGCGACTGGAGACCACAGTATCGACACCTGCAGCATCGTAGATGCGACTTGAGGGTCCCGTATCGGCACCGTTGGGCCCACGTCGAGAGTTGTCGACCAGCTGAATCTCGGCGTCCACATCCGCGAGCGAGTCCATGAGGATGGGCCATGCCTCGTCGGGGAAGGCGTCCACCGCAGCGGCCAGAGCTTTCGTCGTGGGTCCCCAGTACGACGATAGCTTGAAGTGCAGCAGGCCAAGTAGGCCGCGGACAGTCGGAACGACGACGTGCTTGGGGATGCGTTTGTACTCGACGAGGTTCTGCACCCGCGAGAGCGTGACTGTGGCGTGTCTGCCCGAATCGGCGCCGAGCGGATGTGTCTCGAGGTCAATCAGGTGATTGAGGGCCGCAGTTGCGTCAAAGGTCCCCGCCGAGCCGGCAGGTCCACTCGGTCCACCTGGCGGCGCTGGGCCGGACAGCGCGGTCGCTGCGTCCTCCGAGTGCTGACCCAGGCTCGCGACGAACGACACACAGAGCCTAAGGCAGTCGACGCGAACGGTTCCCGAAGCGCTGGACAGGCTCAAGGACACGGGGTTCAGGAGGCGAGCCGACGCCGACGGGTTGAAGGGCGTGGGGAACGCGTTGACCAGTTTCGCAGCCGCTCCTAGGACGTGTCTGTCTGTCGGATGCTTGCTCAGAAGAGCCTCTATCGAGTTTGCCAGGGAGCCGACGTCGCGGTCCTTCATGGAACTCCCGCGTGCTGCGAGGCGACAGAGGGCATCCACCCGACACGAATGAGCATGCGCCTCCAGGGCCAGATTCGCCAATACCGCCGGTTCTGTCGATAGAAGACGTTCTTTAGAGCCCTTTGGATATCGCGGCACGGTCGCCGTCCTCTCTAAGGCCTTGGCGTAGAATGCACCGGCTTCCCGTCGGGAGTCGCACACCTCGGCACCCACCCTAATGGCCGCCCAGACTACGTCGGGACTCGTAGATCCCAAAGCTTGCATCACGGCGTTCGCAATACTACGTATGGACGTTTTGGATGCCTTGGACGTGTGACAAGACATCGCAAGCGAGCCCTCCCACGCAAAGAGCCGCTCAGGGTCCTCCGACAGCTCCCTCGACAGCTTGTCGAATGCCAGAGGAACAATGGCGCTCGCGAGGTCATCAAACGCGCCTGGATTGGCATCCCGTTGGACGTGCACCTGATTAAAGGACGTGGGTTGTCGCGGTGCTGCCTGTCCGGTCAGCCCCAGCGCGAGGGCCCGATGGCCGCCCACGACGGGTACGTCCTGGGAGATCCGGAGTGTCACCAGGCTCTGAACGAACCCGACGTACGTCGCTGCGTCCAGAACGGCGAATGCGTCTTTCCAGGACGCTACACGCTGGCCGTGCAGCCCGGCGCTGTAGATATTGCGCCTGCACAGCACCCCGAGGAACTGCTCGGCCAACGACAGCACGCTCGTCGCCAGGGACGGTTTCAGATAGGCGCATGCGTAGTTTTGCGCCTGTGTCGAGGCCACCCTCCGATTTCCATGGGGCGTGATACCCTTGGATGCAGTCCCAGTGCCCAATCTACGGCCGGCGACACGAGGCCCGACATTCCCCTGGTCGCCATCGTTTTCCAGGTCATCCAGGTCATCCGAGCCTCCCTCCCGCAACGAGCGCGCCATGAAGGCAAAAAGGCTCTCCAATAGATCGAACACGGCCTCAACATGGGTCACCATCCTCGATCCACCTCGATGCCCTACCAAAGAAGCCACCAACTGCGACATCCTGGCCACCTCCACGACGTCTTGTCCGGACGGGTCTATGGTCGCCACGCCGCGTTGGCAGTGGCCCAGCACCGCTTCCCAGACGGGGTCCAAAGCCTTCGCTTCGCGAACATACTCGAAACATGAAACCAGGAACGCGTGAGCCGTGACATACACGGCGGCGTCCCCGTCGTCGGTCGGCGCATCGCTCGGATTGCTCGGATCGCTCGGATCGCCTCTGGCACCCACGCCGCCATCACCGCCATCACCCCCATCCTCGTCTCCATCAGCGTCCCGGCCGTGCAACTCTTCCATGATGCTAAACACCATCCCCAGAACGCGTCCACACCGGCTGTGCAGACCGCCTTTGACGCCCTTGATCGCACTCGCCAGCACCGCACCGTTGCCCTCGCACAGATCCAGTGCACGCTGCGCGTCCAACGCTCGTGTTGCGTCCAGTGCACCTGTCTTCCAAGCAATACGAGATACCATGCCCGTCCTAATGGATTCCGACCACGCGTCGTGAACCTCTTCGACGAGATACCGGATCCCCTGCCTGGCGACGTCGTCCGTGGCCCGGCGCACCAAGTACCCGAGCGCGTCTCCGGCCAGTCGCCGCACGTCCGACGCCCTGTGCGCACGCAGCACGCCTGTCGCTTTGAGCACCGGCCGGAGATCCAAGACCAGGTACGACGCGAGGTTCTTGCACATACCGCTCAGAGCGGCAAATGCCGCCCGAAGGTTGGCGGCGTGCAGCGCCTGGGTCGACACGTCGTAGTTGGACGACTTCAAACCTGCGCTTCGGGATTCGCCGCCATTTTCACCCACGCCACCTCTTTCCACGCCTCCTTCGTCGTCAGCAGCGCCGCCGTCAGCAGCGCCGTCGCTCGACGGCCCTCGGAAGGCTTGGCCCCTGGAAGCGCCGCCCGTGCGATCACCACTGTCTCCACAGCCCATGACTACCCGCTCAATAGCCTCCACCGCCCGGGGAAAATGCGGCATAAAGTCGCTCGCCAGGTCCCGGCTCAGGTGAACCAGCAGATCCAACAGCGGCTCGAGCGACAACGCATACCGCATGTCCAACCTCGACAAAAGCGCATCAAGAATACTTGTTTGATGATACACCAACTGTGGCAGCGTCGTACACAGCGGCTGCACCTCTTTGTAGAACTCCAGCCAGTCGTGCGAAGCGTTGAGCTCTCGCCACGCCACAAGGTGCTCCTGGAAAAACGAACTCGCACTCGTACTTGGAGCAGCTTGTCGAGGTATGAGTGATCTGTACGTATCTATCGTAATCTGCAGCGTATAGAAACGGGCGAATACGGTACTCGTGAGCGAGCGAGCTGTGAGTGATCGGGGTGCACCCAGACGGAGCGGGGGTGCGGGCCGCTTCTTCCTCTACTTCTCGCTCGCTCGTTCGCTCGTTCCTCTTCCATCAGGTGCGAGGACAGAGAGCGAGGGTGAAGGAGGGAGGGGGGCACAAGAGAGGAGGAGAAGCGACCGCAAGGGCAACTCGAAGCATGCAAAGCGATTTTACGACCCGCTGGAACTCAGCGGGCAGCTCGTACGTACGTCTTCCACCTGTTGCTTGAAGCTCCTATAGCGGTGTCGCTTCCGCGGGGCGGGAGGCGAACGCAGCGCCGCTGCGAGGGGGGCTGGGTCCATCTTCAAGTTTGTTTCGTTCAAAATGTAGAGGGGCGTGACCCTGTGTGAACCCCGTGAACCAATCATCATGACGACCCTGAAGGCAGGAAGGCGACAACGCTGAGGGCGGTGAAGGCAGCCTGCACGCATGTCACCGGCATTTCCGGAGGGGGGGGCTTGCTTGGCTTGCTCTCGCCGAGTGGCGGCGAGAGTCAGAGACGACGGCGCACGGACGGTCCCGGGTCGCCCAAGACCGGATCGTCACGTGAGTGAGTGAGTGAAGCGATCCCTCGAGCTGCGCTCGCGCGTGAGTTGGACGTGTCGCGCGGTTTTGCGCGTCGGGCGGCGCTCGACACGGCATATTTTAGGAGGCCTCCTTCTTTCGTCAGTTAGTTTTGTGATCGTCATCATCACGAGACCGAACAGAGACCGAACAGAGACCGTACAGAGACCGTACAGAGACCGTACAGTGGCCCAGACCAGGCAGGAGGCTCCCTCTCTCGCTCTCGCTCTCCCATTCACCCTGATCTTCGATTCGAAATCGTCGCGCACCATGGACAGCGCGTGGCTAGACGAGGCGTGCCGGTCGAGTCCGGCTATGGAGAGATGTCGTGAACTGTACCAGAAGAAGCTGTGGCACGAGCTCACTGTCGAGCTCGAAAAGGTCGTCAACAGCACCGACGAGGAGCGCCACGGCCTCTCGCTGCACGGCCTCTTCAACAACTTCATCCGGAGCTTTGCCGACAAGATCAATCCGTTGAGCTTGGCGTTGTTTGCGGTTGCTACCGTGAAGAGCTCGTCGGTGGACCCGTACGAAGGACAGGAGTTTCTGAGGACCATCTCGCAGGGCATCGCGGCCAGTCAGACCTCGACCGCTGCGGACGAGGCGTGCCTGTACCTGGACATGCAGATCGCCCAGTATTATCTGATCTCCGAGAACCTTGTCGAGTGCAAGGAGCTGATGGACAAGGGAGCGATGCAGCTGGACGCGCTGAACGAAGTCAACGGCACGGTCGCGGCGGCGCTGTACTTCGTGACGATGCAGTACCACAAGCAGAAATCGGACTACGCGGCGTTCTATAGAGCTGCGCTAAAGTACTTGGCATACACACCATCGGACGGTCTCTCGAAGGAGTTCGCGGAGGCTGTTGCCGTCGACGTGTCGCTGGCCGCCCTGCTCGGAGAGGACGTGTACAACTTTGGCGAGTTGTTGGTCCACCCGGTCGTCGGCATGCTAAATCAGAGTGCGACCCACGCGTGGCTGTATGATATGCTCGGTTGCTTCCACCAGGGGGACATTGACGCGTACGACAGCCTGTGCAAGGCCAACGCGCAGGTGCTCAACTCGCAGCCGGCGCTGGTCGCCAACGAGCGCAAGCTTCGGGAGAAAATCACGGTGCTTTGCCTGATGGCGTTCGTGAGCTCGTTACCTGCGGAAAAGAAGAGCGTGTCGTTGGCCGCCATCGGCGAGCGGACGAAACTGTCCACGGACAGCGTGGAGTTTCTGCTGATGAAGGCGCTGGCGCTCCACCTGATCGAGGGCGTCATTGACCAGGTCAATGGCACCGTGTCTATCACGTGGATCGCTCCTCGCGTTCTGACGCTGCCGGAAATCGAGGACATCAAGTGCAGGGTGGACGCGTGGCTCGACCGGGTGGACCGGGAGTCTGCCTCTGTGGCCGCGCAGGCTGATGGCATATTCTGATTCTGATTGAGCTTCGTGTTCGTATACGAATATACACTACGTAGTGTAAAAAATCCATCATCAGCTGGTGGTCGTCATGCGACGCCGCAGCTCCGACTGCTGCTGCTCGCCAAACC
>Ga0181582_10004183_pt1 | contig 11684 bp, 9 predicted proteins | sample 071ome_32_FD_132438 | JGI IMG/M metagenome (GOLD analysis project Ga0181582, IMG submission 132438) | Coastal salt marsh microbial communities from the Groves Creek Marsh, Skidaway Island, Georgia - 071405AT metaG (megahit assembly) | ecosystem: Environmental > Aquatic > Marine > Intertidal zone...
AAGGTTTGTGCGCTCTGTCATGGAGGCGGTTACGCAGAATATGTGGCCGTAGACGCCGGGCACTGCATGCCAATACCACAAAACTATTCAATGCAAGAAGCAGCATGTATTCCGGAAACATTCATTACAGTATGGAGCAATCTATTCATAAGAGGAAATTTATCTAAGAACGAGAATGTACTTATTCATGGAGGAGCTAGCGGTATTGGAACAACAGCAGTTCAACTTGCAAAACATTTTGGAGCCAAAGTATTTGCTACTGCAGGAAGCGAAAAAAAATGTTTAGCCGTTGAAAAACTGGGTGCTATTAAATGCATTAATTACAATACATTGCAATTTGAAGATGAGATTAACAAAATCACCAATAATGAGGGGGTTGATGTAATTTTAGATATGGTAGCTGGAAGCTATGTTCCTAGAAATTTAAAATGTTTAAACGTTGACGGACGATTAATAATCATAGCTGTACAAGGGGGATTCAAAGACGAAGTAAATTTTGCTAATCTTATGATTAAAAGACAAACTATTACGGGTTCTACTCTAAGACCTCAGTCAACAGTAGCAAAAGCAAGTTACGTAGATAATCTAGTTACAAACGCATGGCAATGGTTAGAATCAGGTGATATAATGCCAATTATTGAACATGAATTTAAATTAAGTGAAGCAGCTGATGCTCACAAAGCCCTTGAAAGAGGAGATCACATAGGTAAATTCATCATGAAAGTTTCGTAATACGTGAATCAATTATTAAATTTAGTTTTTTTCAACTTATAAATCTAATTTTCTCTTATCAAAATTTATTTGGTAATTCTAGCCTTACGAAAATTATGCATCCTCATTAATTGTTCGGTTGCCTTATTTATTGTTGTTGATGCTGCATATGGTATAGATGTGCCAGGCCCAAATATAGCTGCAACTCCTGCATTATATAAAAATTCATAATCTTGAGATGGGATAACTCCTCCACAGACAACAAGTATATCGTCAGCCTGCCTTTTCTTTAATTCTTCAATCAACTGAGGTATTAGAGTTTTATGTCCAGCAGCCAAAGAAGAGACCCCAATTACGTGAACATTTAACTTAATAGCTTGCTCAACAGCCTCTGAAGGTGTTTGAAATAAGGTACCTATCTCAACGTTAAACCCAATATCTGTGAAAGCAGAGGCAATTACCTTAGCTACTCTATCATGTCCATCCTGACCAAGCTTTGCCATAAATATTTTTGGGGTCTCTCCTGCAATTTTTTTAAATTTAGATAATGCATTGTCAACCTCAATAAAATCGTCTTTATTTGAATAAGATTTTTTATAGATATCTTTTATAACATCTTGTTTAACACCATACCTGCCATAAACCTCTTCTAATGCAAAAGAAACTTCTCCTACCGTAGCTCTTGCTCTCACTGCCTTTATTGATAACTCCAGCAAGTTCCCTGTATTCTGTTCAGCTGCTTTTTTTAAATTATTAAGAGCTTCAATTACATGAAGGTTATTTCTAGATTTTTTTATTTCATTTAGTTTAATAATTTGTTCTTCACGAACTAAGTTATTGTCTATATCCAAAACGTCAATTTGGTCTTGTTGAGCAGATTTAAACTTATTAACGCCAACAATGACGTCTTCTCCAGAATCTATCTTAGCCTGTCGTTTAGTAGCTGAAATCTCAATTTCTGATTTAGGGAAACCACTAATTACAGCTACTGTCATCCCACCCATATTTTCTATTTTTTGAATAAGTTCGTCTGCTTTTTCAATCAATTCTTTGGTCAAATTTTCAACAAAATAACTTCCAGCAAGTGGATCTACTGTATCAGTAATACCCGTCTCATGTTGAAGAATTAATTGGGTATTTCTTGCAATTTTGGCGGAGAACTCTGTTGGCAAACCAATAGCTTCATCAAATGAATTCGTATGTAATGACTGAGTTCCTCCTAAAGTTGCTGCCAAAGCTTCAATAGTCGTTCTAATAATATTATTATAGGGGTCTTGTTCTTGCAGACTGGCTCCAGATGTTTGACAATGAGTTCTTAGCATTTGAGATTTAGGGTTTTTGCAATCAAATAATTTTTTTGTCCATTTTGACCATAAATATCTTGCTGCTCTCAATTTTGCAGCTTCCATAAAAAAGTTCATGCCAATAGCAAAGAAGAAAGATAACCTTGGTGCAAAATCATCTACTAATAAGCCTCTTTGAGTTGCTGCTCTAATATATTCCAGCCCATCAGCTAAAGTAAAAGCTAATTCCTGCACCAATGAAGCTCCTGCCTCTTGCATATGGTAGCCAGAAATTGAAATAGAGTTGAATTTAGGCATTCTTTTAGAAGTAAACTGAATAATATCAGAGACAATTCTCATCGATGGTTCTGGTGGGTATATATATGTATTCCTAACCATAAACTCTTTAAGAATATCATTTTGAATGGTTCCACTTAATTTTTCTGTATTAACACCCTGTTCTTCTGCAGCTACAATGTATCCTGCTAAAACTGGAAGGACTGCACCGTTCATAGTCATAGAAACTGACATTTTATCAAGAGGGATTCCATCAAACAGAATCTTCATGTCTTCAACACTATCGATAGCCACTCCGGCTTTACCAACATCACCATAAACTCTTTCATGGTCAGAGTCATAGCCTCTATGCGTAGCTAAATCAAAAGCAACAGAAAGCCCCCTTTGACCAGAAGCTAAGTTTTTTTTATAAAATGCATTTGATTCAGATGCCGTCGAGAAACCGGCGTACTGCCTAATAGTCCAAGGTCTTCCAGTATACATTGTCGCTTTTGGACCTCTTAAAAAAGGAGCCTCTCCGGGAAGGGTGTTTAAATGTTCTAAACCTTTATTATCTGAAGCAGTATACAAAGGTTTAATATTAATACCTTCTGGAGTTTCAACGACAAAGTCATCAATCTCGGTTCTATTTAACTCACTAAGAGCAATTTTTTTCCAGTTTTCTATACTTTTATCTTTTTCCATACATGTCTCTTAAAATCTTAATAATCTAGTTAAATACAAATTCCATGATAATTTGATCAACAGAGAGAGTGTCATTTTCTTTGAAATTAATTTTATTAATTTTACATTTTTTGGGCGCAATTAGTGTATTTTCCATTTTCATTGCTTCAACAACACATAAAGCCTGACCATCTTCTACTAAATCATTTTCTTTAACTAAGACTTTAATTAATTTACCTGGCATAGGACAGATTAATAGGTTTGATTTATCTATAACTCTCAGTGGTTTCATATATTTAAAATGTTTAGCTACATGTTTAGGAAATACAAGAGCCGATATCGAAATACCCCTGTAGGATAAATTTAAATATGGTTTTTCATAATTGATTCTGCATTCTATCTCATGAGGAAATGTTACTTCAGATTTAGATTGATCAAATAAATTAATATTAGCGCTTACTAATTTTGTAGAAAAATTCTTGGACAGATTTATCGTTATAAATTTGTTAATTATTCCAGGTAAGGTTTTATTTGTTAAGGGCTTAAGTTTTAGCTCATTTGAAACTTGATCTAATTGTCCTATTTTAAATTTTAATATTCTAGGTTCTGTAACAATAGATTTATATCTTAATTGAATTTCCCATTCATCTGAAATTTCATTAAGGTTATCAAAATCCTTATGGATTTCTGTTATATGGTAAGCCAATAATAAAGAAGCTAATGTCCATTCTTCACTTATATTTGCAATAACTCCTTGAAACCCCTCTTTATACTCATCCTCAATAAACGAAGTGCTCAAATCTCCAGCCTTAAACCTCTTGTTACCAAGAATAGCTGACAAAAAAGGTATGTTGTGATCAATGCCTTCAAGTAGAAAATTATCAAGCGCAGATCCCATCCTATTGACAGCAATTTCTCTTGTTTTTCCCCAAGTACATAATTTTGCAATCATTGGATCATAGTACATAGAAATTTCATCACCTTCTTTAACACCTGTATCGTTTCTGGTAATTGACCCATCATAGTGTTTCATTTCTTTAGGAGGATGGTATCTTGTTAACCTCCCTATTGAAGGTAAGAAGTTCTTGTAAGGATTCTCTGCATAAATTCTTGATTCAATAGCCGAACCATTTAATTTAATATCCTCTTGCTTTATCTCTAATTTTTTTCCGCTAGCAATATTTATCATTTGCTCGACTAAATCTATACCTGTAATTAACTCGGTTACAGGATGCTCCACCTGAAGACGAGTATTCATTTCAAGAAAATAAAAGTTTTTATCTCTGTCTACAATAAACTCAACAGTTCCTGCGCTAGAGTAGCCAACTTTTTGAGATAGTTTAATAGCTTGTTTTCCCATTTCCTCTCTAGTTTTTTGGTCTAAGAAAGGTGATGGAGCCTCTTCAATTACTTTTTGATTCCTTCTTTGAATAGAACACTCTCTTTCTCCCAAATAAATGATGTTTCCAAATTTATCTGCTAAGATTTGTATTTCTATATGCCTAGGCTCAGTAATAAATTTTTCTATGAAAATCCGTTGATCTCCAAAGCTATTAATAGCCTCACTCGTTGCTCGCTCAAAACTATCGGCAACCTGGTCTTCAGAAAAGGCAATTCTCATACCTTTTCCACCGCCACCTGCACTAGCTTTAATCATAACTGGATAACCTATTTCACCAGCAATCTTTATTGCTTCATCTTTATTTTCAATAATACCAATATGGCCAGGAACTGTATTCACACCCGCAGCTTTAGCAATTTTTTTTGATTCAATTTTATCGCCCATTGATGCTATTGCTGTTTTAGAGGGACCGATAAAAGTAATTCCCTCTTTTTCTAACAGTTCAGCAAAGTTTGCATTTTCTGATAGAAAGCCATATCCAGGATGCAAGGCATCACAAGATTTTTCTTTACATGCTTTAATAATAAGGTCTGGCCTTAAGTAACTCTCAGATGCTGGTGATGCTCCTAAATAAACAGATTCATCGGCTAAATTTACATGTTCTGATGACTTATCAGCATCAGAATAAATAGCTACAGTCTTAATATTCATTTTCTTCGCAGTTTTTATTATTCTACAAGCTATTTCACCTCGATTTGCTATTAAAATTTTTTTTAACATTTTTGTTTTCTATCAATAATTAAAGGGGAATATTACCAAATTTTTTACTTGGATTCTTTTGTGTTTTATTTTTCAACTTTGAAAAGGCTTGTATTAACCTAAACCTTGAATTACTTGGAATAATAACGTCATCAAGAAAACCTCTTTCTGCTGCAATAAAAGGATTGGCAAATCTTTCTTCGTAATCAAGGGTTCTTTTTTCTATTTGTTTTGGATCATTCAACTCATCTCTGAATAAAATTTCGACTGCTCCCTTTGCCCCCATAACAGCTATTTCTGCTGTAGGCCATGCATAGTTTGCATCACCTCTTAAATGTTTTGAACTCATAACATCATAAGCTCCACCATAAGCTTTTCTAGTAATTAAAGTGACTTTTGGAGTTGTTGCTTCTGCATAAGCGAATAAAAGTTTTGCTCCATGTTTTATAATTCCACCATATTCTTGAGCAGTGCCAGGCATAAAACCAGGCACATCAACAAGTGTTAAGATAGGAATATTAAAAGCGTCACAAAATCTTACAAAACGTGCGGCCTTTCTACTAGAGTCAATATCTAAACATCCTGCTAAAACCATTGGCTGATTTGCGACCACACCAACTGTTTGTCCAGCAAGTCTTATAAAACCAATTAAGATGTTTTTTGCATAATTTTCTTGTAATTCAAAAAAATCATACTGATCAGCAATTGAAACTATTAATTCTTTCATATCGTAGGGTAGATTAGGGTTTTCCGGTATTAAAGTATCTAAGGATAGAGTAACTCTTTTGATTGAGTCTTCAGTATACCTATCCTTTGCCCTCTCAGCATTATTGGAAGGTAAAAAACTCAAAAACTTTCTCAAAACAGTCAAGGCCTCAATATCGTTATTAAATGAACCATCAGCAACAGACGAAATTGTTGTGTGTGTTTCAGCACCTCCAAGTTCTTCAGCAGTAACTTCTTCCGAAGTTACAGTTTTCACCACATCTGGACCAGTAACAAACATATAACTAGTACCCTTCACCATGAAAGTAAAATCAGTCATGGCAGGGGAATAAACAGCTCCTCCTGCACAAGGACCCATTATCATGGAAATTTGAGGAATAACACCTGATGCAAGGGCATTTTGAAGAAAAACATCTGCATAACCTCCAAGAGATTCCACACCTTCTTGAATTCTTGCACCACCACTATCATTCAAGCCAACAATTGGTGCTTTGTTTTGAATAGCAAGTTTCATTATTTTCACTATTTTTTTGGCATGATCTGAAGATAATGAACCTCCAAAAACTGTAAAATCTTGGGCGTATACGTAAATTAGCTTACCATTTACTTTTCCGGATCCAGTAATGACACCATCTCCTGGTATAGTTTTCCCATCCATACCAAAATCTCTGATACGATGTACTACAAACATATCAGTTTCTTCAAAGGTACCCTCGTCAAGTAGAATATTTATTCTCTCTCTTGCGGTTAATTTCCCTAAAGAATGTTGTTTTTCTATTCTTAGTTTTCCACCACCAAGACGTGCTTTTTCTCTTCTTGACTGAAGTTCTGCTATTATTTCTCTGCTAGATTTTTTAATGACTTTACTCCTTGGAGAATTCTTCAATGTTTATATTTAGCAAAATTTAAATATTTAAACTAGCAATAATCTATTTATGTTAATTGAAAAAATGCTAATTTTGTATCATGGTAAAACAAATTTTGTATCAAAATTAATACTATTGAATTGGAGATTTTATGACAGAGACAATTTCTAATATTGGCAGACTGAATCATATTGCTATTGCAGTACCTAATATTGAAAATGCAGTTAAAACTTGGGAAACAGCATTAGGAGCAAATATTAGTAATCCTCAAATATTACCAGAGCATGGTGTAAAAGTAGTATTTATAGAATCTCCTAATACTAAAGTTGAACTATTAGAACCCTTAAATGAATATAGTCCTATTAGTAAATTTTTGACCAAAAATCCTAATGGAGGAATGCATCATATTTGTTATGAAGTTGAAGACATTAGATCTGCATCAAAAAAACTCGAATTAGCTGGAGCAAGAATTTTGGGTGATGGGAAGCCTAAGATTGGCGCTCATGGTAATCCTGTTATTTTTTTAAACCCTTCAGATTTTTCAGGAACGCTTATAGAATTAGAAGAGATAAAATAAATTTATTCGTTTTTCCTGTAAAGTACTTTTGAACCACATTTTTTACATATTAAATTTAACTTCTTTCTATGAACTTTTTGTTCCCAACATTGATTTACACAAAACCTAGTCCACTTATAATTGGAAAACTCTATCGTATGGCAGCGTTTAGCTGAGCAACCTAGTTTTAATGCCATTTCTTTCCAAACCTTATTATGGCCATGTTTAGGGCCAACTAAGGCATGAGCAATCTCATGAAGGATTGTATCATTAATATCCTCTTGATGAGCATTTTTTATAAAATTTCTAGAAAAAGAAATTTTTTTTTCACGAAAATAACATGCTCCAGCTCTAACTTTTGCAAAATCAAGATCTAAATCCCAATCTTTAAGGCCATATTTATTCATTTCAGATCTTGCAAGGTTAAGAAAATCTTCAAAAAACTCCATATCTTTAATTTTTTTTTTCTTACATTTGGATAAACTAGATGAATTAAAGAATTTATTAATTTTAAAAAAATTTTTCATCATATTTTATTTCTTTAAGTTAATATACGAAAATGCCTATTTGTTATTGAAGGATATATTATAATTGCTTGAGTTAAAAAATATAACATTAAGATGGAATTCACCAGTACAAAAAACATTAATAGAAAATCTTTATACCAAAATAGAGAATGGAAATATTTTATGTGTTTTTGGAGTAAGCGGCGTTGGGAAATCTTCATTAATAAATGTTATATCAGGAATAAATGAAGAAAATTTATCTTATGAAGGAGAAATTATTTTAAATGGCAAAAAGCTAAACAATATTCCAACTGAAAAAAGAAAAATTGGACTCCTTCTTCAAGATGGCACCTTATTTCCTCATTTAACGGTAGAGCAAAATATATTATTTGGAATGAATAAAAAATTAAAACGTAGGGATAAAGATAATTTAATTATTAAATATCTTCAAAAAGCTAATATGAAAGGGTTCCAAGATAGATATCCTAATAGTTTGTCTGGTGGACAAAAGGCCAGGGTAGCTTGCCTTAGAGCAATTTTATCTGAACCCGATGCATTACTTTTGGATGAGCCATTTTCATCATTAGATCCAGAACAAAGGGAAAGTTTTAGAGAATTTGTAGCCAAGCATGTTAAGGAAGCTAATATTCCTTGTTTACTTGTTACTCATGATGAAAATGACAAAATTATTAGTGATAAAGCACCTTTAAACCTAAACCTTTTCCAAAAATAAAATCTGAAATATTTATTAATTCTTTGCTTAAGTAATAATATTTGTTAGAAATTATTATTAATAATTTCAAGGTGTACAATGAATTCTTCAATAAATGCTTCTAAAATTATCTTAAGTCAAAATGAGAAACGAGTTGTTTCAAAAGAAGAAGCAGAACAAGCTGTCAAAACACTTATAGAATATATAGGTGAAGATCCAGAAAGAGAGGGTTTAATTGAAACCCCTAAGAGAGTAATTAAATCTTTTAACGAATTTTATGCAGGCTATAACCAAGATCCTAAGAAGCTTTTAGAAAAAACATTTGAGGATATTGATGGCTATGATGATATTGTAATACTAAAAAATATTAATTTTGAAAGTCACTGTGAACATCATATGGTTCCAATTATTGGCAGGGCAACTATTGGGTATTATCCCAATAAGAGAGTTGTTGGTATCTCTAAGTTAGCAAGAGTTCTAGATGTTTTTGCAAAAAGACTTCAAACCCAAGAAACAATGACTGCCCAAATCCTTAATTGTATTGATAATGCATTATTACCTAAGGGAACTGCAGTTTTTATTGATGCTGAACATCACTGTATGAGCACAAGAGGTGTTTTGAAAAACGATGTTACGATGACTACCAATCAATTTAGTGGTTGCTTTTTAGAAGATATAAATTTACAAGATAGATTTTTAAAGATGGCTAATTAATTTATTAGAATATTATTTTTTCAATAAATAATTAATAGAAAAATTCTCATGAAAATTGCACCAATAATTTATCTTATAGGAATGTTGTTGTGTATATTATCCTTGTTTATGATGATACCAGCCCTTGTAGATTGGTTCTATGGCAACGACGATTGGCCCGCATTTGTTGGATCATCATTCATCACCCTATTTGTAGGGTCTGTTTGTTTCCTTTCAAACAAAGGAATAGTGACAGAACATTTAGAATTGCGACAAGCTTTTCTTCTAACTAATAGTGCGTGGCTATCAATCGCTTTATTTGGATCTCTTCCTTTTATGTTCTCCGAAATTAACATGAGTTTTGTGGATGCTATTTTTGAATCTACGTCAGGGATAACTACTACAGGAGCAACTGTCATAAATGATTTAGATTCAACTTCACATGGAATTTTAATATGGAGAGCTCTTCTTCAATGGTTGGGGGGCGTTGGTATTATTGTAATGGCCTTAGCAGTTCTACCTATGTTATCGATTGGTGGAATGCAATTGTTTAAAACAGAGTCTTATGAAACTCCCGATAAGGTTGTACCTAAGGCTGCAAGTTTTGCTGCAGGCATTAGTTTAGTTTACATCTCATTAACAAGTATATGGGCTTTGATGTTATGGGTTGCTGGCATGCCTGTTTTTGATTCAATTGCGCACGCAATGACTACCTTAGCTACTGGTGGCTATTCTACTAAATCTGCTTCTTTGGCTGCCTTTAACTCATCTACAATAGAAATTATAGTGATTTTTGGAATGATAGTAGGTTCACTGCCTTTTGTGCATTACTTGTCTATAACAAAAAATGGTTTCAAGAACCTCATCAAGGATGATCAAGTCAAATTGTTTTTAACATTAATAATAATTATGGTCTTAATGATTTCAATTTATTTAAGTTTTCAAAATATACCTTTTTCAGAAGCTATAAGACTAGCTTCTTTCAACGTAATATCTATCATTACTGGAACAGGGTTTGGAACATCAGATTTTAACAACTGGGGAGGTTTCCCTACAACAATTCTTCTTATTTTGATGTTTGTTGGAGGTTGTGCAGGGTCAACTACTTGTGGATTAAGAATGGCTAGAATACAAGTATTAGTTGGTAATGCAAAAGCACAAATCTCTAAACTTATAAGACCACATGCAGTTATAGTTTCATACTACAATCAAAAACCTATTCCAGAAAATGTAGCAGAATCTGTTATGGGTTTCTTTTTTTTATACATTATTTCATTTGCTATAATTGCTTGTCTTTTAGGAATGTTAGGGCTTGATTTAATAACAGCTATTTCGGGCGCTGCTTCTGCGATTGGGAATGTGGGTCCTGGATTGGGTGACATAATCGGCCCCTCAGGGTCATACCAGACAATACCTGATTTAGGAAAGATTTTTTTAAGTGCGGGTATGATTTTGGGTAGATTAGAAATTTTTGCAATTCTAGTTATGTTTTCTCCATTATTTTGGAAAAATTAATTCTAAATTAGTTAGGTCGTGAAAAAGAACGTTCTATTTTACAAAACTCACAAACAACTTTTATATTTCCATTTGCATCCGCGATTTGATCTAATTCGATTTTATCCAGATTATTAATAGCAAAATCTACTTTTTCCTGAGAGCAACGACACTGATCTTTTATAATTATTTGATCATATATAGTAACCCCAATCTGATGAAATAATCTATAAAGGATATCTTCAGAAGATAATTTTGTAGATAAAAATTCTTCTTTTTTTAATGTAGATAAGAATTTTATTGAAAGATCCCAACTTTCTTTATGGGCTTCATCAGAAAATTTGTCCTTCATGGGCATTTTTTGAAGCATGATTAATCCAGCTGGATATAAGTTTATTCTATCATTTTCTTTGATATCATAATAATTAAAAGTAGAGAATTTAGTTTCTAATTGTTCTGAATTTGTAAAATACAACTCAGTTGCTTTGGAAATACTTTCTGCGTCAAGAGCAACAATACCTTGATATCTTTTTGAAAATTTCCCTTGATCCAATGTAAATGAAATATGTCCAGACCCCATTAAAGGAAGTAAATTAAAATCTTCATTTATCAAATCTTTTTCATAACCCACATAACCTCTTAAAAAACCATTATTCGTTATATCTGCAAATAACGTGTGAACAGGCCCAGTACCCTTCGCTTGAATAGTAAAAACACCATCATGCTTCATCCTTGATCCTAAACAGGCTGTAATAGTTAAAGTGTCCGCAAGTAAACTTTCAAGGTTGCTAGGATAATTATGACGTTTGATAATCTGATATACAGTTGAATCAAATCTAACGATCATTCCTCTTACTTCATTATTTGCTAATTGGAAAGGAACTATGTGGTTTTCAAACTTCATTTGATTATTTAGTTAAACAAAATTTCATAATCGCTTTTTGTGCATGTAGTCTGTTTTCTGCTTCGTCAAAAACAACAGAATTCTGACTCTCAATTACTTCTGAAGTAACTTCTTTGTTCCGGTATGCTGGCAAACAATGCATAAACATTACATTTTCATTAGCTAATTTTAA
>Ga0181582_10004186_pt1 | contig 11682 bp, 11 predicted proteins | sample 071ome_32_FD_132438 | JGI IMG/M metagenome (GOLD analysis project Ga0181582, IMG submission 132438) | Coastal salt marsh microbial communities from the Groves Creek Marsh, Skidaway Island, Georgia - 071405AT metaG (megahit assembly) | ecosystem: Environmental > Aquatic > Marine > Intertidal...
ACTCGGTCGATTTCTGGGAAGGTCCATATTTTTCCTGATCCACGCGGAAATTCCATTGAAATTTCATTACAAGTATGAATGCGAGTCTTTGGCCAATCACCCTCGAAGGCCCAGGCGAAAACCTCCTTGCCATTGTTTTGAATAATTGAACCAAGGTTCAAATAGGGGCCCTGAGGGGAAAGTCCCGTTTCCTCTTCAAATTCTCGAATTGCAGCATTAAAGATCTTCTCATTTGGGTCGGGTTCACCTTTGGGAATGCTCCACCAGCCGGCATCTTTATTTTGGAAAAAAGGTCCTCCAGGATGTGCGACCAATACGAAAACCTTTTGATTAACAGAATCTTTTTTGTAGAGAACCAAACCACCACTTACTTTTTTCATCATTTATTTCGTGGGTTCAATATTCTTGGACATAACGACCAGATCATAGGCTTTCCCTTCCATCTTACGAGCACCGAGAATTCTTCGTATGATTTTAAATCCCAAAGAATGGTAACATGCAACAGCTGGAAGGTTGCACTCCAGTACATTCAATCCAATCGATTGAAAAGCCTTTGTTTTTGCAGACTCATCAATCAATGATTTACAAAACGCCGTCCCAATCCCCTTTTTTCTTAGTGTCGGTCTTACAATAATTCGGCAAAGGTTAGCATGTTGAGAGTTCTGGTGTCTTACGATTTCACCGTAAGCCAAAATATTCTGCTGCCCATCAACCCTAGCATAAGGCATGATTTTTTTTTGGGCCAAGTGATCCTTGAAGGATTTTATTGAAAAGCCATCCTGCACAAAGGTATTTCCTGACCAATAAAGCAATTCTTCCATGTTCTTGATCCAATCGTATACATCAGGGATCCACTTGGGTGTGAATTGAACTGTTGTACTTTCAATAATTAGATCTTTCATGCGTATGACTTATATTTACTAGGAAGGATTCTTGGTACATCGCTGGAAGGCTAAGAATCTAAATACTTGTAAAAGTTTAACTTGTCTTCAAATCTACAAATAAAAGCAATCCATAGAAATAATTTATACTAACCTAACTAGAAATGAATCTTAATAAAAAGCTACTCCTTACATTCCTAATCATATTTGTATCCGGTGTCTTTATGGGATCTTTTTTAGAAAAGTCTGAGACAAAACTGAAAGTCATCATGGCTGGAGTAGATGAAAAAGGGAACTCTGTCTGTGTGAATAAAAGCCAAGTCTTTTTGTTCAAAAAATTGAATGGTGAAAATAAAATTATTTTTCACTACCATGATGCATTGAGCAAGGAGGCAATCGTTTCTAAGGCTTTTCCAGATTCAGAAACTTTGGAGACTTATTGGGACCAGTTAGTTCGAAACTGGTGAGTCTATCCAATCTTTGGTGTATTCACCTTTTGGATCATAGACCATGGATTGGATGGTTGTGTTAAAGTAACGAACAGTTTTTTTCTCACTGCAGTAACCTGCCAAGTAAAGCCAGTTCCCGTAGTTACTGCATGGGTCGTAATCAATTAAGGTTTTCTCAAACCACTCTGCACCCCTGCGCCAATCCAAACCAAGGTCGTGTATCAAATATGAGGCAACATTTTGCCTGCCACGGTTGCTCATCCATCCGGTTTGATTCAATTCATTGATATTGGCATTGATAAACAGATTTGCAGTGCAACCATTGACCCACCTGAAAAAAAGTAAATCTGCTTGATCAGGTTCTCGGTCGATTTCCTTTTGTTGGTTTAATCCACAGGGATGAAAAACTTTCCGTCCATGCAATCGTGAAAAAAACTGGAAGAAATCTCTCCACAAGAGTTCAAAAATTAGCCAATAAGTACTTTCATTTGCACCGTGGAGTGCTTCATACTTTTTGGTTTCGTGGTAAATTTCTCTAGGCGATAATGAGCCATTGGCGATCCAGGGAGAAAAGTGGGAAGAAAAATCAGCACCCTTCAATTGGTTACGTGTTTTTTTATAGGTCGAAATACACCCCTTCTCCCAAAACCACTCATGCAAGCGCTTCCTCCCTGCAGTTGAACCGCCAGTAAATGAATAATACCCTTTGGGGCTGGTTTTCTGGGTAATCCCAAAGTCCCTCAGGGCGGGAAGATTGCCTCTGCTTTTGGTGATTTTTGATGCAGTGAGATCGGATGAGATGCAGGAACGAATATTCCAGTTTGTTTCAACTGATTTTCTGAATTTGGAAAAGGAATCTGGTAGTTGGTCGAGACTGAAAGGGAGATCCGCAAGATGGATCAATGTTTTATCGTATGCGGTTTTAAGGTGAACTTTTTGAGAAAGAGAATTTTCTGCCTTTTTTTCGTTCCATGAATTTTCTTCTGATAAAAAACATATATCAGCATGAACTTCATCCATGAATGGAGGGATTGAGTCTTCAATGTTGCCAAATATGTAGGTCATGCTCCCGCCTACTTGGGAGATACCTTTCTCTATGTCATAGAGAGATTCTAAAAGAAATTGTGCACGAAAAAATCCTATTTGGTTGTGCTTGGATTTCCATATTCTGTCTTCAAATGCATAGACTAAGAAAAGCTGGTCACAGACGGCTAAAGCTTGTTGCAAAGCAAGATTATCATGCAACCTTAAGTCATTTCTGAAACAAAATACACCAACCATGGTGAGATAACTTCTATGAAGTTTCTCTATTCTCGCAAAAACGAAGTGAAATTAAAATTCAATGGTATGGGGATGTTTGGCATGAGAAATAAAAATCGTAGGTCAATTGCGTATGAATTCAAAATAATCTTTTATGCGAACGCCTCCATTTTGGTCCATTGGTAAAATTTCGCACAATTTTGCATGGGAAGGTCCAATTTCAAATTTGTTGATTTTCCCGTCGGAATTGCGCTTGCGTGGCAAGCCTGAGCGACCACTTATCTCGACACATTCTATAACGTCTTTTCCATTGTATCCCTTTTCCCAGGAATCACTGTAGAGACCATCTGGATGATGAAAACCGACAATGATCCCAAATCGGTATGCACCGTATCTGCGGTGCCTGATGACATCTCCAAGTTGAAAAACTTTTCTTTTTTTAATGTTAATGACTTTCAGTCTTCTGCATTTCTCAGGAGGAGTGCTAAAAAAACGCAGTCTACTGTGATTTCCGCTAAATTTTGGACTTAAGCTTCTGGGGGCGAGCTCAATAAGTCTTAGCTTGGGCCTTTTCCCCTCAGTTATAAAAACAATTTCGCCAACTCTTTTTCTGCCTGCACCCGTATTTCTTTCTACTACGATATCGCCCAATTCGAATGAAGATGAAAACCTATTTTTCATATTAACTACAACAAATACACAAATACACCAAAAGGCAAATCGAAAAATACTTTTCACCTAAATTCTCAGGAGTTCGTTTCATATTCTTATAATCCAGATATTACAAAACCACAGTAGGTTCCCATTTTTTCTAGATGCGAGAAGCTAGTGGTCAGGTTCAATCAGCCCCAAGAAATTATTCAGTTCTTTTATCACTGAATAAAGCTTGATCACCAATCGGAGGCTTTTCCCGATGGTGGGCCTTTGCCGGTTTATTCTTTTTAATTTTCCCCATCCAATCCATCCAACTCAATTCAAATGTCCGCACACCGGCAAAATTCTAGTAAAGGCAGTTGCTCTAGATTTGTGAGATTGATTAAGTGATCTTCCAAGATATGGCGTTTTTAGGAATAGACTTAGGCACAGGTGGTATCCGCTGCTTATTAGTCGAGGATACTGGTAAAATAATCGCCGACTTATCACGACCCCTCAAGAGAATAAACCTCTCATCTGTTCCTGGCCACTCAGAGCAGGACCCCAGGGAGTGGATCTCTCTTCTCGATGATGTTCTTTCGGAGTTATTTTCACGGTCTGTTTGTAGAAATGTAAAAGCGATTGCAGTCGACAGCACTTCCGGAACGATTCTCCCGGTAAGCAAAGATGGTGATCCACTTGGGGTAGCTTTGTTGCACAATGATATTCGTGCCGAGGAAGAAGCATTGAGATGCGAGCCTGTTTTTGGGTCACCTTGCTCTCCTACCTTCTCCTTGCCCAAAGCTCTTTGGATGCATTCGAACCTCAATTTAAGAGAAGACACGCTTTTTTTACATGCCACGGATTTCATCAACTGCTGGTTGGTTGGACATACCGATTTACCCACCGATGCAACCAATGCGATGAAAAGTGGCCTGGATTTGGACACTGGAGACTGGTCGGTTCATCTGCCTGAGGTGAATTTTCCTTCAATCGTACCTCCTGGCCAAGTGATAGGCGAAATAGCAACAACTCACCGAACCCGATGGGGACTGGCTGAGAAAGTGAAAATAGTGAGTGGGGCAACGGATTCCAATGCTGCTTTTTATGCATCAGGAGCAGGTTCTCCTGGCGAGTGGTCAACAACAATTGGTACAACTTTGGCCATTAAAGGAATTTCTCAAGCCAAGGTTTATGACCCGAAAGGCAGGATATATTGCCATCGCCACCCCGATGGGCATTGGCTGCCAGGAGGGGCATCCAATGCGGGTGGAGAAATTTTGCGAGAAAATGCGGATTCCCTTAAAAAGCTAGATTCGATGAGGGAAACTCATATCGTGCCCAATTGTCTTGTCTACCCATCGATTCGTAGGGGAGAGCGCTTGCCCTTTCTCTCCTCCCAATTCCAACCTTTCTTTTTGGGAGATAAAGAAAATTTTGAAGATTATTTATTGGGCTGTTTAGAGGGGATTGCATTTGTGGAATTTCTTAGTTACGAACTGCTAGAAAAATTAGGGGCATTCGTGGGGGATAAGATCTATGCCACTGGTGGAGCCGCATCGAGCGGTCTTGGTTTGCAAATCCGAGCCAATATTTTACAAAAAAACCTTATCATACCTGATCATCCCCATTCTGCCATGGGAGCAGCAATTTTAGCTTCTGCAGGGTTTTGTGAGCGAAAAGTGGGAGATGTTTCCAAAGATATGGTTTCTATTAAACAGTCACTCGAACCAAATGGATGCCGAGATGCCCGCCGTTTGGAAAAATTGGCTCAATTTCGTGAACTTTGTGATCGTTGAGTAGACATCTCCAACTCTTTATCTCAGATCTCGATGGTACGATTGTCGAGACAGAAGACTATCATCGGTTGGCGTACAATGCATTGTTTCAGGAACTTGGACTTAAAAAAAAGTGGAGTCGGCAAGAGTACACCGACCGGCTCCAAACAATGGGGGGCAATAAGATTCGAGAAGTTTTCTCATGGCTCCATTTGCCTGAGGAAGAATACGAAAAAACAAAGAATCAATTATACGATCGAAAAACCAATTTCTATGTGGATTTAATTACTGCAGATTTAAATACGGGCAAGCTTGGTTTGCGCCCGGGAATCCGTCGTTTTTTTAATGAATTGAAGGAGGCAGCAATTCCTATTGCCATCGCTACTGCATGTGTGGGTTGGGCAGCTGAGCTTGTGGTTAAAGCTGCATTGGGCGAAGAGTTTTTAAGTTCTCTTGCCTGTTTGTGCGGCGGAGAATCAACGAGCAGACATAAGCCATCGCCTGATATTTATCAATTGGTTGCCAAAAAATCTATGGTCGAAGCAAATTCCTGTGCTGTATTGGAAGATACATGGCATGGAATGACTGCAGCCAAGGACGCGGGCATGGTGTGTATAACCACCCCGAGTGAATTTGCACTGAAGCATAATTTTTCAAGAGCGGATTTATTGCTTCAGGATCTAGAAACTCCCTCGCCCTTTACTGTACAAAGTCTGAAAGGGCTCTTTCAGCAATAAGCGGAGTGGATTATTGAATTCGTTTGATCTTATCCTTTAATTTCCAAATTCGTGGATGTTCTGAACCAAGCCATTTGGATAAGATTTTCAAAGATTTTTCGAAAGCAGATTTTGCCTCTTTGCTGTATCCTTGTTCGAGGTACATCGACCCAATGGTAAAATAAGTTTCTCCAACCTCTTGGTTGTTTTTACCATATTTCTTTTCTAATTCTGGAATGGTACTTTCTAGCCTCTTGATCCCCCTTAGGTAATCACTTTTGGTCATTCTGCCAGTTGAGCTTTGTTTTGACCTGCTTTGCAAAACTTGACTTTCCGTAGGCTGAAAAGAGGAGGGCGGGGGTGGACCTTCTTGAGGAATGTAGTCTCCATCGGTCGACCGGAGCCATTGTTTTGATTTATTGAATGCATTGGAAACATATTCAACCGTGCGACTTTTGGTGATCGTTACCCCTCCACCTCCGCATGAAATCATAAACAGTGTGAGGAGTGACATGTATCCAATGCGAGTCATTGCAGTCACCTAATTTATAATTTTAAGCTTGGTCAACCTCTCTTCTTTTTAAAGTTTGGCAGGTAAGCTAGTTCGATTAACTTTTAATGATGCAATTAGGTCATTCAGTGCATGATTATCAATCCCTTGTGCAAAGGTGGAGGGCACTGATCGCAGGCAGTAAGCTTGCCCTTACCCAAATTGGTTTGTTCGATGATTTCCCTATTTTTGAGATTCACAATCGTAAACCTGTGCAAGGTGCGTCTGGTCTTTATCTTTCTGCTGGAATTCATGGCGATGAACCGGCTTCTTGCTGGGCTCTTCTCCAGTGGGCAGAGAAAAACCTCGAGGTGCTTGGCTCGGTTCCTCATAGGCTTTTCCCATGCCTAAACCCATGGGGGTTAGTGAATAATTGTCGATTTGACAAACAAGGGCATGACCTTAACCGAATTTGGGATAACCCAAAATCCCCTTTACTTTGCTCTGTTTCTTCTCGGCTTAGAGGATGTTCCTTTGGTTTATCCTTAAACCTACATGAAGATTATGATGCCAATGGAATCTACCTCTATGAACCATACATTTCGGGAAAAAATGATTTGCTTGCGGGTGAAATTCTTAAGGCTGGTCAAAAAATACTACCTATTGACAGTCGTAAAAGAATAGATGGAAGGGTGTCCAAAGTTGGAATTATTAGGCCACGCATCAGCAATCCTCCCAGCGATGGTATGCCAGAAGCGATTTACTTAGTGGCAAATCATGGGCGTCGACATTTTACCCTGGAAACACCTTCGGAAGAGAGTTTTGGTAAACGAGTCAAATCACAGGTGAGAATGATCGAGAAAGCAACCCATCAAATTTTAAAATAAAAAAGAAATTAAATGGTGCGGGCAGACGGAATCGAACCGTCGACACCAGCTTGGAAGGCTGGGGTTTTACCCCTAAACTATGCCCGCTTTGGTTAGCCTCATCAAACCGCAGGTGGGCAGATCGGTCAAGTTGATTCAAGCTTACGCATAAGTTATTTCAAGTGCTTCACAAACAGATTTGTGGAACAGGTCAGAACCTACCCGAAATGGACACGAGCCCATATCAGGACTGAAATGAGTCATGGGGAAAGCAGGTTTATCTATGAAAAAGAATCTTGCCCCCGCACCTTCACAGATAGCGTAGCCTGCGGCACAGTCCCATGGTTTGGCCCGAAACTCCAGGCAACCATCCAGGCGACCCGTGGCAACATTGGCTAAACCCATGGCAGCTGATCCTGGGCACCGAATCCGCCATTCTTGTAAAACTTCGCGAAGAGCATCAAGTTCTGTGGTGGGGATGGGGAAATGCATACAAAAGGTAAGCTTTTCGTTGACCAGTTCTTTCGCCGCCTGAACTGCTCGGTTCGATTCAAAGGCACCGGTTTTGGGACCACCCTGCAATAGGTTATCTCTTCCATAGTCGTAGATAAAACCATATACCGGAATGCCATGCTGGAGCAGTCCCAGTGATATGCCGCATTCGGGTACACCTACTGCATAATTATTGGTTCCATCTACTGGGTCTAGCACCCAGGCGAATTCAGCAGTTAGAGGGATGGGTTGGGGAGTTTCAGCTGATTCTTCTGAGCAATAGTCATCTTCTGGAAAGGCGGATGCCAGATGAGCAAAGAGCTCAGTAGAAATCGTTTCATCAACATCAGTAACCCGGGTGCCATCCTTTTTCCAGCGGCTCTGGGCTAGCCCAAAGTTTTTTCGAAAGTATTCAACCTGGGAAAGAACCGCTTGGTAACCAAATTGGATGCGGTTTCTGAGAGGACTTTCCAAAGGGGAAAGGTCGGGAAGTGGATTGGTTAGGAATCGATCCATTTACCATGTTCTTTAATCAGATCGACTAAGCGGTCAACAGCATCTCTTTGAGGAATAGCTGATTTCACCCTACTTTTACCCACATAAAGATCAATTTTGCCAGGACCAGATCCAACATATCCAAAATCTGCATCCGCCATTTCCCCAGGCCCATTTACGATGCATCCCATTACGGCAATGGTCACACCTTTGAGGTGGTTGGTGGCCTCTTTGACTTTCTTGGTTGTACTTTGTAGGTCGAAAAGTGTGCGTCCACAACTTGGGCAGGCAATAAATTCAGTTTTGGATATCCGGGCTCGGGCGCCTTGCAGGGTGTTATAGGCAAGGGCACGGTTGCGGTCCAAACTACCGGTGTGTTCAACCGAGATTAAGTCTCCGATCCCGTCACAAAAAAGTGATCCGCTCAAAATGGAGGTATCGAGTAAAAGGGAGGAGAAAAACTGATCCCGCGGGTAAAGAAGGCTTTCAGTTGTATTTCTAATCCATATGGGAAGATCAATGTTTTCGATCTCCAAGTTGGCACAGAGTTCTCGATAGCCTGCAACTGTATGCTCGGTTGGATCCAAGCGGAGAGAAATGATCGGAGAAATGTTGGAATTTTTAATCAGTAACAGGATACCCGGATCAATAGCACGGGAAGGGATAGGTAGGCCAGGAGTATGGCCAGCCATTTCACAATGGGCAAGGAACCGAGCATAAGATGCCGAATCGTTCGAAATGTTAGATGCATGCCAAAGAAGTGGAGGAGAATGGCTCAGGTCTTTTGGCATATCCAAGGCAGGATCTTGGCGCTGATCATCAACCACAATCAGAGGAATCGCCCCCACAAGAGATTGCCTCAGCGTTTGTAAGTGGGGAAGGTCATCCGGGGAAGCTACTGTGACAAGTAGCCCTTCCACGGGAGCATCCTTTGAGGAGGTTTGTATCTGAGCTATTTCTTGAATGATTTCAGAGGGCTTAGTGATCGGGTGGGCAGAGCGTGCCAGCACTGCCGGGAGATGAGAATGGCCCACAGAAAGGTTGGATCGGGGAAAGGATAGGGAAGGAGTAATCCGCCGCGAAAATTCGTATGGATTCAAAGACTCAGTTACTGTCTTAATGGGATCGCTTTTGCTTTTCCACCAGTATTCTGCACGCTTGGCAAGGTCTTGGGCCACGGGTATTTCGGCAACCGGGTCTTCGGTCAGAGATACCCGCAGGGTATCGCCTAAACCATCTAAAAGAAGGGAGCCGATACCTATGGCACTTTTAATGCGAGCATCTTCCCCATCGCCTGCCTCGGTGACCCCAAGGTGCAGGGGGTAGTCCATCTTTTCATCTGACATCATGGAAACAACCAGCCGGTAGGCTTCAATCATTACCTTGGGGTTGCTTGATTTCATCGAAAGCACCATGTCGTAGTAGTTATGGCTTTGCGCAATACGCAGAAATTCCAATGCAGATTCAGCCATACCTCTCGGGGAGTCCCCAAAGCGGTTCATGATCCTATCAGAGAGCGACCCATGATTCGTCCCAATTCTCATCGCCCGGCCAAGTTCTTTGCAGCGTAAAACAAGTGGGGTAAATGCATCGTGTAGGCGTTCGAGCTCTTCCTCGTATTCTGAGTCAGTATATTCCCGAGACTGAAATTTTTTCCGGTCCGCGTAATTCCCTGGGTTGACCCGGACTTTCTCCACCCATTTTGCAGCTTCCATGGCCGCATTGGGCATGAAGTGGATATCTGCTACCAAAGGAGCTTCAATTTTCGCTGCCCGTACTTCCTTGGCGATCTCTTTGAGGGATTCTGCGGCCCGAATATTTGGAGCAGTGATTCGAATAATTTCACAACCTGCTTCTGCCAATTGGATAGCCTGGTCAACGGTTGCTTGAACATCGAGGGTATCCGTAGTTGTCATCGATTGAATGCGGACAGGATGTGTCCCCCCAATAGCTACATCACCAATATTAACTATCCTGGATATTCTCCGGACGGAGGAGAACCGGGAGACGCAATATGGGGACTCCGGACCCATCTAATATAAAAGTTTGTGGTTAAAAGGGAAGGATACGCTGTACATCAAAGAAGGTGACATAGAGCATGAACGAAAAGAGCAGGGCCACAAACAACAATTGGGCCTTTTCTAAAAAAGCCAAGGGCAGTGGCTGTCCTCGAAGTTTCTCGACGGTAGCAAAGAGCATATGCCCACCATCCAAAACGGGTATGGGCAGAAGGTTTAAAATGGCGAGATTGACATTGATGAAGACGACAAACCACAGAAGTTTTTTGAATCCAATTTTCGCGAAAACACTGAGGTGGTTCACAATCCCTACTGGACCACTCATGTTACGCAGTTTAACATCTGAAGCAGGGCTCACCAAACCACTGAGGGTTAGGTACATATCTTTAACACGACTGTAAATAAGAGTAAGCGGATTGGGGTAGGTTGTGACTATTTTAAACTCGGGACGAAACCCGATCAACTTTCGGACACTTGGAACTCCAGCAACAAGTATTTCTTTCTCTACTGGGGAAAGTTGAATGCTCTGTTCTGGTCCTCTTTCTCCGCCTTTGCGAACAGTGAGGGTGAGAGATTGATTCAGGTCGGTGCGGTCTAAAAGTGCCACTAGTTGGGAAAAGGAGTGGATTTCTTCACCGTTCATACGAATGGGCTGATCGCCCACTTCAAGACCAGCCTGCTCTGCAGGCATATCTGCGGACAGTTCTCCGATAAAAAAAGTTTCTTTTGGCCCAATTCCTATCACCCGAATTTCTTCGGTTCCCCAAACTTCTGGGTAGACTTCAATTTTCTTCTCCTGGCCCTTTCGTAAAATCGTAAGATTTAAAAGTCTTCTTCCTTGGGCAGTCTGTTGTTTCCCGGTGATGATACGGTTTTGTATGTCCATGAAGTTGTCAACGGGTGCACCATCGACTGCCAAAATTTCGTCTCCGGGTAAAAGCCCTGCTTTTCTAGCGGGAGAAGTTACTTCTTCACCTTCTTCAACGAGAGGGTTCCATCGTTCAACTGTTTCCGCAACATAACCAATCTTAGTTGTCAGCTGAGCATCCGTTACATCGTATCCAAAAAACCAAAGAACAACAGAAAGTGCGAAAGCCAGTAAGATGTTAAATACAGCACCCATGACTGATACGATCATTTTGTCCGCATAAGAAATTTTGGGTATGGCCTCTTTGGGTTCTTCTTCTTCGTCCTCCTCTTCAAAATCATCCCATGCTGATTTCGGGCTATCTTGGTCTTCCGAGATAGAGCCATCCGGATTTTCATTCCCTTCCAACCTTCCCATATCGGAGAGTTGAGGGAGAGCGACATAACCTCCAAAGGGAATAGCGGACAACCGGTATTCCACGCCATTGCGGGTCCATCCAAATAATTTCGGACCAAACCCAATCGAAAACCGAGTGATAATTAAACCACGGTTTCTCGCAGCCAGAAAATGACCGAGTTCATGAATGAAGATGGTAAACCCAAGGGCAAATAAAGCTACAAAGAGAAAGGCGATGTCGTAAAGAGCGGTCATGATGAAAAGAGAAAGGGACCTGGATTAGGTGCATTGAAGAATTTCATTCTGAGCAAGCTTTCGGGCATTTTGGTCATGAAATAAA
>Ga0181582_10004197_pt1 | contig 11668 bp, 10 predicted proteins | sample 071ome_32_FD_132438 | JGI IMG/M metagenome (GOLD analysis project Ga0181582, IMG submission 132438) | Coastal salt marsh microbial communities from the Groves Creek Marsh, Skidaway Island, Georgia - 071405AT metaG (megahit assembly) | ecosystem: Environmental > Aquatic > Marine > Intertidal...
CCCGCCCGCCCGCCCGCCCGCCCGCCCGCCCGCAATGGCAGATACACTCACGGCCGCACCGCCCCCCCCAAAGAGGGGGGGCCATGGGGCGATCGAATTAACCGCTGCCGACAGAGACCCGGCGCCGCCCCCTCGCCCGCCCCGGCCCCGTGATGGCCGGGTGGGCCGGGTGGCCTCGGACAACCCCCCTCCCCCGCGGTCCCGGCGGACCGGTCGGCCGACCGTCCCCCTGGACCGGCCCCCACCCCCACCCCCCGCGACCGCCGCAGAAGGAGCTGCTGAAGAAGAACTGGTCCAGCGCCCTCAAGCGGGCGTCGGGGGAGAAGGTGCTCGACGACCCCAAGCTGCTGCGCAAGAGCATCAAGCGGGACCAGAAGGGCAAGGCGAAGAGCGCCGAGCAGTGGGCCGAGCGCCAGCGCAAGCAGGAGGAGGAGAAGAAGGCCCGGCAGCTCAAGCGCTTCCAGAACATCGCCAAGAAGAAGCAGGCCAAGAAGGCCGCCAAGATGGACAAGCGGGAGCGGAAGCTGGCCCGGCCGGGGTTCGAGGGGCGCAAGAAGGGGGCCGTGAACTCTTAGGGGGCCGGGGCGGCCTGGCCTGGCCCCCCGCGCGGGTTCAACCCCCATCTACCCGGGCCCCGACCCCCCCGCGCGGGTTCAGCCCCCAACTACTCGGGCCCCGACCCCCCCGCGCGGGTTCAGCCCCCAGCTACTCGGGCCCCGACCCCCCCGCGCCGTCCCCGGCGGCCTTGGCGAGGGCGTAGGCGAGGGGGGGGCCCAGGACGAGAGCGAGGGCGAGCGGGGCGTTGGGCGTGAACCCGATCGGGACCACGAGGGACCCGTACTTGATGGCCGCCGCCCCGGCCACCGACGCCGCAACGAGCTTGGCCACGTACGCCAGGTCCTCGGGCGCGCCCCCTGCGGAGGTGGCACGGGGGCACCAGGGGTGGGGCGGGGCGGGAGGGACGTCTCCCGTCCCGAGCGCGGCCGGCCCGGCGGGACACTCACCGTTGTCCGGCGGGCTCCCCGCCCTGGCGACGACCCGACCGCCCCGGGGGGCACCCGCCCGCGACGGCCTCGCCGCGGCCGCGCACCGTGCGGGCGAAAGGGTGACCCTCATCTCCTCGGACTCCCCTACTTTTCCGCGAGTCGCACGGCTCTCGCGTGCTCCTTCCAGGGGGCGCGGAATCTCCCGGAGGAAACACGTCCGCAGTCGAGGTCGGACTCGGCGACACCCAAACCCACTTCAGAGAATTGCTCCGAGCTCCGCCTGCGGACAGCTCTTCTCCGTCTCCTCAGCTCGCGCCCTGAACCACGTGTGTGTGTGTGTTAGACGCTCGTGTTAGACGCCAGCGGGTGTCGGTAGAGCCTTACACCGTGAGCGAGGGGGGTCAACGAGGGAGAGTGGCACTGATCGCCGGGAAAAAAACCTTTCAAGAGACTGGCAGTCCTACTGGTGGAGGAGGGTGCGAGGGGGGAATGTGCGCCTAGGGGAATGTGACAACTTCTGTGCCATGGCCTCAGGCCTCCTGGTAGGCAGAGAGGTCGAACGTGAGGATCTGGCTCGAGTGCTCCTCGAGGTCCTTGGTGACCCCGACAAGCGCGTCGGCCTTGTCGAAGAAGGCGTCCTTGAGCGAGATGACGATGGACTGGAACGAGTCCTCAGCCCCGGGCCGGGACCGTGCCCGGATGTAGTTGGCCACCTTGGCGATGTTGGCGGCGTCGAGGGCGGCGTCCACCTCGTCGAGCACGAAGAAGGGGCTCGGGCGGTGGCTGTGGAGCGCGAAGAGCAGCGCCAGGGCGGCGACCGTCTTCTCCCCACCCGACAGCAGCTCCATCTCCCTGAAGCGCTTGGAGGGGGGCATCGCCGTGTACTTGATGCCGCCGGCGAAGGGATCCTCGGGGTTCTCCAGGGAGAGGTAGGCCGTGCCGCCGTACACGTGCACCTCGGACTTGGTGAGGTTCTTGTAGATGTCGTCGATCTCCCGTGAGATGTGCTCGAACGCCTCCATGAACACCTTGAGCCGGCTCTCCTGCACCTTGTGGAACTCGTGCTGGGCCTCGCGGGCTTCCTTCTTGGCCTCTTCCAGCTGTTTGTTGTGCGCCAGCTCGGTCTGCGGAGGGGGAGCGGGGGTGGGGAGGGGCGAAGGGTGAGCTCGGGCGCCCGGGCCAGGCCAGGGGCGCGGCGGCGGCCTGCCCGCGGGGCTCCTGCGGCTCACCTGCTTGATCTGCTCGTACTGGTCGAGGGCCTTGAGGTTGGGCACAAGCTCCTCGAGGACCTTCCCGAGGGCCTTGATCGACTCCTGGAACTCCTTCTCGATCCTCTCCCGCTGCGAGCGCCCCACCTGGCCCCGGTACTGGCGCCGGATGCAGCTGAAGTCGAAGCCCCCCGGGCCGCCCTCGCCGTCCTCCCCGTCCACCTCCATGGCGCCCTCGCCCCCCCCCTCAGCCCGGGGGAGCTCGACGCCCTCCATCGTCGCCTGCTGCACGACCTCCTCGACCTTGGCCGCGAGGTCCTCGATGGCGGCGTCCTTGTCCTTGAGCTGGCCCAGGGCGGCCTTGCCCTCCTTGTCGGCGGCGGCGATCTCCCGCTTGAGCTCTGCCATCTCCCGCGACGCCTCGCCCGACTGTGCCTTGGCCCCCTCGTCGTCCCTCAAGAGCGCCTCCACCGCCTCCCGCAGCTTGGCCACCGCCGCCTCGGCCTTGTTCCGCTGCCCCGTGTACTTGTGCAGCGCCTGGGTCTCCTCCTCCAGCTGCTTCTCCGCCTTCGCGATCTCCCCCCTGACGCCCTCGGCGCGGTCCCGGTCGTACTCGAGGGCGCTCTGCAGCTTGCTGAGCTGCGTCTTGTACTCGGCCCGGCGCTCGGCTAACTGCATCTGCTGCTGCAGCCGCGTCTCCTCGTACTCGCGGATCGAGCCGACCCCGACCTTGCGGGAGAAGTCCTCGAAGATCCGGTCGTAGACCTCGTCGTACTGCTTCTTGAGGCCGTCGATCTTCCGCTCGGCCTCGGCCAGCGCCTTGCGGGCCTCCTTCAGCTCCGGGACCAGCTTCGCGCGCTGCTCCCCGAGGCTCTTCAGGTCGGCCGCGAACCCGGCGAGGCGCTCCTCCAGGGCCCGGAGCTCCCCGATCTTGGACGCGCGCTGCTCCTCGAGGGACACGACGGAGTTGCGAAGCTCGCGCATCTCGAGGTCAAGGGCGCGGTCCGAGCCCAGCTGGTCCGCCTGCTGCTGCAGGGCGTCCCGCTGGGACTTGAGGGCCGTGAACTCTTTGTCGTCCCACCGCCCGGCGCGGGACTGGGCGTCCCGGGACATGCCACCCGTGATGAGCCCGGCCCTGTTGAAGACGGTGCCGTCGAGGGAGACGACCTTGTGGCGCTCGGGACCGTAGGCCAGGGTGCGGGCCTCCTCGATGGTCTCGGCGACGAGGCAGTTGCCCAGGGCGTACAGGAAGGCCCGCTCGAATTTGGCGTCGTACTCGATGCAGTCGATGGCCAGGCGCTGCCGGCCCCCCATTGTGCGGAGCTGCTCGTTTACGGGCCGGGCGCTGATGGTACTGAGCGGAATGAAGGTCAGGGGGGGCAGGCGCTGGTCCTTGAGGTACTGGATGCACTGCTTGGCCACCCCCTCGTCGTCGCACACCACAGCGTCCATGTCCTTGTTCATGGCCATGGCCAGCGCGAGGTTGTACTTCTTCGCCGTCACCTTGCCCAGGTCCGCCATGCGGCCGTGGACCCCGGGGATGACGTCCTGCATGGACCGCACGGCCCCGGCCATCTTGCGCTCCTTCTCGCTCTCCTTGCGGTCGGCCCGCGCCTCGCGGATCCGGCCCTCCACCTCGACCAGCTGCGCCTCCACGCGCTCCCGGGCCGCCGCGTCCTTCTCGTGGCGCTCCTCCCGCTCGCGGAGGGCGCGCTTGCGCTCCGCCAGCGCCGCCTCGAGCTCCCCGGCCCCGGCCTGCGCCGCGGCCAGCTTCTCCTCCGTCTCCTTCTTCCGCGCCGTCACCACGGCCAGCCGGGCCATGATGGACTGGATCTGCCCCCCGATGCGTTCCTTGGCGTCGTCGCGGGTGTTGCGCTCGGCCTGCATGCGCTCCAGGTCGGACCGGATGCGGATGGTCTGCCCCCCCGCCTCCTCCCTGAGCTTGTTGTACTCGTCCAGCTGCCCCTTCTCCATGGACAGCGCGCCCCCTTCGGCCCCGGCCACCTCCTCCTCGTGCTGCTGCTGGATCTTCTCCACGTCCGCCGCCTGGCGCTCGAGGTCCGCCACGCTTTTCTCCTGCTCGGCCAGCCGCTTCCTGAGGTCCGCGATGCGCTTCTCCGCCTTCTTCGTGGCCTTGGCTGCGCGGGCGCAGTGCTCCCCAAGCGTCGCTAGCTGCGGCTTGTGCTTGTCCACCTCGGCCTGCTTCTGCTGCACCTTCTTGTGCGCCAGCAGCGCCGCCTTGCGCTGGCTCGCCGACTCCATCTCGAGCTTCTGCGCTCGTCAGGGGGCAGGGGACAGGGGAGGGGCTCAGCGGACGGAGGGAGGCGGGGAGTGTGTGCGTGTGGGGGGGCGGACGGGGCCGCGGTGCCGCGGGCGGGTGGGGGCTGACCTTGAGGCGGCCCTCGGCCTCGACGAGGGTCTTGGCGGTGGCCTTCTGCTCCTCAAGGATCTCGCGGCGGTCGGACCGAAGCCGCGCGGCCTGCTGGTGCATGCCGTGGAGCTGCCAGAGGAAGTACTCCCTCTTGAGGTCCCGCAGCTCCTCCTGCGCCGCGAGGTGCTTCTCTGCCTCCTCCTTCTGCTCCTTCTTCTGGCGCTTCTCCGCCAAGACGCTCTTCTTCCGGCTGAAGAGGAGCATCTGCCGCTCCTCGGCCGCCTGCTTGGCCGCCTCGGCGGCCTCGTAGTCTGCCCTCATGGCATCCGACCCGGAGATCTGCTCGAACAGCCCTGTCAGGTCCCGGGCCGACATCGAGGCGATGCTCTCGATGTCCCCCTGGAAGACGAGGAAGTTGCGTGCCTTGACCAGCACGCCGATGCGCTGCAGCTCCTCCTCGTACCGCTCGTAGCTCACGACGCGTCCCCTGTAGCGGTACACGGACGCGTGGGTCTCGGTCCCGTCCGTGGCCACGCTGGGGCGGATGGCGCGCTCGTAGGTGACCTCCTCGTCGTTCCGGGAGGGGTCCGTCAGGACCAGCCGGACGAAGCACGTCGCTGGGACCTCCGCCTCTGCGAGGGTGGGGGGCGGGTGGAAGGGTCGGGCGAGCACGCGCCTGCCCCGCGGAGGGAGGAGGGAGCGCGGCGTGCACCCCGGGGCCGCCATGAAAAGCATGCGCGGGGCGCCGGGGCGTGACCGTGGCCGCCCTCACCTCCGCCCGGGGACGTGTGGGAGTAGATGAGCTCCTTGAGGTTCCCGCGGAGGATCGAGGTCTTGACGCCGAGGACGAACGAGATGGCGTCCATCAGGTTCGACTTCCCGGAGCCCTGCGGGAGGGTCATGGGGGGATTATATCGGCATATTTGGCGAATTACGACCGATATCTCGCGTGGAGCGCCGGATCGGAGGGCTATGAGGCGTGAGCGGGGCAGGGGGACGGGCGGGGGATCCAAAGCAGGCTCAGCATGGCGCGCGGTCGACGCACGTTGGGGCCAATGACAGCCGTGAAGTCCTTCATGGGCCCGATAGTCTGGGTTCCCTTGTAGGACTTGAAGTTCTCGACCTCGAGGCGGTCGATTCGCAGCGGCGACCGGAGCGGCGCCATCGTGGCGATGCCCGGAGACGCTGAGCTGGGCTGGTGGCCGGGGGAATGGGCGGAGGCGCCCTGCTCGTCCGCTCTTGTCTGGGTCGTCGGGAACCCCGCGGTCGTGTCAGAAAGGAGTAACCGGAGGGGGGCGTTTCGGAGTGGAGTCAACCACCGGGGACGACGCGAGCGGGGAAGTCGAGGGACTCGAAATCAACTCCGAAGGAGGGAAGTCCCGACCGCGACTCTGCGCATGAGAAGGCGGCAATAAAGGCACATATGCGCCAGCTATGATGTCACCGGGGTGGGCTCGCGGTGTAGAGAGGGGCCAGGAAGGGGGGACCGGGGCACCCGCTATCGCGGAAGACACGGCTGCACACTGGCGTGGGACGCGACCGGGGTAGGGAGGGGAGCGGTTGTTTCTACAAAAGGTCGCGTCGATTGTCGCTTGAATCACTTACTTCTTCATCTTGTACAGCCTTCGGCCTAGCCAGAAAGACCCCGACGCGCAAACACAGCACCCTTGCCCTTTTTTTCTCGCCCCCCGCCGCTATCGGAGACATTTTCCGCGGTACATCGCACAGTTCGACCGTCATGATTCGCGTCTCCTTCCCGAAAACCCCCGGTCGTGTCCTCGGCGGCCTGAGGCCCACGCCTCGTGGGGTGCACCGCGCCCCCCGGACCATGGCCCCGCCGCGCGCCCGGGGCGAGTTCTATGTCCCCTCGGACTCATTCGGAGGTAAGACTTGCGCATGTGTCATCCATTTCCCTGGGTATCTTCCCCCGTATCGTCCTATAGGGGAAGAAGCGGGGGGACTTAGGGTTCCAAGTTCCAAGTTTGGAGGCGGGGGCGACGCACGATATCTGACCTATCGACGTAAATATGTAGGATTTTTCCCGACAAAGTCGGTAATTCTGCGTGTTGGGACGCATTAAGCCGATAAATGACCCATAATATCTTCGAACGGGGCCGCGCGACGGGTGTCAACGCCCAGATCCTCCACAACATGTGCGTTCACTTTCGGGATCCACTTTCCAGCCCGTTGGGGTCTCTTTCGGGGACCGCGCCCATCCGGCGGCTTGGGGTGGGATCAATATTCAAGTCGCTTCGGTTTTCGGCGTTTCCCCCCCCGCTTCTGCCCGCGGAGTCGCAGAACTCCCATTCCTCCCATTGGAGGTGGTGGTGCACGTGGGGGCGCCCACCCCGCCCCCGCCCCCACCCCCTCCCGCGCGCAGGCAGGTCCCCCGAACGCATGGCCTCCCTCCACCTCCGCAAGCTCTTCACCTTCTGCGCCGCGCGCATCATCCTGGCCCAGCTCGAGGGCAGCGGCCGCGGGGCCCTCGGCTCCTTCAACGCGACGCAGTATCAGCACCTCTCGGACCACCTGATCAACTGTCCCATGACGGACCCGGAGGAGTGGCTGACCGAGCTGATGAAGACGGACCAGGCGCTGGCCGTGCGGATCATCGACGTCCGCTCCGCCTACTGCGAGGACGGCTTCGAGTGGGACACCCTCCAGCGCATCGCCGACGAGGAGATGCACGAGACCAACGCCCGCCTCATGAAGCACCACGTCGAAACCAACTTCAAGGTCTTCTCCCTCGAGGAGGAGCGGGAGCTCCCCGGCCGCGCCGACTTCAACCTCTCCGGCTCGGGCCTGGGGGGGCTGTCGACCGACGACGCCTCCGAGGCCCTCGACTGAGCCCCACCCCCCCCCGAGAGAGGAGCGCGCCATTCGCGTCCGTGCCGAGATGGGAGGGTCGCCCCGCCGCTGCGTGAGATCAAGTGCACCGGCGGCGACCCGAGCGGGAGGCCTCTGTTTTCTCTCCCGCTCGCCAATGAGACGGCGGGCGCCAGGCGCTACGCCTGCTCCCAAATATCACTCCTGAGGATTGAAATTTTACGTCAATCGGCCTTGCCCCCCCCCATGTCCATGCCATGGTGCACGGGCGCCCCCGTGTAACCCCCGTTCCCGTACTCGTCGACCTGATCGTACTCATCCCACGACCCGTCACTGCTCTCGTCGCTGTACCCGTCGTCGCTGCGCGCCCTGCGCGCCCGCGCGACCCGGCGGCGCGCGTGGGGCGCCATGCTCATGACCTTGGCCTGGTGGGCCTCGGCGCTGGCCATGAGGTCGCGGAAGTGCTCGAGGTACCCGCTGAAGCTGTTCCACGCTACGATGCCCGAGGCCACGACGGCGACCAGGAAGGTCCAGAACAGCGCCCCCTCCGCATCCGTCTCGGCCACGTCGCGCCAGGTAAAGCGCACCACGGCGTGCTTGGGCCACTTGGCGGCGTCCTTCATCTCGCTGATCACCTGACGGTGCTCCCGGTGGTGCTTGTCCGGCAGGGACACCACCCGCGCCTCCACCCGCACCACCTGCTCCCCCGCCACGTCCACCTTCACGTCCACCATCGGCACCCCCGACACCGACGGGCCCAGGACCCGCAGCCACGGCGTCGGAAGCCGCTCGTGGTCCACCTGCGGCACAGGGCGGGGCGGGGCCGTCTCCACGCGGGGGGGGTCCCGCTGCCCCCCCCCCACACACACCGACCCCCAAGCTACGCTGCCCCGGGCGCACTCACCAGGAGCTGCAGTTTGTATTCATCTTCGAGGCCCAGGTCGACGTCGTCGGGCTTGGGCAGGGGCACCACGACCATCTTCTCCACCCCAAAGAGCGGGCAGTGCCTGCGGGGGGTAGGGGGGCGGAGGAGGGGGTGTCGATGGTTGAGGTCGAGGGTGCTAGGGGGGACGGGCCCGCTCCGGGGGCGTGTGCGCCGCCGCATTCCGCGTTTCCCCCGCGCACCGGGTCCCCCGGACGGGCCCGCTCGGCGCCCTCCCGGCGCGCGCCGGGGCGAGGGAAGCCAGGATCTCCGCGCTCGGCAGGCCGTTTGCGCCCCCATCTCCGCGGCCCGCGCGCCTCCCCCGCGCCGCCCGGCCGGGCGGCTCGCGGGGGCGTTCCGGGCGTCACCTGTGCAGCAGCGGCTGGGCCACCGTGCGGACCCCCTGGAACTGACCCCGCCAGCTCGTGGCCACCACGGCGCCCTGCGCGTACGACCCTGCCCTCGCGATCGCCGCGAGGAGGGACGCGGCGAGCGCCGCCACCGCGAGGCTCCCCCGCCGCCCCCACATTGGCGCCCGGGCAGGGGCAGGCCGGCCGCGGCGCCACGTCCGAGAGGGAGAGAATCTGCGACCACCAGCGGCGACGAATCCGTCGCGTCAGGCGGCCAGTGCGTGCACGAGCGTGAGCAATGCGCGGTGTCGGCGGGGCCGCGGCCCTCGAGAGGGGCGGTGCGGCGCCGGAAGTGCCAGTGGCACCCCCGGGCCCCCCCGCCCGCTTCTGGCACCCAACGCTCTCCCGTTCAAGCGCCATCCCGCCGCCGGGCAGCTCACCCCGCCTGCCGCTCCGCGCTAATACTGGTTCCCGCTCACGCCTCCGAGCACCTGGCGCCCCTGGTACTCCCAGAGCCCGCTTTCGCGCTCGTGCTTGTCGCGGGGGTCGGCGGGGTCACCGTCCGCGTCCTCAGAGAACACCACGGGGGACGCGTCGCTGTAGTGGTCGAGCCGGGCCACGGGCACCGCGGAGCCAAGGGCGCCTCCCGCGCCCCGCCGTGCAGCCGCGGACGCCACCAGCTCGCCGAAGGGCACTGCGGTGCCCCGGGGGCGCCCGCCCGCCCCGGCCTTCCCCCCCGCCCCGGCCCTCCCCGCCACGCCGCTACCGCCCCTCGCCCTCGCGCGCAGCAGGCTCTTGCGAGGCCCCGAGCCCCCCCCCTTCGCGCCCTCCTTCGAGGCCGCCCCGGCCCCGGGCCCCGCCCGGGCGATGGCACGGGCGGGAGGGAGTGCCCCGCCCCGCTCGGGGCCCCGAGCGCACCCCCCGCTCCCCTGGGACAGCGCCCCCAGGAGTCCCCCCGTCCTGGCCGCGGGGGAGCCCGCTCCTTTCACCTTCTTCCCGGAGCCCCTGCTGAGGAGCACAATCCCACTCTTCGACATGGCGCCCTTCCCGCCCGTGGGGACCCCCCACCCTAGTTCAAAGATGGAGAGGCCCGAGGGGGCCCGCTTGTGGGTCTCTCGGGGCCGCGTGCGAAGTGGGGGGCCGCGAGAGGACCTTGGACCCCTTCACCCCTCCGCCTCCGGCGTCCGCGGGCAGCGGAGGCGGAATTGGTGACGAATGGTCCCCTCGGGACTGGCAGAGTGTTGCCCGACCGGTGGGCGACTCCCCGGGAGAGTCCCCCCCCACCCCCCTGCCGTTCCTCATGGTCGTACGGGTGGTTTCTCGGTCGGTGAATTCATCCATTGCACCGCCGAAGACCGAAGACAGCGTATTCACAGACAAGCCAAGATGACGACCGACATCGTGAACGAGCCCACCACCGTCCAGCAGCCCGAGGGCGATGAGAACGCCGAGGAGCCCGAGATCGTCATCCCCAAGGGGATGAAGGTCAAGAAGATGCCCAAGCCCGACAAGACCGGCCATGAGATGCAGGTGATACGCGGCTCTCGGCCCTCAAAGACCACCCCCCCGTGGCCTTGGAATCGCGCTCGCGCCCCCGAGTGATCACCAGACGGGGAAATTCATTGATTTTCCATCTTAAACGACTGTGAATATTGGATAGAAAGACAGTATCGTCCCAGATCCTCCGTGCACGGGGAGGTACGCGGGCCCGCGTGACAACGGGGGGGGGCGCGGCTCCCGCTGCTCTGGACGGCGTCATTCCCCCGGTTTTCTTATCTATGCGTGGATATTATCGATAAAATGTACAGAGAGGATCGAATACTCTGTCATTGTCTCCCCGCGCGCACTGCCTCGGGTCCCTCGCTGCCCTGTCACCGCTGCCGCGGGGCCCCTCTGCGCAGGTGACCCGCCTCAAGCAGAAGATCGACGAGCAGTACACCCGCATCAACGAGATTAAGGAGGCTATCGACCTCAAGAAGGCCGCCAAGGACGGCATCTCGGGCCAGGCCGCTGGCAACCGGGAGAAGCTCAACAAGCTCCACGCCGAGTTCAAGACCACCCTGGTGCGTCCCCCCTGCCCTCCGTCCCGGGAGTTGGTCGTAATCCGGATATTTCCTCAACTGTCGTCCCTATACGCCCGTTATAGCGCCCGAAGCGCCTCAGATCCGCCTCCCGCGACCATTTGTGTGCGCCCCGACCGCATCCCTCTTTTTGGACCACGTGCGCCCGCTTGCCGTTCCCCGGCCGCGAGACCCTCCCTTGATGCTGTATGCTGGAAATATGCGCCATTTCTCCAGCGAAGCGATGACGAACCTCCCCGTATCCCCCGGGAACCCGCCGGGATCTCCGCCAGCCCCGGGCCCGGCATCAACATCGGCCCTCGACACGTGCCACGAGCGACCCCCCCCCCGCAGGAGGAGAAGAAGGCGGTCCAGGCCCGCATCCAGGGCCTCCGCGACCTCCAGCGCCAGATTCGCGACGAGTCCAAGCAGCTCCGCGAGACGGTCCAGGGCTCGTACTTCAAGGTCGAGGACATCGACAAGGAGATCGCCCGCCTCGAGGCCCGCATCGCCCACGAGGGCCTGGACCTGACGGAGGAGAAGCGCGTGATGGAGCAGATCCGCTCCCTCAACAAGTCCCGCGCCGCCGTGAAGGAGTTCTCTGTCAAGGCCACCTCCATGGAGGCCAAGGTGTCGGGCATGGAGGACCTCGACGCCAGCCTCAAGGCCCTCAACGCCAAGCTCGACAAGATCACGGCGGAGAAGGAGGCCGAGCGCAAGAACATCGGCGCCATGCTCGGCAAGGCCAACGAGGAGACGTCCGACATCCCCGCCCTCATCGCTGAGCGCAAGGCCATCTCCCAGGTCATCACCCACCTCCGTGAGGAGCTCTCCAACGTCCGCGACAACTGGAAGAAGGTCAACGACGTGTGAGTGGCCTCGCCCCCCCCCCCCCCCCCCCCCCCCCCCCCCCCCCCCCCCCCCCCCCCCCCCCCCCCCCCCCCC
>Ga0181582_10004200_pt1 | contig 11665 bp, 12 predicted proteins | sample 071ome_32_FD_132438 | JGI IMG/M metagenome (GOLD analysis project Ga0181582, IMG submission 132438) | Coastal salt marsh microbial communities from the Groves Creek Marsh, Skidaway Island, Georgia - 071405AT metaG (megahit assembly) | ecosystem: Environmental > Aquatic > Marine > Intertidal...
AACATTTTCACCAAACTCGCCGGCCTGTTTGCCTATCCGGTGTTGTCTTCTCTGAAAAAAACCATCGACCCGAGAAGATACAACGGAGCCAGTCTGTTAGGTTTGCGCGGCGTTGTCATTAAAAGTCATGGTGGTGCTGATGCACTTGCGTTCGAGACAGCGATTGGTGAAGCTAAAAGAGAAGCTCAGGCGGATGTCACCCAGCATATTTCCGAGTCTGTAGCTCTGCAAATGTCAAAACTGGAAAAACTCTGATGTATTCCCGAATAATAGGAACCGGTAGTTATCTTCCTGAAAACGTTGTTACCAATCAGGATCTCGAAAAAATTGTTGATACAACGGATCAGTGGATTCAGGAACGCACTGGCATAAAAAAACGTCATATTGCCGAAAAAAACGAATTTACCTGCGATCTGGCTGAAAAAGCAGCGAGAAATGCTATCGAAGCCTCCGGTAAATCTATTCAAGATATCGATCTGATAGTAGTTGCCACAACAACACCGGATAAAGTTTTTCCCAGCACTGCCTGTTTGCTGCAACAACGTCTGGATATTCATGGCTGCCCGGCTTTTGATGTACAAGCGGTATGCACCGGGTTTATTTATGCACTGTCAGTCGCTGATAATTTTATCAAAGCCGGCAGTGCAAAATGTGCGCTGGTTGTCGGTGCTGAGACCATTTCCAGAATCATTGACTGGACAGATCGTAATACCTGCGTGCTTTTTGGCGATGGTGCCGGAGCCGTTGTCATTGAAGCGAGTGAAGAAGCGGGGATTTTATCAACACATATACATGCCGATGGCCAGTATGAAGAACTGTTGCATGTGCCGGCAGGCATATCCCGCCAGCCTGAAACTGTTGCCGCAGGCGGTGCTTTCATGCACATGAAAGGCAATGAAGTGTTCAAAATGGCCGTCACCACCTTAGGCCGGATTGTTGATGAGACACTTGAAGCGAATAACATGGATAAGTCAGATATAGACTGGCTGATTCCACATCAGGCAAATATTCGCATTATCAATGCCACTGCTAAAAAATTACGCATGTCCATGGACCATGTTGTTGTTACCGTTCATGATCATGGCAATACCTCTGCCGCCTCTGTGCCTTTGGCGCTTGATGCCGCCGTCAGAGATGGAAGAATAAAACGTGGTGAAACGCTACTGATGGAAGCATTCGGTGGTGGTTTTACCTGGGGATCAGTGCTCGTCAAATTTTGATCCCCGCGCAGCAGTTCGCGCTCTATCACTGTAGTTCTCTTGAAATGAAAGCCAAAAAGGAAGCCAAATGAGCAACTATGCTATTGTTTTTCCGGGGCAGGGTTCTCAGTCTGTGGGAATGCTGTCAGATCTTTATGATGCTCACGAAATCATTCGTGAGACCTTTAATGAAGCCAATCAGGCTCTAGGGTTTGACCTGTGGGACATGGTTAAAAACGGCCCTGCCGATGACCTTAATCAAACTCATAACACCCAACCTGCCATGTTGACCAGCGGCCTTGCGGTTTGGCGTCTGATGCAGCATGCCAACATCTCTCAACCTAGGGCCTTAGCCGGACACAGTCTGGGTGAATACACGGCGCTGGTTGCTGCCGGAGCTATGGATTTTGCCGATGCAGTAAGCCTGGTGGCATTACGAGGCAAACTCATGCAGGAGGCAGTACCTGCCGGAGAAGGTGCGATGGCCGCAATTCTGGGTCTGGATGATGATGTGGTCAGGAGCCTCTGTAACGATGCTGCACAGGGGATGGTTGTTGAAGCCGTTAACTTCAACTCTCCCGGACAGGTAGTGATCGCCGGTAATACGGCTGCGGTTGAGCGAGCTATGGCTGCAGCTAAACAAGCCGGTGCCAAACGCGCCTTGGCACTGCCGGTCAGCGCACCTTCACACTGCGCATTGATGCAGCCTGCGGCTGAAAAACTTGCTGAACAACTTTCTGCAATTTCGATGACTGCCCCGTCTATCCCGGTGATTCATAACGTTAACGTGGCTGCTACAAATAATCCTGATGAAATAAAAAGACTCCTGGCAGAGCAACTTTACAGTCCTGTCCGCTGGGTAGAAACCATCAACAGCATGCATGCTGATGGCATCACCAAAGTTGTCGAGGCCGGTCCCGGTAAAGTCTTGACCGGCTTATGCAAAAGAATCAACAAAGAAGTTTCCGGTCTCGGAGTTTTCGATCAAAACAGCTTTGAAAAATTTTTGGAGGATCATAATGCTTAATAACAAAATCGCCATCGTTACCGGTGCCAGTCGCGGCATAGGACAGGCTATCGCTATAGAACTTGGTCGCATGGGTGCAACAGTCATTGGAACAGCGACGTCAGACGCTGGCGCTGACGCTATCTCGGCCTACTTTAAAGATAATAATATTACCGGGCGGGGCTTTAAACTGGATGTCAGCTCACAGGCATCGATTGATGATTTCCTCAAGCAGGTTGCTGATGAATTCGGCACACCGGGTATTCTGGTCAACAATGCCGGCATTACCCGTGACAATCTATTAATGCGTATGAAAGAAGATGAATGGCAATCCATCATGGATACCAACCTGACATCGGTTTTTCGTATGAGCAAAGCGGTCCTGAGGGGCATGATGAAAGCCAAAACCGGCCGCATTATCAACATTGCTTCAGTTGTTGGTGCCACCGGTAATCCCGGGCAGACCAATTATTCGGCCGCAAAAGCCGGTATGGTAGGTTTTACCAAATCGATGGCGCGTGAAGTCGGTAGTCGGGGTATTACGGTCAATGCTGTAGCGCCTGGCTTTATTGATACGGACATGACCCGTGAACTGGGTGATGATCAGCGCAATGCCCTGTTATCATCTATACCGCTCGCGCGCCTGGGCCAACCGCAGGAAATAGCCGCTGCAGTCGGTTTTCTTGCCAGTGATGCTGCTGCCTATATAACCGGTGAAACCATTCACGTAAATGGTGGCATGCACATGGCCTGATCACGGATTGTTTATTAGAGAATTAGCCACTATCAATAGAGAATTTTTTTCGGCTTTTACTTTGATATTCAAGCAAGAATGATTAGAATACATTTTTATCACATAGGTGATTTTTATAATTTTGTAAGGAAAATATAGAAATGAGTATAGAAGAACGCGTTCGCAAGATTGTTATTGAGCAACTTGGTGTTAAAGAAGAAGAAGTAACAATGGAAGCATCATTTGTTGACGATCTTGGTGCCGACTCACTGGACACAGTTGAACTGGTTATGGCTCTGGAAGAAGAATTCGAAACCGAAATCCCGGATGAAGAAGCTGAAAAAATCACTACTGTTCAGCTTGCAGTTGATTACATCAACGCCAACGTTTAATTGGATTCAATCCATTAAAAGACCGCTATTAATTCGATCAACGGATTTAGCGGTTTTTTTATTGAGCATTAATTACATTAAGAGGCTTTCTCTATGTCGAATAGAAGGGTAGTGGTTACCGGTTTAGGAATGGTTTCACCTTGCGGTGTCACAGTTGAAGCATCCTGGGAAAATATTTTAGCGGGTAAAAGTGGTATCAAACCCATTACACATTTTCCGATAGATGACTTCACCACTCGTTTCGGTGGACCTATCTACGATTTCGATCACGAACCTTACTTTTCCAAGAAAGATCTCAAAAAAATGGATCCTTTCCAGCATTATGGCATTGCAGCCGGCATGCAGGCTCTGGATGATTGCGGTATCGAAGTGACTGAAGCTAATGCCAAACGCATTGGTGTAGCGATTGGATCCGGCATTGGCGGTGTGACAGGTATTGAAACCGGTTACGGTGCCTTTCTAAAAGGTGGTCCTCGTAAAATTTCACCTTTCTTTGTGCCTGCCAACATCATCAACATGGTCGCTGGTAATCTCTCGATCTGGCGTGGTCTGAAAGGTCCTAATATTTCCATCGTTTCAGCCTGTTCAACAGGCGCACATAACATTGCCGATGCAGGTCGTATGATTCAGTACGGGACTGTTGATATGATGGTTGCCGGTGGTTCTGAGATGGCTACCTCGCCAACCGGTCTTGGCGGTTTTGCTGCAGCTCGTGCTTTGTCTACCCGCAATGATGATCCTGTAGCAGCTAGTCGTCCATGGGACAGAGATCGTGACGGTTTTGTATTGTCTGACGGGGCTGGTGTGGTTGTTCTCGAGGAACTGGAACATGCAAAAGCCCGTGGTGCAAAAATCTACGCTGAGCTTGCCGGTTCCGGTATGAATTCAGATGCCTATCATATGACTTCTCCATCCCCTAATGGTGAAGGTGGCAGTGATTGTATGTTGTTGGCTCTTGAAGATGCCGGCATTAATCCTGATCAGGTCGATTATATCAACGCCCATGGTACTTCAACACCGGCCGGTGATATTGCTGAAGCTAATGGGATTAAACGTGCTTATGGTGATCACGCTTATAAACTCTGTGTCAGTTCTACCAAATCAATGACCGGACACATGCTGGGTGCTGCCGGTTCTGCTGAAGCTATTTTCAGTATCCTCGCTATTCGTGATCAGGTCGCTCCGCCAACTATCAATCTGGATAATCCTGATGAAGGTTGTGATCTTGATTTTGTTGCGCACACTGCTCAGGAAAGAGCAATCAATGTTGCCATCTCCAATTCTTTCGGTTTTGGCGGTACTAACGGTTCTTTGGTATTTACCAAATATACCGGCTGATAAACTACCGGCTGGTTAATCCAGCCAGGTAGACCTCTTAATCATGAGTATTCAGATTGTCACCAACCATGCAGCTCATGCTCAGATTTCTGAACTGGATAGAGGTTTTCAATACGGCGATGGTTTATTCGAAACCATCGCCGTTTTTAATGGCAAAGCCTGTCAGCTGGATCTACATATCAATCGTCTTCAGCGTGGTCTTGAAAGATTACATTTCAATAACCCTGACCTGCAGACAATCGTCAAACACCTTCATGAACAGGCAGGTGTCATTCAAAATGGCGTCTTAAAACTGGTGATTAGTCGTGGCAACAGTGCCAGTGGTTATGCTTTTGATGATCAGATCATACCTAATATTGTGATCACCAGCCGTGCTATGCAACTGGACAAACATCTAAACTTAACTGAAGGTCTCAATCTTTGCTTTTGTGAAACGCCCGTCAGCATTAACCGTTATACTGCCGGCCTGAAGCATCTTAATCGACTTGATCAGGTACTTGCCAAAGCTGAAGTCGATAAAAATGTCTTTGATGATGGCTTGATGATCAATGAAATGGATCATGTTATTGAAGCGACTTCTGCCAATCTTTTTCTGTTGAAGAATCAACAACTGATTACGCCTGACTTGTCTTTAGGTGGCATTGCCGGAATCGCCCGAGAAATAGTACTGTTAACTGCAGAAGAACTCGGCATACCTTATGAAATCAAACCTGTCAGCAAACAGGATTGTTTAACGGCTGATGGTCTGATGTTATGTAACAGTTTGAAACCGGTTCGTCTGGTTTCTCAATTACAGGAAACCAGTTATGAATTAAAAAACTGGCCTGAGAACCTTATCCAACTTATCATAAAAAATGTTTTTTCAGCTTGATTTCCTTAGACGTTTATTAGCCATCCTTGTCATCATCGGCAGTTTTGCACTGTCTTTTGTATTCCTTGACTACCATCAGTTTCGTCATGCAAATCTGATCAAAAGCAACGAAACGGTCAACTTTGAAATCCGCAGCGGCGATAGTATTAACAGTATTGCCAATCAATTTGCAGAGAAAAACTGGATTCGGCATCCGGTCTATTTAAAAGTCTTTGCCAGACTCAATCATCTAAGTGATATCAAAGTCGGGCATTACGCAATAACACCCGATATGAATGTGCAGAGCGTTTTACAAATGTTTGTCGATAATGCCGTGACTCTGCAAAAAGTCACTTTCATTGAAGGCTGGACTTTTAAACAAATGCGTCAGCAGATCAGTGCGCTTGAAGATATCCGGCATACATTAAAAGATGTGAGTGACGAGCAAATAATGCAGATGCTGAATATGGCTGATCAGCATCCCGAGGGCTGGTTTTTACCTGAAACTTACAGTTATGCCAGCGGTACTCGTGATCTTGATCTTATGCAGCACGCGTTACAGGCCATGCAGTCAACTCTTGAAGAACTCTGGCAAAAACGTCAGGAAAACCTGCCGCTGGCTTCGCCTTATGAAGCATTGATTCTGGCCTCCATCGTCGAAAAAGAAACCGGTGCCGCTGAAGAACGGCCGTTAATAGCCGGCGTATTCATGACCCGTTTACGCAAGAAAATGAAACTGCAAACTGATCCGACTGTCATCTATGGCATGGGTGAGCGTTATAAAGGCAATATAAAACGAAAGCATCTGCGAGAAGCAACAGCCTATAATACTTATGTCATTCCCGGCTTACCGCCAACGCCTATCAGCCTGCCGGGTCGAGCAGCTATTGAAGCCGTGACTCAACCTGATGAACAAGGTTATATTTACTTTGTTGCGCGTGGAGATGGCAGTGGTACTCATTACTTCTCAAGGACACTCGATGAACACAACAAAGCTGTCCGCAAATATCAATTAAAAAAATAATTTCATGACTGGAAAATTTATTACCGTAGAAGGAGGTGAGGGCGCTGGTAAAACCAGTAATCTCAACTTTATCAAATCCTTACTTGAAGCATCAGGTAAAAGTGTCGTTTTTACCCGGGAACCCGGTGGTACCGGACTTGGTGAAGATATTCGCGAACTTTTACTGGGACATAAACATACCGGCATGTCCGATCTTGCAGAATTACTTCTGGTGTTTGCGGCACGAGCCGAACATCTGGAGCAGGTGATTAAGCCCGCTTTAAATAATGGGCAATGGGTCTTATGTGATCGCTTTACCGACGCCACCTATGCCTATCAGGGTGGTGGCAGGTCTCTTGATATGGATTCGATTAAAACATTGGAAAGTCTGGTTCAGGACGAGTTAAGGCCGGATTTAACCCTATTGCTTGATTTACCTGTAGAGCAGGGTATGCAAAGAGCAGGGCAACGCTCCGCACCGGATCGATTTGAAAAAGAAAAAATGGATTTTTTTGATAAAGTTCGAGCGACCTATCTTCAAAGAGCCGAAGCTGATCCTGATCGCATCAAAACCATCGATGCCGGCAAAACGCTTGAACAGGTTCAGGCTCAGATTAGTCAGGTTATTGATCATTTTATGCTTGGACATTGAAATGATTTACCCGTGGCTGGAGAAACAATGGCAAAAAATCACCGAAGCGATTGAAGATCAGCGTCTCCCGCATGCCATCATGCTTACCGGTCAGCAGGGACTGGGTAAATTTAACTTTGCCATGCAACTGGCTCAACGCGCTTTATGTTTGCAGCCGCAAGCCGGAAAGTCCTGCGGACATTGCCACTCCTGCCAGCTGGTTAAAGCCGGCACACATGCAGATCTGCAGATGGTTGCGCCTTTGGAAGATAGTAAAGTTTTAAAAGTTGATCAGATCCGTGAGTTGATTGAACGTAATAGCCTGACACCTCATATTTCGACAATCAAAATTCACCTGATCTGTGATGCCGACAAGATGAACAGCAATGCCGCCAACAGTCTGTTAAAAACTCTTGAAGAGCCATCGCCTAATAGTCTGTTGATATTGCTCAGCAGCAGACCTGATAACTTACCCGCGACTATCCGCAGTCGCTGTCAGCAAATCAAGTTTCTAGCGCCTGAAAGAGAAATTGCACTAAACTGGTTACAGCATCAAGCGCTTACCCAGTCTCCGGAATTACTTCTATCGATGGCACAGGGTGCGCCCTTGACTGCCTTGGCTCTGGACAATGCTGAGATCATTCAATTGCGAAAAGAGGTGTTTGCCGGATTTGGCAAAGTTATTTTCAAGAAACTCGACCCGGTTGAAGTCGCCAGCCATTGGCAGTCGCTGGATTTACCTCAGATACTACAGTGGATGACAAACTGGACTGTTGATATGATGAGGCTTAAATTCAGTCATGATCAGAGTAAGATCGACAACGTTGATTTACTTGCAGGACTGAAAAAAATTGCCGATTATAAAAGCCGTGATCAGCTTTTGATGTTATATAAAAACTTGCTCGAAGCGACCAGATTATTACAGACTCAGGTGAACCAGAATCTGCTTACCGAAAGCCTGTTGCTTAAATGGGTTCAATAATACGGATACGATATGAGTTTATCGCCTAATGCCAGACAAGGGATTTTATCCCTGACTATCAAAGACAAAAATGCTCTGTATGCCGCATATATGCAGTTTGTAAAAAATGGCGGTCTGTTTATTCCGACTAACAAAAAATACAAACTCGGTGACGAAGTTTTTCTGCTACTTAGTCTGATGGAAGAGAGTGAACGTCTACCGGTCGCCGGCAAGATTATCTGGATTACACCTATTGGGGCCGAAGGTAACCGAGCGGCCGGAATAGGTGTGCAGTTTAGTGATCAGGATGGCGGCCAGACCCGCAACAAAATCGAAGGTTATCTGGCCGGCGCACTAGGATCAGAACGTCCGACTCACACAATGTAATTTTATCGGATAGATGTGATGTACACCGATTCCCACTGCCACCTCGACAGATTAGATCTGTCAGTTCACAACAACAGCTTTTCGCGTATGGTGAATGATCGCTTTACCGGAACGGTTGAGCAAATGCTTTGTGTTGCCATTGATCTGGAAGCTTATCCGGCCATGATGGAACTTGTTGAAGGCTTTGACAATATCTATACATCAGTCGGTGTGCACCCGAATGAACAGGATGGTCATGATCCCAGTGTCGAAGAACTGATATCTTTATTTAACCAACACCCTAGTAATGTTGCGATTGGAGAAACCGGTCTGGATTATTTTCGTAGCAATGGTGATATGCAGTGGCAGCAACAACGCTTTCGTAATCATATCCGGGCCGCCCGGGAGTTAAATCGCCCTTTGATTATCCATACCCGCGAAGCCAGAGAAGATACAATAAAAATTCTGCGAGAAGAAAAAGCTGATGAGGTCGGTGGAGTCCTGCACTGTTTTACCGAAAACTGGGAAATGGCTCAACAGGGCATGGAGCTGGGCTTTTATATTTCTTTTTCCGGGATTGTCACCTTTAAATCAGCCACTGAATTACAGGAAGTTGCTCAGAAAGTCCCGATGAATAGCATGCTGATTGAGACCGACTCACCTTATTTAGCGCCAGTTCCTCATCGGGGAAAACCCAACTATCCTGACTATGTTTCGCGTGTTGCCGAGAAAATTGCAGAATTACGTCAGATCTCAGTTGAAGAGGTTGCCAATATCACCAGAGATAACTTCAACCGATTGTTTCTGAACAGGTAAAATCAAATCCCATATTCACCGATAACATTGATAATTTTTTCAATATTCTCTTCAGAGATATCGGTAAAACGAAAGCCGGTATCGAAGAACTGCTTATTCACATCATTTGTACTCCAGCAGCTAACGGCCTTAAATGCTATGGATTCTGCTTCTTCAGCATTATCGTAATTCACCGGCAGTCTCATCACAATGTCATACTCTTTATCTTTAGGTAGTTTCTCCTCGCCAACCAGCAGAAAGCCCTCAGTCGAAACATCAGCAACATGACCTAATAGCTGATCTTGTTTTGCATCCCAGATACGCAAATAATAGATTAGATGATGGCGTGACAAAGTGCGCTTTTCAGCAGGGGAGAGCGCAAAGTTATGGTTATCAAAAGGTTTATGGATATACATACCGGTTTTATTCTCCATAGGATTTTGTGGCACTTTTCAACAATATAGACATTTCGGGCTGGAAAGCGAAGCTTTTTTAGCTTATTTCGATCAGAAATTTTTATCTCGATTATTGAAAAATAACGGCGAAATTGCGCAATTATCAATTTGGTTTTTATTCTTTTTCATATAAGCTAAACAATGAGTCTATTATTTCGAATCACTGTAAATGTCAGAAAGTTTCCAGAACACTACAATCCCCGTTTTTTCCAGCAATCATGCCAGTGATATGGATTTAACCCCCTGTGACAGGGAAGAAATTCGTTTTATGGCGGCCATCATGCCTCATGGGGCGATTCTTGTTGTTGATTCGAATAACTTCAAACCACTGGCAGCAAGTGTCAATTTGCCAGCCTTACTGGATGAAAATGCCAGTCTAACGGATACTGATAGCCGGAACTGGCTCAACCACCTGCCAGAAGCATTATGGAATGACCTGAAAAAACTTCAGGATAACTATCTTGGACGCTATCAGGCTAATGGCAAGATACTTGATACCTGTGCTGTAAAATCAGGTAATACCTTTATCATTGAATTTGAGTTACTCAATGATGATATTGAGTTTAATAGTTTCCGTTCGCTGACAGATTTAGCGGATAGTTTGGCAGCACTGCAACGATGCGCCAGTGTCGAAGAGTTAAATCAGGTGGTTGTTGATGAACTTTTCAAACTATCGGGCTTTGATACTGTTCTGCTCATGACCATGAACAGGGATGAAACTTCGCAGGCCGTTGCTGAAGCTAAAAATGACGCATTTCCAAGCTATCTGGACAAACGTTTTCCAAAGTCAGATATTCCGGCACCTGCACGTAAAAAATTACTCTCGATTCCACTGGTTTATGCACCTGACATCACCTATACGCCCATAGCCGTTGAGGCCATTGATAAAGCCTTCAAAACGGAAGAACTGGACCTTAGCGACTGTAAATTCAGACATCTACTACAAGCCTGTAACGAATTTTATCTGAATGTTGGTATTCAGGCTAAGTTGGTTTTACCGCTGGTACGTGATGGTCGTCTATGGGCCTATGTCGTTCACTGGAGCGAAAAACCCAAAACGATTTCTGCAACTCGCAGAAAACAGATTCGCATGTTTCTGGATATCGCAGGTCAATTGATTGTTGAAAAAAAGCTTGCTCATGAAAAACAAACATTAATCAGCATTGGCAATCAACTCGATGACTTTCTCGAAGAAACAGAAAGTCAGATGGATGTCGACGCCGGTATAAACCTCTTACCAGGCCTTTTGATGCAGCAACTGGATTGCTGTGGTGCAGTCTGTTTTTATGGTGGCAAATACTATAAACAGGGATTGTGTCCGGATGACCGTTCTTTAGGAATTATCTCTTCACGCATTAGCACGCTATTAAATGCTAATCGTGAAAATGGACTTGTGGCTGTTGATCATCAGGGTGAGACTAAAATCATCAGTGGTATTTTAGGCTTGCCACTGATTGAAACCGGTTCTTTCGTTGCTGTATTTAGACAACAAATGATTGATGAAGTCACCTGGGCCGGCGACCCGAGGAAACCGGTTATTGAAAATCCTTCAAATGGTGATATCCGACTTACCGCCAGAGGATCGTTTGAAGCCTGGAAAGAAGAGGTCAAGCATCAGGCAAAACCCTGGGGATTTGTTGATATTCATATTTTCCAAAGGCTGATAAATGGCTTTTCCCGTCAACAGGCTAGAAAACAGACATTATTATCCAGTCAATCAAAAGCCCGTTATCTGGCAGAAATAAGTCACGAATTACGCTCGCCATTAAATGCCGTCTCGGGCATTACACAAAATATTAAAAAGCGTGTAGGCCAGCCGGCATCATCTCAAGATATTGAACAACTGTCCTTATCCGTTGATCATTTACTCAATATCGTCAATGGCGTATTAGACTTGTCAAAACTTGATGCAGGTAAAATGACACTTGAAGAAATT
>Ga0181582_10004206_pt1 | contig 11656 bp, 10 predicted proteins | sample 071ome_32_FD_132438 | JGI IMG/M metagenome (GOLD analysis project Ga0181582, IMG submission 132438) | Coastal salt marsh microbial communities from the Groves Creek Marsh, Skidaway Island, Georgia - 071405AT metaG (megahit assembly) | ecosystem: Environmental > Aquatic > Marine > Intertidal...
CCGAAGAACATACGTCTCGCCGCAGGGAACGAGGGCGACGCGTAGAAGGCCGCCGCAGTTCCCACCAGGGGCGCGCCGAGCGCGAGCGTCTCGTACGCGAACGGCGTCGTTGTCACACCCATGACGCACGCCGCGAGACCGAGCGGAAGGAGTGCCAGTGAGTTTCTCAGCGCAACACTAGCCACGCGACGACCCGTTTTGTCGTACATCGGATGCGACAGCATACGATACCCTCCGTTGAAATAATCATCCTTCCCCATGTACGCCAACGCCATAAAGTGCGGCATCTGCCACAGATAGAGCGCCGCACCGAGAACGTACGCCCCCGGATCCAACGCACCGGTTTCATTCGCCGCGGCCCATCCCATCAGGGGCGGAATCGCCCCCACGATGGCCCCCACCCACGTGTTGAGAAAGTGCACCCGCTTGAGCGTCGTATACGCCCCCGCGTACAGCGCGATGTTCCCCGCTCCCAACGCCGCCGTCGTCTCGTTCGTCGTCACCGCCAACGTCCCGACGCCTCCGACCATGCACGCACCGGCAAACGTCAACGCGAACCCTATCCCACACCGTCCGCTCGGCATGGGTCGTCCCGCCGTGCGCCGCATCAACCCGTCCGGCACTCGTTCGATCACCTGATTCAACGTATTCGCGCTCGCGCTGCACATCATCGTCCCCGCGCACGCGTAAAACATCTTCTCCAAATCTATATTTCCCGGCGATCCGAGAGCGAATCCCGCCGCCGTCGTGCTCACGACGAACGCGCTCAGTCGAAACTTGCTCAACCCGTAACACACCGCCGCGAGCTCTCTCGCGCTCCCCGGCGTCTTCCACGTCGGCGCGAGCGTCGATCCGAGGGCGGCGCGCGACGCGAAGGACGCCGTAGACGTCGCCGACGCGGCGCCGCTCGCGTACGCGCGTCCACACGCGCGCGCGAGCGCGCGCCCCGCGAGCCAGCGAGGCGCGAGAACACGTCCGAGCTCCGACGCGCCCTCGCGCGCGATGGACGCCGACGTCGACGCGAGCGTGGACGCGAGCGCGCGCGTCGCGTTCGCCGTCGCGCGCGCGCGCGAGGACATGCTCGCGACGACGACGACGACCGCCGGTGCGAGTCCGCGCGCGTCACTCTGCAGTCGGCGAGCTGCATGGCGCTCGCGCATGCCTCGCGCGCGTCGTGCGCTCGGACGCGCGCGGACGTTGCGAGGACAACGTCCACGACGCGCGCGTCCACCTCGCGTCCGCATCGCGCGTTCGCCGCGCGCGCGATCGTCGCCCGCGCGGTCGCCGCCGGAGAGGATGCTTTTCCCACCGGCGCGGGCGTCGACCTGGACGATGCTAAGACGCGCGCCGTGGCGATGGCGATGACGCCGGAGCGTTTCGGAAAGATCACGCTTACGGGTCCGGGGAGAGGGACGGAGGCGCAGGCGTATCGACGGGTGGAGTTTCGGTGTGTTCTCGTGCGCGGCGAGCTCAAGTTGCAGCGAACGCGATACGACGAGCGACAGGCGTTTACGAGTAATCACGCGTACGAGGCGAACGATTCGAGGAACGAGAGACGCGCGGAGACGTCGTCGGAGGCGCAGAGCGCGCGAGAGGCACTCTCGGAAGCGTTAGATGCCGGGTATAAACATTGGAGGGTGGAGCACGCGGCGGGGGCCTGGAACGTCACGGCGAACGTGAAGAAATCGAGAGCGACCGTGTCGAGAGATAAAGCGGTGAAAGCGAAGGGACTCATCGACGCGACGACGAAAACAGAGGCGGTGTTCGCCGTCGGACCGCAGTCGCACGACAGGTCCAAGGCGCGTTTGCTCACGGGTGAGGATCCGTTTTTGCGCTTCGTCGGCGTCGCCACCGAGGATGGGAAAATTAAATCGAGTAAACGGGACAAGTACAAGCAAGTGGAGGAGTTTCTCAAGATTTTGAACCACGCCTACGATGATGCGACGTCGGCGAATCACATGGCGGAGGGGTCTCGAGCGCGACCGCTGCGCGTGTGCGATTTGGGATGCGGCAACGCCTATCTCACCTTTGGCGCGTATTCGCTCCTGACGAATAAAAAAGACGTTCCCACGGACGTCGTGGGCGTCGACATCAAGCGACAGGCGCGCGAACACAACTCGAGCGTGGCGGAGAATCTCGGATGGGGTGACTCCATGCGTTTCATCGAGGGAACGATCGCCGACGCGGACGTAACCTTTGGCGAGGACGCCTCGGACGCCGCGGCGGACGTCGTCTTGGCGCTGCACGCGTGCGACACGGCGACGGACGAAGCCATCGTGCGAACGGTGAGATGGGAATCTCCGTTGGCGCTCATCGCGCCGTGTTGTCATCACAACTTGCAAGTTCGTCTGCAAAAATCAACCGCCGGTGCGTTTCCACCGCTCTCGCGACACGGAATTCTCAGCGAACGGTTCGGAGACGTGCTCACGGATGCCCTTCGAGCGCACATTCTTCGACTGCTCGGCTATCGCGTCGACGTCATGGAATTCGTTGGAGGTGAGCACACGCCGCGTAACACACTCATTCGCGCCATCAAGACAAATGCGCCCGCGTCCAGAGCGTATTGGGAAGAGTTTGACGAGATATGCGAGACGTGGGGAGTCGTTCCCTTTCTCGCCGACGCGCTTCGCGAAGAGTTGGCCACCGCGCGCGCTCGAGCGTCCGCAAATCCGTGACGCCACTCGTCACATCGTCTTAGGGGACCAAGCTAGAATATTCATGATTAAACGGTACTGTAAGAATTTCTAGGTGCGATATTACTCCGATACGTCCCGACTACTTGCTTTACTCAACTACACCCGCTCACCCAAGACGGTGCCCGACACGGTTCGCCTGTAGCGCCGTTCTTCGCCGTCCACCTGCGCGCGACCGAACGCGCGCGGGGTGGGTTCCTCCTCCCTCGACCACGATCGAGGCGACTGTTCGTCGACCTCCGAACCGTGGTGGCCGCCGAACGCCGTCAGACCGCCTTCAAGTTGGGCCTTCGTTTTCGCCAAATCTTGAATGTTTTGTATCAAATTCGCCCCGAATTGCATGTTGTCTTGTCCGCGTTCGCGCTTGTTGAAGCTCACGATGAACCAAATGAAGAGTAAGCTGATGACGACGTTGATGACGACGACAAAACCGAGTCCGGCGACGGTGCCAAAGTACCCAATGACGTAGACGCACAAGGCGGCATCTCCACCGAGCAAAGCTATGGTCAATAGAAGACGAACCGTGTTAAACAGGAAGATGCGGATGACGAGCTCCTTGACGAAGCCGACGACGCCGGTCCAGTGGGACTCTTGCTGAATCTGTTGCACTTCCGCGTCGTTCGTCTCCCTCTTGGCGTTTTCAACCTCTGACGCGAGTTGTGCGTGCTCCCAATCTTCGTCCGACATCCCCTCCATGCGAACAACCTTATGCGATGGGCTGTTTTGAACCACGCCGAGGACTTGGGCGATGCCTTCCGGAATGATACTGGCCCAATTTGAGGAACCCGACGAGCGGTGCTGAGGTGGTTGATGACGCGAATGTTGTTGCTGAACGATGGCGCTCGTCACGCCTTCGTCGTTGATAAAATCGTCTTTACTCATGCTCACCGATCGTTGTAACGGACTTTTCACGTTTTCGACGATTTTGGAGATGATATTCGCCGGACTCGAGCTGGGCATCGCCGCGGCTCCCCCTCCTCCCACTCCGGCGGCTTGAGTCAAGTATTCCAAACCAGCCTGCACGATGGGTGCATCTAAAATTTTATGCGACGTGCCCGAGAGGCGAGGAGGCGAGCCGATCGAACCCGTGCTTCTGCGAGGCCGACGATGCTCGCCCGAGCCGAACGAATGACGCCTATCGCGCATGGCTTCCAAGTCGGCGTTGTCCATACTAGACTTACTCACCCTGGCAAACATGCGCTCTACCAGCGCCTTGAACTCATCCAGCGTGAACATCCCGAGATTATCCTCGGTGTTTTTCTCATCCAAACTATCCTTCATGCATCTCGCCCACATCGACGTCGCCCAACTGAAATCGAGCTGTTCGCCGCCGGCCCCCTCCAGAAGCGCTCCGAACACGTGGACGCACGCAACCGCGAACTCCATAACCTGATCGCTCGTGATCCCCTTCACCCCTTTCGCGTCCATCGACCGAAAACACAACTCAATCTTCGTCTCGAAACTCCCTCGACACAGCGCGCCGAGCAAAATCACCAACCGCGTCGCCGACGCCGTCCCCGCGTCCGCCGACTCCATCACCGCCTCCAACGTCCCGTCGGTCACGTCCTCCAACGACAATCCGAACCTCCCCAACGCGCTCACAAACGCGCTCACCGGAAACGTCTCCGGAAACTCATCGCTCGCGCCTCGCGCGCTCCCACACGGCGCGCGCCCAGAAAAGGCGCAAATTTCATCGAGCACCTCCTCGATCGGCGCGCGGAGCCACTTGGACTCGGCGTGCGCCTTGGCCACGGCGCCGAGGACGAGAAGACCGTCCATGTCGGCGTCCGACGAACCGACGCGCGGACGACTTCTCGACGCCGACGCGTCGCGGTACGACGCGACGTCGCCGCTGATAAACCTCGAGCCTGCTCGAGGAACATCCCCCTGGGGCGATTCATGAGGGATGAGTCCTGACCCATGAAGAGTCCCCCCCGAGGATCGGGCGAACGTCACACCGCGCCGACGACGACGCCGAGCGACCGATCCTTCGCCCTCGCCCTCGATCGACGCCCGCGGACATGTCGTCCAATAAACCGTGCTACAAGTGCGGTCGAACCGGACACTGGGCGCGCGATTGCACCGCGTCCGCGGAGGAGCAGATTTCAAAAGACGAGGCGGACGCCCTGCGCGACGCGGATGCCGGCGCGAGAGCGGCGCGAGAGAGCGAACGCGCGAACGATGGGGACGCGACCGCGCCGACGTCGGCGACGAAGCGGTCTCGAGCGGTGAGCGCGACGAAGAGACCGAAATTTTCGGTACACGACCACCTGCTCGGGCCGAACGGGTTGGCTGTCGTCTACGAGACGTTTCCGACCAAGTATCGAGAGCGCGCCAAGGGGGAGGGACACGAGGTACACGATTTTAATCTGTTGATTTCGATGTATAGGGAGTGGGCGATCAAGATGTACCCGTACGCGCCGGCGGATGAGACGCTGGCGAGGGTGGATAAGTTGAGCGGCGATAAGACGGTGAAGATGGCGGTGCGCGAGTTTCACGAGAGAGATTTCGGAGGGGGAGTGGGTGAATCGGTGGCGGCGATGGAGCGAGGTGATGCGGTGGGGGATGATGTACAAGCGGAAGATTTGTTGTTTCCGGACGATGAGGACGAGGATGGTGGGAACGACGACGCGAAGGGAGCGGCGGGCGACGCAGACGAGGACGACGTTCCGTTTCCGGACGACATCGACGAGGAAGATTACGTGTTTGATGATGACGAGGACGGTGAGGATGAGGACGAGGACGCGGCGCGCGCCATGCAAGAGGCGGAAGAAGCGGAAGTTCGCGGTTCGGGTGACGCCGCCGCCGCCGCAGAGAACGCCGAAGACGTCGAAGACGAAGACGAAGAGCCGACGGGCAAGCGCGGCAAAAAGGTGAAAGGAGAGAGCGCGTCCACGAAGAGCGCGTTCGCGCATTTGGCGAAAAAGCTAGGCAAGACGGTCGAAGCGCCGAAGGAGTCGATCGTGGCGGACGAAGAGAATCACCCCAAGTTGGTCAACTCTCCGCGGCGAAAGGTGCTGCGCATGCGACCGAAGTGCTTGGACGCGTCCAGCGACGAAGACGACGAGCTCGCGGAGCCGACGCGACGCCGTCGCGCGGTGCACGGTATGGACGACGATGAGGATGAAGATTAGTTTTCTTTCGCAGAATTCTGCGAGACGTGTAGTGCAAAAAATTTGTCTTTGATTTTGAGCGAGCCGCTTAATTTTCAACTTACATAGTCGGACTAGTTTGGCGCATACTCGTCGGCGTGAGCACTCTGACCTCTTGGCCATTAATTTCCAAGACTTGCGGGTCAGCGCCCAACACACCGAACGACATGCCGACATCGATTCTCCAGATGCGGCCGTCGCACTCGCAGTTTGCGCCGCCGAGTTGAGGGGTGTGCCCGACGACGAGTCGGTTCACGCCCTCAATCATGTCCAAAGTTTCTCCAAGAAGCGTGCACGAGGACGAGCGTTCTTCATCGGTCGCGAATCTTTCGGTACCGTAGCCGCGGTGCCAGACGATGGAGTCTCGAACGCCTCCGATGGCCATGCCCAACGCCTGTCGCGTCTCGTCGTCCCTGATTTCTTTCCCTCGCATCCAGTCCGTCACGGCTCTGTTGAGCTTGTCGAGACCGAATTCAACATGTCTAGGAACCAAACCACCGTGCGCAAACACCGTGTCGTTCACGATCAACACCGTGTGATTCATGGACAACTGCTGCGCCAACGGGCCCCCTGGAGAAAAGAGCCCCATGCGAGCCTTACTTTGCCTCGTCCACGAATCCGTCTCGTCCACGCCGAACGCATCGCGAAACTTATCACCAAACAATTTAACTAAGTGTTGGCTGAAACGCATCGTCTCACCAAACGCACCGCGAGAGACATATCTAAAATCTCCCGAAACGTTGAGCACCTCGTGATTGCCATTCAGCACGTACACGCCGCCGCCCTGCTTTTTCGCCTCCTTATCCAACTTTTGCAACAAGATTAAAATCCCTATCTCATCGTCCCCGCGATCGAGAATGTCTCCAACCTGCACCAGGGTAGTGTCTCCGCCCACCCACGTCGGATTCCCGGACTCGTCGTCGTCATCGCCCAAGACGCCCGCCAACCGAAGCGCCCGCCTCGCCTGTCCGATGTCCCCGTGCAAATCCCCGATCGCGATCACGCGCCCCGGCGCGGACACTCGCAACTGCGGATACGTCTCCTCCGCCGATCGTTTCCCCGCGTGCGCGGCGCACGAGCGTCTCGCGCCGAGTCGTCCGCTCGAAAAGGCTGGCGACCGCTGCGTCGCCCGCGTCGCTGACCCCCCACGCGCACCGCGCGCGCACGCGCACGCGGTCGTCGCGGTGGACACGCTCATCGCACCGCGCACCGCCGGTCTCGCACCGCCCGCGGTCGCGGTCACGGTCGCCCCTCGCGTCGCCGCCACCGCGCGCACCGAGGATGCCCGCGCGCTCAGTCCGCCTCCTCGCGCCGACGCGTGTCGCGTGACCACCGCACCGAGACGCGAGGTGGCGCGCATCGCGAACGACGCGACGCGCGTTTCCGACGCCTTGGACGCGAGACGTGCGCGCGCGCGATGTCGCCGAGCGCGTCGCGTGCGCGAAGATGTGCGGCCTCGAGGGGTGACGTCGGCTGTTTTCCTCTGGACCCTATCGCCGAGGACGGCGGGAACGCGCGTCGCGGTTGGGCGTTACACGATGTCATCGAGGGCGAGTGGACGCGACATCGCGCTGGGCGATGATTTCAAACACGAGATCGCACGCGGCGATGAGCTCGCGTCGACACGCGGCGCTGGCGTCGAGTTCGGTGGACGGATCGACGAGTTGGGCGACGAGCGATTCGTCCGCCTCGAGAAACTCGAGCGCGTACGACGCGCCGTTTCGCTCGTCTCGATCGAGCTCCACGCGGTAATCGCGCAGAGTGGCTGTATATCGTTGTTCGTCGGCGGTGTCGGCGTCGAAGGCTCGATCGAGGATGGATCGAACGCGCTCGGCGGCGGCGGCGCGCGGAACGTCGCCGCGCGCGGCTCGCCTCGCCTCGCCGACGGTTTCGTCTAATAATTTCTCCTCCGCCGTCAGCGTTCGCTCGCGAAACGCCGACATGAAGACTCTCGCCAACGCCAAGAGCGTCGAGAGTTCCTCCTCGGGCGCGTGTCTCGCGTACGCGGCGTACACGGAATCGAACGCGTCCTCGCAAAACGCGCGCGTCAACCTCTCGCTCGCGCAAAACGCCTCCACCAATCTCCCCGCGTCTTCGCCGTCGAGCTCGAACGCGCGCTCGACGAACCCGACAAACGTGAGCTCGGTCGGCAGCGCGCGCACGCGCGCGGCGGCGAGGACGCACGCGTCGTCGCTCGCGCTCGAGCTCGCGCCGCCGCTTCCCAGAGCGCGCGCGCGCGAAATCTCTCGTCGCGCGCTCGACGACACCGCGCGAGACGCGCGAGACGCGCGAGACGCGCGAGACGACGAGGACACGCGATGCGTCGTCGCCGTCGTCGTCCTCGTCGTCACAGACGCCGCCGCGCTCGTCGACACCATGGTCGCGCGTACCTCTGGCGGTTACGCCATTCATTCTCGCGCCTCGTCGTCATGTCGCTCGCGCGCGCGCTCACCGCCGCGGACGTGACGCGCCTCAATCTTCGACGACGATTCGTACGATATCGATCGTCGTCGAGCGCGTCGACGGCGCCGCCGCGCGTCGGGGTGGTGTTCGTGCGCGAGGATGGGTCGCGTGACGACGACGGGGACATCTACGACGCGGTGTGCGCGCGCACGGGGGCGCCCGCGACGACGATGCGAGAGTTGGCGAGCTGCGAGATCGCGTCGTACGCGCGCACGGCGCACAAAGCTCGAGACGTGCGCGCGATGGTGCCGATGGACGAGGATGCCCAAATCGTCTGCGTCGGGAAAAACTATCTGGAGCACATCGGCGAGGTGGACTCGTCCATGCCGGGAATCTCTCGCGTGGCGACGCCGGAGAAGCCGATCATATTTCCAAAGTCACGCGCGTGTGCGATCGCGGACGGGGAAGAGATCGACGCGCACGGACGGGAGGATGTAGATTACGAGGGCGAGCTCGCGTGCGTGCTCGGCGCGTTCGACGCACGCGAGATACGAGACGTGGACGACGAGAACGACGTGTGCGAACGGTGCGTGTTCGGGTGGACGGTGGCGAACGATGTCACGGCGAGAAAGTTACAAAAGGAGCATCAGCAGTGGTTCTTGGGGAAATCGAGCGATACTTTTTGTCCGATGTCTCCGTGGGTGGTGGGCGCCGACGAACTGCCGTGGTCGGCGTTGACGGGTCGACTCGAGACTCGCGTCAACGGTGAGCTTCGACAGGCGGCGAACGTGAGAGATATGATATTTAGCGTCGCGACTCTCATCAAGACGGTGTCGAGATATCAGACGCTTCGTGCTGGAGACGTGATTCTATGCGGAACTCCCAGCGGCGTCGGCGCGGGACAAAAGCCCGAGCCCAAATTTCTTAAATCGGGCGACGAGGTGGCGATATCCATAGACAGCGTCGGGCGACTCACCAATCGCGTTCGCTGAGCAGCCCCAGGTCGATTTTGTAAGCGCGACACCGTAGACTTAGAGCATCTTTCGTTCGTTCGTTCGTTTGTTCGCGAGTTAGACGACGCCGCGCCGAGCACTTTGTGCAAGCCGCACTCTTAGCCTCGCGATGTCCCATCCATCGCGCGCGCGGTCGTCGCGACCGCGCGCGGTCGTCGGGGTCATCGTCATCGTCGTCGCAGCGTGCGCGCTCGCGCGCTCGAACGTCGCGCGCGCCGCGCGCATCGGTCCCGGCGCGGCATCGGACGCGTCCGATTGGCGACGAGAATCGTTTCAACTTGGCGACGACGCCGCGACGAACGATCGCCCGATCGATCCGAGGGCGATCCAACGCATCTCGTGGAAGCCGCACGCCGAGGTGTACCGAGGATTTTTGACGGCGGAGGAGTGCGAGCACCTCGTCGAGCTCGCGAAGCCGTCGCTGCAGAAGAGCACCGTCGTCGATAACGACACGGGGGGGAGCGTGGGAAGCGTGGTGCGCACGTCGAGCGGTATGTTTTTGATGAGAGGGGAAGATGAAGTCGTTGAATCGATCGAGCGAAGGATCGCGGCGTGGACGCACGTGCCGGAGTCGCACGGGGAGGGATTGCAGGTGCTTCGATACGAGCGAGGACAAGAGTATCGTCCGCACTTTGATTATTTTCACAATTCCGTGCACACGACGAGATCCCAGGGCGGGCAGCGCGTCGGGACGGTGTTGATGTATCTGACGGACGTCGAAAAGGGCGGCGAGACGACGTTTCCGAACGCTGGAGAGGGGGAGCGAGCGCCGAGCGACGCGTCGACGTGCGCCAGGGGCAAGGTGGCGGTGGCGCCGAAAGCGGGAGACGCGCTCTATTTTAGAAGTTTACATCACAATCTATCGCTCGACGTGTTGAGTTCGCACGCCGGGTGTCCGGTGGAACTCGGGGTGAAGTACAGCGCGACGAAGTGGATGCACGTGAGCGACATCGAGGACGGCAGCGCGGGCGTGACGATGCCTCCGGGGGTGTGCAAAGACGTCAACGAAAATTGTAAAGGTTGGGCCAAAGCTGGCGAATGCGAGATAAACCCATCGTTCATGATCGGTAGAGGTCGCGCCAAGGGCAATTGCATGCGTTCGTGCGGCGCGTGTCCGAAGGGCTCTCGAAACTCCTAGAACGACTATAGATGTAATTTCAACTGTGTGACTAGACCGCACATCGCGCTGTGAAAAGATTGACGCCAAAGTCACGTCATATTTTGTCTCTGACCCGTTTTTTCGGCCGGCAGCGGTCTGTTGAATCCACCCTTACGATTCATGTACTGTCGCGCCTGCCGTTTCGTCTTCTTTTGCACCGCCGACGCATTCGCGAATTCGTCCTCCACGTGTTTCCCTTGCGTCGAGCTAAACCCACCGAAACCCATCATGCGCATCATCATCGCCTCTTCGTCTTCTTCGCCATCCGGTGGTGCCTCGCCCGGAGGCGGAGGAGGCACATCCACCTCGCCTTGTTCAGCGCGCGAACCCGAGGGAGGAGGCGGAGGCGGAACCTCTCTCTGACGTTTTCTATCGTCATCGCGACCTCTAGACCGCGACCTCGATCTCGACCTCGATCTCGACCGCGAATCTCGACGCCGTTTTCGACCGTCGTATCCACCGTAGCGATCATCACCACGTCCGCGTCCTCGTCCTCGACCGCCTCCGAACCTCCCTCTCGGCGGCGACCGCGACCGCGACCGCGACCGCGACCGCGATCTCGACCGCGATCTCGACCGCGATCTCGACCGACTCCGCCCACGACCGCGACCGTACCCTCGCCTGTCGTCATCGCGATCGTACCTCCCTCTCGGCGGCGACGCGTCGTCTCTTCGCCCGCCGTACCCGCCGTACCCGCCGTACCCGCCGTACCCGCCGTACCGCCCCCCTCTCGGCGGCGACGCGTCTCTTCGCCCACCGTACCCACCGTATCCACCGTACCCACCTCGTCCTCGATCGCTCATCTCCACCTCACGTCGACCTCACGTCGTCTTCTCCCCTCCCGCGCGCGTCCCGAGCACCGCTCGCAGTTTAGCCTCCTCGGCGCGTCCTCGCTCAAAGTGCTCCACCCACGATCTCGGACACGCCTCCTCGTACGCCCGACGCAATCCCTCGCACGCCGATCCCTCTCGCGCGCGCACCGCCCCCTCCTCCTCGACGTCCCCGCACCCTCGCGCGTGATACGCGTCCCTCGCCGCGCGACACCGCTCGCGCGCCGCGCGAATGTCCCCGCGCCGGGGACTCCCGAACGACGTCGACGAGGACGTCTCCGCGCCCGCGCCCGCACCCGCACCCGTCGTCGTCGTCGTCCCCGTCGTCATCCTTTGCGCCACGTCCGTGCGTCCGCGCGTCCGTCCGTCGCTTCCAACTGAAGAAAACCAACCACCGATCGAGTCC
>Ga0181582_10004207_pt1 | contig 11653 bp, 5 predicted proteins | sample 071ome_32_FD_132438 | JGI IMG/M metagenome (GOLD analysis project Ga0181582, IMG submission 132438) | Coastal salt marsh microbial communities from the Groves Creek Marsh, Skidaway Island, Georgia - 071405AT metaG (megahit assembly) | ecosystem: Environmental > Aquatic > Marine > Intertidal zone...
CCTTCGCTCACTCCTTCGCTTTCCCCTCCCCACGACCCCTTCGCTTTCAGCCATGGCCAACGCCGAGAAGGCCGACTCGGTGCTGCTCCCGAGGCCGGACAACGCCGCGCCGTCAGCCGCCGACGTCCATGCCTTGCTCGACGGGGACGGCGACGGGTGTGTGACCGAGGCCGAGCTCCGTGCCGCCGCCGAGGCGCGCGGCATCGAGCTGCCGGAGGAGCAGGTGCAGGCGTTCATGGCGCTCGAGGCCGAAGGGGAATGCGTGGGCCTGGAGGCGTTCTTGAACAGCGTTGACGGAAGCGTCGAGGGGATTGTGGAGGAGAATCCGGGGGTGAATGTGATTGATTGGTCGAAATATGTCTATGATGGCCAGGACTACCCTAACTGAAGGGTATCCCATCCTGCGATGGGTGCAGATTTCCTCTTTTTCCATCGATGGAGCCAGATATCTGGCCAGCTGCGTTGACGGAAGCGTCGAGGGTGATACGGATGATACGGGTGCTATTGCTACTGCTGTTATCGGTGGTGCTGGTGCTGTTACTGGTTACGCCCTCTGGATTTTCGAATTGATCGGTTGAACTTGACCCTACCAAAAAGGGCCCTCTAAGGTCGGACCCTACGTAGCGCTCGATATACGGCGATCTAGGCCGAGATTCTTCGTGCAGGAACTGTGTAAGAGTTGCACCCACCCACCCGCCACGACCCCTCCTCTCAGGATACGTATCCGACAAAAGAAAGTTCAGCCTCGCCAGGGGTCCCTGCAGCGGTGGGTATTGAACTCGACCGACGTGCGCTCGCTCGCTCCCAACGCCCAGACTCAACTCTCTCACTCACTCGCGCTCCGCGCTCGTTGATTCGTTCGCCAGGTCGATCCCGAGGACAAGCCGACCATCGACCTGTTCAAACAGGTCCTCAGCGTCGAGGGCGTCCAGGTGGGTGTCGACCACCCGCTCACTCGCTTTTGTCGTGTTCACGATGGTTCATGAACCATTGGTCGAATATGCCTTCAAAATTCAGAATTCTAGTCACGCACGTTCCTATGACCCAAACGGTGCCTGCGGAGGAGCTGGCGGCCCCTCCTCGTCCTCAAGCGGTCGTGAAGGAGGATTTGGGGAACTCGGCTAAATTACCGAATTCTCGCATCCCCGCTGCGCCGGTCAAGCCCAGTGCCCGCCTCGTTATCAAAGAGATGGTTCTCGAGAACTTCAAGTCGTACGCTGGCGCCCAACGCATCGGTCCCTTTCACAAGGTACGTACGGCCGATCTCGTCTCTCGGTCGTTGGCCAGCGGTTACAGATCGGGCCACCACCGCGGCTGCCGTCGCTCGCCCCGCCGTTGCCGCACGCTCACGCCCACCCGCATCCGCACCTTGCAGAGCTTCTCGTCGGTGGTCGGGCCGAACGGGTCGGGCAAGTCGAACGTGATTGACGCCATGCTCTTCGTGTTTGGCAAGCGCGCAAAGCAGCTTCGGCTCTCAAAGGTCTCGGAGTTGATCCACAACTCGACGCACCACAGGAACCTCGAGTCGGCGCGCGTCTCGGTCTACTTCCACGAGATTGTCGACACGTCGGACGACGAGAACGGGTACGAAGTCGTCGCGGGCTCTGACTTTGTCGTGTCGAGGACGGCAAACCGGTCCAACAAATCGGACTACTTTATCGACGACAGGAAGTCCAACTTCAAGGAGGTGACCGACCTGCTGAAGGGCAAGGGCATCGACCTGGACAACAACAGGTTCTTGATCCTGCAGGGCGAGGTCGAGCAGATCTCGATGATGAAGCCCAAGGGGCAGACCGAGCACGAGACTGGGCTGCTCGAGTACCTGGAGGATATCATCGGGACGGACAAGTATATCGAGCAGATTGATGAGACGGGCAAAGCGCTGGAAGGGCTCCAGGACCAGCGCCAGGCCATGGTGAACAGGTTGAAGATCGCCGAGCGCGAGCGGAACGGGCTCGAGCCGGCAAAGAAGGCGGCCGAGGCGTACCTGGCCAAGGAGATCGCGTGCGTGGAGGCCAAGCGGCTGCTCTCGAGTATCTACATCGAGCGTATCCAGGAGAATATGGACAAGATCGGGTCCAACGTGGAGACGCTGGAGGGCAAGTTGAAGGAGGAGGGCGACAAGTGCGCGGCGTTCTCTGAGATGCTGAGCAAGTACGAGAAGCGGTACGACGAAGGCAACGCGGACCTCGAGGGGCTGAAGAAGACCATGGGGGCCGCGACGGCCGAGTTCAAGGAGTTCGAACGGAAGGACATCACGTACAGGGAGGACATCAAGCACCTGAAGGCCAAGCTGGCCAAGGAGCAGGGCAAGGCGGAGAAGGACGCGAAGAAGGCCGACGGGATGGCGGTGGACATCAAGAAGATCGAGCTCGAGGTGCCCAACCTGGAGAAGCGGGCGTCGGAGGCGGCGGCCAATGTGAAGCCGGCGGAGGACGAGATGGAGAGGATGATCCTCGGGACGAGCGGGGAGCGCGAGGCGCTGCTGGGCGAGCTGCGGGCGGCGAGAGCCGAGCTAGCGCCGTGGGAGAAGCAGACGATCGACGTGAAGAGTCGCATCGAGGTGTCGCAGTCGGAGATTGACATGCTGGCCAAGTCGAGCAAGGCCGCTGGGGAGCGGTACGAGGAGGCGCGAGCGTCGTTCGAGAGGGCCAAGGAGACCGCGGCGCGCAAGGTGGGCGAGGTGAAGGATATGGAGAAACGGGTGGAGGAACTCAAGGTGGCGATGGAGGCTGCCGTTGCCGAGGAGGCCGCGGCGATCGCGGACGCCCGGCAGACGGAGGCGTCGGCGAGGGAGCTCCGCGGCAAGGTCGAGCAGAAGAAGTCCGACGCCTCGCAGCGGGCCTCTCACAATGCTGCGATGACCGCATTGGCAAAAGCGCGTGACACAAACGCAATTCCTGGCATTCGGGGCAGACTCGGGGACCTGGGCGCCATTGACGCGGCGTACGACGTGGCGGTGTCGACGGCGTGCCCGCCTCTGGACTACATCGTCGTCGACACCACGTCTGCGGCGCAGCGCTGCGTCGAGCTGCTGCGCAGCAATAGCCTGGGCGTGGCGACGTTCCTGATCCTCGAGAAGCAGACGCACCTGAAGAAGTTCCTGGCCGAGCCAGTCGACGCGCTGCAGACGCCCGAGGGCGTGCAGCGGCTGTTCGACCTGATCAAATGCGACAGCGCCGAGATCAAACTGGCCTTCTACTTCGCGCTTCGGGATACGCTTGTCGCAGACGACCTGGACCAGGCGTCCAGGATCGCCTACTCGGGCAGCAAGCGCTTCCGTCGCGTCGTCACCCTCAAGGGCGAGATGATCAACGAGAACGGAACCATGTCCGGAGGCGGCGCCAAGCCCCGCGGCGGGCGCATGTGCCTCGGAACCAAACCTGTGGTCACTAGCACGGTCGACCAGCTGAAGGCCGCGGACGAGGCGGCCAGCGCGGAGGAGGAGCTCAGGGAGCTCACGAGGAGGGTGGCCGAGGCCCGCTCCCGCGTGGCCGAGGCCACGGCCGGCGTCAAGGCGGCCAGGAAGGAGTTGAAGCAGCTTGAGACGGCAATTGTGAAGTCTACAATGGACGTCGAGTCGTCCAAGACGTTCGCCGACGAGCTCGAGCTGAGGTTGCCGGAGCTCAAGGCGGCGACGGCCGTGTCGGCCGAGGACGCCGACCGCACGAGGACCCTGGCCGAGTCGATCGAAGGGGACAAGAAGGAGCTAGCGGAGCTCGAGACGAAGAGTCGTACGATCCGCGACCAGGTCGCCAAGCTCGAGGAGGACATCGAGAACGTCGGCGGCGCAGCGCTCAAGAAGCAGCGCGAGCTGGTCGCTTCGCTCCAGGCGGGCGTCGCGGCCGCCGAAGCCGACGTGGCGAAGAAGGTCGCCCAGATCAAGAACTCCGAGAAGCAGATTGCCAAGCTGCAGAAGGACGCCAAGAAGGCCGAGGCCGACGCCGTCAAGCTCCAGACCCAGCACGACGAGACCATGTCGCAGTTCAAGGCCTTGGAGGAGCAGGCGTTCAAGGTCGTCGAGCTGATGAACGCCACCCAGAAAGAGCTCGACGAGAAGGTGGCTGAAGTGGTAGATCTCAAGAGGGAGTTTGACGCCAAGCAGAAGGAGGTGTCGGTGATCCGGCAGGTGGAGGTCGACATCGCCGCCGAGCTCGAGCAGCAGAGGGCGTCGCTGGCCGAAGAGGCGGGCAAAATGAAGCATTGGACTCGCGAAGAGGCGTCTATGGCTGCCAGATTGGTGGATCTGGCGGGCGGCGCTGGCGTCGCGACTGGCGACGAGTTGGACGATGCCGACGTGGACGCCGACGAGGACGTCGATCCTGCTGCCAAAAAGACGTCAGCCGCCGCGAGGAACGCGGAGGAAGTGCAGTACAGGATCACGGTGCTCGAAGAGGAGATGGACCGCATGGACGTCAACCCCGACGCGATCGAGGCCTGGAACAGGGCCGACGGCGACTGCACGGAGCGGGCGGCGGAGCTCGACAAGGCGACGGTAGAAAGGGACGCCGTGCGCGCGACCTACGACGAGCTCCGCAAGAGGCGCCTGGACGAGTTCATGAGTGGGTTCAACATAATCTCTCTCAAGCTGAAGGAGATGTACCAGATGATCACCATGGGCGGAGACGCCGAGCTAGAGCTCGTCGACTCGCTCGATCCCTTCAGCGAGGGCATCCTGTTCTCCGTCCGGCCGGCCAAGAAGAGCTGGAAGAACATCGCCAACTTGAGTGGCGGGGAGAAGACGCTCTCGTCCCTGTCGCTCGTGTTTGCGCTGCACCACTTCAAGCCCACGCCGCTCTACGTCATGGACGAGATCGACGCGGCGCTCGACTTCAAGAACGTGAGCATTGTCGGAAACTACATCCGCGAACGGACAAAGAACGCGCAGTTCGTCATCATCTCCCTCCGGAACAACATGTTTGAGCTCGCCGACCGCCTCGTCGGGATCTACAAGACGGAGAACGCCACGAAGTCGATCCCGATCAATCCGAGGACGTTCACTGTTGGCGCAGTGTGCTAGCGAGAATAGTAGCATATACACAAGTATAAAATTACCTCCACACGTTCAGAACCCCATCGGCGCTTGACGTCGCCAGGAGTGGCGGACCCGAGCTTGTGCCTCGGACGAGCCGGAGGGCGGTGACGGTGTCCCGATGGGACACGTCTGCGTCGCTCGATATCAGTGCCGACACGTTCTTTCCGTGCGGCATCCTGGGGTTCCAGATGGAGATGCTCCGATTGCTTCCACCCGACAGCACCGAGACGCGTCCGGGGTCGTCCTCGCCGGCAACGACTGCGATTCCGCGGATGGTCGTTCGCTTGATCGAAAGCGATCTTAGCTCTAATGCCCCCATCTGTCGTGCCAACCCGACCGGATCCTCGGCCGGCCTCGACATGTCCATCACCGAGGACTTGCACGCCCCCAGGTGGTCTGCAGAGCCCGCCCGGCCCATGGCCAGGACGCACGCGCCCGTCGCCAAGTCCCATCCCGAGATCTCTTCCGACCCGCATGCCACGACGGCTACTGGACCGACGGACGCCGGCAGGTTGCCGCCGAGCCGAGACCCGTCGACGAGCTCGACGGCCTCGATCGGTGCCGCCGCGGGGTTCTTCCACGTGGCGACTGGAAGCATGAAGCGCGTGTCCCACACGGTCAGACAGCTCCGACTGGTGCCCGACACGAAGTACGGCGTCGGCATCATCGCCGACGACTCGGAGGCCCAACTCCCGGCGGCCGCCTCGGTCCCGATGCGCGTCGGGACGCCCAGCGACGGCTCGACGCGGACGTTCCACGCGATTCCATCGGGCAGCCTCGGATCGATTCCGGAAATAGAATGCGCTGCATTGCTCGCGATGCACACCTTCCCGCATGATCCCAGGCGGACGTCGAGGATTGCCGCGCCGTCGGCGAGTCGCCAGGAAGCGGCCGGGGCGGCCTCTCGTTCCACGCTCCACGCGTCGAGGACCCCGTCCGACCGCGCGGCCAAGAAAGACGACGACGGCGATGCCGAGGAGAACGCCGCGGGCGCGACTGTGCAGCAAACATACTCCGACCCGCGACCGTCACAATGATCGCCACGATTGCGGAACGTCGCGCGGGCCCGAAAGGTGATGTCGCGCTCCAGTTTCCGCGAATCCCACAGCTTGCAGGTGCCGTCCATGGAAGACGTTGCGAAGACTGTCGATTGAGACCCGATGGTTCCCGATATGCCCGTGATCGACTTGGCGTGGGCGGGAATGCGGGCGACGAGCGTCCCCTTGGGCGCGGTTGGGCCGGCAGGCTTGGGGCGTGCCGCCTTGACCGGGCTGCTGCTCGCCGACCTGGAACCCGACCTGACGTGTCCCAGTCCCACACGGGTTGCACCGTCGGACGTCAACGCGAACGTCGCGGAGGATGAGAGGGAAGAGAAAGAAGGAACGTCCAGCGTACCGCCGAGCGTCCCGTCCCGCTTCTGGCGGCGGAACGAGGGTGACATGAGCAGCGTCGGGCTCGCGAGGGCCGAGGCGTTGGTGTTGTTCATCAGGTGCTCGAGGGCGCTATCGCCATCCACGTCGACCGAGTAGCAGGCAAGACCGGCTGGCGCGACGAACGACCCGTCATCGTCTTCGTCGAGATTGGCAGCGGTCGGGTCGATGGCGATGGCGAGCCGCAGTCTGGCGTTCTGTTTCACTTGAGACGCGCCGCCCGTCGCCATGTGGAGCGTCGCCGCTGCCATCTCGGGACCCAGGAACTCGGACGCCGCCCGGTCCAGGTCTCGAACTTTGCTCCGTACAACTTGCGAAGAGCGACGGGCGCAGCCGCACACGCGTCGGTGGACCCGCACGACGTCTTTCGGGGCCAGAAGCCCACGCTCGACCATATGCATGAGCAAGTCGATCCCGGAGACGGTCGACGCCACATCCGGCCCCGAAACCAGTCGGTCGACGAACGGCAGCACGAACGGCACCGCGTCGAGACCCATCTGCGCGACGATGGCGTCCAGCGACCTGTACATCGCGGCACGCACCTCGCCCTGCCGCGCGTTGAACAGCGTCAGAAGGGCAGGGAGAAGCCCCTCCCGGGTCACGTCGGGGCCCAGCCCACATGCAACATCCTCTAAATGCTCCAAAAGGGCCATCTTGGGCAGTGACGACGCGTCCACGAGGATGTCGTGGACGCCCCGCTCCACGCCGACGCGGAGAATCTCTGTACGGCGGTCGGGGTCTTCTTCTTCGCGGCTTTCGCGGCGTTCCTCACGACCCGTGCCCTCGACGAGGACCTTGCCGATGGAGGCCGCGTACGCGCTACGGACGGCCGCGTCGGCGTCGTTCGGGACCAGCGAGAGGGAGGGCATGACGTAGTCGGCGATGATGCCGAGGTCGGATCCGGACTGACGCAGGATATCGGGCAGCGACGCGATGGCGAAACACCTGACGCGCGGCTGTTCGCCCGGCTTGTCCACTTGCTTGTCTGTGGCGGCGGCGACAAAGTGCGGCAGGATCACGCTACGGGTGATCATCTCCTCGCCGACGAGGGCCGACAGCTTCAGCAGCCGGTCGAGCAGCAGGAGCCTGGAGCGAGACGGCGATTCGGCCGTGGTTGTGGCGGCGGCGGCGGCAGTGGACGGCCGACTCAGCGGGGCCAGCACGACGACGAGCACTTGCGCGAGGAACCTCGAGATGCCGGACGGAGATGGAGGGGGCGATTGTCTCGTCGGTGCCGGCGTCGTTCTTCTAGAGCCCGCGTCTGTCGTGGTGGTGTTCGTGGTGGTGTTCGTAGTGGTGTTCGTGGTGGTGTTCGTGGTGGTGTTTGTGGTGGTGTTTGTGGTGGTGTTCGTGGTGGTCGAGGTGGCATGATGATCTCGCATGATCTCACCGACTCGGGCAGTCAGACGCTCCGAGACGGCTCGAACGTCCTCGATCGGCACCGACGCTGCCACCGACGTCTGAATCATGGGTTCGACATCTTCGTCGCCGTTCCCTGTGCCGCCGGTGGCGGGGGCACCCGCCACCAGCCCTCGAGTCCGCTCGAGCGCCGCGGCAACCCGCTCTGCCGGCGTCATATCGCACCAGTCTCCACAGATTGCCTCGATCGCATCGAAATCGGCTCCACACCCTCCTTCCGTATCGAGCTCCAACGCGTCGAGACACGCCGCTGCCGTCGGCCGACCCGCCGCATCTTCCCGCACCATCCTGGCCACCAGCCCCCGCATGCGCGAGTCCACTCCGTCCAAGAACTTGGACGAGGCGCCACATCGACCCAAGTCGGCGTACTCGAGGACGCTGGCACCGTCCGAGAAGAGCTCGGCGAGCACGCAGCCGGCGGAGAAGACGTCCATCGCGGGGGTGGGACCGCCAGTGGGGCTTGCGGCGCCCATGGCGCCCTCGACAAACCGTTCGGGGGCGAGCGCGCAACGGCGACGGCCGGTGGTGTCGTAGTACACGCGAAACGCGTTCGGATTGTCCAGCGGGAGGTACGTCGGCTTGTAGCTCGCGGAAAAGTCGACGAGATGCACCCAACCCCACGAGGTCAGCATGACGTTCTCGGATTTGATGTCGCCGTGGCACACGCCGGCGGCGTGAATCTCGCGGAGAGCTCGGAGAAGCTGCCACGCGATCCAGGCCTTTTCCGAGAAGGCCGCCGGCGGCCCGCTGGCGATCCTCTGGGACAGAGACCGGTAAAAGTACTGTCGCACAACGTGGAGTGCCTCTGGGGTGTCAATCACGACTTGATTGGCCCACACGTGAGAATGCTGCGCCGCCGAGGACGAGGACGAGGCGCGTCTGGACGACTCGAGGCGATCCTGGAGCGCCTCAAAGGACGAGAGCACCGTGGCGTCGACGACATCGCGAGACGTGGTCTTGACGACAACGGGCGAGGTGTGGGCGAGGCACAGGGAGGTGTTCGCGGCGAGGAGGTCGATCCGGGGAAGGTCTGGCGGTGGGGCGGACTGAACGCTGCTCGCCGAGTTGCCCATGCCGGTGGCGGTGGTGTTCACGTGATGATATGATTTGACGTCATCGATCGATACGTGTCGTGTATGTATGCCGAGGGGAGACAAGGGGGGACAGAAAGTACGAAAACTGATTCGCGGGGTTTGGCCGAACCCCGCGTAGGCACCTTGGTGCGTGCGCGCAAGCCGATCTGGCGACACCGAGTGTCGTCAGGTCATGGTGTGGTGGGTCGTGGTGTGGTGGGTCGTGGTGGGCGAGCAAGCAGAGGACCGGTTCGCTCGGGGTGCCGGCCGCCGACTGCGCAGGACGGGGCGGTGGTTGCGCGGCTTTCTCACTCCCAAAGGGGGTGGTGGCAAGAGGAAGTTATGATTAGTACCAATTAGTAGAGATTTACATTGTTCATCGATATCATCGAGACTGTACTACAACCATCATCACCGTGTGAAACACTCGTGTTGAACGAGCAAGTCGGACGGGACGGCAGACTGCCGATCAGTTCGGCTAGAGAAGCAGCTTCGTGCAGACGCCATCCAGCTCTCCATAGCCTTTCTTGCAGACTGAGCAGTCGAAGAAGACCTGCGAGCGAGCGAAGCGCGGGGCGCGAGGAGCACGAGTGAGAGTGAGAGAGCTGGGCGCGATCGTCGGTCGAATCACTCGGTCACCGTTGTCGACCGAAAGAGTAGGGGCGTGGCGCGCCGGTCGAGGTCACAACGTACTTGAGGACAGTCCGCGCAATTGACGTCAGAACACGGGTAACACTTTTTGTCACCCATCCCGTTCACCGGGGGTCCGTAGCCCTTCTTGCACGTCTTCGTCGCGCTGCACTGCTCCTTGTTTTTGATAGGCTTAAAGCCCTTATCGCACCTGGAACAGGTGTACTTGGTGACCCTGTTCTTGTTGTCGTACTTGGCTTTGATCGTGTCGCAGCAGGGGATCTTAGCGTTCCTGTGGGGACAGTCGGCGTTGCCGTGCACGGCGGCAAGGCCGAGCAGGAGGCACAGGCACAAGACGGCCAGTCGCTTCAAGAGGGTGGGCGTCATCATTGTAGGAGCCTTAAATTGGGAAAGCGAGCAGAGTGAGAGCCGAACAGCGAAGACTCGCGAGCAGGGGTAGAGAGAGCAAGGACGATTCAGACGGAACTCGCGCGCGCGCGCCCCAGCCTCCCAGCCGCGTGACGTCCGAACTATATTAACCATTCCTACGATATCGTTGACGCGGCCACGTCGCCGGGAGGTCCTGACACGTCGGGTTGGAGCCTCGAATGGCGACATCCAGACCGACACCAAGGAGCCCCTCGGGACACAAACCCGCGCAGTCCGCCCCACGCACCTACGGATTAAGTCAAAAGAACGTTTCTTTTGTGGCGAACGGGAGCGACGCGCTTCGTTTTCGCACGCGAATCGTCCATCAAGGGCCGCGGCCCCGCGGACTGAAAGACGCGTCGTGCTGCTTGAACATGCGACTTCGTCCGCTCTCGTCACTCCTAAATATCTTTCAAAGACTATCGAGGTACGTTGAAGCCCCCGAGAACGCCCGGGTTCGGTCGCACGGGTCGGCTGGCCGTCCCGCAATTTCCCTCGGGAACACCTCCATCCCGAACTCGTTCGGCCGCCTCAGCGCGCGCTCGGGCTTGCTGGCTCACTTTTTCACGGTATATTTACATGTCACGCGCAGGAAAATGGTTATCACGAACAGGTGGTACGTCTCGTGTCATCTGGATTCCGTCCCACTGCTCCCACTCGCCGACTGACCGTCCCACGACGTCCTCTTTCTCGTCTCCACTCACGACCGACCGACTGACCGACCGTCCCACCGCGTTCTCCTCTCCAGCTACTTGCTCTTGGCGGCGGTCATCGTCGCCCTGTTTGGCCTCGCGTCGGCCGACACCTGCCGCTATTACCAGGGGAACATCGCGTGCTGCAAGCGAGTGCTCGATCGCAAGAAGCAGGGAGGTCTCATTTTCTATCGCTGTAGGCAATGCGAGGACGGCCACAGCCTGTCGAAGGACAAGACCCAGTGCGTGATAGACCCAAAGTGTGCGCAAGGAACTGGCCCGGGCCAGAAGGGCATCGGCAACGGCGACGATTGCACGGCCTGCTCAGACCCCAACTGCGTACGTCCTTTGATGACTTGGATAACTTGGATGACTCTCATGCGCCCTGAAACTCTCTCACTCGCTCCTCGCTCGTTTGCCAGCTCGACTGCTCGGGCGCCTTCTACTGGTGCAACGTCTGGTACGTATTTGACCGCCTCTAAGATGACGCCCGCGCCCTGAACCTCTCTCACTGCTCTCTCACTCGCGCTACGCTCGATCTCCAGTGACGACAACTACCACGCGGACGGCGGATCCTGCAACCAGAACCTGCTCTACGGTCGTTGAAACGGGATTGAGTGCAGGGCACCGGCAGGCTACCCTCCAGCGTACAGTTTGAGTTGCCTGTAAATACTAAGACCTTATATATGATCCTGCGTCAGCTCGGTGCCACGCTGCGGCTGCAGCACGCGCGTCACGAGGTCCGTCTCGGCCGGCAGGTCGGTCGTGGAGTTGATCCTGGTCAGCGAGACTTCATGCAAGGTCGGGCTTCCACCCTCCCCTCCTCCCCTCAAAGTTGATTCCTTCTCCTGTCACACCCCCCCTCCGAACCCCCCCCCCCCCCCCCCCCCGCCCGGGGACCCCCCCCCCCCCCCCCATCCCTCCACCCCCACACCCAACAACCCC